>Ga0257117_1002359_pt1 | contig 9932 bp, 9 predicted proteins | sample SI112_135mmetaG_FD_190157 | JGI IMG/M metagenome (GOLD analysis project Ga0257117, IMG submission 190157) | Marine microbial communities from Saanich Inlet, British Columbia, Canada - SI112_135m | ecosystem: Environmental > Aquatic > Marine > Inlet | place: Canada: British Columbia | collected... | reverse complement strand
GAACCCCCTTCTCCCACACAATATAGGCCTCAGGATCATAACTGTCCAAGACCCATTCGGCCGCATTCCCGTGCATATCATAAAGGCCAAATCCGTTAGGTTTCTTCATCCCGCTTTTGTGGAGTTGACCTTCACTGTTTCTTTTGTGCCATCCGAACTGATCAATAAATTTTGTCCCTTTCCCAAAGGAGTAGGCAGTCGATTCCTTGCTTCGACAGGCATATTCCCATTCAACCTCTGAGGGCAATCGATAGTAATGGCCTGTTTTAGCTGTTAGCTATTTGCAAAATTGAGAGGCAGCATACTGGGTTACATTAATCATGGGGTATCCGTTTTTATTATAATTCACATAGGGCGGCGTCGCGCTTGAAACACCATCTATATCAATACTAATGTCTCCCCTTTTTGATTCTACGTGATCAATTTCTCTATTTAGAAATAACTCATAAACATCCCAACCGATCTCCACTTCAGCCATCCAAAAATCATCAACCATAACCGGGTGGGTAGGGCCTTCATCTGTTCTTCTGTTCTTTTCTCCCTGAGGGCTTCCCATGCTGAAGTCTCCCCCATGAATTGGTATCATTCTTATCTCCTGGTTCGAACCAGCAATCATTTCACGATAAATTTCGAAAGAGCCATGCTCATTATTCATATTTTGAAGAGTGATTACCAACTCAAGCAATAACAAAATATTCAAAATTAATACTTTCTAATAAATGATTGGACTTTTTCATGAATTTCTATGGCCACCCCAAGTCCGTATGATAAATTCTCGCCGTGTTAATTCAGACATGGATATCTATCATAGTCTTGATTGACAAATGATCACCCATTATTATACAATGGTTGAAACTTCCTCAAGTTGTTTTTTGATTAATTCCGGCACTTTCGTAACAGCCGCCGGATAGCCCACTGGAATGAGGAGGGATGCTTTTTCATTTGGGGGGCGGTTTAAAATTTCTCCCAAAAAATTCATTGGACTCGGTGTATGGGTTAGCGTTGCCAAACCTGCATGATGCAAGGCTGCCAATAAAAACCCAGATGCAATTCCAACCGATTCGTTTACATAGTAGTTTTTTCGTTGACTGCCATCATCTTTAATATCATAAGCTTGTTTAAAAACAACAATAAGGTACGGTGCAATATCCAAAAAAGGTTTATGCCAATCTGTTCCAAATTGGTTTAAATCTTCCAGCCATTCCTTTGTAGCGCGATGACGATAAAATTCTTTTTCTTCCAATTCAGCTGCTTGCCTAATTTTTGCCTTCACAGCCGGATCCTTAACAACCACAAACTGCCATGGCTGTTTATTGGCGCCGGATGGGGCCGACGCAGCTGTTTGGATACAATTATTAATTATTTCTATGGGGACACTTCTATCAGAAAATGTTCGAATCGATCGGCGTTTTGACATTTCGTTTAAGAATGTTTCTGACCGAGACTGCATGTCTTCATCGGTAAATTCTTTGAAGTCTAGTGGTTTGAATCCCATATCTTTTGCCTAAATTTAACGTTGCATATGAAGAAAGAATTTAAATCACCAACGTTCATGAAAATGCTTTTTGTTTTTTGTGGTATTCTCATATTAACTGGATGCCCCCACGATGAAAAGGCCGATAACTTTAGTCCCACCGTAATATTGATTTCCATGGACGGATTTCGCTGGGATTATTTCAATAAAACAAATACACCCAATTTTGACGAATTAATAGATGGAGGATCGAAAGCAGAGGCGCTTATTCCATCTTTCCCAAGCAAAACCTTTCCCAACCATATTACAATTGTGACTGGCCGATACCCTGAAAATCATGGCATTGTTGCCAATAAAATGTACGATCCCGACTTTGATGAATACTATTACATCGGACAAGGAAGCGCCCCCGTCTTGGATGGAAAATGGTATAATGCAGAGCCCATCTGGGTGACCGCAGAAAAGCAGAACCAAACAGCCATGACCATGTTCTGGCCCATTTCGGAAGCAGAAATTATGGGCGTTCGACCCTCAGAATATTTTGTATATGATGGTTCTGTTTCCCGAAATGACCGGGTGGACCAAATCTTGAAATGGTTGGATTATCCTTCGTCTAAACGGCCCCGATTTTTAACAACATATTTTAGCCATTTGGATGATGTTGGACATCGCCATGGTCCTGATTCCGATGAAGTAAAATCTGCCATCCGGGAAATGGACCGTACCGTGGGCCGGCTTATGGATGGCCTCAAATCCCGGGAAATTTTTCAAAAAGTAAATATAATTCTTGTTTCAGATCATGGTATGGCGACCACATCTTCTGATTCTATTATTTTTTTAGACGACTATATTGATATGGATAAGGTAATTATGGTGGATTGGACACCTGTTGCCGCTATTCGTCCAAAAGGTTCCATAGATTCTATACATTCGAAACTTCACAATGCCCATCCAAACCTCACGGTGTATAAAAAGGGCGAAGCCCCAGCAAGGCTTCATTATAGCTCAAATCGACGAATTCAACCAATTACTGCAATTGCTGATGAACATTGGTCTATCACCACTCATGATTATACCAGCCAGGACGATCATGCGGATAAATATAGTGGGGCCACCCACGGGTATGATCCCGTCTATCCATCTATGGGGGGTATTTTTGTTGGCCATGGTCCTGCGTTTAATAAAGGGTTGCTTGGTCCAGGTATTACCAATATTCATCTCTATGAAATGATGTGTAAAATATTAAGTTTAACGCCGGCAGAAAACGATGGGTCTATTGATTCTACACGGATTTTTCTTATAAACTAATTTTTCTTCCCACTTTCCACTACAATATCATATACTTCCCAATCCTTAAAAGGAGGTAAAGGAAGAATATGGACGTAAAACTTATTTGGCTTACTGGATTTGTAGGTATCTATTGGGCATACTGTTTATTCTGGGGTTTTAAAGGCGCCCGCGACGCCAAAACATCGACAGATTATTTTCTTGCTGGCAGATCAATTGGTGTTTGGGTTTTTGTTTTAGCAGCCACCGCAACCAGTTTCAGTGGGTGGACTTTTGTGGGGCATCCTGGGAAAATATTTACCGATGGTTTACCTTATGCTTTCGCTTCTTTTTATGCGCTAACCATTCCGCTCACCGGCGTTTTGTTCCTCCGGCGACAGTGGGTGTTGGGCAAAGTTTACCGTTATATCACCCCGGGAGAAATGTACAGCGACTATTATGGTGGCAACGCTATGCGACTCTTGACTGTATTGGTGGCCTTTCTATTCAGCGTTCCGTATTTGGGTGTTCAACTCCGGGCTTCTGGCAATTTGTTTAATGTCCTTACTGATGGTCTCGTCAGTGTGAATTTTGGCATGTTTGCCCTCACAACGGTGGTGGTGATCTATGTAGCATCTGGGGGATTAAAATCCGTTGCTTATGTGGATTGTGCTCAGGCCATTTTGCTTGCGGTGGGGATTGCCATTTTGGGTGGCATCACTATTCATTATGCCGGCGGATGGGGTGGTTTCACAGGCGGGTTGGCGGATATTGTCCAAAAAGATGTTTCGTCTGGACAAAACCTCACGCCGGATGGATATTCAATGAAGGTTGCTATCCCGGGGAGTATTCAAATGGTATCCGCTGGATCAAAAGCATCTGGTGGTGCGTGGACGGGTATTATGTGCATGACTTACATGTTTGCCCTCATGGGGATTCAATCTTCCCCTGCTTTTTCCATGTGGGCGTTTTCAAATAAAACCCCCCAGGCCTTTCGTTGGCAGCAAGTTGTGGCTTCATCTCTTGTTGTAGGCATTCTATTGTTTACATTCACAATTTTTCAAGGCATGGGTGGCCATATTCTTGTCGCCAATGGCGTCTTGGAAAATATCAGTGATAAAAACCTTGTGCCTGAGTTGATCAATTTACTTTCTGATGCGGCGCCTTGGCTCGTAGGCTTGCTCGCTGTGTGTGCACTTGCGGCCATGCAAAGTACTGGTTCAGCCTATATGTCCACCTTTAGCGCCATGGTAACAAGAGATATTTATACCAAATACATTTCTCCCGGCGCATCTGATCAAACACAAAAGATGACCGGGAGGCTCTTTGTTGTTGTTGTGGCGGGAGCAGCATTAATCGTGGCCGCAAACTCAAGTCAGGCAATTGTTATGTTGGGTGGGCTAGCGGTTGCCTATGGATTCCAAATGTATCCCGCACTGATCGGTATCTGTTATTATAGAGGATTTACCACCAAGGGTGTTGTTTTTGGGTTGGTGGTCGGCCTGCTCGCGGTTACCTTAACGGATAAAACATCGGCCTGGTTTGGAGTACCTTGGGGAGCATATCCTTTGACGATCCACAGTGCCGGTTGGGGAATTTTCTTCAATCTGTTAACCACATTCTTTGTTTCACATTTTTCCGGCGAGTCGGATGTTGCAAAAGCGGTGAAAACCAAAAAACACAAACTCCTTCAATCTATTACAGGTATGACACCGAAAAGAAAAAAGAGAATCAAATTAGCTTGGGGATTAACGCTTGTATGGTTTCTTGTGGGCTTTGGACCCTTTGCTACCATTGGGAATGCTTTTTTTTCTGATCCCAATTCGCCCGCACTGTGGACACCCTTTGGGTTACCATCTTTGTGGGTTTGGCAACTTATGTTTTTGGGGTATGGTATATTTGTTATGTGGTTTCTTGCCTTCCACATGGGGTTTTCTGAACCCGTTGACCCCAAAAAGGTCGAAAAATTATCCAAAGAATTTATTTGATTTTATCATATTAATCAGGGAAACGGGATGAGACCATTTGAAATCATTTTATTCATATTGCTTGGTTGGGCAACGATCAATGTTTTTTATAGTCCGCATGAAAGAAGACATTCAAAATTATTGTTAAAAATTATCTTTTCTGTTTTCCTGATTCACTTATTTTTAGAGCAATCTCGATGGCAGATGTTTCCAGCCTATACCTTAATCGGTGGAATACTGTTAATACAAAATCGATCGATAAATTCAATGTTAAAATTTATTTTTATTTGTTTGTTTGTTTTCTCGTTAATGCTTTCCATGGCTGTACCGGTGATCAAAATGCCCAAATTAACTGGTCCTTTTACTGTGGGAACATCCAACTATCATTGGGTAGATCAAGATCGGCTGGAGTGGTTTACAGAAAACCCAAACGATAATCGACAAATGATGGTTCAAATATGGTATCCAGGTGAAAAAATTAAAAAGGCAAAGCGATCGTCTTATTTAGATCGCCTGGATATTCGCGCTGAAACGATCGGCGTCGCCGGTAATTTTCCTGGGGTTTTGGTAAGCCATTTGGCTTTGACCAAAACCAACAGTTTTATGAATTTAAAACCAAATCCTATTTCAGCGCCCTATCCAATCATTATTGTTTCCCATGGGATAACAGGCATGCGTCAAATACATACGTCTTTGGCTGAGAAACTAGCTAACAATGGCTTTGTGGTTATTGCTCCCGACCATAGCTACGATGCCAATATTGCTATTTTCCCAGATGGAACTATTGCAGATTATCGATCTGATATCACGGGGAACCCTGATAGTATTCAAATTCGGAAAAATCAAATCAACACCCGGGCCGCAGATATTCGATTTATCATTGACCAGATGGAACGCATTCAATCGGGTGAGATCATACACCCATTAAATGGCTATTTAAACTTGAATCAAATTGGTCTAACCGGCCATTCTTATGGTGGTGGTACCAGCATACTCGCTTCTTTCCAGGATGATCGCATTGGTGCCACATCAAACTTGGACGGGTGGATGAGTCCCGTCCCTAATAATATAATTGAAACGGGTTTAACACAGCCGTTCTTATATATTGGACGACCGAGTTGGGAAGATTCAGATTATCCCAATAATTATTCGGGCGCGGATAAAATAACAAAAAATAATAAAGGGCCTTCTTTTAAAATAATCGTAAAAGAAACTCAACATTTGAATTTTACGGATGCGCCTTTGTTTTCTCCTTTTGTACATAAAGTCTTAGAGGTTGGGAAGGTGGATCGAGAGAGATCTGTCTTCTTGATCAATCAATTGTCCTTGGAGTTTTTTGACCAATTTCTTAGGGACAAACCCAGTCCAATTTTGAAGAAAACACAACCTGTTCCAGAATTCATCTTTCATTAAAAATGTCCCGAAACTCCTTATTCTTTATTTCCATTATAGTGCTGATTCTAACAGTGCCTTGGTGGTTTTTTGAATATTCAGATACAATTATTCTGGGGCTCCCTGATTGGGCTTTCTATGCCGTTATTATGGCTATTCTCTACTCTATTGTAATTTCCTATATTTTAGGAAAATTTTGGAAAACCAAGGAATAGTGTGAATCAAACCCCATTGCTCGGGACAGGCGGCCTCATCTTCATGGGCTTATATCTTCTTTCCCTTATTATTATTGGTTGGCTGGGTCGCAAGGCACAAAAAGAAAATACCCTTGCTGACTTTTATCTTGCGGGACGGGGCCTGGGAGTATTTGTTCTATTCCTCACCCTTTATGCAACGCAATACAGCGGCAACACATTGGTCGGGTTTGCGGGGCGGGCATACCGTGATGGCTATGACGCGTTGGTACTGATTACATTTCTTTCTGCCGCTGTGGGTGCCTGGCTCTTTTATGCCCCCAAACTATTTCGCCTTTCCCGTGAGCATCATTTTATTACACCCATAGATTTCATTGAGTATCGTTTTAATTATAAATGGCTTTCTATTTTGGGTGCAATATTATGTATAACTGCCCTGGCCAATTATATCTTAACAAACTTAAAAGCCATTGGGTATATTGTTGTTGCTGTGACCGGTGGGGTTGTTCCTTTCGCAATAGGCATTATAGTCCTGTCTTTAATAATGGTCATCTATGAAACCTTGGGGGGAATGCGCAGTGTCGCTTGGACCGATGTTATTCAGGGCACCATTCTTCTTTTTGGTGTGATAATTATTTTTATAATAATACAATTTGAATATGATGGCCTTTCAATTGTTTCAGATCAACTCATGAAAACTGCCCCAGAAAAATTCTTTTCTCCAACTTGGATTGAAAAACGAACGTGGATCAGCACGGTTGCGTTGGGCTTTTTTGGTATTTCCATTTATCCTCATGCCATCCAACGCATTTATTCCGCCCAGAATGAACATACCCTAAAACGATCCATTCAAATCATGGCTTTCATGCCATTGATCACTGTTTTATTTATGGTGGTTGTTGGGATAGTCGGCTCGGGAATCATCCCCGGGCTTGATAGAGCTGGTAGTGAAAAAATCACACTGTTGGTTCTGCAGGATTTGAGTCAGCGTGGTGCCATCAGCGGCGGACTTTTGGTTTTGTTTTTATCAGCAATCATTGCAGCAATTATGTCTACCGTAGATTCTGCATTACTATCCATGTCCTCTATCATCACCAAAGATATTTATTCCCGGTTCAAACCAACGGTCAATCAATCCGATTTAACCAAAATGGGGAAGTTCCTCTCCTGGTTCATTATGGCAATTGCTGTTTATCTCGCCATTATATTACCCCAAACGATCTGGCGACTGTTGGAAATCAAACTGGAACTTCTAATCCAAGTAGCGCCTGCTATTTTCCTCGGACTTTATTTAAAAAAACTCAAATCAAAATCTGTTTTCATGGGAATGGTCATCGGAACACTTGTCGCTGTAAGTATAATGATTGCAAACAAACTAGGCATGAACATTCCAGCCAAACCCTGGGGTATTCATGCGGGTGTATGGGGATTAATGATCAACATCGGTACAATTTATTTTATGGAAAAACTTTCTGGTTTTAAAAATGAATAAATTAAACCTTTCAGGACTCATGCACCTTCTGATTGTCTATATTGTTTGGGGAAGCACCTATCTTGGAATCCGCGTGGCGGTACAAGAAGGGTCTGGCTTCCCGCCTATGATCATGTCTGCCACGCGGGTGTTCGCCGGCAGCTTAATCCTTGTTGCGCTGGCACGATTCATTCAAAAACAATCCCTGCGCTTAACCAAAGAAGAATGGGTCGTCTTATCTGTTTCTGGGCTGGCGCTTTGGTGGGGAGGAAATGGATTGGTTGCAATCGCAGAAATGACTGTCCCTTCCGGATATGCTGCCTTAATCATTGCATGCACACCAATCTGGGTGGCAATTATAGAATCTGTTTTGGATAAAAAGCGGCCTTCGGTCTTTCTCGTTATTTCATTATTAATTGGTGTTGCTGGTATCGCAGTTTTAAACTGGCCGGCAATTATAGCCGGTAACCTTAATGATCTTAGGGGTTTGTTTTTATTGATCATTGCCGGATTAAGTTGGGGTGCCGGTTCTATATATCAAAAAAGAAAAAATATTCATACCGCACCTGAGATCAGTTCTGCGGTACAGCAATTCACCGGTGGGATCGCACTCTTGATTACATCTTTTATTATATCTGAGCCGACTATGAATCCGGTTCCATCCGCCTGGTGGGCCTGGGGATACTTGATCATTTTCGGTTCTGTAATTGCATTTACCTCTTTTGTAAAAGCATTAAAATTGCTCCCACCTAATGTTGTATTTACTTATGCCTTTGTCAATCCTGTCGTGGCGGTGATTCTTGGGTTTTTTATTTTAGGTGAACCCATCACCCCGTGGACTTTTGCTGGTGCAACCTTGGTTATCATTGGGGTGCTTGGGGTGTTCAAAGAACAAAAGAATGGTATTCCCCAACATGATTAAATTCATGGACAACAAAACTCTATTTTTTGAGTCTTTATAAAACATATTCCCGAATTCTATAAACTAAAGTCTTTACCTAATTATGAAAAAAACCATTCTTCTTACTGTTACCCTGTTTACCATTTTATCCGCCCAAAACACCTATATGTTTTCGGGGCGTGTCCACCCCGAACTCAAGTGGCAAACTATTTCGACCAAACATTTTAATATTCATTATCACCAGGGGATTGAAGAAATCGCTAAAGAGGGGGCCATTATTGCGGAACATGTTCGCCCCACATTGTTGGCACAAATGGATCTGGATACGATTCCACGGATTGATATTATTTTCACGACAGAAGATGAAATCATGAATGGCTTTGCCACTTGGATGTACAACACCTTTATATGGGTGGATCAAAATGATGCAGCCATCTGGCTGGAAAAAGGGAAGTGGCTTGAACAGGTTCTGTCCCACGAGCTTCAACATATCGTTCTTCTCCATAAAACCAAATCCTGGATGCCCGATCCCATGGGCCGATTATTATCCGGAATCCCGGGGTGGGTTGTAGAGGGCACAGCAGAATACGAAACTGAAAGCTGGCGTCCGTATCGTGCAGATCTGTCCCATAAAGCCCATGTGCTTCAAAATAAAATGGGTTCAATGGATCCCCACCATGATGGTTTTTCAAAGATGCTCTATTGGGCAGATCGGTTTGGCGATTCAACGATTACAAAAACATTGGCATATCGAAATGATTTTAAAACCTTTTCATTTAAAACGGGATTTAAAAAAGCAACCGGTATCACCGTAGACCAATTCAATGAAGACTGGCGCAGGCAAATGAATACCTATTACTACGGCTATCGCGCACAAAAAGAATCTTACAAAGAAATGGGTGAAGTCTTTACGCTCCCCATTAAAAAAATGCAGTCCTTTTCATTTTATGAAGACAGTACCAAAATGGCCCTGCTTGGTTTGCTTGATAAAGAACAGCAGGATGTTTCTCTCATTATCGCAGAGCGCGATACGGCCAAGGAACGGAAACGTTTTGAAAAATGGGAGAAAAGCATTGAAAAGATTCAAGAGAAAAAAAAGAAGACAAAAAAGGATTCTCTCGCTTTAGAAAAATCCTATAAAGAAAAAGTGCTGTGGAAAAAAGATGAAGTAGATTTTGGACAGTTTCACCAAAATATGGCTTGGTCCGCTGATGGAAAAAAACTGGCTTATTCGAAATACCACTTTGGAATAAATCAATCCATGGTT
>Ga0257117_1002357_pt1 | contig 9936 bp, 10 predicted proteins | sample SI112_135mmetaG_FD_190157 | JGI IMG/M metagenome (GOLD analysis project Ga0257117, IMG submission 190157) | Marine microbial communities from Saanich Inlet, British Columbia, Canada - SI112_135m | ecosystem: Environmental > Aquatic > Marine > Inlet | place: Canada: British Columbia | collected... | reverse complement strand
AATGATATATTTTTCTGTATTGGTGGAGCTGCTGGCCATGGAGAAAAACTTCTAGAGTTAGCTGACGGAAAATTGTCACTCTCCCCTTTGACCTTCCCTCACAAATTAGCGCGATTAATTATTGTAGAACAATTATATCGTGCCCAGACAATTAGCTCCGGGCACCCTTATCACAATGAATAGTCTATAAAGTGCAGCTAACTGATGCCAAGGCAGTACGCAAGTTTTGCTCTTGTAAGGCAGTATGAGCTACGCCTGAAAGATAATATCTTCTGTGGCTTAAAAAAGCTGATCTCAAACCTAGCTTAAGAAAAATCTTATTGAAGACACCATTTGGCTCCATTTTATTGTAGTAACCCATGAGAGTACCACTGCCTAGAGTTTCAAACCTTGCTCCTCCAACAGTCCCCTTAACTCTTTTATCGGCCTTCATCTGTTTCCACTCACTGTACATTGAGCCTTTTAGGCATCCTGTTGAGTACTCCATTTCGAATTTTTTAAGTGGAATGCCCATAAAAACTGCATTTCCAATGGCCCTCTTAGGATTGTCATCTGCACTAAACCCTGGAAGTAATACGAGTGTTTTTAGCATGGGCGCATAAGTGGCCTGGCCTTGATAATCCCAAAATAGTGATAGAAGTTCTTTGGGAGTTCTGTTTTTGTAATATGCAAAATAATGAGAATAGGTTTGTCCTGCTTGAACTTTAGTAAAGCTGACAATCCCACCAGCTAGTAATCTATTTTTTTGTTTTGTAGTAAGCTCATCTGCAAAATTGGCACTTGCCAAAAAAGGTATCATGAGTAAAAAATTTAAGATCAACATCTTCATCTTTTGCTTCCCCGGTAATAATAATTTAAGTTGAGCCTCTAATACTACAAAAGACTGCCAAAAATATAGTGTCGCAGTGTTCATTGGAACAATAAAAAAAAATAAAGTGTTTCAATAAACGCCTCGCATTAACTATAATCTAAATTCATTTCATGATAGACTCACTTCTTTAAAAGTGGGTGTAGTATGTCAGATACAACTTTGTTAAAAGCTATTTCAAAAAAGGCCTTACTGATCATCCTAGATGGATTCGGTCACAGCGCAAATGTAGACAAAAATGCCATTTTGGATGCTAATACTCCCAACATTGATCAACTCTTTAAGTCCTATCCCTTTTGTACTGTTGAGCCAGGGGGAACGTCAGTAGGTCTTCCTAAGGGAGTGGCCGGAAACTCAGAAGTAGGACATATGAATCTTGGAGCTGGAAGACCAGTTCGCCAAGACCTGGTCAGGATTAATGAGGCCATTGAAAAAAATCAGTTTGGAAAAAGAGAAGAGTTCTGCAAACTGGTTAATCACGCCAAATCCTCTGGAGGCAGAATTCACCTGATGGGGCTTTTATCAGACGGTGGAGTCCACTCCCATATTGAACACTTAAAAGAAATTATTAGGCTATTAAACCTTGAAGAAGGTATAGAAGTTTTTTTCCATGCATTCATGGACGGAAGAGATACTCACCGTACAAGTGGAATAAAATATATTAAACAATTAATTAACAGTGACTTGAAATTTCACTTTGCTTCTATTCAAGGTCGATCTATTGGAATGGATCGAGATCGAAGATGGGAGAAAATTCAGTCTGCTTATGAAATGATGACAGGTGCAACTGCTAACACTGAGAAAAATCCTGTCGATTATATTCAGGGAGAATATGACAGTGATAATAGTGATGAATTCATCACGCCTGCTCTATTTAATAGCGAGTACGCCATAAAGAGAGAGGATAGTTTATTTTTCATCAATTTTAGGCCAGATCGGGCGATCCAAATCAGCTTAGCATTTAACGATCCTAAATTTAATGAATTTGCTGTGCCCGTTAAACCTAGCTACTTCCTATGCATGACGCCTTACTGCCCAGAAGATGTAGTTCTTCCTATTTTATTTGATAAAGAAAAAATAGAGGGAACACTTAGTGAATATCTATCTAAAAGTGGTCTCAAACAATTTAAAATAGCTGAGACTGAGAAATTTGCCCATATCACCTTCTTTTTAAATGGTGGTGAAAAAGCTGCCTTTGAAGGTGAACATAGAGTCTTAGTTCCCTCTCCCAAAGAAGTGGCGACTTATGATCTCAAGCCCGAAATGAGTGCTCACATTGTCACTGAAAAACTTTCTAGTGCCCTCAATGAAAACAAATGGGATTTCTACTTAGTTAACTATGCCAACTCCGATATGGTTGGGCATACTGGAAATTATGATGCTGCCGTTAAGGCCATTGAAACACTTGATGGCTGTGTCAAAAAGCTTATTGATATCTGCCAAAAACAAGACATCACCGTAATGCTCACTGCTGACCATGGTAATGCCGACCAAATGGTTTACCCCGATGGCTCTCCTCATACAAGCCACTCGGGCGCACCTGTCCCCTTTTGTGTTATTCACCCCAAATTAAAAAATTGTAAATTAAATACTTTAGCAGAAAATCCTGCACTAAAAGATGTGGCCCCTACACTTTTACATGCTATGGGGCTAAAAAGTCCTGAAGGCTTTAGTGGCGAATCAATTTTTCAATAGGAAAAAAAATGAATGAAGGAAAAAAAACCGACTATAAAGTAAAAACTAAATTAGAAAATAATTCTAAGATTGAAACTATAGGTGTTCTAACAAGTGGTGGAGATTCACCGGGAATGAATTGTGCCATTAGGGCCGTAGTGAGAACTGCTCTGGGTGCCGATTTAAGAGTACTGGGAATTAAAAGAGGATACGCCGGACTTCTAGAGGGTGATCTTGAAGAAATGACCCCCGCTAGTGTGGGAAATATTATTCAAAGAGGAGGAACTTTCTTACAAACCTCCAGATGTCCTGATTTTTTTAAAAAAGATATCAGAAAGGAAGCTTTCCACATACTCACCAGAAAAGGTGTTGATGCCCTAGTTGTTATTGGGGGAGATGGAAGCTTCAATGGTGCATACAAATTATTTGATGAAACGGGCATTCCGGTAGTAGGCATTCCTGGAACAATCGACAATGATATTGCCGGGACTAAGTATTCAATCGGATATGATACTGCTGTTAACACTGCAGTTGAAGCAGTGGATAAAATTCGTGACACAGCAAGCTCTCACGCTCGAATTTTTCTTGTTGAAGTTATGGGAAGAAAATCTCCGGCGATAGCGATGGCCGTTGCAGTTTGTACAGGTGCTGAGAATGTCATTTTCCCTTGGACTAAAATCGATTACAAAAAAATTGCTGAAGATATAGAAAGAGGAATTAAAAGAGGAAAGAACTCTTCAATTCTTATTACAGCTGAAGGCGAAGAGCCTGGTATGTCTTACGGAGTTCAAAAAGTTTTAAAAGAAAATTATGGAATTGACTCACACGTATGTATTTTGGGTCATATTCAAAGAGGCGGAAGACCTACTCACTTGGACCGTTTTATGGCATCCAAAATGGGATATGTCGCCGTCCGAGCACTTCTTGATGGACAACACCCTATTGTAACAAGTTATAACGAGGGAAGAATTGAGCTGGTGCCCATGAAGGACTGTTTAAGTAAAAAGACCGAAGAAGATTTCTCTAATATCGGTCTTGCTCGTGCACTTTCGATTTAAAGCCCTTTGCCTTTTTATTGGGTGTTGGCAGTTGCCCTTGCCCTCCCAAGGAAAACTTCTAATTTACACTGGTTACCAATGAATTAAGAGTGTTGCTAATTTTTTGTAAACTCAAATTATTGTTATGATTTTGAAAATTTTGCTCTATTCAGCTACTTCTAGGGAGGGCAAGGGCAACTGCCAACACCCAACACCCAACATAAAAGAGAAGGAAAACTTAAAGAAGTTTATGACTAGTGAAGTTTGGCATAGCTTAAGTGAAGCTTAGTCTAAGAATACTTTTTTGAGAGTTTCTTCGGCTTCCACAAGGCTAGTCGTCAAGGCAGTGGCCACTTCTTCAATGATAGAGCCTCTCACCTTTTTGTTAAATTGCTTGAGCCTTTTATCTATTTTGGGATTCTTTGAAATATCCATGCATGTGGCTAAGTAGACTTTCACAAGCCCCATGAAGCCCTCTTCGTGGATCCAAGCTGTATAGGCCTGAATCTTTTTATTGGAATTGAGACCAAACTCTAGTGGATCAATATGAATTCGATCAAATTGAGTTCCGAGTTTGAAGTATTCATCAGCAGTGATAATTGGCCGAATTTCCAACATATCTTTAGAGCTCTCACTTACCAAATTTCGATGTATTGTTTTTGAATACACTTGTACAAGTGAGTAAAATTTTTGTCTATTTTTCCCGATTTCCATTGTTTCGATATTATCGACTCGATAAATTCCACGAGTTCCGAAAACCACAGTATCAGCGATTTCAAATAAATTTTTAGTTTCTTGTTTTTTTGACCTTTCCAGTCCCATACTTCCTTCCATGAAAGAGTTCTCGACTTATATTTTATTCTACCATTTCCTCTAATCCCGCTCCAGCTGGTCCATTCATCCAGAATCTTTTGCCGATCAGATATCTCGGCGATACAGTATTCAAATAGCAGGCCACCACAAATCAAGATATTGGAAATAGTACCTGACTATATTCCCCTAATAGTCCCCTGGCATTAATGTACTTTAACTCACCAGTATTTCTATCTCCGTAGTGAATCAGTTTTTTTTTATCACCCATAATGAATTTTATTTTTTCGAAGAAATCTTCATCTAAAAGAGAAGGTTGATGAACTCTGCCTTCTAAGTCTACTTTTCCAATGGTTAAACAATCACTCAGGCAATGTATCGGAATTTTTCCAGCGAGTGACCAATACATTATAAGAAGTGGAAACTCTAGCCACTGAATATTTTCTAGCGTTGCCTCTTGGGTACAATTATCAAGGCATATGACAAATCTCTTTAGGGGAAACTTAATTTTTTGCATTCTAGATAAGTAAACCATTTTCTCTTTTAGGTATTGCGAATTCTTTCCCACTCCTACTAATTGCAGTCCAGGAACTCCTTTGGAGCAATATCCAAAAAGGGTAATTACCTTTAATTGTTTTCGATCAAAATAACATGCGCCAAGAGCAGTTTGCATAAATGCTTCCTCCGAGAGGAAATAGTGCAAAAGATGGTACAGCTTTTATATTTCTAAGAGACTGGAAATATTGAGGGAGAAAAATTTGAAATTATTTTTTTTCATCAAAAATTAGTGCATTTTTGAAATTGTTTTTCAAAAGAGTTTTGACGGTAAAAATACAATTTAGCGCCAGTGCTTTGCCGTCTAAATCTCTTGTCATACTTTGGTGATAAATTTGTAAGTTTCGAACTAGTGATTTTCCAATTTTTTTGCATCCTCTAGCGGAATCATAACAAAAGTCTTTGGCAGTCATTGAGCCGTCACAGGTATACTTAGCAATAACCCTATCTCCAAGCTCGCAAATAACCTTGCCATTTTTTTCGAAACCTCTCATATAAGACGGAGAGGCCTTGTAACTTTTCAAACAAAATTGATCAATACTGACTAAGTCCCCCATGCAGTCGAGTTTTCCACCACTGGCCATTTCAGTTAGAGGCCTTTCCCGAAACCCCATGGAATCGCAGACCTCTTTATAGCTGTAATGATGTTTTTTAGGATTCAATACTTCAAATTGGGCAAACTTTCCCCAACCACTGGTGAGAATTGTAAAAGACAGAAGAGTTACTGCAACTAGCCTGGAAATAAACCTCTGAGTCTCATCGCTTTTTCTAGTCTTTGTATTGAAGAGATCAGCGCAGCCTTTTTCATGTCGATTTTGTAAGTTTTTGAGCATGAAGAAACCCTTGAAAAAGATTCTTTTAGTATTCCGTGCAGTTTTTGATTAACTTCTTCAATCCCCCAGAACAAGTGAGCAAGTCCTTGCACCCATTCAAAATAGGAAACAATCACACCACCGGCATTACACAAAATATCAGGGATAACAAAAACCCCCTTATCAGTGACAATATCAATGGCCTCTCTTGTCAGTGGGCCGTTGGCACCTTCAGCAATAATTTTTGCCTTAACAGTATGAGCATTCTCTTTTGTTATTATACCATCAATGGCCGCAGGAATTAGAACATCAACCTTGAGAGCAATTAGCTCATCATTAGTAATGGCCTCTGCATTTTTTAAGCCTTTTAAAAATCTTGTTTTCTGTACGTGTCTAATGGCCTCTTCGATATCAAGTCCATTTTCATTATAGACACCACCGGTAACATCACTAACCGCTACGATCTTGGCCCCTTTGGCGGCCATATCTCTGGCTGCAGGAAGCGCTACCTTACCAAACCCATGAATAGCAACTTTTGTATTTTCATCAATGGTCATACCAATTTCTTCAGCGGCAAATCCAATACAGTAAGCAACACCTTTACCAGTAGAAGCGGTTCTTCCAAGAGACCCACCAATGGAGATCGGCTTACCTGTTACCACACCCGGAATGGCAAAGCCTTTAATCTGTGAGTATGTATCCATAAACCAGGCCATAGTCTGAGCGTCGGTTCCAATATCAGGAGCTGGGATGTCAGAGTCAGGTCCAATAAAAGGCCCAATCTCAATTGCATATCTTCTTGTTAGGCCCTGAAGCTCTTCTCTTGAAAGATCATTAGGATCGACACAAACTCCACCCTTGGCCCCTCCAAGAGGTAGACCAACTAGAGCACATTTAAATGTCATGAGCATTGCAAGCGCTGCTGTTTCAGAAAGATCCACGTGCGGGTGATAACGAACTCCGCCCTTACCTGGTCCTAAAGTCATATTGTGCTGAACTCTAAAACCTTTGAAGGTTTTTACTGAACCATCATCAAGCCTTACCGGAACAGAAACTTCTAATGCCCTTTTGGGGTGTCTCAATCTTTCAAGGATATTGGGATCACATCTGCAGGCCTCGCCAGCAAAATTTAATTGTGAAATGGAATCTTTGTATAGAGCACTGTCGTACAAGCTCACTTGCATTCTCCTGGATCAAAAACGTATCACTATCCATTCTGCCAAATTTGATGGTGAAGATAAATTAAAAAGATTGGAGTGTCTGGTTTTATTATTGGGTCATTGCGGAAGGATTCTAGAAACCTGAGCTATAAAGTAGCTCTACTTTATTATCTGCCCCATCAACTGTAACACCTGCAAGCTCTGGCTGAGTTGACGAAAAGCGTGTGCTGAAGCCGTGATCGAGGCCTTTGGTTACAGAAGCAACCCAAATACCGTCCATTAATTTATAATCTACGTCAGTTCTTAGAGATATTTTTTTAAATTGTTTCCCAAGATTGACGTCAGCTGCTGTTACACGTCTAGGTAATTTCGCTAGAAAAAGGTTCTGCTCAAGTGAAAATGTGGAACGGGCCTCAATGTAAGGATTTTGTACTTCAATAAAGGCATTTCCCTCTAAAACCTTGGCCTTAAATTTGACCTTAACTTTTTCGGCAATATTAACAGTAGAGCTGGGTCTAAGAGCACTTCTTACTTTGCCAACAGACTCCATGGCAGAGCCTGGTTCAGCCCTTCTTATTTCACCCGATAATCTTTTATCAAAATATTTAAGACTTGATCTAAATAGGTAATCTCTTTTGGCGCCTACTGAAGTTGGCTCGTACAGCCCAGTCTCTTCCATATGCCATGCTTGTGCGTAAGTTTCACGTCTCTCCCAATCATCAAATTGGTATCTCATAGATTTAAGGACACCTGAGTCATCTTCAACTAGGAATCTTTTAATCCAGATTTCCTTACCTACAGGGGCAGTGATCACTTCATCGCTTGGAATATAACTTGATGGGAGTCTTTGATTCTTAAAAGCATTGAGCATTTTAAAGCTAAATTGAGAAATGGGTATAGATATAGACTCGAACCCTTCACCAGTTTCTGTATTCAAGACCTCAATATCAGGTCCAACATCTTGAAATCCCGATGGGATTCTATAATTTGGGGAAGTTGAACCTGCCGTGCCTAAAATAGTCAGACCCGTCAAAAGATTCGACAACAAAAACAGGCCAAGCAGTGGATTTTGTCTCCACAGTAAGCCCTTATAATGTCTCTTCTTTGGTTTTCTAACCACAGCCAACACCTCGAAATATCGATGGACAGCAACCCGCAATAGCTATTACCTCGGCTTCCATTCTACCAGTTTAAGCTGCAAGGCATGTGCCATAGGCAACTCATTCCATTTGGAAGCGGTAGCTCTATTCGACAGCTTCCATCAATGATTTCAATATGTTTTGAGTTTTACGGTCCAACTTACCGCCAGTACTGGCCTTTGAAAGGGCCTTCAAAAGCTCAGTTTGAGAAAGCTTGGACTTGGCCGCCAGTTTTTTCCCCCTCGCCTTTGTTACTTTGGTAGTTTTGCGTGTAGGTGTGTGAGTTGAAATTATCTTCGTTTCAGCAGTATGTTTTTTGAATTCCGACCTTTTTTGTAATGTGCCGGCCAGAATCTCTCTTTTTAGAGCAGTTTTCTTCCGGCTAGTTTTCATTTCGTTCCACTCAAGAAGCACGTACTTTTCAATATTGTGTAATTTGGCGGCTTCTTTCATTTTGGCGGGAAGCTTGGCAAGTATCAGACTTCTGTGAACCTCAGATTTTGAGATTCCAAGATCAGAGGTTATTTTTCTCTCGCTAGCACCTGTAGCCTTACGGTAGTTATAAATCCCATCAGCTTTATCTATATAGTGAAGATTTTCTCTCGATGAGTTTTCTGAGAATTGAATCGCCATCAGCTCTTCTATAGTTTTATCTTCCAAGATAAAACACGGCGCTTCTTTCATCTTGATTAAAGACATCGCCCTAAAACGTCTCTCCCCACAAATAAGGACATACTTACTGCCCTCTCTGTGTAGAACTAGCGGTTGAATAAGACCATTGGCCTTAATATTTTCTGAGAGTTCATTTAATGAAGCATCATAGAATTTTGTTCTAACTTGGTCTCTAACAGTTATTTGTGAAAGCTTAATGTCTTGAAGTTTAGCTCCCCTAATAAGTCTGTCATCGCTAAGCTTAAATATATCTTGCAGATCTCTCTTGGTAGAAAGGGGTAGTTCAATTACATCTCTTTCTTTTTTCTTTGTTCTTCGAGCAAATGACTTTGCCATAGTGATTACTCCATCCGTGAGTTATTTTTAAAATCCATTTATAAAATAATGCTAGCTTTATACAATATCTAGAGATTCCCAAAGGTCTCGATAATCTTGAGCACCCTTAGATCTTTTTCCCATCATAAAAACTGGTTTTCTTAATGCAATAGACTCTTGCATCTCAACCAAATTTCTTATTTTAGGAGTTACATTAAAAGAATCTCCAAGCTCTTCAAGTCTTTGCATCTCAATTTTTCTTCTGGTATCTACCATTGAAGGAATGATTGCAAACTCAAGGTTTGGATTTTCAGTTTCTTTTATAATCTCAAATGTATCCATTAGCTCTTCAAGACCATCAATTGAATAATCCTGAGCTTGGGTTGGAATCAAAATTCTATTTGAAGCCACTAAGGCCATGATCAGCTCATCACCTAGAACAGGAGGAGTATCGATCACAACGTAATCAAACATACCTTCAGCTTCTTTTAGTCTAAGTTTTAAAAGCCGCTCTTTTCTACCTGCATCTTTTCTTACTTCATTTTCAGAGAGAATTAATAGCTTTGCTAAATTGGCCAAATGTCTTGAAGAGGGAATGACAAAGAGGTTTTCCAAATGCTCATACTTGCCCTGCGCTTGAATTACGACTTCTTCAAGTTCAACTTCTCCAATCAACCATTCAGGAATCAATGTCCTTTGGCAGGTGGCATTAAAAGTTGAGGTTAAATTTGCTTGAGAATCCAGATCAATGGCCAGGACCTTATGTCCTAGATTGGCCAAGTGAGACGCCAATTGAAAACACTGCATAGTCTTTCCAACACCGCCCTTATTATTAGCTATTGTGATGACTTCCATGTTCATCCTCCGAATAAATGGGTAGATACAAATTTCATT
>Ga0257117_1002356_pt1 | contig 9948 bp, 5 predicted proteins | sample SI112_135mmetaG_FD_190157 | JGI IMG/M metagenome (GOLD analysis project Ga0257117, IMG submission 190157) | Marine microbial communities from Saanich Inlet, British Columbia, Canada - SI112_135m | ecosystem: Environmental > Aquatic > Marine > Inlet | place: Canada: British Columbia | collected... | reverse complement strand
CATCGCTGCCATCAATTCAATACCTGTGATAAAGGACAAGATAAAGCTACACATCTGCAACGGGATAGTTGGCCTTTACGAAGGAGGACCAATGCCACAGAAAAGACACACATGGAATGATAACAGAATCATATTGAGCAGAGACCCTGTAGCCCTTGATACGATCGGTATGAACATTATTGAGGGAAAGAGAAAAGAGAAAAACCTGCGCTCACTATTTAATCGCCCAAACCTCCCGGTGCATATAGAAACAGCGGCCAAATACGGACTTGGCGTAACCGACCTGAATCTGATAAATCACAAAACGACTCTGATATAGCAAAAGAAGTTTGAAGCGGGCTAAAGTTGAGGCAAAGAACAACATTTTATGTTTTTGCTCTTCAGGTGCTTTGATGAAGGCTACTCTGTGCCATGTTGTTTTTATTATTATCGAATTCTCCACTGTCCCAGTCTCTACGATAATTAGCCTTTATGCCGCTGACTTGAACATTCAATTTCCGTATTCTACCGATTGTTGTCTGCATAATATAGAAAGCCATAGAAGGATCTTCCTGTATTCTGAGAAGTAATGTTTTTTTGTCTATAGTAAGCACTCTGGCATCACCATTACTACGCACTGTGGCAGAACAGATTTTTCGTTCAAAAAATGCCATCTCTCCAAAAAGTCACCTTCTCCCAATTCGGCAATCCTTACCTCTTTACTTACTGTCATTTTGAGCACCCCTACAAAATTGCAATAAACATAATACCTAACAAAAAGACGGATACAACCTCAATTTAGTGACAGCACCCGTTAGATTTAAGCTATTCCATAACCATGGCAACAATTTGCCTCTCGTCTATCAATCCAAATCTGGTTGAATCCAAACTGCCGGAAGGGACATTCCCCAGAATCAAGTAGACGTTCTCAGGAATAACCCCTGTATACAGCGAGATCATCTTACTCCTTTTGCCGGTGATAATATAGTCTCTACCCTCGGAATTTGCCAAAACCTTACCATTAATCAGAATGTGCCAACCCTTGCCGGCATCTGCCTCCTGCAAAGCAAGCCTGTCTCCAGCTACTCCTTTGACAATCTTAATTAAATAGTTTTCATTGCCGGCATAATCCACCAAAACAACATCGTTCCGTTCCACATGATGAGATCTGTAATAACCACGCCATATTTTTACCTCTTGTCCGGCTATCATGAAAGGGGCTAAAGAATTTCCCCGCACAATTACAGTTTCTGTTGAAGTTTCTGTTTCTGCATCCACTGAAGTTAAAAAAGGTTGGTAACTCATCCCCGTTATAAGGCATGCCATCACAATTATTACTGATAAATATCGCATCTTTACAACCCCTCTGCAAGATCAACCCCTACCTCATTTAGCTGCTGAGGCTCTTTCAAGAAAGAGTCAAAATGGACTTTCCCCTTTCCTTCCAGGGAAATCAAATCCTTTATCCTTTTCCTGTCACCCCTGCCCCACCAGTTCTCTGTAATCGCAAGATCACTATCGTTGTTAAATTCCATAACATACTTATGCGCCTGCTCAAAATAGTTACCTTCCACTTGCGGGTAGCTTTCAAGAAGCTTTAAACAGGTTAGGCTACCCTGGAAATAGTTTTTTTTAACATTACCATAGCTTTCCTTCATCTCGATATCTGTAAAATTTCCCAGAAAGCTGTTACGTGCTATGGATAAATCCTGAGCGCCTTCGGCCTTTACCCCTATCTTGTTCTGAGTTATGGTATTATTGAGTATCTTAACAGAGGACCCACTCACAATGGTTATCCCTGTCTTTGCATGCTGGACAATAGCGTATTTAATCAAATTATTCTCCCTGCTCTTAACAACAATACCTTTCCAGAACCCTTTATGTGCGCTTCCTGAAGGACCCTGTACCTTAAAAATAACCTCCCCGCCTTTAGGATACCCGGAGATATCTACCCTACCTTCAATAATAATCTCAGCGTCCCTTCCCATTTCCAGAACAACTCCCGGCTCCACGCTCAGAACATCACCATTTTTAATAACCAGCCGGCCCGTAACCAAGTAAGGGGAATTCTCCACAACAAGCTCTACAGCCTCGGACCATCCGGCAGTAAGGCTAATAAGCAAAAAGATACCCGTAATCAATACAGTTACTATCTTGTCCATGCGCATACTTTCATTCATCATACAGACATTCCGCCTGTTTCATTAATACGTCAACGGGCGACGCTTTAGCGCCGCCCGCAAAAACCAGTTTTCAGATACCAGAAAAAGATGAATTACTTGCAACAGATATACGCAGCACCCTTTGGTGTGTAGTTCCATCCACCGTGAATGCACTCAGAAGCACCAGGTGGTCTGTAACTGTGAGATTGGCTGTTCCAGCAGTAGCCCCATGTCCCAGCAGAACCCTGTGACGTAAACCCGGCTGCACAACCACCAGAATAGGACACATAGCATCCACCACCACCACTGGCAGCATCCACATAGGCTTTTGTGGCTAAGTGATTATCAGCAGTCGGGATGTTGGCAATAATATTCCCGCGAACCTCCAGTTCAGCTCCCGGCACTGCCGCGCCAGTACCTATACCAACAAAGCCGTCGTTATAATAAACTGAAGTTCCATCCGAATCCCATAAGCCGGCATTTGTATGAGATCCAACCAGCGCTTCAATACCAGCCTTGTCAAGTTTTGTATCGGTTGTATGTGCACCGGTTGAAAAGTTATTGTTTGCAACAAATGCATCAACTGCAGCTTCATCCAATTGGGTATCGGTGTCAACGGTATGAGTTCCAGTCACAAAACCAAGTCCTTTAACACCGGCCTGATCTATATGCGTATCTGTGTCTGTGGTGTGTGCACCGGACACATATCCTGCTGTATCAACCGCGGCAATGATTTCTGCATCACTGCGTGTCGTGTCGGCTGTGTGTGCACCGGAAACATATCCTGCCGTATCAACCGCGGCAACGATTTCCACATCACTGCGTGTCGTGTCGGCTGTATGTGCACCGGTTGAAAAGTTGTTGTTTGCAACGAAGCCATCTACTTCAGCTTCGGACAGCTGCGTGTTCGTGTCTGCTGTATGTACAAGGTCGCTGATCTGTGATTCTGTAATAGATATTCCCAAAGCCTCAACTCCACCCTTATCAAGTGTTGTATCAACTGTATGTGTACCGATTGAGAAGTTATTGTTTGCAACAAAGCCATCTACCTCGGCTTCGGACAGCTGCGTGTTCGTGTCAACCGTATGCTCACCGGCCACTGCTATAACTGCTTCTGCATCAGTATACTTGGTCGTATGTGCACCTGAAACATATCCTGCTGTGCCAACTGCGGCAACTATTTCCGCATCACTGCGCGTCGTGTCGGCATCAACACCACCAAGAGCGTGGAAGTCATCTCCTGCCAGGAGCTTCAGTTTATCCAAATCTACAGTTGGATCTGTCTCTGATTGCAGCGCTGTGCCAAGAGCTGTTCGCTCTGCAGCTGTTATCACTTGATTGCTACCAGCATTTGTTATGCTTGATGCCGCACTTGCTGTAAATGCAGGATCTATTTCACTTGTAACAACGCCGGAAAGAGTTGAACCGTCTCCTGTAAATGACACCGCATCTACATTGCCTGTTGACATTACATCGCCATCTACCTGTAGTTTTTCTGTACCCAATGGCGATTCAAATAACGCATCAGGTGAGATTATAAAATTGCCGGAACGTTCAGGGTCAACATTGAAATAAGTCCAGCCATCATTACCAACATAAGGAGTAGCATCAACAGTAAACCTGGCATGAAAGTAATCTACAGGAGTCCTTTCATCTGCAGTATAGTAAAAGTAGAGGCCATCAGTATCATACTTAAACCATGAAGCAAGATAGATACCAGAGTAACGCAGTTCAGGTGTGCCCAGTGTAATAGAATGACCTGAGGACGGGGCTAAATTTCCGTCAATTATTACATTACCACTATTAGGAATAAAGACAGGAACGAGATTACCATTTCCGTCGTCTTCGAACAGAGGGCTGCCATCTTCATCTGTTGCTTGAACAGGATTGCCATCGTCATCTGTTACGAAACCACTACCGGTACCAGGCTTCAGCACTATGTCGCCTCCGGCACCACCATCAGGCCCTCCGTCCTGGGCCTTGATAGTTATATCAGTTCCGTCAACTGCCCCTTCCGCAATTCCACCTTCCACATGAAGGGTACCGGTAGGCGCATCTGTTCCGATACCAACATTACCTTCTGACGTAACACGCGCTTTTTCAGTATTGTTTGTCTTTATGACAATATCATTATCATCAGTGGTACCCAGAAAATGCTGGGTCTCATCAATGTCATCATTACCAAATGACTTCCACGGCTTCCCGGAACCCGCTTTCTCGGTGTCGGTTGTACTGCTGCTATAATTGTCATATCCTGACCCTGAGGTTGTACTACCGTCAGGCTTTGCTGCATATACTCGTCCACAGATACCTACACTGCAAAACAGTGCTGCAAATACCAGAACAATACTCAGTGACAACAGACGCCTTAGGCAACTTCTCATTCTTCCCTTCCTTTCATAATTATCTGTTTTTTGCCAAATTTGGGAAAATATTTTTATTAAGAAACTAAGGTATTAATCCTTTAGGATCTAACCTTGCATTGAATAATCATCTCTTTTACTTAATAAGTGTTCGCTGTGCTAGTAGTACACCATACTGGCTTGGCATGTAAAAGCACCAGTAAGGGTTGCTCCTGATGCGTCTATTTGAAGAGAGATTAAATCACCGGTTTGAAAAGGAGCGCCACCACCAATATCAAAAACACCCGTAGCGAGTGCAGGGATACCTGCACCAAGCTGAGTAATTGCCCCGTTTTTTCTCACATACACCCATACAAGTCCAGAATTAGAATTGTTAACTCGAACTCTAATTCTAAGACCGGCAGCTGTTCCGCCTTTGGGAAGTACTAACTGAACAACAGATTCTGATGAGTTTTGTGGTCCATTTAGGCCAACATATGCAACTGGACTACTAGGTTCGACGAAGGTCTCTCTAAAAAACAACATTTGACTTCCGGTCACGGCCGCCGTGGTCTGAGTGGTTCCATCCGGGAATTTTACACCCCCTGAGGTAGATTCTATTGTTCCAGCTACAGTCAGTTTCTCCGATGGATTCGGGTCTCCAATGCCTACGTTGCCGGCGTTTGTCCAGCTCAGCACCTGCTTCTGGACGTTGCCTCCGTTTGTGCCCAGCGCACCGCCTGAATCACCGTATAGGACCGGGCCATTAACGTTGTTACCATCAAATAGTTTTCCTGTACCGTACCAGCCCAGGCCGTGGTAGGGGTCTACTCCGTCGCGCAGAAAAAGATCGTTATCGTTGATGCGGATATCACCGCTGACATCCAGCCTGCTATTTGGACTCAACGATCCGATACCGATATTACTGCCATCATCAAATATCGAACCAGAAACGAGTGCTGATCCATCCCACTTTGGTACTTTATTTGTTGTGTTTGAGCCCACCTCAGGATCAGTCTCAGCACCGGCTGAAGCAGTTTGCCATGTCGCATTACCTGAAGCATCAGATGTCAGCACCTTTCCACTCCCCTGTGAACCATCAATAATGGCAACCTTTCCATCAAAGTAGCCGGCAAAACCGTTAGTACTCATGCCCCATACACCCTTAGCAGAAGTGCTGGTACTAGAAGTATGCCCAAAAACACCCGAACCGGTAGATGATGAGGTCTCTCCATAAACACCGTAACTGTCTCCTTTTCCTCGTACTCCATAATCTCCTCCTAAACCATACAGACCATAAGTTCTTCCGGTACCGTATACACCATAGCTTCCTGCACCGCTTCCTGTACCATACAGACCATAAGTGCTTCCGTCACTGTATATACCATATTGTCTATTACCACCTACACGGACTGAAAAGGCAGAGTTTGAACCGACTCCAACGCCTATATAACCTCCACCATCATCTATTATGCTTCCAGTACTCAGGCTACCGCTGCTTGAATCCCACCTTGGAATATAATTTGGTGAGATTGTGCCCACCTGAGGATCAGTCTCAGCACCAGCAGAAGCATCTTGCCATGTCGCCAACCCATCGGCATCAGAGGTTAAAACCTTACCCACCCCCTGCGTACCATCAGCAATTTTGATCTGTCCCCAAACATCAAGCTTAGCCGTAGGGACTATCCCGATACCGAGGTTACCGCTAAAGTAACCATTGCCAGAAAAATAACCAGCATAACTACTAGTGCTTGTTCCATAAACACCTATACCATCAACGCTTGCCCCATAGACACCAACACCCATTCCATTTCCGACTCCGGTTCCGTTTCCTTTACCATAAACACCAGTATTGCCCTCACCGTAGACACCAAGATTACCAGCAGCATTTCCACCCACGGCCCAAACACCACCATTGGTTCCAATAACCTGAACACCAATAGTACTGCCAGAAGTATATATACCAACACCAGGAATACCATCTCCGCCAACGCTTAATGATGACAGAGGATTTGTCGTTCCTATGCCTACGTTGCCGGTTCCTGAGATTCTCAATCTTTCCTCAAGGCCTGATTGGTAAGTGAAAAGTCCTAGGCCAAATTGATTGGGGTCCTCGGTAATATTTTGAATTCTCGCGAGTCCGGTTGGAGTCGTATTGGCGAATTCAATGTAAGGACCTGATCCCACAACCGTATCAAGTGCATTGGCACGAAGTTTCAGAACTTCTTGACCCGAAGGATTTGCCGCGACGTCGTTCAGGATATCCAGCTTCGTCCCCGGACTCGTAGTGCCGATGCCTACGTTACCAGCGGCATCAACAAACACCGCATCAGCCGGCGATGCGCCATCACTGCCGTATGACAGGCCTCCAGATACTACGGCACCCCATGAGAGGATACCGCTGCCGTCATTTGTCAGCATGGTGCCTGCAGCTCCCTGACCTGCAGGTAAGGTGTAAGTGATGTCAGCTGTCTGATCACCACCACGGAAGATAGTGTGGAATGAAGGCGTTGTTCCACGCTCAAGAATCCCCATAGTTCCATCTACTGTCAGAGTCTGCCCAGGGCTTGTTGTATTAATACCTACAAGCCCGCTTGGAAAATCACCGTAGATCAGTGTGCTATTCCGATTATTAGCGATATGTAATTTATTATCACCCTGTTCATTGTAACCTGCTTCGTAACCAAGGAATACGCTACCTGAACCTATTGCAGTACCGCCTGAATTGTGACCAATGGCAGTATTTCTAGAACCCACAGTGACTTCAGAAAGTGCGATTGAACCAATCGCGGTATTATGGATACCTGTCTGGTTTGCGCCAAGTGCAGAGAATCCATTGGCAGTATTATTGCTACCTGTTGTGTTACTACCTAACGCCCCCCGCCCAACAGCAATATTACTATTTCCTGTTGTATTTTCAAATAATGCACCATTTCCAAAAGCACTATTACTGCCACCTACAGTGTTATTCAAAAGAGAGTTAACGCCAAAAGCATTATTATAAACACCGGTAGTGTTATTAAGTAGAGCATAATATCCATTGGCAGTATTGCTATTACCGGTAGTATTCTGCTTTAAAGCATTTCTTCCAGTAGCGGTATTACTGCTGCCTCCAGTGTTCGAGTCAAGTGCACCTGTTCCAATAGCAGTGTTGTAATAACCTGTGGCATTATCGCTTAATGCCAAACTTCCAACAGCAACGTTTCCAACACCTGTGGTATTTGCTATTAGTGCTTGACTACCTATAGCAGTATTTTCAGTACCTTCAGTATTTAGTTTTAACGCCTCCCAACCAACGGCGGTATTATTGTTACCCGTAGTGTTGGAATTTCCAGCTCGCACACCAAGAAGTGTATTTAATTCTTGTGCAGCGTCTGTTATTATACTGCCACCAGGTACGGTCAGTCCAGTTGACGTAATCGTACCGCTGACATCCAGCTCTGTTGCAGGTGTTGTTGTTCCTATGCCGACCTTGCCGTTGTTGTAGTAAGCCGAAGTTCCATTTTGACTCCATATACCTAGCGGTAAACTATTCCACTTTAATATTCCGCCAACATTAGATAATGTTGCACCTCCAATATGCAAGCTGCTATTTCCTACATAAACGTCTTTCCAAACGTTTCCAGATGTTCCAAGTGTATGGGTATCAGTTACCGATGGAACAATATTACCGGCTACGGTCAGTTTGTCTGTCGGACTCGTAGTTCCGATGCCGACGTTACCGTCAGGAGTTAAGTCCATCACATTAATTCCACCACCGGCACCGGCCCAGATACGTAAATGATCATTACCAAGCAAGTTGATAAAGCCCCATCGACCGCTTGCATTACCGTTCTTCATCTCAAAGCTTGAATCGCCTGTACCAAACATTCGAACGGTACCATTTACATCCAACTTAGCCTCGGGAGCCGTAGTTCCGATGCCGACTTTGCCGTCGTTTAGAATATGGAGACGATCAACATTGTTAGTCATCAATCCCAGACCAAAGCCATCCGTGTTTCCAAGGACCCTGTCAGCACCACCGGCCTCACCCAGATTAGAAAAATCTCCAGACAAGCCACTGAGGTCAGCAGTCAATGAACCACCAGCATCTGTGAGTTCCAAAAGATTACCGGTTAATGACAAACCGGTATTTAACTCATTTAAATCATCTGTATCCGCATCTGCAGCAATAGCGTCTGAATTAAAACCAATATCTACTGCGTTCAAATCAATAGCTGCTGTGTTGTCTGTTATATCCATTGTGTGAGCATTCCATTCATCTATCGTTGCCTGATCTATTCCTGCAGCCGGACTTGCAATATAGAGAGGATCTGACTCTGCATAACTCTTAATGTATCCCATAGTAGCAATATCAGTATCTGTTGTATGTGCGCCGGAAACAAATCCTAATGCTGTAACTCCTGCTGCATCCAATTGGGTATCGGTGTCAACTGTATGAGTTCCAACCAACGCTTCTATACCGGCCTGGTCCTTAACGTATCCCAGCAAAGAAATATCAGCATCATTAACACCCACATTCGTCAGGCCAGAACCGTCTCCCACAAACCTGGTTGCATTAATTTCACCATTCTCTCCATTAAGAGTTATTGTAGGTGGGAGCAAGTTATTAGATAAATCACGGTTACCATTATGGTCATGAAGCTCAATAAAACCATACGGTGCTACCGGCGTCCCACCCTCTGACCAATCATTAGCAAAAACATTAACAAGGCCATTTCCAGAACTGTTATTGACAATAATGTTTCCATTACCCCCTATATTAACTCTATCAATTCCTTCACCTTCATAAGGATGGCCAATAGGATAGACGAGGCCTTCTCCTACACCCATAAAACCTGTCCCAAAACCGGTTGCACCTCCATCTTCCATTCCAATATAGGCGACCTCTGTGCCAGACGTATTTTTCACATCAATCCAGGCACCGAGATCGATTACTGTATCACTCGCAATTTCAACTCGCGATTTTGAATTATCATCAAGGAAAACACCATCTCCCTTTACCGTGAGCTTAGAGCCCGGACTATCCGTGCCGATACCAACGTTACCTGAATTGTCAATCCTCATTCTTTCGAAAATACCGGTACCATTGTTAGTGTTAAAGATAAGTCTTCCGGGCATATTGCCTAAACCCGGAGCACCATCCACAACTCCCCTGATATTCGCGGCCAATTGATAGGCAGCCCCATCATACCCATAGAGCTGAATACCACCTAAAAAATCATCATTGTTTACAATTAATTTTGAAAGTGGGGTGCCTCTCGATTTTCTCATACTTATGCCGGCACCTGTCTTATGTTCAATGCTGTTGTCTATATATAGTGGAAGAGTAGGCCAGGTAGCGCTTGTATCAACATGAAACGGAGCTAATGGAGTAGTTGTACCTATACCGACATTACCGGCGTTTAGAATATGGAGACGATCAACATTGTTAGTCATCAATCCCAGGCCAAAGTCATCCGTGT
>Ga0257117_1002347_pt1 | contig 9965 bp, 7 predicted proteins | sample SI112_135mmetaG_FD_190157 | JGI IMG/M metagenome (GOLD analysis project Ga0257117, IMG submission 190157) | Marine microbial communities from Saanich Inlet, British Columbia, Canada - SI112_135m | ecosystem: Environmental > Aquatic > Marine > Inlet | place: Canada: British Columbia | collected... | reverse complement strand
AGCAAATAAGATCATTTACTGACATGGCAACAAGATCAATACCCACAGTAGAGTGATCACCAAGTTCTTGAGCAAGTAGAAGCTTTGTTCCCACTCCATCAGTTGATGAGGCGAGGTAGTTATCTCCCCACTGGTAAAGAGCACAAAATCCACCGATGGTGCCCACAACATTTTCATTGTAACCATTTTTGACCATGGATTTAATGGAGTTGACTAAGATTTCTCCATTTTTAATGCTCACACCTGAGTCTTCATAGCTTGAAGTATCCATAAGTTTTCCTTAGTGCTTAAAGTGTCTTCTTCCTGTTAGAACCATAGAGAGTCCAAGTTCATCACAGGCACCAATGACTTCACTATCTTTGATAGATCCACCAGGTTGCACAATATATTTTAAGTTTAGTTGGTCAAGAGATTCAATGCTGTCTGCGAATGGAAAAAAGGCATCAGAGACCACGACACACTTATTGTAATCCACAAAGTCTTTCGCCAAAAGTCTTGGCCCCAGTAGATATGAGATGGCCTCTAGGCGATTGGGTTGACCCATTCCTGCACTAAGGAGCATGGGCAGTCCATGAGGGCCTATGCCAACCACGCTGACTGCATTACTTTTTAAGTATTTTGTGGTGAGGGTTCCAAATTTTGCCATAGTGTGAAGCTCAGCTGGAAACTTACACTTAGTCACCGACTTAAACTCTCTATCGTGATCCCAATCGGGGTCTTGAACAAGGTACTCACCTGAGCCAATGGAGCGAATCTCTTCTGTGTCAGTAAAGGTGCTCATAGGCTGTTTGATGAGTCTTAGGTTTTTCTTTGCACCGAGAATTTCAATTGCCTTATTTGAAAAGTCGGGAGCAATAATAATTTCGATGAATTTCTTTGAAAGCCAGGTTGCTGTGTCTTCTTCAACACTTCCAGATAGGGCAATAATACTTCCAAAGCTTGAGGTGGGATCTCCACTCCATGCCCACTCTAAGGCCTCAAGTTGACTTTTCCCAAGTGCCAAACCGCAAGGAGTAAGGTGTTTAACAATAACCGCACCGAAGTTTCCACTACAGCTCCCTTCGTTCTCCATGAGCTTTTCAAGCTCACAACTTGTTTTATAGGCAACTTCCATATCGAGCAGGTTATTATAAGATAGGGGTTTTCCCTGTAAAATCTTAGCATTGGAAAAACCTCGTGACCCTGCCGTGACATCGAGTGCATCTTTTTTCCAGTGGGCATTTTGGTGAGGGTTTTCTCCGTATCGAAGTTTACTGATATTTTCTAGAGCAAGAAAATTTATCTCTCTGGCCTTTTCACAATCTGTGGTATTTTGATCCTGCCAGGTGTTGGCAATCAGCCCATCGTATTTAGCAGTCATCATGAACGCTTGTTTTGCCCATTCAAAACGGCTTTGAACACTGACAGCTCCATTTTTATCAAACTCTTCCAAAAATCCTTGGTACTGAGCAGGATTTGTTAAAACCGCAACGTTTTTGTAGTTTTTGGCACTGGCCCTAATCATCGTGGGGCCGCCAATATCGATATTTTCAATTAAAATATCCCAAGTCTTTTTTGATTTGAGTTTTTCTTCAAAGGGATAGAGATTCACCACGATCATGTCAATGGCACCAATACCATGGGTGGCGGCCTGGGAGACGTGCTCACTATTTTTTCGGTCAAATAATAGTCCACCCATTAAATTAAAACTAAGGGTTTTTATTCTTCCATCAAATAGCTCAGGAGTGTGAGTGATTTCTTCAACTTTTGTCACAGGAAATCCTGCTTCAAATATTTTTTGGTAAGTTCCACCAGTGGCAATTAATTCAACTCCCCGTCCTGCTAATCTTTCAGCAAGATCTAGCAGCTGAGTCTTATCAGATACACTGAGTAGAGCTCTTTTAATTTTTAAATTCATGGGCACTCCTTCTTATTTTAAGTATTCAACCGCATTTATGAAAAACTTAAGCCCGGCCCCTTCTTTGAAGGGGTGGTGGTTATTGCAAGTTTGTAAATTTAATACACAAGCTTCTGGATGTGGCATCAGACCTAGAATATTTCCACCCTTATTTGTAAGGCCTGCAATATGCTCATATGATCCATTTTCATAGGTTGAATAGGTAAGGGCCTTAAGCTGAGAGTTATCACTGAGGTGCTTTTTATAAGAGTCAGTTGCAACAAGCCTTCCTTGTTTATTTCTTAGGGGAAGATGGACTGGTCCATCAACTCCTATACCTTTTGTCCACAGACAATGGGTGTTACCTGTCACTTTTACATCAACCCACCTATCTTCAAATTTACCGTGGTCGTTGTCTATTAAAGAAATATCTTCTCTAAGGCCTTTGGGGGACAGTAAACCGAGTTCTGCTAGAGTTTGAAATCCATTGCAGATGCCAAGTATGGGATGGCCTTTTTCAGCAAACTGGTAAAGAGATTCTCCCAAGTATTTTTTAAGATATAAGGCCAGTACTCTTCCTGATTGAATTTCATCACCATAGGAGAACCCACCTGGAAGGGCCAGTATTTGGTAATCTCTCAAAATGAGCTGGTGCTCTTTGAGCATGCCAAGAGGAATTGTTGAAGTTTCAGCGCCGGCCATATCAAAGGCCCTTGCCGTTTCTTTGTGGCAGTTAATACCCATTCCTGAGAGAACGAGTGCTTTTATTTTTGCCATAATGAACTCCTCCAGGCCTTAGATAAATCATCTAGTGCTGTAGAAAAAACAAGTTTACCGCTATTATTAACAACTAGTTTTTGAGTAAGTGAAGTTTGACCAATTTTTAAAACTGGCAGACCTTTAAAGGTATTTTCAAACTCATTGACTTGGTCATTTGCTACGCTTACCACAAATCTTCCAGGACTTTCGTTGAAAAATGTGGAGCGCAAATCATGCATCCTTATATCTAAGTCAATGACAGCTCCCAAATCTCCACCAATCATAGATTCTGAAATGGTCACCAGAAGCCCACCATCTGAAATATCGTGGCATGACTCAACAAGGGCCTTTGATGTGGCCGTCGATAGAGCTCGGAAGAGTTGGTAATTTTTCTCTAAATCGGGAACTTTTGGAATGCTATTATCTGATACTTGAAAAAGACTTTGATAGTGACTTCCCAGTAGCGTGGTATCACCCTCTCCGATAGCATAAATGGAGCTAAAGCTATTTTTAAAGTCTGATGTAAGAGTCTTTGCAATATCATTAACATGGGCCATGGCAGTGACTAAGAGAGTAGGGGGGATGCTCTCCCTTACCATTTCGCCCTGGTTTGACTCACCCATAAAGTCATTTTTCATACTATCTTTACCACTAACTAGTGGGGCCTTGTAAACAATGGCGGCATCTTTTAAACCCTCACATAACCTCACAAGAGAGCCCAATTTTTCTTCGGCCAATACATTTGATTTTCCCGGCAGGGGATCGGGCATACAGAAGTTGTCAGTGATACAAACTTTGGTGATATCGGCGCCTGTGGAAAGTATATTTCTCATGGCCTCATCAACTGCGTAGATTCCTGCTAAGTATGGATCGATAAAGCTAAGGGAATGAGTAATTCCATGTCCTAGGCAAACACCTGCACTTTGGTTTTTTGAACCCATGGGGCCAAGCCAGATGACTCCACTATTGTTGGCCGTTTTTTCAGACTTTCCACCAAAGGGTTTGACAGCACTAAGGCCTCCCACTTCAAAATCATATTGCCTAACATAACTCTCTTTTGAGCAGATATTGGGATGAGCGAGTAGTTCAAGCAGAGCTTCATCAATAGAAGGTGTCTGTTTTGTTTCAGTGTTTGATAAGTCTATTTCTCCCAGACAACCTGGAGACCACTTGGCCTTAAGTTGCAATTTAGGAAGTGTCTCATGGAGAAAGGATAAGTTGAGATAGGCCACAGTCTCATCGCCGTAACATACATGGAGGTGACCCGACGAATTAAATTCACCAAGATTGCAGTGCTCTACCCCAAAAGACTGAGCGAGACTTTCAAATTCATCTACATTTTCAGAGGGTACAGAAAGAGTCATTCTCTCTTGGGACTCTGAGATCATAATTTCATAAGGCGCTAGGCCTGGATATTTCAGTCCTACCTTTTTTAAATCGATTACTGCTCCACCAGTTTCACAGGCCATCTCTCCTACACTTGAGCTTAATCCACCGGCACCATTGTCGGTGATTGAGCTGTAGAGTTTGAGCTCGCGGGCCTTTTCTAAAAAATCCCAAACTAGTCTTTGGGTGAAAGGGTCACCGATTTGAACTGCCGAAAGAGGGGAGCTTTGATCTAATTCTCTAGAGCTAAATGTGGCCCCATGAATGCCGTCTTTTCCTACAAGGCCTCCGATCATAAAGACTCTATCGCCTTCGTTCATCATCTTTTTGTGATCCCCAGGTTTCATGGCCCCAATGGTTCCGCAAAATATTAAAGGTCTTGATCCAAAATTTCGGTGAAAAGAAAAGCTTCCATTAATTGTTGGGATTCCCGATTTGTTTCCACCGTCAATGATTCCCTTGTGTACGCCTTCTAAAATATGCTTGGTAGATTTTACAGTTTTAGGATAGTGCCTGGTATCGTGTTCAGGTTTGCCAAAGCAAAAGACATCAATATTTGCTAGTGGGATCGCCCCCATTCCTGTTCCTAAAATATCTCGGTTGACACCTAGGATTCCTGTTAAGGAGCCACCGTAGGGATCGAGCACAGAAGGGGAGTTATGGGTTTCAACTTTTACACATAGATCCACGCCTTCATCAAAATTAACAACACCTGCATTGTCCACAAAAAGCGACCTAGTGAAATCAATACCTTCTTTTTCAATCAGATGATTGGTTGCACCCTTTATATAAGTAGGAAAAAGACCACCGATGGTGGCATTACTTACTGAGTGGTATGAATTATCTGACTTTTCAGTATATTCAATATCAGCTGCGAAAATTTTGTGTTTGCAGTGCTCACTCCAACTTTGTGCCATCACTTCCAGTTCTACGTCTGTAGGTTCTGCCGGAAGTCCTAGTTTTGATCGAGATTTTAAAATATCTTCTTTTTTGTAAAATGACTGAATATATTTGAGTTCATCTATTTCGAAATTCCAAAGTTTTTCTCGGGAAAGTTTATAAAGGGAATCGATATCCTGGTTTAAATTAGTGAGCTCATAGAGTTTTTCATCAGTGCCTTTGCATTCAAAATCAGGGAAATTCTCAAATGGGGCATAGGCCGCAATTTCATCACTTTCACAGTGCATATGAATATTTTGAAGAAGTGGGTTGGCAAAGGATTGACTAACAAAACTTTCAATTTGTTCTTTCTTGGCAGTTGATCTTATGAGGTAGAGAGTTCCTGTATGTGCCTTGATATCATCTAAGTCACAATACAAATGGGTGGCCGCAACCACTCCGCCTGCAGTATTGTCTGTCACTCCAGGTAAAAAATTGACTTCAACAAGGTAGTTAAACTGGCCCTTTGAATAGTCTTTTGTAAGGTAGGTATTTTCTGCAAGTGGATGGGATAAAACATTTTTTGAAATTTGATCAACAATATCACTTGGAGCTGACTTTGAGTTTCTAGCATCAATCCAGTAAATTTGCCTTTTCTCGATTGCCTCTATTTCTAGTTCAAAGAAATCGTGGGCCCTTTTAATAGTACCTTGAGTAAAAGATATTTGATCTTTTTCACTGATTTCGATTCTTTTCATATTGTGTCCCTTATAGGCGCGAACTTTCCGTGACCATAGATCAGGTCTAGAAAAACCTTTTTATAAGCGAAATGTTCAGCTTTTTTTGCACGCTTAGAAAAATTTGAATAATTATCACCCTTAAATCGTGGGATGACTTCTTTGTGAATGATCTCACCACCATCAACTTCAGGTGAAACAAAGTGAACAGAAATACCGGCCAATTTATCACCGGAAGCAAAGGATTTTTCCATCGCTCTAACACCCTTAAATTTAGGTAATAGTGAGGGATGGATATTGATAATTTTATATTGGTCCAATTTTTTATCGTAGAAATAGTTGAGAAAATTAGGAGTTAGGATTCTCATATACCCAGCCAGTAAAATCCACTCAACCTCTTCATTGAAGAGGTGTTCTAGAACTGCCTTTTCATGGTTTGCTCTTCTAATATCCAGGTTATCGCCAAGTTTTGGAGAATTTTCTACGACAATTTTTTTATAATCGTGGCAAATTGGGTGCTCTAGAAAACCTGCATCCATTTTATCTGTAATGAGGCATTTCACATCCACTCTATCTTTGTGTCTTTCCGCCACTTCTACTAAATTTAAAAGATTGGTCCCAGAGCCACTTGCTAAAATGGCGAGGTTAATTTTGTGCGATGTCATTTCTGTACTGCGCTCCTTCAAATTGAACCTTGCCGATATTTTGATAAACGAGCCTCGCGGCCTCACTCTTATTGTGTGATAAAGAGGTAAGACCCATTACTCGTCCACCTGTTGAAACCATTTCACCTCGTGAATTGAGTCCCACTCCAGCAGCGAAATACTTGCTTCGATTCTCTTCCCATTGGTTGATAACTGGATCAAAACTTACATTGACCCCTTTTATTATTTCACCGTCAATTCCTGGGTAACCTGCTGAGGCCAAGACTACATGGACTCCGTGTCCAGGGTGATATTCTATGGGGGTAGTGGTCCAGCTGGGGGATTTTTGGGTGTATTCTAGAAATAGTGTGGCCAGGTCTGTTTTAATCCTTGGCATTAAACTTTGGGTTTCAGGGTCTCCCATTCTGACATTGTACTCTAATATATAGGGACCTGTTTTTGTAATCATGGCACCAAGAAATAAGAAGCCATGAAAAGGAGTTCCTTTACCGGCCAGATATTTTAAAAGAGCTTTAAACCCTTTTTCTATAATGGTTTTTTCATCGCCCTTAGTGACCCAATCTGCGGGAGAGTATGATCCCATGCCACCAGTGTTGGGGCCTTTGCCATGATCAAGGAGTCTTTTATAATCACAAGCATTGCCTAAAATGGTGAACTCTTCGCCGTCACAAAGGGCAAAGTAGGATACTTCAGGTCCCACCAGTCTTTTCTCTAGGAGAACTCGTCTTCCTTGTTTATTAAAAAGGTATTCACAAGCATTTAAGAGCTCTTTTTTTGTATCGACTACAAAGACGCCTTTTCCGGCCTCTAATTCATCAGCTTTTAAAACCCACCCTTTGGGATCAAATTCACTAGTGCCAATATACTGAACAATATCTTTTAGATGGTCGAAGAATAGGGCCTCTGCTGTTGGGATTTCTGCAGCTAGCATCGTTTGTTTTGAATATATTTTTGAGCTTTCAAGCTTAGTGGACAATTTGGTAGGACCTATAATAGGTAGCTTCTTTGATAGGAAAAAATCTACAATGCCTCTATCGAGAGGAACTTCAGCTCCTACTACCGCATAGCTAATATCATGGTCGATGAAAAATTTGCTGAGAGCTTCAAAATCAGTTTCACCAATTCCTACACATTCTATTTTTTGATCTGCTTCCATCCCTGGATTTCCAGGGGCGACAAATACTTTAGATACACTTGGTCCCTGTGCCAGTTTCCAGGCCATTGCATGTTCTCTTCCACCTTTTCCAATGACCAGTACCTTCACGATAAACCTTCTATGCTGGACCACTTAGATTGATTTTTTTGGAGTTTGTGGACCAAGTCGGACAGAATTTTAGGATCAATTTGGGCGCCCTCGATTTTTTGGGTAATTAATTGATCTAGCACTGTATAAATTTGAGAGGCCAGTTTTTTAGTTTCTTTTTCTAAAAGTGGGGGAGAGCACATCAATTTGTCTTCCATCACTTTTTGCCAGGGAAGTCCAAGCTCTTTAGATAAACTTTGTGCCTGAGCTATTTTTTCTGACCAAGTGGATAACTTGTAGTACTGCCTAAGGTATTCTTTTGAAAGATGGATTCCATCTTTTGTAATCCTTAGCTCGTCTGGTCCAATAGAATCAACTAATACAAATAAGGCGGGCTTTTCAAGATATTTTGAATAGGAAAATTCAAATTTTCCATCCCAAAGTGTGAGACCTAGCTCGGAGAAGAAGTCTTTAAGTCTTAAGGCCATGACCTTAACAAGAGATTCCAAGTGGAAAAAATCATCATCATCTAAGTGAGATATTTTCTTTGCCTGGGCCTTATCTAAGTAGCGGTCCTTGTCTTCAAGTTTCGTGGAAAATTCAACAATGGGGTACTCAAAACTCTCACCCTCTTTTGGTGGAGTCGTAAGGCCTATAGACTTTAAATAAGGCAGATCTGATGATCTCTTTAATAAACTTGATCCCTTGGGGCAACCTGTTCTAAAAATTACTTCGAGAGGGAGCAGTCTATTTAATATGGGAAAATCAGCACTACCATACTCATAGGGTTTCGCTGGAGACTCTCTTCTCGGTCTTCTTACTTCAGCACCTTTAACTTTTAAAAGGGGTCCAAACTCACTACCAATTATTTCTAGAAAATGTGAGCTTTGTCCATGAGTCGATAGATCGTCCATGATCTTTTGTGAGACTTTCATCTCACGTAGACTCACTCTATTTAATCGGATCCAGGCATCCCAACCTATCGGATCGCTTAAATACTTAAACATTTGGTGGGCAATAGAGCTTAGAGCAGCTCCTTTTTTGCCCAGACTATCGGGCATCTTACCCCAGTCAAAAACAGAAAAATCATCACTAAATTCAAAATATACTGGACTGCCACCTTTAAGGCCTCTGACAGTCTTGACAGAACCCTCGTAAATTACTCTTTCGTAGTCTTTCACGGTCTTCTCCCTTTTTTCAAATCGCCAAGTTGAACTGAGCGTCCATTTCTGATTGTTTTATTTATTGATGCAAAAAATGAAATTGCATTTTTAATATTGTTAATTCCTACATACATTCCAGACTCACCTGCAATTTCTAAAAACTTGAGACCATCGAGAGCAGTTTGCTCCCTGCATTGTTCAAGATAGGGAATGCACAGGTCACTTTCATAGGCCTTCTCTTTTCCAGATAAATCTGTGAAAGAAAGGTTGAAGCACTCGCTTTGATAAATATGTGAAAGTTTGTAGCTTAGGTCCAGTTTCTGGGCCAACTCCACTGTTTTATCAATGAGCTTTTTCTGAGGTGAGCTTTCATTTTTAGAAGAGATGATATTCAGTACTGGTTGATCATTGTTTTGCAGCTGTTCTATTTTTTGTGTAAGTTTGATGATCGCATTTACATTTCCCACTCCACTAGAGACAACTGGAAACCCTCCAGGCATTTGAGCAATGGACATAAAAGCGTCGAGTCCGCAAAAAGCGCCACCGAGTGGAAGACCTATTACTGGAATTGCTGTTTTTGAGCTTACGACTCCTGGTAAGTGTGCAGCAAGTCCCGCACCTGCGATATACAAATCAACGCTGTCCTCTGCGCTTTCCATATACTGGTCTAGCTCTTCGTGGTTTCTATGTGCCGAAAGGTACAGAAGGTGAGGGTGGTGACCCTTTTGTTTGAGACCAGAAACAAGCTCGTTTGCGTGTGCTTCGTCTGTCTTACTCCCGAATAGGCATGTTATTTTCAAGCTTTTGCTCCTTCTGTTCGTTCCTCCATTCTGCAAATTCGGAGGCCTCATCACAATTTAAAGGGTATTTGCCTGTTAAGCATCCAGTGCATAAATTTGTTTTTCCCAGCGCCATATATAATTCAATGAGTGGCAAGTAAATAACCTTGTCTGCACCTATAAGCTTTGTAATACCATCGTTATCCCTATCTCCAGCAATCAACTCATCTTTAGTAGGAAAGTCGATTCCAAATGTGCAGGGATGGGTAATGGGCGGACATGAGGAGACTAGGGTGACCGAGTTGGCCCCGCATTCTCTAAGCATGGTCACCATTCGTTTTGAAGTTGAGCCTCTTACAATGCTGTCGTCAACTAAGAGAAGATTCTTGCCTTTAATTTGGCCTTCCACTGGTCTTAGTTTGTGAGAGATGGCCTTTTCTCTTTTGTCTTGGCCATCCATTATAAAACTTCTTTGAAT
>Ga0257117_1002340_pt1 | contig 9978 bp, 10 predicted proteins | sample SI112_135mmetaG_FD_190157 | JGI IMG/M metagenome (GOLD analysis project Ga0257117, IMG submission 190157) | Marine microbial communities from Saanich Inlet, British Columbia, Canada - SI112_135m | ecosystem: Environmental > Aquatic > Marine > Inlet | place: Canada: British Columbia | collected... | reverse complement strand
TTTGATTTTTTATCTGCAAACTTAATTGTTTTTGTGGGTATATTAAGTAATTTATATTTAACCTTTATTTATAAAAAAACTCAATTATCAGATAGATCAGCATTTTTTTTTTTAATAGGAGACATACTTCAGTTAGGAATTTTGCTTTATTTAACAGGAGGTGTTAATAATCCTTTTTCTATCTTTTTGCTTATTCCAAGTGTTTTTTCAGCACCAAACTTGAGTTTAAAAACTAACTCTTTGCTTGTATTTTTAACTACAATTGTAATTATTATTCTTACATTTTATTCAGAAGTTTTACCTAGTCCTATAAGTGATCATTTTCACATAAGTCCATATTACCATTATTCTATTCCAGTTTCTTTAGTAATAGCTTTATTTTTTTTAAATTATTTTACTATGACATTTGGAATAGAATCTAAGTTAAGAAAAGAAGCTTTGACAAAAATGGAAGAAGTGATGGCAAAAGAACATGAATTATTATCTTTAGGTGGTCAGGCTGCTGCTGCTGCTCATTCTCTTGGAACACCTTTGTCTACAATTAAAATAATTGCCCATGATCTTGACAAACAATTTAAAGGACAAAAAGATATTGAGAAAGATATAGCGTTACTATCAAGCCAAGTAGAGAGATGTAATGAAATTTTAAAACGTTTAAGCTTAAATCCAGTGGAAGAGGATGATTTTATTGATAATGATCTTACAATGAGAGATTACTTAAGTGAAATCATTTCGTCATTTAAAGAAATAAGTAAAAAAAGTTTTATTTTTAATTATGATCAATTTTCAAATATAAAAAAGATAACAAAATCAATAGAAATTGTTTATGGTTTAAGAAATTTTATAGGTAATGCAAATAAATTTGCTAAAAATACAATCTATATTAGCCTTATAAGTGATAGTGAAATAACCCAAATTACCATTGAAGATGATGGAGATGGATATCCAAGAAATGTTTTGTCAAAAATTGGTGAACCTTATTTGAAATCAAATGACACCAAGGATAAATCAAAATCAGGTTTAGGTCTTGGACTGTTCATAGGTAAAACTCTTTTAGAAAAAAATTTTGCCTCAATCAATTGTAGAAACTCCAAAACAAGAAGTGGAGCAGAAGTTATTATTAAATGGAATAATAAAGATCTATTTAATATTTAATGAAATTTTTTTTTAGTTTCAAACAAAGAGCTTAATTGAGATATCATTACATCTCCTAATTCATTTACATCTGTTATTTTTATTGCCTTATCATAATATCTTGAAACATCATGACCAATACCAATTGCTAAAACTTCAATTTCAGTTTTGTTTTCTATGAATTTTACCATTTTCTTTAAATGTTTTTCTAAGAAGTCACCTGAGTTTACTGAAAGAGTAGAGTCGTCTACTGGTGCACCATCAGAAATTACCATCATTATTTTTCTTTCTTCTTTTCTTTTTTTTATTCTATTGTAGGCCCACGAAATAGCTTCCCCATCAATATTTTCTTTAAGTAAACCCTCTTTAAGCATAAGACCCAAATTATTTTTAGCTTGACGCCAATGAGTATCAGCGTCTTTGTATATGATGTGTCTTAAATCATTTAATCTTCCTGGAGTCTTAGGTTTAGAATTTTTATTCCACAACTCTCTACTTTGGCCACCTTTCCAGTTTTTAGTTGTAAAACCTAAAATCTCAACTTTAACAGAACATCTTTCAAGAGTTCTGGATAATATATCTGCACAAATTGCTGCAATGGTGATAGGTCTTCCCCTCATAGATCCAGAATTATCAATCAGTAAAGTTACTATTGTATCTTTAAAATCTAAATCTTTTTCTTTTTTAAATGAAAGAGAATTGTAGGGGTCCATTATAATTCTTGGTAATTTTGAACTATCAAGCAAACCTTCTTCTAGATCAAATTCCCATGCTCTATTTTGTTTAGCTAGCAATTGTCTTTGAAGTTTGTTTGCAAGTTTAGTTATGACATCTTGAAATCCAACTAATTGTTGATCTAAAGACCTTCTAAGTTTTGTTGCTTCATCAGCATTTTCTAAATTTTCAGCTTTTGTAATCTCATCATACTGAGAAGTAAAAATTTTATAATCAAGATTAATATTATCAATATTTTTTTGAATAATTTGCTCTGAGCTTTGCTCATCTGCTTCGCTATCAGAAAGCTGTTCATCTAGATTGAATTCATCAACATTATAATCAGCATCTAAAGAAGCTTGAGTCTCTTGGTCATTATTTTCATCTTTATTATCCTCAGTTTCTTTATCTTGAGCATCATTTGAAGGATTATTTTGCCCCTGATCTTGATTTTCTTCTTTTCTTTCATTTTCTTGTTCGCTTTGAAAGATATCCATTTCATTTAAAATTTCTGAAAATCTAGAACTGTAATTGTTTTGATCTTCTAAATTTTCTTGTAAAAATTTTTTGTGTTTATCTATTGATTTTTCAAAGTCTTTTTCCCAAAAATTTAACATTTTTGAAGTCAGAGGATTTAATTTAATTTGGTGAAAATTTTTTAGCATGTACAATTCAAATGCTTCAGCAACAGGAACATCTTCTTTAGTTTTTAATTGTTCTTTTCTTTTACGTTTGATTATTTGAGTGTAATTTTCAGTAAAATTTTTCTCTATTCCTTTAAGCATTTTTCCACCTAAGGACTCATATCTAATTTTTTCAGCAATACTATAAAGAGATCGTGAGGAATTATTAGTGGGTAAATTTTTTCTATAGATTATGTTGTTAGAAAATTTATTTTTTAAAGCTGCAGAGTCTGTTTCAGCACGCAGTTTAATAAAATCACTTGGATTTGTGAGATCATTAATTTCTAAAATTTCTGAGCTCTTAGTTTTTTTATTTTCAGAAGATTTGTTGTTTAAAGTAAAATCATCAGAAATTACTTTTGCTGTCGATGTCAAAGCAATTCTGAATTTTTCTTTTAAACTAATATCTTTGCTACTCATTTAGATTTGAATATTTATCAAAGACTCTGGTAATTCCTCACCAAAACACCTTTGATAATATTCTGCGATAGTATTTTTTTCAATATCATCACATTTATTTAAAAAAGTTACTCTAAAAGCATATCCAGTGTCTTTAAAAATCTCTGAATTTTCTGCCCAATGCATAACAGTTCTTGGACTCATTACTGTTGAGATGTCGCCTGCAATAAACCCTTTTCTTGTTAAAGAAGCTACTTTTATCATGTTTGCAACTTTTTCTTTACCTTTAGCATTATTTAAATTTTTATTTTTTGCTAAAACTATATCTAGCTCTCTTTCAAGGCCTAGATAATTTAGTGTTGTCACAATATTCCATCTATCCATTTGTCCCTGGTTTATTTGCTGGGTACCATGATAAAGACCTGTGGTGTCACCAAGACCAACTGTATTGGATGTTGCAAATAATCTAAAATATTTATTTTGCTTAATAACTTTATTTTTATCAAGTAAAGTAAAGTTACCCTCTGCTTCAAGAACTCTTTGAATTACAAACATCACATCAGGTCTTCCAGCGTCATATTCGTCAAAAACAAGAGCTACAGGATTTTGTATAGACCAAGGTAAGATACCTTCATTAAATTGTGTGACTTGTTTTCCTTCTTTTAGAACAATTGCATCCTTTCCAATTAGGTCTATTCTACTTACGTGGCTATCCAAGTTTACACGTATGCATGGCCAATTGAGCCTAGCAGCAATTTGTTCTATATGAGTAGATTTACCAGTACCATGGTATCCTTGAACAAGAACTCTTTTATTGAAAGCAAAACCAGAAATTATTGCTAAAGTTGTATCTCTATCGAATTTATAACTTTTATCTATCTCAGGAACGTATTCATTTTTTTTTGAAAATGCATCTACTTCCATTTCAGAGTCGATACCAAAAGTTTGTTTAAGAGAAACTTTAATATCAGGCTGTATGTTAAGATTTGGTGTCAATTTTTTCTCTATATGTGTTTTTAAGTTGAGTGTAAGCTAATGTAATTAGTTTTAACTTTTCTTCATACTTTTTATTTCCTGCATTTATATCGGGGTGAAATTTTTTAACAAGTAGTTTGAACTTATCTTGTATTTTTTTCCATTTTAAACCTACAGAAACACCCAATATTCCAAACGCTTTTATATCTTTGTGATTAAATTTAAATTGACGCATATGATCATAATCACCATTAATTTTATCTTTATCTAATTCGTCTCTTAATGTGTTATTCCAAAGAACTTTAAAAAAATTATCTGAAGAACTAAAGCTTTGAGTGGGTTTATGCCAAATCATATCAGATTTTAAAAAATCTAAAACTTGATCATCATTCATTCCTGAAAAATAGTTCCAGTTTTTGTTAAATTCTTTTACATGTTCTAGACAAAGCATTCTAAATTTTTTACTATTATCTTTTTCAACTGGCGCTTTATAATCACCAATTTCATTACAATTATTCCAGTCACAAATATTTTTCATGATATATAATAATACTTATGGATATAAATGAGCTAATTGCAATTGTAAAAAAAAAACTACACAATCAAATAAATATTGAAAGTATCAATATTGAAGACAAATCTTTTCTTCATAAAAATCATGAAGGTAATGAAGAAGGAAAATTTCATTTAAAGATTACTTTAAAATCTATTGATCTGAAACAAATATCTAAAATAGAAAGTACTAAAAAAATTTATAAAACTTTAGATAAAGAGTTAAAAGAATTTATCCACTCAATACAAATTTTAATTACTTAATTCTTTTTTTAAAAATAGGTTTAAGTTTTTTTTATCATATTCTTTATTGATTATTGGGGAACCAATTTTTTTTAATAAAACTAAGCTAATTTTATCTGAATAATTTTTTTTATCTTTAAGCATAAAAGACATAATTTTTTTTAAATCTTGGGTTTTAAAGAATTTTTTTATATTAGATGATAATTTAGAGTTAGTGATATGATTATTAATTAAATAATATTCATCTTTTTTTAATAAATTATTCTTTAAACTAAAACTTAATGCTGTTTTCATGCCAAGAATTACAGCCTCACCATGGTTGAGTTTTTTTGAATAGCCCAAAGAAGCCTCATAGGCATGAGCAAACGTATGACCAAAGTTTAAAATTTTTCTTAAGTTTTTCTCTTTTTCGTCTTTTTCAACAATATTTTTTTTAATTTTACAACTTTCAAAAATAGCTTTTTCAATAAATGGTGATTTAAGATTAATAATTTTTTTACTATTTTTATTTAAAAAATTGAAGAAGTTTTTATTGGCAATAAGAGAATGTTTTAAAATTTCACCATAACCACAAATTACTTCTCTATTAGGCAGTGTCTTTAAAAATTGAATATCAGAAATAACTAAATTTGGTTGATAAAAACTGCCAATTAAATTTTTTCCATATTTAGTATTTACACCAGTTTTTCCTCCTATAGATGAATCTACCTGAGATAAAAGAGTAGTTGGTATATTTATAAATTTTAATCCTCTTTTAAATAAACTAGCTGCAAATCCACTTATGTCTCCGGTAATTCCACCACCTACTGAAATTAAACAATCTTCTCTTGAAAAATTTTTATTAAGCAAAATATCTAAAATTTTATTTACGTTATTTATATTCTTATTAATTTCACTAGCTTTTAAAAAGTGAATATAAATTTTTTTTCTATTTAATGACTTTTTTATTTGAGAAATAGTTTTCTTAGAAATATTTTTATCAATAATTACAAGGCATTTTTTAAAATTAAGCGAATTATCTTTGATTATTTTTGAAATATTCAACATTAGATTGGACCCAATCACAATTGAATATTTTTGTGTTTTTGTATTTATCTTTAATTTAATGGGTTTCATAAATTTCTAAAATTCTCTTAACTATTTGATTTTTTGATAAATTATCACACTTAATTTCATATAAAGCTTTTGAATAGACGTTAGATCGTTTTTTTATTAAATCAATCAATTCATTATCTGATGAATTAAAAGCCAGAGGTCTTTTTTTGCTATTTTTAATCCTATTTAATAATATCTCATCATTCCAATTTAACCAAAAAGATAAGTGATCTTTCAAAACATTTTTTCTTATCTCTCTATTTGTAAAAGCTCCACCACCAAGAGCTATTACTGAAGAATTGAATTTCAATTTCCTTAAAGTAATTTTTTCTTCAATTTTTCTAAAATAATTTTCCCCTTTGGTTTCAAATATTTTTTTAATAGATATACCTAATTCTTTTTCAATTTCTTTATCAACGTCAATAAAATTAACTTTTAGTTTTTTTGCTATTAGTAGACCAATAGAACTCTTTCCAGATCCCATCATTCCTAAAAAAACAAGATTTTCTTTTGATTTCATAAGTTTCTTTATTGAAAAAACACAAATATGTCTTAATTTGAAATTAACTAAAGTTATATGCAATTTAATAAAAATACAAGTTCAGGCAAAATTAACATTATTGGAGCAGTTGTTAAATCTATTCTAGGGCTAACAGTTATTCTAGGAATTGTTTTTTTTCTTAATAAAATTGACTTTCCAGCTCCAAAAAAAGAAATAGAAAAAATTATCCCTAATGAAAATTTTAAGATTGTTAAATAAGAAAAATTTATCAATTATAATTATTTATTTATTATCATTTATCTCTGTTATAGCTGAAGATAAACCAGTTGATATCTGGAATATAGATAAAACAGAGATAGAAGATACCATTGAGAAAAATTCATCAGCTGAAAAAATAGAAGTAATTTCTGAGAGTAGCATTTACGATATGCAAGCTGATAAAAAAAAAGATCCAATCAAATTGGATCTGGAATTAAAATCAAAAGAGATAAAAATTGCTGGATTATATGATCCTGATGATTATGGCTTAGATATTAATATGTGGACAAACTCAGATGGTTTAAAATTAAAAAATCTTTTAAAAAATATAGATAAGTATAACCTCTCAAATGATGCTTCTGAAATTCTCAATATTTCAATGCTAACAAATGCTTATTATCCAAATCAAAATATTACAGAGCAAGAATTCTTAGAGATCAAATCTAATTGGTTAATTAAAGACTCCAATTTTGAGTTAATTGAAGAATATCTTCTTAAAAATCAAATTATTAACTTACATCCTGAACTAATGAAATATCTTGTTGATAAGTATTTATCCCAATCAGATGTAAAAAAATCTTGTGAAATTTTCTCTAAAAATGCTAAGCCAATTGAAGATAAATATCTTTCAAAATTTAATTTATATTGTTTGATTAACTATGGTAAAAATGAAGAAGCTCAACTAATTTTAGATTTAAAAAAAGAATCAGGTTTTCAAGATGATTATTATGAAAATAAAGTTAATTATCTGTTTGGTTATATAGATGAAGCTAATAAAGAAATATCAGAAAATTCTATTTTAGATTTTCATTTAGCTCATAGAACAAATCCAGAATTTAAATTTGAACCTACAAAAGAAACTTCAAAACTAATATGGAAATATTTATCAGCGTCTAATTTATTATATAATATTCAAGATATTGAAATTACTGATATAGATAAAATTTCAACAATTGAAAAAGCTACTCATGATAAAAATTACTCAGAGGAAGAGTTATTTGAATTTTATAAACGATTTCAATTTAGCATTGATCAATTATTAAATACTGGAGAGGTATATAAATCTTTATCATCTATAGAAGGAAGAGCACTGGTATACCAGCGATTACTTCTGACTGAAGAACCAAAGTTAAAACTAGAGTTTATAAAAATGTTAAAAGATATATTTGAAGCAGATAATATTGGAGATGCATTTGATGAAGAATTAAAAAAATTTTTAAATCAAATTAGCAAAGAAGAAGTACCTTCTAATTTTACAACTTTTTATAACAAATATAGTAAAGGTGAAAAAATTATTGATAAAAAAATAAAGTATAACAATAAAATTTTACATCAATCTAAATTAGTGAATTATTTTAATGGAGATTATGCAAAATCTAAAATTGAGGAAGATCTAAATAAATTTTTAAAGAAAATTAAAAAAGATAAAAAATATATATTTTCTAAAAAGGATATCATTTTTCTTGAAGCAATTAAATCGGATGGAATTAAAATATCAAAAAAATACGATAATCTTTACAAAATTAACAAATCTGAAATGCCAGCTGATATTCAGTCAATGATAGATAACGAGGAAATAGGTGCGGCTTTATTAAGAGTTATTGAAGTGATTGGCCCTGAAAAAATAGAGGATATTGACGATGACACTGTTTATTTTATAATCAATACATTAAACCAATTAAATGTTGATTTAATTAGAAATAAACTATTGCTAAAAATTCTTCCTTTAAAAGTTTAAAAATTATAATAAAATAATTTCAATAATGACTGCTAGAAGTATCATAACCGAACCAAATAAATTGCTCAGACAAATTTCAAAACCTGTTGAGCATGTTGGCAAAGAAGAACATAAATTAATGGATGATATGCTTGAAACCATGTATGCAGCACCTGGGATAGGTCTTGCAGCAATTCAGATTGGTGTTCCAAAAAGAATTATAGTGATGGATATTTGCAAGGAAGAGGGAAAAAAAGAACCTAGATATTTTGTAAATCCAGTGATCAAGAGTAAAGATCCATTAAAAACAACTTATGAAGAGGGGTGTCTGTCTGTACCTGATCAATTTGCAGAAATTGATAGACCTAGTAAATGTGAAGTAGAATATCTTGATTACAATGGAGAAAAACAATTATTAAAAGCAGATGGATTACTTGCAACTTGCATTCAACATGAAATGGATCACTTAGAGGGCATTTTGTTCATTGATTATCTTTCAAAATTAAAAAGATCTATGATTATTAAAAAATTATCAAAATTAAAATCAAATACTGCAGTACTTTAATTGATGGCTAAAAAGATTGTTTTTATGGGCACACCCATGTTTGCTGTTCCTATTTTAAAATCTTTATATCAAAATGGCTATCCAATATCAGATGTTTATACTCAACCTCCCCAAAAATCACAAAGAGGTCAAAAAATAAATAAATCACCAATTCAAGGTATCTCTGAGACTTTAAATTTAGAATTCAGAACACCAAAATATTTAAAAGATAACAATGATGAATATGAGTATTTTAGAAGTATAAACGCTGATCTTGTAATTGTAGTTGCATATGGTCAAATAATTCCAAGAGAGTTCTTAAAATTAACTAAAAAAGGATTTATAAATATTCATGCATCTTTACTTCCCAAATGGAGAGGAGCAGCTCCTATACAAAGATCTATAATGAATCTTGATAGAGAAACAGGGATTAGCATTATGAAAATAGCTGAACAATTAGATACAGGCCCAGTATGCAATACTTATAAAATCGATTTAGATAATAATTTAAATTCGAGTGATGTTGCTGACAAATTATCTTTAATAGCTGCTGAAAAAATATTAGATAATATTGATAATATATTAGAGGATAAAGCAAAATTTATTGAGCAAGATCATTCAAAAGCAACATATGCTTCTAAAATTAAAAAAGCTGAAGGTGAAATCAATTGGAATGATAGTGCACAAAAAATAATTGGTAAAATAAATGGTTTATACCCCGTGCCAGGTACTTTTTTTATACACAAGGGAGAAAGATACAAAATTTTAAAAGGAGAAATTGGTAACGGAATAGGAAATCCAGGTGAGATTGTTTCAGATTATTTGGAAGTTGCCTGTGGAAATAATCAATCAATTAAAATTAAAGAAATTCAAAGACAGGGAAAAAAGCCTCAAAATATTGGTGAATTTAAGCTTGGTTCACAAATTAAGAAAGGTGCAGTAATTTAAATGGCTAGGTATCAACTGCTTATTGAATATGTAGGCACAGATTTTAGAGGTTGGCAAATTCAAAAAAAAGGCTCAACTATTCAAGGACTTATTCAAGAAAAACTAACAAAACTTTTAAAAGAAAAAATAATTTTAAATGGTTCAGGTAGAACAGATACAGGCGTTCATGCAATTCAACAATCTGCACACTTTGATTGTAAAAGTGAAATTATAG
>Ga0257117_1002311_pt1 | contig 10087 bp, 7 predicted proteins | sample SI112_135mmetaG_FD_190157 | JGI IMG/M metagenome (GOLD analysis project Ga0257117, IMG submission 190157) | Marine microbial communities from Saanich Inlet, British Columbia, Canada - SI112_135m | ecosystem: Environmental > Aquatic > Marine > Inlet | place: Canada: British Columbia | collected... | reverse complement strand
CCTTTGCAGACTTTATTTTCACTGATTATTTTTTTGATATGTTCTTCAAATTTTTTCTTCTTTATTGAGTGTGTATTTAAAATAACTACCATTTTCCCATCTGGGGAGAGAGTCTTTGCCATCTTAGGTAGCAGTGAAGTGTACTTTTGGAGGGCACTAGTCATTTTCTTTTTATCTGATGAAACTGTTGGTGGATCACAAACAATAAGATCAAATTCTTTTTTATCATTACAAAATTTATCTAGTGACTTGGTTACATCTTGCTCAACAGATAAATGCTTTGATGGATCGAGCTCTTTGTTGAGCTTTAAATTGCGATCTAACTTCTTTAAGTATTCAGGGGACAAATCAACTGATACCACTTCTCTAGCGCCACATCTTAGTGCAAATAGGCTGAATGCTCCAGTGTAGGCATAGAGATTTAATACAGACCTAGATTTTTCAAATAGGCCTTGAAGTCTTTGTCTGATGGAGCTCATATCAGTGTAGATTCCCAGGTCATAGAGGTCATCAAAAAATACTTCGTACGCTACATCAAATTCTTCAATCACTATCTTTTTTACTGGTCTAAAGGATTTTGGAGAGATGAATTTTCGGTGAACCGACTTGGAGCTTTCTCTTTTCTCTCTGATAATCGCTTTTAATTTAATTTGCGGATAGAACTTTTCAAATGCTTTTCTGCTAAAGCTAACTAGCTTTTCTCGGTATTTTTCCCAGAAAAAAGATTCATACTGGAAGACCATGATATCTTTGAGCAGTAGAATTTTAAGACCGGGTAAAAAGTCAGCTTCTCCAAATGCTAAGAAAACATTTTGTCTGTTATCTAGATATTTCTCAACAGCTCTCTTTTCAAAAGCTGCATAAATTCTGTCTCTAAGTGTACCGTTGAATAACCCAACTTGGTCAGTAAAGGGCTTTCTAAAAGTCCACACACGCGCCTTAATTTTTGGGTGAGTGGGATCATGAATGAGTAAGGCCAGCTCTTCTTCTTTCTTATCTGTCCCAATTATAAAGGGAGAAATTTTTGAAAACTTTGCGGTATAAGAATCCCTGATAATCCAGGGATGGCCTCTTCTAACTTCTTTTATAGATTGAGGATGAAGGAGTGCTTTGTCAGCTCTGATTTTCGGCGCTTTCTTTGGCTTACTATCACTAGCTGTCTGTGTTTTCCTTGATTTTGAATTCTTCTGCAATTTCATCTAATAGAACCAATATTTTATTTGTAAGTTGGAAGGGGTCACCAATAAATGTTTCGAGGTGATATTTTTTGAGAAGCTTTAAGACTTTCTTGTCAGGATTTCCTGAGTAAGGGTCGTAGGCATCACAAAGATATTCAAGCTCAGATTGGGCCAACTTTAATTTTTTTGCATTTTTCCAAGGGGCTTTGATTTCACTCACAAGATCCTTGAATTCATTTAAATTTTGAGACTCCATACAACTTATTTCCATAAATAAAATGGTCTGTCAATGCAATGAGTTAACACACCTTTATTCTGATGCAATTTTGAAGTAAATGACTCTATGCTTTTGATGATATTGCCAATAGGAGCGTGTCAAATACACATTACTTTCATGTATTTTTTGAAGATCACTATTTTGAGTCTGATTTCCTACTTCTTAATTGAGCTGTGTTTCAAATTATCCAAGGGGAAAAAGCTATTCAAACCAAGACCACAAGCGTTAGCGAAAGCTCTTTTAGATTTTCTTGAAGGCCCTGAGTTTGAGACTCACAACTTAAAAAATATCTCCCTGCCTGTGGATTACAAATTCTACAGCTCACTCATTTATCGCCTGCTTGAATCTGCCCATAAGTGTGGAACTCCACTGCTTTCCCCTCTCAAAGTATTGAGAAAGGCCCTCTATGAGGACTACAAGTTTGAGGTGAAAAATGCAGAGATTCTCAGTGGGGCCTGGGCCCAAATGGCGATAATTGCTTTTATTGGGTGGGGATTTTTGTTCATGGCCGCCAAGCTGACGGGGATTACTCCCACGGGCACCGTTGTCTTGTTGATACTTTGTCTTCAATTTTGTGGTGTTATGGTCTTCGGTACTTTATCGGCAAAAATTAAAAAGGCACTATTCAGTGATTATGAGCAGCTCTACCAATTGGTTTACTCACACAAGATGTGCGCGTTTACCTTTCAACTTCCCTCTGAGCAAGGAGAGGGCCTAAAGCTAACAAGAAGCAGGCTTTTAAATGTTAAAAAAAGAATACACCGACTGGAGCAGGCCATAAAATCTGGTGGCCATGGGATTTCGGCGATAATTGATGAGATTGTCGACGAGCTTCACTTTCTTCACGGTGCAGATAATGAAGTTTTTCTAAAGAGACTAATGGCGTTAAAGATGGCAATTGTACTGTTTTTTTTCGTCCCCTCGTTTTTTATTAATCTGTACTCACTTATTTCCCAAACCGCTGGTTTTTAGCACCTAGTACTCCGTCCATTAAATTTACCCTAATCAAACTTGATCTTTTTCAATCTGAGATGCTTCACTCAATCGGCATACTTCAGTATGCCTCACTCGTTCAGCACCTCAGATTAAAAAATCTCTGCGTTTGCTTATGCTGCGCATACGGTTAAACTTAATGGACGGAGCACTAGGCTGACGCTTCAAGCAATGGACAAGAGGGGAATATTAGCTAGAATGCATCCATTCAATCAATACAGTTTATTTGGAGTCATTAATGGATGATAAAAAGATCATATACTCAATGTCTGGTGTGGGTAAGGTCTACCCAGGAAGAAAGCAGGTTTTAAAAGATATTTCTCTCTCTTATTTCTATGGAGCAAAAATCGGAGTGCTTGGATACAATGGCTCTGGGAAATCTTCTCTTTTAAACATTATGGCCGGAATAGATGATGATTTTTTGGGAAATGCCGTGCTCTCAAAGGGCTACAAAGTAGGCTACCTTGAGCAGGACCCAAAACTTGATAAAGATAAAACTGTAAAAGAAATTGTTGAAGAAGGTGCTAAAGAGACAGTTCAACTTCTCAAAGACTTTGATGATATAAATGCAAAGTTTGCAGAGCCTATGTCTGATGATGAAATGACCGAGCTACTTGCAAAACAAGCAAAGGTTCAAGATAAACTCGACGCCGCTGAAGCCTGGGATCTTGATTCAAAACTTGAGCTTGCGATGGACGCCCTTAGATGTCCTCCAGCAGATCAAAAAATAGAACATCTCTCAGGTGGTGAGAGAAGAAGAGTTGCACTTTGTAGACTTCTTATTGAAGAGCCAGATATTTTGCTTGTTGATGAGCCCACTAACCATTTGGATGCAGAAACTGTATTTTGGTTGGAAAAGCATCTTCATAATTACAAAGGCACTGTCATTGCCGTGACTCACGATAGGTATTTCTTAGACAATGTGGCTGGCTGGATTTTAGAGCTTGATAGAGGGCAAGGCATTCCCTGGAGAGGAAACTATTCATCTTGGCTTGAACAAAAAGGAAAGAGATTAAAGACAGAAGAAAAGCAAGAGTCCAAAAGACAAAGAGCTCTTAGCTCAGAGCTCGAATGGATTAGGCAATCTCCTAAGGCCAGACAAGCAAAAAGTAAGGCAAGGGTTGCAAGATTTGATGAACTACTCAAAAAGAGTAAGGACAAATCATTTGAAACCACTGAGCTTTTCATTCCACCAGGACCAAGACTTGGAGACAATGTACTGGAAGTCAGTGGTGTGAGTAAATCTTTTGGCGATAAGCTTCTCTATGAAAATCTTAATTTTAAGATTCCTCCAGGTGCAATTGTAGGGATTATTGGTCCAAACGGTGCCGGTAAAACAACTCTTTTTAGAATGGTTATGGGAGAAGAGCAGCCCGACGCAGGTACCTTTAAAGTGGGAGATACTGTTAAATTTTCCTACGCTGATCAATCCAGAGGAATGGATCCAAACAAAACGCTGCTGGAAAATATCGCTGGTGATAGAGATATGATTACTGTTGGTGGTAAGGAAATTAACACTCGTGCTTATCTTTCGAAGTTTAATTTTTCTGGCGATGATCAAAAGAAAAAATACACTGAGCTCTCAGGTGGAGAAAAAAACAGAGTCCATTTGGCAAAAACTCTTTTATCAGAGGGAAATGTACTTCTGCTGGATGAGCCTACCAATGATTTAGATATAAATACACTTCGAGCACTTGAAGATGCACTTTTAAACTTCCCTGGAAGTGCAGTGATTATCTCTCACGATCGCTACTTTCTAGACCGTGTGGCCACACATATTCTTGGCTTTGAAGGAAATAGTGAAGTTTATTTATTTGAAGGTAACTTCAGTGACTACGAAGAAGATAAAAAGAAACGACTTGGAATCGATTCAATTGTTCCCAAGAGAATTCAATACAAGAGACTAAAGAGGTAGCTTGGAATACTTAAAAGAGAATAATGTTTATTTAGTTAGAATTGATAGGGGAGAGGATTTAATGTCCTCCCTATCTAATTTAGCAATAGAAGAGCAGCTACAATCCGGCTCTGTAACAGGGATTGGAGCACTAGAAAAAATCAAACTAGGCTTTTATCACTTGGATACTAAGACCTATGATTCAAAAGTTTTCGAAGGGGAATATGAGCTTTTATCATTGAGTGGAAATCTCAGCTTTATGGAAAATGCTCCTTTCTTCCACCTACACGCTCAATTAAGTGGGGCAGACTATAGCTGCATCGGAGGCCATCTTTTCGAGGCAACTGTAGCTGTAACATGCGAAATTTATTTAACATGCAACAACTTTGCTCCCACTAGAACCCTCGATAGCGAGGTGGGTCTCAATACACTGTCCTTTAAGTGACCCCCTTGTGCTTTTGGATGCACCATACCATAATATGAGAGTAGCTGTGTGCTTTACTTGGGGTAAATTTGAGCTATAGATATTTAACCATCCATTTCTATCTGGTACTGCTAGTTGCCCTTTTGGGTTGTGAGCAGGGTAGTGGCGTGGATGAAAGATCCAATTTTTCTGGAGAGCTCGAAAAAATTGATAGAGGCCTTGAAATCGAAACCAAAGCCGACGAACTCTTAGCAAAACAAAACCTTTTCAAAAATATTTTCGAACAAAGTGACGATGTTTTAATTGATGACCTTCAAGATTGGGCCAACGATCTCAACTTACAACTCACTTATTTTTTAAATGCCTACCGCTCCTCACTTGGAATTTCAGTTATTCGTGAACTTGAAGACACTTTTGATAAAATCACCTTACTACTTGAAGTTTTAAATGAACAAGAAGCTGGTGGAGTTGATATCCTGCCAGGGGAGCTTAGCTACGGCATTCGAGCAATACTTATCGATGGAGGCGACGCTGACATTGATTTCGATTCGATCTTTGTATTCACCGAAGACATCCAGGCATTGCAGTTAGTAGAGAGTAATTTTAGAGACCTTTTTCGCGAATCTGGGGTCAATACAAAACTGACAGATCTAGAAGAGTGGAGAGTATTTGCAATCGCTGAGATTGATCTTTTCTTACTCGAAAATCTCGACAAGTGTGAGCCCAGTCTTCTTGAAGATCTTCAAAATGGTAGGGCACAATTAGTTGAACAAGAAGAATTATTCGATAACTTAATTAACCTTCTAAGAAGAACTATTTTGCCAGTAGATATCGCTGAGGGAATTACAGCATTGTGTGTAAGTGACAGCGAAAGATTAGACTGGGAGGGCATTTTTACGGTCGTGGGAGACTCGGGATTTTCTAATATCGATTTTGATGAAATTAAAGAAATGATCGATGAAGATGGCAATATTGATATTATGGGAATTACTTATCCCATAGCTCAGGTTGAATACGAAAGCTTCAGTGCATTTTTAGGAATGGATGAACACGAAGATGATCTAAATGATATTTTACTTTTTAACACCAACTCAGCACTTGAAGATCTTCAAGAAATCGATGAAAGCAAGCCTCCAAAAAAATGGTTACTGGCGTTAGCATTCAAAAATAAGCTTAAAAAGACCAATAAAAAGCTAATGAAAGACCTATCCGACACCTACAGAGAAAAGATAATTGGAGGTTACGGATTCTACTTTGATGAGCTCCAAGTGTTACTAGAATCTCAAATGGCACAGGACCTTGAAATTGTGACAACGGGGCTTGAACTCAAATGGTGTTTGGGACTTCGTATTTTAGGCGATGACGATGAAGCAGATAATAGAGATTGTCCTTTCTAAGTGCTCAATATCACAGCTGTATAGACCCTGTACGGCCCAGTAAACTTTACAATCATATAGAGCCAAATCCACTAAATTGATAAGATTTACTCGCAACAATTACGTCAAGGTCGGGTCATGTCAAAATTTAAGTTAATTGGATTTATCTTATTTATTCTTCAATTCTCGCTAGTCAGCTGTGAATTTAATGATGATGGAGCTGATGGGCGCTCCAATATGGGGTCCCAGATCCCAAAGGCCGAGGGCGCGAAAGACCTGAAAGAAAAAACTGATGCTGTTGAAGTAAAGCAAGAACAGTTTAAGGCAAATATTTTTCAACTAGGCGAGGAAATCACTTACGGAGAGTTGACCAAGTTACTTGATGGTCTTTTGGTAAGCCTTGGTAATGTGATAGCTAAGGGCGGAGCAATCATTACTAGTGAAAAAAGAGAAGAACTATTAAATATCAGAGTTAAGTTATCAGAAGCCAGCGTAGAGTTAAAATCAAATGATCCTAATGAAGTATTTCCTGAGCCTATTTCATACGGCATGAGAAAAATATTAAGAAATTCTGATGAAATTGATTTTAATCAACTGGGAGCTTTTTTTGAGGATTCAAGTGTTTTAGCATTTGTTCAAGATGGGTTTTCTGAGTTAATTATTGGAAATAGAGAAACTAACCTTACTTATGGGGAGCTTCTGGCCTGGTCCACAGAGTCTGTTCTAGGTCTTGAAGAGTACTTAGGAAAAAACGAAGAACTCTTACCTGAGACCTTTGCTACCGAGCTGAGAGATGGAATTGAAAGTCTGAAGAGCTTTGGAAGCAATATTGAATCCCAAGGCATTAGCTTAGATGCTGAAGTAGAGCCAGAGCTAAAAGATGGTATTGCCGCTATTATAGCTAAAAATCCAAAGCAAGTTGATTTTGTGATGATTGGTGCTTATGCAACTGATTTGATCTTTCTTCAAAATGAACAAGAAAAAATAAAGACAGTATTTAAAGGTGCGGAAACGAGAGGTGATGAAATCAGATCTTGGGGCGAGGATACTCAGCTTGCAATTTCGGCCTTCCTAGATAGACATGATGAGCATACGCCAACTCAACTAAAAGAAAGACTTAAAGAATCTCGCGATGATTTTTCAACTCTTCTCATTAAGCTAAATCAAGCTGAACAAAGTGATGGAAGATTAAGGCCTGAAGTAGGGGTTGGAATCACTAGAATATTAGAGCTTCCCAGAGATGGAAGAGATTTCGATGCTGTAGGTGTTGAAATTGGAAACTATACTGCGGCTTTAGAAGAATTAAATAGTCACCAGGTAAAATTAAAACAAGAAGTATTGGAAAAAGGGCTTTTACTGACCGCTGCTGATCTAAAAGTTTGGTCAACTCCATTTTCTAGCTCAGCACTGAGCTTTACTGAATCATATCAAAGTATTGCTCCAAGCTCTTTTATTGAACAATTAGGGCAAAGTAGTGCTCTTGTAGATATGATTAGTTTATTCGCCAGTAAAAATATTCCTTTTCCGGACCTCTTTTTAGTAGAGCTCCTATCTGAGACTTTAAAATCAACTGATGACAGCGCTTATTTTGATATTTTTTCAGCGGTAGTTAAAAAATACTTTCCTATGAGCTTGAGTAGCCAGTTAGGTGATGATGAGAATAATCTTTTAGATGCCTTTTCAGCAGATGGACAAACATTTTCACTTCCAGGCTGCGAAATAGAAGAGGGAGTATTTGAGACAATCGACATTGAATCTAAGAAAATTGATTACAATATTATTCCAGCTTATATAGAGGTCGATAGACTTGAGACCGAAGATCTCAAAACAAAACTAAATTTTGATAGTGCTCTTTTTCAAAAAAATGCTTGCACTGCTCTGCAAGCAAAAGAGCATAAGAAACTGTTAAAGGCCAGAAAGTATAAAGGTAAAATGATGGATGTTCTTAAGGTTGCTAGGCGTGTTTATAAACACATAGAGTCAGATACTGAGAAGCAAGTTGTGAACACTCTACTTTCAAAATACATTAGAAGCTTATCTAAAATAAGGAAAAACCCTATGTTTGAAGGTAATGACGAAGTAAAACAGGGGATGGACTTAAAGCGCTGTGCTGCCTACTTCATCAAAGATAATTCAACCTATATTAAAAAACATGATTGTTTTTCAAACAAATAATTTATCAAAAAATATATGACCATTTTCGGCTCCAAGAGGGGCCGAAATTTCTTTAATTTTCCTATTTTCAAGAAATACAATTAGATCTAAGTTTTTGGCCGCCATTTCTATAATCAATTCTCTTTTTATATCTTGCCCTTCACTATAGAGTGAAAATAATAGGGAGAGCCTTTGAATCGCATCGCGTGCGCTACTTGCATGGATTGTACTCATCAGTCCTCTGTGACCAGTGTTCATTGACAGTAGAAACGGGATAACTTCGACTGATCTCATTTCACCGACGCATATCCTATCTGGTCTCATTCTAAGAGCATAGGAGCAGTATGATTTTAATGAATAGGCACTCCCCGTTTGTTTACTGAGAAGTGTTGTGGAGCTTTTATAAGGGGGAACAATTTCCTCAATATCCTCCATAATTACTGTGTGCTCATTTTCTTTTGTATAATCCAGTAATGAGGAGAGAAAGCTGGTTTTTCCCGAGCCAGTGCTTCCACATATTAGGATGTTTTTCTTTTTTTCAACAGCGTCAATTAGTGTCCTTCTAGTTTCAGGACAATCTGTGAAGCTTGAAAGTGGGAATACACTACTTGATATAGCTCTCAAGAAGAGTTTTGCCACTCCTGATCCTGAGGTCTCAGGGTATATTAGAGTTGCCCTTAAGTTAGTCGATTGGATAGTGGCATTAAAGCTAGCAAATGGGATTTCACTATTCCATTTGATTGAATTTTTGACGGCCAATAAATCGATGAAAATTTGAAAATCATTTTTGTTAATAAACGATACTTTTTCAATATGGGTTCCATTTTCGTCATCAATTTGAATTAGATCATGGTCATGGAATATAATTTCTCTAAGTCCTTTTCTATATAAAAGTGAACAAAGAAAATTACCGTCTAGTAGGTTGTGGTGCCAATTTAATGAATCAAAAAATAGAGATGAGTCAATTTTGTATTCTCCCAGTTGGTTTTCAAACCAAATGATTTCACAAATTTTTTTCTGGTTGGGAATTTGCCCTCTTTTTAAGGCCTTTTTGAACTCTTCCTTATAGCGTTTATTCAAACCCAAGATAAACTCTACATTTCCTTCTAACTCTTTTTGCCTATTCATAGTTTTTGTCTTTGTATCATGACAAAGCCTTCAATCTTCTTGAAATTTGAGCTTTCATTACTTGATACAAATAACTTTCCAATAATGGGGATATTTTTTAAGTAAGGAATTCCTTCCTCGTTTGTGCCTAGGCTCTTGTAAGAAATGGAGAAAATTTTAATAGGCTTGTTAAATGGCAGGCTTAAAGTTGAGGACTCTTTACTTCCTGAGATCTTTTTTTCATTAGAGCTTGTAAAGTTTGGGTAAGTAAATTCAGTATGATATTTGACTTGTACAGAATTAGAGACTGCAGTTAGTAGTATCTCATTTTTAATCCCAGCAAAAACCCAGTGAAGTGATTTTCCATTGTCATTTTTTTGTCCTTTGAAAGCTATTTTTGAACCTAACTCTACAATGGACGGTTTTCCAATTTGGGTGATTATCTCTGGTTCAGCAATGGTGGAAAGTGTTAAATTCTTTTCCTGGAATAGAAATGGATTGAAATCAATGAGGGAAGAGAGCCCCTTTTTAAAAAGTGTTTTTAGAGACCCTCCAATTTTTTCGATACCAAAGGAAATCTCTTTACCATCAAGTCTTTCAATTTGGATCACCTTAATCTTAATTTTGTAATTTTCCAGTTGCCGGTTTTTTTTGTCTTCTAAAAAGGTAATGGGGAAGCGCCTA
>Ga0257117_1002296_pt1 | contig 10123 bp, 10 predicted proteins | sample SI112_135mmetaG_FD_190157 | JGI IMG/M metagenome (GOLD analysis project Ga0257117, IMG submission 190157) | Marine microbial communities from Saanich Inlet, British Columbia, Canada - SI112_135m | ecosystem: Environmental > Aquatic > Marine > Inlet | place: Canada: British Columbia | collected... | reverse complement strand
AAATTTGACCGTCTTTGTAAAACCACTTCCAAGTCTTTGTGACCTGATATGCGATAGCGATGAAAGAGATCTACTTGGATCAAATTGCTTTTCAGTAACGGCAAATTTTCCAAAATTCCACGAGGAAATAGATAGATTTCTCGAGTTTTTAGAAAACAGCTTCTCTAGATCAATTGTAAAAGACTTTATCCTGTTAGGAGTTTGGCATTGAATAGAGCCATTTTTAATGGCACCAAATGCCTGAAATCCACAAGCTAGAATCCATGAAATAAGTAAGTACTTTAATTTGTTCATAATCACCTTCCTTGCCTTAATCGGCGCAGGTTTTCACACTCTCTTAAGAGCAATGGAGGTGCCAAACTTCAGCTTATAAATCCGGATAGTTAGTGTGGGTGGTGCCGGAAAAAAAGAAATGGCCGTCAAATCATTAGACGATTGTCCAATATTTTTGATTTATATCACCCGCTTGCAGGTACTTGTTTATGGGGTCGATTTGCCTCGATCTACAGCTCGTTGTCTTTTATATATAACTTGGTTTAGAGGGCCTCTGAGAGCTGGTAGTGAACTATTTTCAAAACACTCCTGTTGATAGACCTCACGGCCAAACCTGTGTTTTTACTGATTTTCTGCCCCGAATGCAACGCTAAATAGCTGTAAAGTTTACATTTGCGTCCCGGGGGTGTTGTGTGCGGCGCGTTGTTCTGGTAGAAGGTCTTTACCAATTTGTATTTTTACTGAGAGAGATACATCACACGAGTGAAGGGGAAATTTCCAATGATGCCACCAACAGTTCTTAGAGTACTAAGCAGTGAAAAATTAGAAACTCCAAATATTGCTCCCGATCAATCCATTGGGAACTCCACGGGTGAATTTAGAAGAATCGAAGACAAGCACTTAGTTGATGCACCTCTTCTGGGTGAAGTTTTGACTGTTATCAGTCAATATATGGATGCTTCATATCTAGATGACGACACCGACTATACTTTAATAGAATCGCTTTATTTTGATTCGGATAACCTAGATTTTTTCAGACACCATTTTATGGGTCTTGATACTAGATATAAAATTCGCGCTAGAAGATACGCTCCCAATGGGAAATGGTCTGAAGGGCCAGTACTTTTAGAGCTTAAGAGAAAGAAAGATGGCGAATGCAAAAAAAGCCGTTTTATGCTTCCTAAAAAAGATTTTGAAGCACTACTCGAGGGAAAAACTCTGAATTTCACCAAAGAGATTTGTGAATTAAACGAATCAATGGAAAGTGGAGCACTACTTAGAAGAGTAAATAAAATAAATGAGCTGATCCTTAAGTACGAGCTTAAGCCATCAGTAAGAGTAAGATATCACAGAAATGCTTTTGAAAGAGATGGCTTTAGAGCAACAGTTGACTCAAATATAGAAGTGAAAATTTTAAAAGATGTTGATACAGAGCTCGCAGCTGAATTAAAAGGTCTAGATATTTGGACTAAAGCTGAGAAAGTTTTAAGAAAATATCAGCATGGAAAAAAGTTTGTACTTGAATTAAAGCACCAAGGAACTATTCCTGCTTGGGCAAATGATCTTTTATTAAACGAGCTAGGAATTAAAAAAACAGGCTTCTCCAAATATTGTTGGGGACTGGCCAATGAAGTAAAAGAAAAAGCACGTCTTCAGTAGAGAGATGGCGTTGCAATTATCATAGTAAGGTGATCATTTTGAGGGATTTGATCATTTTGAAGAGCGTTCATTTTAATACCGCTCAAAATCAGAGGAGAGAATTATGCAAGATATGGGTAAAGAATACCTAGATATGCTATTTCAAGCAGGTCAAGGTCTAGGAATTGAATTATCATTTTTTGAATTTAACTTACTTCTTATGAACTCGTTAGTTCTAGGTTTAATACTTACATTTTTAACATATATGTTAAATGCTCCACTACTTCCAAGTGATCCCAGTAAGGCAAAAAAGAAAATAAAATTAAAGATGGATGCCTTTTTAGCATCAACGAATATTTTATTCTTATGTGTTGGTCTTACAGGTGTGATGGTTTTGGTTAATAATAACCTGGCAAGAGCACTTGCAATTGGTGCAACTCTCGGACTCGTTCGTTTTAGAGTAAGTCTAGGAACAAAGCTTATTGGCTCCAATATGCTCTTTGGTATTATTGCAGGTATTGCTTGTGGCCTTGGAGAGTTAACAGTTGCTTGGTCAATTACAATTGTATACGTAATATTACAATCAGTTCTCTATGTTGTGATAAGAAGATACCAAGTACAGGCAGAAGGTATTGATGCCCTAGAACTTCTATCTTCTTCTGATGATGATGATGAGCCAAAGCTGCCAAAGCATCCAAAGAAAAAGAAACACGTTCCTGTAGAGCAACCAATACTTCAGTAAAACAAACATATATAAATAAAAAGGCCAAACTAATGTTTGGCCTTTTTTTATAATTTGATTGTGAAAATTAGAATCGAATCTAACATACAAGATGTTAAGTTTTGATCTAGTCGAATACTTTGAAGCTATGCCAAACCATTTCCTTATACGTTGACTTGCCCGACTGTCACTTGCCCTTGCCCGAAAAAAGGTACACCCCAAGTATTTAGGTAACAAATTGTCCCATGCAATTGGGTAACACAATCGATCATCCAAAAACTTCCAAAAGGAAGAGGAGAGTTTAAAGATCATTTGGTTGGAAAAAAAATACCTTATGAAATTATCTGTATTTTAGTAAAACTTTGCCAGTAATTCTCGGGCAAGGGCAAGTGACAATCGGGCAAGTCAACGTATAAGGGCCCCATATAAGAACATTCATTTCTGTTTTAGATTTTTCCTTGGAAGAAGTCCAATTCTTGTATACGCTCGCCCATGCCAGACTAGGTCGGAGCTAAGTTGAAATAACAGTCAGTTCGAGTCTTAAACTGTTCAATTTAATATTGATTAAAGAACAAAATATACTCTAGCTATCCAACATGAATGATTTGATTTGTAACATTCGTCTGATTCAAAATCTTCACATGTAGATTTTAGAACTGTTAGTCCTTTGATATGTAATTCTCGTCCCATTTGAACGGTAGCATTTTCACATTCTTGTCTTGTATCAGCTCCATCACCATCTTCATCAAAAACGGTTTCTGCTGTGGGAGCATTTTTATAGGTATCAATGGTTGAATCACTTCTAGACTGCTCTTGGGCCCCAGCAAGACTTGCTGTGAAGGCAGAGACAACAACTAGCGTGCGGATGGTTTTAAACATGGTCTTCTCCTCTAAAATTAATTTCCTAATCGGTATCAATGAGAAAACTGTCTGACAATGCACCGTGTAAAATATTCTAGTGGGTAAAATTGCCCCCCAGGAAGGAGGGCACCGAACTTATATTCTTTCTATGCTCATGCGTGATAGTCCTACATTGATGCCAAAGCCATTTACGGCTTCAAGGGTAAGGTTGAGTCCAAGGGAATTTTCATTTGAAATGGCAGCGATTGTCGCCCCTGCCCCTGTCCCAAGAGAGCCAGTCATATTGACCACGGCGTAGTTACCAAGAAGAGAGTCAACACCATCAGAGACTGCAATATTATAGCCTCCTCCCACCACTGAGTATCTTCCAAGAGCGATTCTGAGACCTAGAGGGCGGCCTCCAATTTTAATAAAAACATCACTCGTTTCCACGTCACCTTCGAGGCTTACACAAGTGATTTCTCCCTTACCTTTTAAGGAAAAGCTGCCAAAAATAATCTGTGCGCCACGACCCTTGAGATTGAATTTTAATGCGCAATTCCATAGGTCAGTGCTTGCGCTTGCCTGGCTTGAAATGCCCATACTAAATGCCAATAAAATAAGTCCTAATAATTTTGTTTTCATCTCTAAACTCCTTTATTTATAACAAATAAGATGATTTCTATGGCTCAAGTTAATGGGGATTGTTTGTGGATGTCTATGGGTTTCGGAACAAAGTGTCCCTAACTTACATGGCGGGACATTTTGTTCCGAAAAGTTTTGCCATGGCATGCTTTGGTAGTTTATAACTGGGTTCATGGAAACCTTGAACCTAAAATCATGTAGGCAATTACTGGCAGATGAACTTTCTGACAGGAAGTCTAAAAATAGCTTCTATTCTCTTAGGGCCTTCGCAAGAGATTTAAAAATTGGGAGCACCTCACTTTCCGATGTTCTTGGTGGGAAGAGAAATCTTTCTAAGACTAATATTGAAAAAGTAAGTGAAAAACTAATGCTCTCACCTGAGCACAGGAAATTTTTAATAGGTGAGCTCTACAAAGGTGAACCTTCGAGTATCAGTACTGAGCAAGAAAGAAGAGATTTGCTGGAAGAGGATTCTTTTAAGCTTATTTCAAATTGGTATTATTTGGCGATTTTAAACTTGGCCAATATAAAAGGTAATAGCTCAAGTCCCGTGTGGATAGGTGAGAGGCTTGGGATTTCAACAATTGAGGCCAGTACTGCTATCGAGCGACTTTGCAGGCTAGGACTTTTGTCTATCAAAAATGACAAGTTAATAAGAACTGGAAGGCCCATAGTCACCACTCACGATATTCCTTCAGCGGCGATCAGGAAAGCTCAACATCAGCTGCTTGATATGGCCAAGATTTCGCTTGATAGTGATAGCGTTGAGCGTAGAGAGTTTGAATTTGAAGTGATGGCGATAAATCCCAAAAAAATAAATAAAGCTAAGAATCTTGTAAACGAGTTTCTAGATAAAATATCTGATTGTTTGGAGAAGGGACCAAGAAGTGAAGTGTACGCACTTGGTTTTCAACTTTTTCCGCTTTCTAAAGAGGAGCAAGACCGATGAGACTACTATTATATGTGCTGGTTGTACTACCAACAATGGCATTTTCAGGTGACAGGATTAGAAATGGCGGAGGAATTGCTGAGCAAAATGTATTAACAGCTTATTGGAACTTAGACCAATATATCAAAATATGTACTCAAAACGAAAAAACATGTAAGACCACTGATAAAGAAAAAGCTCTTCTTGGAAAGATTCGAAAAAATCTAGAACTTGAATACAGTGCTAATAAAAATGAAGAGGGTGAAAAGAAAGAAACCCAAATTATTTTTACCACTGCAAAGAAAGAAAAAGACGCTAGCTTTTTTACCATTGGTGGCGAAGTAAAAATTGCTAAAACGGGTGACTACGCAGCTGATCCGATTTATTTTAATACTGATCTAATGTATTCCAAAAATGATGAGGGATTAGTAGAGCCAATAAGTATTTCAGACTCTCTAGCAATTTTAGTTCATGAGATGGGACATCATCACGATGTTCTTGATCACACTTACCTGTCACTGGTAGGAGCGAAGGTATCGGCGATGCTTCAAAAAAGAATGGAAGAGGCCAGGCTTTTCCCCCATTCAGATGCTATTAAAGCGGTGGTTATTAATGAGAAAAATACTAAGTCCTTTCCTAGCTTTTTAATTTTTGTACAAGATCAGGTACTGGATATTTCAAAAGAAATCAAAGATGAGCTCAAGTGTTCAGGAGCGATTCCAAAAGAATTTAGTAGCAAAAGACCTCAAGGGGCCAATGTCTTTAACCTTTCTTGGGATATTAAAAATGTTAAAAAAATAAAAAAGAAGAAAATTCGTTTCACTCTTAAAGGTAATCTTGCCCTATTTTGCAAAAAAGATGCAGAAATAGATAAATACCAAAAAGAGCACAACCTTAGAGTTGAGTTTAAAGTTAGACTTGTCACAAAAAAAGACTCTAAGGGGGAGAAAATACGATCATGGGAATTGGTAGAGGACTCAATAGATGTCGACCAAGTCTTTGATCCATGGTGGTTTATTATTCGAATCCCCAACTTGGGAAATCTATTTACTGGGCAGCTTTAAGAGACTTTATCGCCTTGTCGATCCCACTGAGTGTGAGTGGGAACATTTCAAAAATATCATCAATTGCCTTAATTGTGGGATGCTCCCAGGAGACAGGGTCTTCAGGGTTTAGCCAAACAGTTTTTGGGAATTTAGATTTAAATTGTTGCCAGCGATCGATGGAAACTGGTGAAGTATTTGGTTTTTTTAACATCTGCAGTGTACTGTAGTAATGATAAGTCTCACCATTCATACTAAATAGTTCATAAGGGGCCATACAGGCATCGCCCACAATGACAACTCTCGTTTCCTTATTGTATTCATTGTACAATTTATCGAGTGTAACAGAATCACTATATCTAAGAGAGCTCCCCTTGTAGAGATGGTCGTAGAGAGTATTGTGAAAGTAGAAACTTTTGAATTTTTTGAAATGGTTAAGTTGATGTGCTGCTGAAAAAAGTCTTCCCACTCTGAATGAGTAGGGATCCATTGAGCCACCAACATCCATAAGTAAAAGAACTTTTAGATTATTTTTCTTTTTTGATTCAAATACTAGATCAATGTCACCACCATTACGGCATGTTCTGGTGATAGTTTTATTTATATCAATTTGGGGTCGTCCAACTTTTTTTAAGTGACGCAAATTTTTAAGAGCGACTTTAATTTGTCTAACTTCTAAGACCATGTCGTGGCGATATGACTGAAAGTTTCTCTCTCCTGCGACAGCAATGGCAGAACGGCCCTTACCTGATCCTCCAATCCTAATCCCTTGGGGATTGAAACCACTATTTCCAAAAGGTGAGGTTCCTCCTGTCCCAATCCAGTGATTTCCTCCATCATGCCTTTCTTTTTGATCTTTTAATCTTTTTTCCAGCTCGCAGATAAGCTCCTCTGGAGGGATATTGAGGGCATCCTTAAGTCTCTGCTCATCCAATTCAAATTTCTTTGCGCTTTCAAGCCACTCATTAAGTAGAGATTTAAACTTTGAATCATCAGACATAATTTCACCAAATAAACTGGCAAAAACGATGTCGTAAGTATCAAAATGCTTTAAGTCTTTGACTAGAGTTGACCTGGCCATGTGATAAAAAGAGTCTGCTGAGACAGTTTCATTTGAGTCAGCATAGTGAGAGAGCACGTGTATTAAATCCAGTAGCTCTGAGATTGAGACTGGAACTTTCTTTCGCTTAAGTTCTAAAAAGAAAGGTAGAAACATTTATTTTTTTACCTTTCTTGCATCTTCTTCCGTTTTGAGAAGTGTTCCTAAAAAGGGAAGACTTGAGATATCGCTGACGCTGGCACCTTGGTGAATAAGAACATTAATCCAGTCAACCAACTCACTTGTAGATGGGCGTTTTTTCAAATCGATATTTCTAATTTCATAAAATTTACTAAGGCTTGTGTCGAGGAGCTTCTTATCGATTCCTGGGTAGTGGGCCTTGATAATAGTCTCCATAAAATCAGAGGTAGGAAATTCTATGTAATGAAAGATGCATCTCCTTAGGAATGCATCCGGTAATTCTTTTTCACTATTTGAGGTAATTATCGTGAGAGGTCTACTGCTGGCCTTAATCTTTTTCCCGGTCTCCATAATGACAAATTCCATCTGGTCTAGTTCAGCTAGTAAATCATTGGGAAACTCAATATCACCTTTATCAATTTCATCAATTAGAAGTACTGCTTTTTCTGAATTTAAAAAAGCTGCCCCCATGGGTTCAAAGCGAATATAGTTTTCAATATTGTGAACTCTCTCGTTTTTATCTAATTCAGCAAATCTAGAGTCGTTTAGTCGCGAAACGGCATCGTAGAAATAAAGTCCATCCCTAGCAATGGAAGTCGACTTAACAGACCATTCATAGAGGTCTAATTTTTTCTCTTCGGCGATGTGCTTTGCCAGTAGGGTTTTACCGGTCCCAGGCTCTCCTTTGAGCAGAAGTGGTCTTCCGGTAATTTCAGCTACTTTAATTGCTTCTCGTAGCGGCTCACTCAGTACGTAGGTAGTGCTCATTTGGACTCCATCATGCTAAAATTTCTGCTTTCATATTAAAGGAAATATAGATGAAGATAAAGACACTAGTTATTATTCTGATGACCCTTTCATGCTCAAGACTACAAATTGTTGACCCACTAGCGGGGCATAAAAGACAGGAATACGAAGCATCTTCTGAAAACTATATGATTTCCACTCAAGGTGTTTACTCCTCAAAAGCTGGCAAGAAAATGTTCGAGCTTGGCGGCAATGCAGTTGATGCAGCTACTGCGATCTCCTTTGTTATTTCTGTGGAAAGGCCTCAGTCTACTGGTTTAGGCGGTGGCGGCTTTATGTTAATCAATATTCCGGGCTCTGGAGTCAAGGCCATAGACTTTAGAGAAAAAGCCCCACTTAAAGCTTATGAAAAGATGTATCTGGATAAAGATGGCAAAGAGATTCCAAGAATGTCTCTTGACGGTATCCATGCTGGAGGAGTTCCAGGACTTGTGGCCGGAGTTTTAGAGGCCCATAGCCGATATGGAAAATTACCTATTGAAAAGGTACTGGCCCCCGCCATTGAATTAGCGGAAAAAGGTTTTGATGTTTACCCTGAACTTGCTTTTGCTCTCAATCATAGAAAAAAAGTTCTCGCTAGGTTTCCTTCCAGCAAGGCGATATTTCTTCACTCAGATGGGACTCCATTAATAGTGGGTGAAAAGATTTTTCAAAAAGATTTAGCAAAGACTCTAAAGACTATTGTAAAAAAAGGAAAAAATGGTTTTTACCGAGGATGGGTGGCCAAGGCAATTGTTAAAGAGTCCAAAAAAAGGGGAGGCTTCATACGTTATGGCGATTTAAGAAGGTATAACGTCAAGTGGAGAGAGCCTGTTGTTGGTAAATATAAAGGACTAGATATTTATTCAATGTCACCTCCTAGCTCAGGTGGTGTGCATGTAGTACAAATCCTTAATATTCTGGAAGGCCTTGAGCTAAAGAAGTTTGGTCCCCAAAGTCCTAAGTCTATTCATTACACAGCTTCAGCAATGCAGCTTGCCTTTGCCGATAGAGCAAAATACTTAGGAGATGCTGACTTTGTAAAAGTACCGGTAAAGGGACTTACCAGTAAGGCCTATGCAAAAGAGTTGAGGGCTCAAATTCAACCAAATACTGCCAAGAAAATGAAAGCAGTTGACCATGGAAATCCATTTCCTTATGAATCAAGTGAGACTACTCATTTTACAGTTATGGATAGGTACGGTTTTGTTGTGAGCTCAACTCAGACTATAAATGGCTTGATGGGATCTGGGTTGGTTATACCTGGAACGGGGATAGTCCTTAATAATGAAATGGATGATTTTGCTACTAAAGTAGGTGCTAAAAATTTATTTGGGGCCGTCGGTGGTGAGAAAAATTTAGTAGAGTCAGAGAAAAGGCCTCTCAGCTCTATGTCTCCGACAATTGTTTTAAATAAGGGAAAACCAGTGATTGCACTTGGCACCCCTTCTGGCACCAGAATCCTTACATGTGTGGCCCAAGTTCTTTTAAACTATCTCGAACATGAGCTTCCACTTTATGAATCTGTCGCAGCGACCAGGATTCATCATCAATGGTACCCAGACTCCATAAGGATAGGTCCTCCATATTTTAACGACAAATTGCTAAACAGGTTAAAAGGTATAGGTTATAAGATAAATAAATCTCCACTTCATTGCAGGATTCAAGCGATTTCGAATGAGGAGGGAAAATTACACGGGGTCTCTGATCCTAGGGGCGAAGGCTTAAGTATAGGAGGTTAAGATGAGTTTATGTTACTGCGGGTCTAGCAAAGAATTTGAAAAATGTTGTTCTCCTTATATAAGTGGAGCTGAAAATGCTCCAACTGCTGAGGCAACTATGCGGGCAAGATATTCTGCATTTGCCAGTGGATCTATTGATTTTGTTGAAAAAACTCATCACCCTAAAAGTGATGATGAATTTGACCGCGAAGAAACTGAGAGTTGGGCCAAAAATTCTGACTGGCAAGGTTTAAAAATAATTGAAGTCAACCAAGGCAGTGCTACTGACACCAAAGGCACAGTTGAGTTTGTTGCATCTTATAGTAATAGTGGAGCAGCACTTGATCATCACGAGCTGGCCACTTTTGAAAAAATTGATGGCATGTGGTTTTTTGAGGATGGAAAAGTTTTTCATTCCCCACTTAAAAGAAGTGCTCCCAAATTGGGACGAAACGATCCATGTAGCTGTGGTAGCGGAAAGAAATTTAAACGGTGTTGTGGATAAATGAAATCCTGGATTTTAATATTCTTATTGATATTTTCTTTTTCAACTTCCTCCTGGGCGAT
>Ga0257117_1002291_pt1 | contig 10133 bp, 10 predicted proteins | sample SI112_135mmetaG_FD_190157 | JGI IMG/M metagenome (GOLD analysis project Ga0257117, IMG submission 190157) | Marine microbial communities from Saanich Inlet, British Columbia, Canada - SI112_135m | ecosystem: Environmental > Aquatic > Marine > Inlet | place: Canada: British Columbia | collected... | reverse complement strand
TTTTTTAAAACCAATACCGATAAAAAAATATACGCCGTTGTTCAAAATGCTGGCATCACGAATGATACCCTTACAGGGCTCATGTCAGATGAAATGTTTGACTCTGTAATCGCCACTAATTTATCTGGGGGCTTTCATGTACTCCGTTGGGCAAGCAGGAGACTTTTAAAGCACCGAGATGGGGCCATTGTCGCCATATCAAGCCTCAGTGGGCAAATGGGAAACCCAGGGCAGATAAATTACGCTGCTTCAAAAGCAGGCCTAATTGCTATGGTCAAAACTCTTGCCAAAGAAGTTGGCAAAAGAAATATTCGAGTCAACGCTGTGGCACCAGGAATTATTGAAACATCTATGATTTCTGAAATTCCACACCTTGATGAAATAAAAAAACAAATCCCGCTTGCTCGCTTTGGAGATCCTTGTGAAGTGGCGGGTGCCGTCAGCTTTTTGTGTGGAAAGGATTCAAGCTACATCACTGGTCAAACAATTTCCGTTAATGGGGGCATCTATTGCCACTAGATAATAAATGGGACGTAGTGATCGTAGGCTCAGGAATTTCTTCTTTGAGTGCTGCACTTCTTTTGGGCAAAGAAGCCGGAAAAAAAGTTTGTATTTTGGAGTCACACTCTCAGTATGGCGGTTATCTCCACTCTTTTAAACGATTTGGTAAACGCTTTGATACTGGGGCCCACTATGTGGGGGCGATGGGAGAGGATGGACAATTTCGTGCCCTTTTAAAATACCTGGATGTCTTTGATGAAAAAATTTTTGTTAAATTAGATGATGGTTTTGACAATATAAAAGGTGCGGACTTTGAATTTGTAATTCCCACCGGATATAAGAATTTTGAAAATAAATTAATTGCTAATTTTCCTAGCGACAAAAATGGAATCAAAGAATTTTTACAAATTATTCGTGAAGTGGTGAAAGTATTTCCCTCGTACAATTTTGGGGCCAAGCTCAATTTTTCGGCCTTTAAAGAGGCAACTGAAACCTCACTGGGCTCAGTTGTAGAGAAGCTGATAAAGAGTCCTAATTTAAAAATAATTTTGTACAGCTACTGTGCACTCCACGGTGTTTCACCTCATGATATCTCCATAGGAATGCATGCACTTATCTTAGACGGCCTTATTCGTGGGGCCTACGGTTTTCGTAATGGCGGAGATAAACTAGCAGATAACTTTGCCCAGAAGATTAGATCCTTTGGTGGAGAAGTCTTTTGCAATAAAAAAGTGGTGGCCCTAAATACCTCTGATGGAAAAGTCATCTCAGCAGAACTTGAAAATGGTCAAAAAGTCCATGGAGATATTTTCATTTCGGGCGCTGATCCCCATAGCACTTATAAGCTATTCGACCAGTCCATACTAAAAGCTGGTAGAAAAAATAGAATCAAAAAATTAAATTATACCCAAGGAGTGCTGGGCATCTATGCCAAAGTGAATAAAAGTCTCGGTTTAAATACAAGAAAAAATTACTACTGCTTTAACTCTAAAGATCCCAATCATTTGGTTTCTCCCATCTCTGAGTCCACACAAATTAAAGCAGCTTTTTTTAGCCCCACTTCAAGAGTATCAGATGCTGAGAGCACCACAGATGCCATCGCCATTTTCGGTCAAATTCCTGAAGGCCTATTTGAAAAATGGAAGGGTGATAAAAATTATAGTACTGATAGTGAATATATAGATACCAAGACCCAACTCGCGAACAAGACATTAAAATTTGTCGATCAGTTTTTTCCAAACTTCAGCCGCAGTGTCATGAAGTTTTCGACCAGCACGCCTCTTACAAATATTAGGTATAACCCCTCTGTTAGTGGCGCGCCCTACGGAATCTATCACTCCATGTCTCAGACCGGGATCCGCTCCCTTTCAAACAAAACTCAATTTGAAAATTTTTTCCTCACTGGCCAATCGACCCTAATGCCTGGACTACTTGGTGCCTGCCTATCTGGATTTCACACAGTCGATCACCTGCTGGATTTAGAACAAATTTTAATAGGCGTAAAATCCCTCTGGAGAAATACAAATGAATAAAGTCTTAATCACAGGATTGGGGGCCGTATCATGTTTTGGCCTGACAAAAGAAGATCTTTTTAAAGGCCTATCAGAGAACCTATGTGGTTTTAAAAAATTTGAAAGCTGGAGTGATATCAAAGGACTCAATTGTCATATCGGCGCTGAAGTAGAAAATTTTGATAACAAATTTATTCCCAGAAAAAAAAGAAGGTCCATGTCCAAGATGTCTGAGATGGCCTACCTCGCGACCCTCGACGCCCTTGCGGATGCCGGTATCGCATTGGGAGAAATTGAAGAAGGCCACCCGGTCAATCCCATGAGGACCAACCTCATCTACGGTTCAACCACAGGCAGCCCCACCACTTTGGAATCATTTTATAAAAAATATTTTGAATCTGGCGGAGAGGGACAACTTTCAACGAGTTTTTTTAAAGTCATGAATCACAGCGTTGCCGCCAATGTGGCGCTTGGCATTGGCTACCGTGGACCTCTGATTGCCCCCTCATCTGCATGTAGCACATCAAACCAAGCACTGATTCTTGGAATGGAATTAATCAAGGTTGGACTATACGACGTAGTTGTCGTGGGTGGCGCTGATGAACTCCACCCCTCCTCGGTCGGAGTTTTTGATATCGTTCATGCTGCGGCAAGAGGCTATGATGACAAACCCCATACCCTTCCAGGTCCATTTGATAAAAATCGCCCGGGCCTTGTGGTATCAGAGGGGGCCGGAGTCATTGTCCTTGAGTCAGAGTCGCACATGAAGCTTAGAGGCGGCAGCTCATACGGCGAAATACTAGGCGGGGCCTACCAGTGTGATGGCATCCATATGGCGCAACCTGATCAAAAATCTATGTCGGAAACTATGTTTCGGGCCATTGAAAATTCTCATTTATCTCCTCACGAAATTGATTATGTGAATGCACATGCCACAGGCACCGTCATAGGAGATGTTTTAGAGGGCAAGGCCATTGTGGACACAGTGGGAAGCAAGGTCCCCATCAGCAGCTTGAAAGGACATATGGGTCACTCTCTCGCAGCTTGCGGCACACTGGAAGTGGTGGCCTCACTGTTAATGGCCAAAGAGAAAAAGCTGATCGGGAACAGGAATTTAACGGAGCTCGATGACGAGCTGAAAGATTCCAATTTTCTTTTTAATGACGAAAATCTTGCGATTGAAGTTTTTTTAAGTAATAATTTTGCTTTCGGGGGAATGAATTCAAGTCTAGTCGTTAGGTGTCACTAGATACACGCTGGGAGCGTAAAGTAATGCTAAGTAAAGAAGATATCATTGTCCGCGTAAATGAAACTTTCGTCAGCGAGTTTGAAATTGATCCAGCACTATTAAAACCTGAGGCCAATCTATTCACAGACCTTGAGCTCGACAGCCTAGACGGTGTTGATATGCTCATTCACCTAGAAGATAATATGGGTGTTAAATTTGACTCTGAAGTTTTTAAGGAAGTGAGAACTCTGGGTGATATTTACACCAAAGTTGAACAGCTGATAGCTCAACACCCTGAAATGGAAAAGCGCAACTCCGATACCGTTTGACCACCACAACACCAACTGCATTTAAACCATTCATCCTCAAGCTCTGGAATCTCGATTGTTAAATCTATTTGATCACCTGGTTTAACCACACTCATAAATTTAGCATTTTTAATGGTGCTGTATTCAATTTCATCACGATCCATGAATGATCTGATAACCCATAGCGTCGCATCCAATATGGCCACTCCGGGTAGTACTGGATTATCTGGGAAGTGCCCATCAAAATAAGGAAGATCAGCAGCAATAGAAAGTGAGACTTTGAGAAGTCCTTTCTCCATTGCAATATCTTCTCTGGCAAATTGAAAATGTTCTTTTGTGTCTATCATGGTAAAAAGGTACTTGATTTTAACTTCTTTGAAAACAGGACTCTGCTCTTGCAAATAATTTCGAGCGCACTTGTAACCAGCTGTGGTATCGGAAAGTGTGCGCTGATTGATTCTATTTATAGTGGAAAGCTAACCCATAGGGCCTTTAGCTCAAGACCCACGACAAAAAAACCACTGATGTTCCCAAGTTTTTACGAAGGTGCCCAGTATTGTCCCCTGCCTAGCTCTTTTTATCAAAAGGCAAACTCAGCTAGAGATGTCTTTTTTAATCTCTTTGATGAGATATTCTCTCAACTTAAATCAAACACTCCCGGAGAGTTTGACTATTCAAAAATGGGAATGATATTTTGCTCTACTAAGGGCGCCACTGAAGACTACCTTGGAATTGCTGCACAAAAATTCGCAGACCCCATCCACAGTGTTCTCGACTCCTATCTAACTGCCAGAGAAATGAATTTTGCCAAATCAATATGTATCTCAAATGCATGCTCCAGCTCACATGTGGGAATTTTTCTAGCAAACAAATGGCTTTTGCGAGATGAAGCAGAAGAAGTGGTAGTGATTTCCTCTGATCTCATTGGGTCATTTGTGGCCTCAGGTTTTAATTCACTTAAGGCCCTCGGCACGACTCCCATTCGCCCTTTTGATGGTAAAAGAGATGGTCTTTTACTGGGTGAGGCCTGCGCAGCAGTGGTCTTTGGAAAAAATCGTGGACCTTTAAATACTTCTATTGGTATCAAAATTTCAAAAGTTGGTTTTATCACTGATCCAGGTGCCACTATCAGGCCAAATGCTGAGGGTGAATCGCTTTACCAGTTGATAAAAAACCATGGAATGGATATTGGTGTTGATGCCATCATAGCACACGGTACATCGACACCTGCTAATGATTTAAGTGAAGCAAAGGCCTATGAAAGATTATTTCCAGAAAACAATATTCCAATAACTGCATCCAAGTGGTGTATTGGACACACAATGGGGGCATCTGGTTTGATTGATTTAATCCTGGCCATGGACTCTATTGAATCTGGGCGATTATTTCCTATTTCTACTCTTAAAGAGCGAGACCCTAACATAAACTCTTTAGTGATTAATGAAACTTTAAGCGCAGAATTTAACAATATTTTGGTTTCCTCTCTTGGCTTCGGTGGAATTGCCGCAGCCTTCAACGTCATAAGTGAGAACTGAAATGTATTACCTTCAATGCCTAACCCAAAGTGTTGTTCTCAATAAAAAAATTGTCCCCAAATGGGCACAGAAAATAAAAAGGTGGAACCAATTAGACGGGGCTGCCTTTACTCTTGCTGAAGTCTCACACCCACTCAAAAAAGAGATACTGGGCACTGAGCTAGTAGTTCTAAGCTCATCTCTATCCAGCATTCAAACCGACCATGAGTTTTACCGCTCGCCTTCTGCTGCCAAATTTGTTCACACTCTCCCCAATGTGAGAGCGACAGCACTACTGCAAGTCTGTGAACTGAAGGTTCCTGTGCTGTCTGTGGAAAATGGGCAGCACTCACTTTTTAGTGCCCTAGAAGAGGCCATATCCCTAGTTTATGATGGCAGCTACAAAAAAGTTCTGATCGCTTCAATTGAGCTTATTGAAAACGATCAATACCGCTGGGATATTTTTACCATTAACATTAACGGTCCCTACTTCAAAAGCCCCCATAGCATTGACTATTATTGTACGGCGTTGGATGATGGAGGCGCTGAAAAAAATTATTTAGATAATAACACATTGAGACAACTATTATTTACTGATCTTCGCACCCAAAGATTTATAAGGGTCGGTCACTTTCAGCTTAAAACCATGGAGAATTAGGTTTGGATCAAATTAATATTCATCAAAAACGCTATGAGTTTGATGAAATTGCCAAAATCATTTTCAAAAACTCCGAAAACTTCCAAATTACCTTTGATTCACAAGTTTTGGACAATGTTAAAAAATCTCAGCTGGCACTTCTGGCCCATATTGAAAAACGAATTCCCATCTACGGTGTAACCACAGGTTTTGGGGATAGCTGTCACAGAGTCATAGAGCTTGGGCAAATTGAAAAACTTCAAAATAACCTTGTATCCTATCTTCTTTGCGGAACAGGTGATGTGTTAGATCAGAAGGTTTCAAAGGGAGTCTTATTTTTAAGATTAATTTCTCTTTCAAGAGGATTTTCAGGAGTCTCTCCAGAACTTCTTGAGAGGATGGCCACCTATTTTGAAAATGGATGGTATCCAGTAATCCCTAGGTCGGGCTCCCTGGGTGCTAGTGGAGACTTAATTCCACTTGCCTACTTGGCCAATAATTTAAGGGGAGAAGGCACAACTTTTGGAAAGGACGGAAAGCATGTCCCCATGGAGGCCCTGATAAAAGAAAGTCGTTTAGAAAAATACACTTTCAAAGCAAAAGAGGCACTGGCCTTAGTCAACGGGACAACAACGATGGTGTCTCAATCTCTTCTCAACACGGTAAGGGCCTCGTATTTTACTGAGCTTGCATGCCTGTGCTCTGCCTGGTCTTGCTTGGCCTTGCAAGGCAGAAAAGAGGCCTTTGGCGATTTAGTAAACCAGCGTGCTAAAACTCACCCAGGACAAAGAAAAGCAGCTGGTATCATTCATCAACTCTTAGATGATGAAGATTACAAGAATATTGATCTGATAGATATTGATATAAAGAATTCCCAAACTGAACAGTTTGTCCAAGACCCCTACTCACTTAGATGCTCCCCTCAAATACTGGGGCCTATTTTTGAAACAATCGACTTAGTTAAGAGTTGGATTGAAACTGAGTTAAATGGTGTATCCGATAATCCCCTCGTTGATTCTGAGGGTGAATTAAAAATGGGTGGCAATTTTTATGGAGGTCATCTCAGTATGGGAATGGACTACTTAAAAATTAGTCTTGCCCACATAGCAGACCATATGGACCGGCAGTTAACTCTTCTTATTAGTGACAAAACTAGTCGTGGCCTTCCTCCAAACTTGGCCGCTTGGGATGATCACAACGAAAATGAAAGATTTCTACTCCACGGTCTGAAAGGCCTGCATCAAGGGGTAAATGCCATAACTTCTGAAGTCATGGCCAAATCAACCCCTGGTGGAATCTTTTCAAGATCTAGTGAATCTCATAATCAAGATAAGGTAAGCCTTGGCATGAGTGCGGCCAATCAGTGTCACGATCTACTTGAGCAAGTAGAAGATATTTTTGCCCTTTATTTAATATGCCTGGCCCAAGGGCTTGACCTGAGGGGAATAAAATTAAAAGGTGAAAATTCAGTTAAATACTATCAAATGATCCGCTCAAACGTCGCTTTTGTAAAAGATGATATCCCATTACACGACTCCATTGAAAAACTTAAAATTGCACTAAAAGAGGCCTCTACTGAGTGTGAGAGATCCCTTTTCGGTGGTAACTCATGAAGATCAATCTTTTTCGAAAATCACATGGAAAAGATGTATTTAAGTATCTAGATCTAGCTATCAACGAAGGTGAATTAACAATTTTCTTCCCCCCCAGAGAAATTGATCTAGATGAATTTATCAAATGGCTTCCAGAGGGCGAGCTTAATTATATTGGTGACTGGAAAGTGAAGGCAACGCTCACAACCAGAGAAAAAGTTGAGTATTCGCAGAGACCTCAGCTTGGGGTATTTACGACAGGCACAACCAGCGAAAACAATAACCTGATTCTTTTCACTGAAAAAAACCTAACCAGTGCCATAGACTCTATCCTCTCCTTTTTTCACCAGCACAAAATTAACTACCTTTTTTCATTTCCTGGCCCCCAACATATTTTTGGCCTCAGTCTTGGATATATGCTCAGCAGGCATAGAAATATAGAAATGATAGATCTTAAAGGTCCATACAATAGTGGTCACCTAAGACAATGGTTTCGTGCCTGTGAGTCTTATGGTCCATCCCTTTTAACGCTGGGAACTCCAACCCACTTTAACGATTTAATAACCTACGCACATAGTTTTGATATTTCACCCAGTCCGTCTCTCACATCAATTGCAGGAGGTGGAATTGTGGGAGTCAAGTTGTGGGATGAGATGCAAAATATCTTGGGAATTGAAAACCCAAGTATTGGTTATGGATGTTCAGAGGCCTCTCCCGCCATATCTCACTTGGCGCCAGGAGTAAGGCCTGTAAGTGATAGTGATCTAGGAGAAATTGTCCCCTCAGTCGAAATCCTTAAAAGCGATTCACAAGGCTTTGAATTTGCCGGCCCAAATCTCTGCCTCGCCATTTGTAGTAAATTGGGGATCACTTTTCCAAAGAGCTTGAAAATAAAAGATCGAATTAAAATTGAAGGATCTCATTTAACTTTTAATGGCCGGGCCTCTCTACTACTAAATAGAGGCGGAGAAAAATTCTCCCTCGAAGAAATCGAGCAATTTTTAAATAGCGAATTTAAAACCCAAGTGGTTTGTCTTTGTATTGATGACAAGAGACTTGGTAGTGAGCTAGGTATCCTGGTGAAGAAAAACCAGACACCCAAGATGAAAATTTTTGGGGCGCTGACCAAAAAATATGCAAAAAACTTTAATCCTGACTATTATAAAGAAGTGGATTTAATCCCTACCAATGCTAACCAAAAAATCGACCGCAAATCTTGCAGTGATCTTTACTACGGTGATGAATAAATGAATATGTCTGATAGTGTTATCCATGTTGACCAATTAAAGAGCTACCTTCCTCACAGGGCCCCTATGATATGGGTCGATGAAGTCATCAGTGTGGGCGATGACTCGGGAATTATAGCAGTAGAGCTGAAAGAGGATGCCCACTACTTTGATACAGTTAATCTTAGAAACACAAGCTTCATCGAATGGATGGCACAAGGATGGGGCTACCTAGTAGGAGCAAAACTATTAAACTCTGGAAAGTTAGTTCAACCAAAAAGAGCATTTCTGGCGGGAGTCAACAATTTTGAAGTCCACTACAATCCTCAATTAATTCCAGGTGATATGGTTTTTGTGCACTTAAAACTCAGAAAAGATCTTGGTCAAGTGATGATGGTCGATGGCAGGATTTTATTTGGTGAAGAACAGGCGTGCATATGTACAGCACGCCTTAAGTTATTTATTGAAAGCTAATCTATTGTTTAAATACCCATTTTAACCCCAGTGGAGTTTTATTTCTAAGCTTTCCTCCATCATAAACACTTTTGAATTCTACCCAAAAATCTCCCTCATGGTCTGGAGTCTTACAAACGATGTAAAATTCACGGGCCCTATTTGGAGGTAGAGTGACACCCATTCCATCTCCATCTGTTCCACCAATTTTGATGATCTCTCCTGTATCACTGCCTCTTCCACAAACCATATCTCTTCGGTATATTCTTTGAGAAGTTTCAACAAGAGAGTTCAGCTCAAGTCTGACATCGTAATGACTATTTTTATCTTTAATCCAAATCCCTTGTACTTCAAATCTTCCCTTGGCAGTCACGGTAGTGTTTTGATTTTGCAGTAGATGTTTGGTGGAGCCACAAGCAGTTATAAGAAATAAGACAAAGAGTAATGAAGCCGTATTTTTCATTTAAAATCCTTTTTTTAATGAACAACAACAATAGCATTTTTTAAACGCAGAATCCACACCGAAGGTGTGGATTTTTTATTTTAGATTAAGATATTAATTTGTGAATAATTCTTTTCTTTCTATAAGTTGATCAACAGTATCCCACTGCTCACCAGAGATAATAAAAGTTCTTGTGGTCTTTCCTCCGAGAGAAGCATTTACAACCTCAGTTACACTACGAATATCTGCTGTATACTCTGCTTGAATTTTGTCGATTGTGCCCTGGTCGCTCACTTTAGTAACATCAAGATCAGCACCAAAAGACTGATAATCTATGCCGTATGATGTGTGATCAACTTCGAGTTTTAAATCAACTCCCGCATAACTTACATAAACCACATTACGGACATTATGATTATTCGCTCTCAGTCCAATTGAACTACCAAGACTTGTACTATTTGTCGGTACTTCTGCTTTATTAGCTTTTGTTTCTTTGCCTGGTATATAGAATTTTCTCTCACCTGCTATTTTGTTCAAAAAGGCGATGGGGTGAATTCCTTCAAAATTTTCTTCAATTGTTTTACAGTCACTTTCTGTCATACTGAGAATTTTAGAAGGCTCATCTACAAAAGACTGGGCCACTTCAGTAGATGCAAAAAGACATTCATATTCATTTTTATCTACTAAAAGTGCTTCGTCAGCTATGACTTTTTCAAGTTGA
>Ga0257117_1002271_pt1 | contig 10202 bp, 14 predicted proteins | sample SI112_135mmetaG_FD_190157 | JGI IMG/M metagenome (GOLD analysis project Ga0257117, IMG submission 190157) | Marine microbial communities from Saanich Inlet, British Columbia, Canada - SI112_135m | ecosystem: Environmental > Aquatic > Marine > Inlet | place: Canada: British Columbia | collected... | reverse complement strand
AATTGAGCTTCAGTGTTTTAAAATCTCTAATGGTGAATAGATAGCTGTAGTAATCTGTAGTACTTTTCAAAATGTGAGTCTTTAATTTTGGAGAGTTATGGCATCTCCACCACCTCCACCACAGAAAAACTAAATTAAGCTCCACCGCAGGAGCTTTTTTTATTTCAACTTTTTCAATGACATAGATTTTTTCAACACGATTAGTTCACACCACGACATCACTGGAAATCACCTGAAATAACCCCAGTTGATGTCAATTGTAGTACTCGGCCGTAGTTACCGCTAAAAAAGTGACTACAAATAGGCATGTGATTGTTCAAAGCATTTGTAGGAAGCCTTTTTGAAAGATGACGTTAACTACAAAAGCACTCTCGCTAATGTAATTTGAAACTCCACAAAGAGACCCAAATGAGCTTATAATGGTACTATGAGAGATAAAATCGAATTAACTGCTCAAGAGATTCAAAAAGTTGAGCAATTAGCAGCAAAAGGTTTGTCCGTAGGGAGCATTGCAGGCTCACTTGGGATTTCAAAATCAACTCTTGATAGAAGAATCGCTGAATCAGAAGAATTAAAGCTAGCGCTTGAGAAAGGGCGATCTTATGGAGTTACTGAAGTGGCATCCAAAGCCTTTGAAATGGCCATGTCTGGAGACTATCCTGCAATGACTATGTTCTGGCTTAAGTGCAGGGCAGGCTGGTCAGAGAAGCCACAAAATGATCTATCAGCTACAAATAAACCAATAGAAATTAATTTTGTTCAAAAGTACGATATTTGATTTGAGGCAATTGAGTCATTATAAAAAACAATCTTTAGGACAGTAGATCAGCAACATACTGCACATCTGCATCTTCAATTTGATCTAATTTACAGAGTTCGTAGAGCCTTTTTCCTTGGCCATAAATAATTAACTGATCTGGTGTCACTGCAAATGCATCAGGTAAACTTAAAAATGTTCCCCCAGTATTTCTTTCTCCAACAAATCCCAATTGAAATAAATTTAATATTTCCTGAAGTGTGCAAAGTAGTTCAGGCGGGAGTTTTTCTGGAGTGGCTTCAAACTGACTGTGATCTGCTTTAAGCAGGGTTTGATAAGGACCCTGAGATTTTTTATATGCGATATTAATAAGCACCAGCTGTTTATAGGTTAGTGTATCAAGTGTTTTTATTAAATGATGAAACTCTTGTTTTGAGAAGCCATTCTCGAATACTGCACTAGTAAAGAGATTAGAGTAAAATTTTAGCTTTTTGGCTTCAGACTCATTAATGCTGAATTTAAAAAAATCTTCAAGGATTTCCTCAATTGATGTTCTACCTGACCAAATTCCAGTAAGCTCTCCATCGTTTCTAAAGCTAATTCCATTTTTTTGCATATCATCAATCTGTATTAGTGCATGCTTCAGGGATGCTATTAACTTGGTTCTCCTGTTAGGTGTCTTGTTCTCAATGAATTGCCCTCGTATTAGGTTTTTTGTGGCTTCACCTACAATTGGAGATAGCAATGATAAGAATCCACCAGTAGCAAATAAATCTGTAAATAGAGCGACTGAAGAAGCAATACCACCAACTACATTTATTGCTGAATCCCTTATCTTCTCTTGATCCTGAATCTCTTTGATAATCAATTGAATCTCATGAGTCATCTATGTCTGCCTTTTTTATTTGCTTCAATCCAATTTTTAACGCAGCTATTAATATCTCATTTTTCTTGTACACTCTTTGGTCATCTTTAAGGCTTGAATTAAATTTTTGGTAGAGGTCATTAGCTTTGTCCATAAGCTCTTCTTTATCATCGGGAGAGACTCTAAATGAAAATTGTGGGTAATCCCCAGGGGCCTTCTTTCTTCTCATAACCACATAATAAACTTTGTTGGAATTATTGCAAGACAATATATTGCTTGACAATTTATTGCGATGCATTATACTCTGTCTATGAAAAGAGTCGCTATTTACCTCAGAGTTTCTACAGAAGACCAATCTTGCGAAATGCAAAGAAGAGACTTAGAAGCCTTTTCTAAGGCGAGAGGATGGCAAATAACCCGCATTTATCAAGATAAGGCAACTGGGCTCAATGGGAATAGAGCAGAGTTTAGATTGCTTATGAGCGACGCTAAACAGAGAGCATTTGATGTCTTGATCTGTTGGAAGATGGACAGGCTCTTTAGATCTTTAAAGGGGATGGTTGGTACTCTACAGGAGCTATCAGATCTCAATATCGAGTTTATTTCTTTAAAGGACAATATAGATCTAACTACCGCCAGTGGCAGGCTAATGGCCCATATTCTAGCGAGTTTTGCGGAGTTTGAGGCCTCATTGATTAGAGAAAGGGTCATAGCGGGACTAAATAATGCAAAGGCCAATGGAAAGAAGCTAGGAAGGCCAAAGGTTATTGATGCTGACCAGGTAATAAGGCTGAGATCTGAAGGATTAAGCCTTTCCCAGATTGCAAAGAGGATTGGGGTGACAAAATCAGCCGTTTCCAAAACCCTCAAATTTTACGGTTGAATAAACCGTTGAATAATACTGGAATCACGTGGAGTTTCCGGATGCTTAACAAGGTTGAAAATACTAATGATTTGGAAACACCAAAATATATGAGCTTTGTTTAAAATAGGACAAATCCGTTTAGTGAAACAAATTAAGTTGAGCACACATTTTTGACGATACGAGTGTGAACAAAAGCTTAAATAATAGGGGAATGTTATGTATAAGGTGCCATCAAAGCATAAAAAAATGATAACTCAAGAATTGAAAAGATTCATGCCATTGATTCATAATTTGCAGGCAAAAGGGAAGTCTTCTTCTGAAGACGATGCAAGAATTCTCTTAAATGACATACTTTCTTATGTACTTGGTTACGATAAATATAATGAACTTAAAACTGAAATGAGAGAGAAGAACAGTAGGTATGATTACGTTGTTAAGCTCATGGAAGGTCCTAATTCAAAGAAAAAAGATAAGTTTGATTTTGTTATCGAGGCAAAAGCTGCTCATATAGAGTTAAACCAGCATCACATAGATCAAACCATGTCTTACTGCCTAACAAAGGGAATGGATTTTTTCATGTTAACAAATGCTGTGAAATGGCGACTTTACATGGTTAAGAGATCAAAAAAAGAGCCTACGGCAAACCTTATTCATGAGGTTGACTTTGGTACAAACAATAGCCCTGAGTCACTAGCTGAAGAATTTTACTTATTCTCAAAAGCATCATATTTAAATAATGATTGGAAATCGGTATCTGAGCAGGTGAAAGCTACAAAAGTTGAAGATGTAGTAGCTGTAATACTGAGTGATAAAGTAATCAAATTAGTAACCAAAGAACTTTCAACCCTATCAGGCCTTAAAATAAGTGAAGACATGGTTAAAGAAATTATTGAAAATCAGATTGTGAAATCTTCAGTTGATACAGTAAATAAAAAATTACTTAAAAAGATAAATGAAAAACCAGCTAAAAAGTCTAAAGCACCCAAGAGCAGTGATACTTCTAAATCAAACTCCAGTGATGAGTGTGATAGCACTGAAGGTGAGGGAGCAACGATCCTACAATTGCCAGTCACCAATACAAGCGAGTCAACTGTTGCCAAAGATCAAGATAATCCAGAAGGATCAAGTACAGGTGAAGAAAAAAAGGCTGCTTAATATCAATCTAATTCAATTCAGTTGATAGCTTGTGAACCTTTATGTTTTTTAGCTCTGTATTAAAATAGTCTGGATGTTTTTTTTTGAAAAATTCAGCGTCGGCATATGAAATTCCATTATTATTTTGCTCATCTTCCAATAGTTGTAGGTGAACCCTCATTGAGTCACCTGATTTCGCTGCTTCAACACACTTGAGAAGTGGGCTTATATAACTTTCAATATGGAATTGTTTTTTTTGAGAATTTTTTGAACCTGAAGTGTTTTTAACAATCCCTTTTAGTGGGGGACTCAATACTGAGCGCCACAAATCATTTTTTAATCTTCTACTCCAAAGATTATCATCAGGGGTGTATTTGGGAGCACTCTCGGGCCGGTAAAAGGTATTTAGCATATTCTCATTTAAAAATTTGTTAAATTCACCTTTTTCTTGAAAAAATAGTCTTAACCACTCCATGTTTACAACAGAGCCTTGGGAGGCTTCAATTGCAGCTATTATAGTTAGGGCTAGCTTTATTGGCTTCCTTGATAAGTCGCCATGAAAAGTTGCGAATTCCCAAAAATTACCATCTTCCACTCTTGCTTTATAGTTCTTGCATTCATTGTGGAGAAAGTAGCCCCTCTGTGCTTCAATTTTAATGGCATCTTTTAGAAATTGGATCTGACTTTCATTTAACATAATAACGCTCCCAGTAATTAATCGGCAACTCATCCGACTCCACAGACGACACTTCAAGCATTATGTTTAAAAAGTACTTACGGCACTAATAGCACAAAGATGTCTCTAAGTGAATAAGTGCTCAAAGTTTTGAAGGTAAGTTTATAAACCTTTGAAATATATCGAATTAAACAAGTTACAAATAAATGTAACCAGGGTCTTTAGTACCAAGGAGGAATCATGCATGCCATGAAAGGGTCGTTATTTAGAAATGTTGAGGAAAAGGTATCATTCCAGGAATTAGAGTTTGCTTACGATATGTTGCGCTTGGAGCTGTATAAGTTATACGAGAGAACGCAAACAAGACACGAGGCAAAAATTGTTAAAGAGATTCGAAAGCACTACTCAGGTGAAATCTTGACCTCTTTTTGGATCGGAAACCGGAACGTTGATATTTTCATTCCTGGCGTTAAGGGTGAAGCTCCAGAGGTAAATAATGCTGATCATTTTTGGTCTCCAAGAGTTTTTAAGGGGCTGGCAATTGAAATTGATGGAGAGATTCACAATACAGAATTTAAAATGAAAAAAGATAATTCTAAGTATCGTCAACTTCATAAACTCGATATCGCGCTACTAACTATTGAAAATAATGATATCAATTTGGAAGGTACACGTAGGATGATTTCTCAAATTCCTACGCTGGAAACTCTATCATTTAGGCCAAGAAAGAGACTGCTTAGAGATGTATATATTATAACTTTACTCTCTCATTACAAGCACGAGCAGATACTAGAATTGTTTGATGCAGAAAATGGAAACCTGTTAAATCAATGCCGAAAAGTGCTCAAAGGCTAGTAGGAAAATCATGAAAAAAAAAGTAGAAGGTAGAGAGAAAGATGCGGGAGTGTTTGAGAAAGAATTTCTCAATTCTGATGAAGCAGCTAATTACTTGAGTATTTCAAAGTTTAGGCTATACAACTTAACAAGTTCCGGTCGGCTCCCATATATGAAGTTCTTTAGAAGTAATCGCTACCGTATTGATGACTTGAGAAAGCTATTGATGGCAGAGCCTAGAGGTTAATAAGATGATCAAATTCGAGAAAGCGACTAAAACTTATAGCGTTTCTTTTAGTAAGAGGCACCCTGTAACAAGGAAACCCTATTCGCTTAGGCGTAAGGCAATAAAAACAAAAACAGAGGCCAATCAAGTTTACGCGAGTCTCATCGTTGAAGTGCACAAGAAGTTCAAAGAAACTGTTGTCCCAAATTGGTCCACTCTTGTTAAAGAGTACATTGAAGCTCTTGGGCAAAGAGATATTTCAAAAAAAACCATTGAAAGCTATTGGCTTGGTTTAAGGGCTCATACCTTTAATGATTGGGGTAATAGGTTAATTGATTCCATAACGTCAAAAGAAATTAGAGAGCTGATACCCATAAAAGTTGGAAATAGATCAGCAAGCCATCAAAAAAATGTTCTAAAATACATTAGAAGTGCTTTTGAATACGCCCTTGAGGCTGGTTATATTGATCGAAACCCAACACCAAAGATGAAATTTAAGATAGGCGACAAGATCAAGTCTGCATTAACAGAATCTCAGGTTAGGACACTATTAACGCAGGCAAAACTTGTCGATATTGAGTGGTATCCAGTTTGGGCGATGGCACTTTATACGGGTATGAGAAATGGAGAGTTATACGCTCTCACTTGGGACAAGGTTGATTTAGAAAGCCGCCGTATAAAGGTTGATTCTTCATGGAGCAAACAAGACGGTTACAAAGATACTAAAAGCGGGGATGACCGGATAGTTGAGATCGCCCCTAACTTAATCTGTGTTCTTAGAGAATTGAAAATTAAAAACTCTGATTCTAATTTTGTTCTTCCCCGAATTGATAAGTGGGATAGGGGAGAGCAGGCACGTGAGTTGAGAAGGTTTTTAGAGGGCGTAGGACTTCCTAGGGTTAGATTTCACGATTTAAGAGCCACCTGGGCGACCATAATGCTTTCAAAAGGGATAGCGCCTATAAAGGTGATGATGGCCGGAGGTTGGAAAGATCTTAAGACCCTTCAAATATATGTGAGAAAGTCAGGGGTGAGTATTTCTGGGATTTCTGATTGCTTAAAGCTCCACGACCCTTCAACTACCGCAGCAAGTCTTCTAAGTTTTAAACTGTAAGAAATGTGTAAAGTATTCAAATTACTAGAGTAAGAAACATCGTGTAGTCATTTGTATTCTTTCTAAAAATTAACTGAACAAAATCAGACAGTTAAAATACAATCACCACCTCAGTGAAAACTTGGTGGAAAATGTGACGTACTCAATTGTCCCAACAAAGAACTCTACTATTCCTGGTAGCAAGCACTCCGTTTACGAATTAGTTCACCCGGTTTTTAGGTTGAACGAACAGGGTATTCCTATTGAGCTGATAGGTTCATGTGCCCAGATTGCCAGAATGGGGATATATTTAACTGCTGCTCACCTTTTTCCTATATTTGAAAGTTTAAATGGAGAGAGGAGGAAGCCAGAGATTTTACAGAGACGAATTCTCCTTAGAGAAGAAGATAATCGAATAGGGATATTTAAAAGAAATAACCTCGAATCTTTTAGCTTTCATAAAGCTCACAGCGTGAATGTCTTTTTCCATCACGACATTGCTATCATACATGTAATACATGATTCACCTGATCCTTTACCCCCTGGACCTCGATTGCCTATCAAAGAGGACGTGGCTAAAGGCGCAGGCATCACAGTACTTGGTTACCCCGCTAGTTCAAATCAGTTCAAAGTAGAATGTGATGAAAATAACAAGATCAAGGTTGTTCATTTCACACCTTCTATGGTGAAAAGTGAAGGAAAAGTCGTCGACCTTCATCCGAATGGGGAAAGCAACAGCATTTGCTTTTTTCCAACAATTGAATCAGACGCTAAAACAGAACCTGGACATAGCGGTGGCCCAGTAATGACCAATGATTTTGGACTAATTGGGATATGCTCATCATCCTTTGACGATGGAAATTCTCAATTTGCTTGGATTTCCAAAGTTCTAGATGAAGAATTTTCTTCACCAGGGTTAAGCATCACTGCTGAAGATGGAACCCAGACAAACTGTACGAAAATTACACTTCGAAAGTTGATGGAGAAAGATATTTTAGGCACCATCTAGGGCTCCACCACTGCTACTATGCATAACAGTGGTGCATCACCCACTAATAGAAAAACTTTTTCATTGCGAGCCCTTAGAAACAATTAATTAAATTTTTAGTTTTTTGTAACTCATTGGAACTAAGTAGGAATCAGTACTTGTGAATACTCTTGTAATAATCGAGTCGCAAATTACAAATAATAAGGTATAAAAATAAACATGAGTGAACTAACTTTTACATTATTAGAGAATGGGCTCGATTATTTACAGTCTGCTGTAGAGCACTTGGAGTCCAAAGAGGAGCGTAGGTTAAAATACGCGATTAGAGACTTATTCTCAGGGATATCACTAGCTTTTAAAGAGCGATTGGCTAATGAGTCTTGGTGTTTATTATTTGAAAATGTAGATGAGGCTGATGAAAAAAAGTTAGTATCTGGTCACTTTCAGTCAGTGGCATTTAAGAACTGTATTTTGAGATTGAACCAACTTGAAGAAGAAATGATAAGTGAAGAATTTGAAAATATCTTGTATGTTCTAAGAGATAAAAGAAAAAATATTGAACACTATGCCATTTCAGACAACGTAAATTCTTTAAGAAGCCTTTCCTATAAAGTTTTAAAATTCACCTTGGGTTTTATTTCAAATAAGCTAGAGGTTGAGGGTTCGGAGTATTCTACTTCAATTTCTAAATTAAGAGAAAAAATAATTTCATATGCTTCGTATCGGAAAAAAAGACTTATAGAAATTAAGGGTAAGTTGGATGAGTATGATGTCATTTTTAAATGCCCCGAATGTTTTAATGAAACTTTCCCTCTATGCACAGAAAATAGAACGTGTCTTTTTTGTTTTCATTCTGAAGTAGATGGAGAGTCCCTTGCCTACAGTTATAGGTCGAACGTATTACATATTAGTTCATATGGCATAGCAAAAGGTCGTCAAGATGAAGTGCTGGAAAATTGTTTAGAGTGTGGAACGGAATCTTTAATTCTTGGTTTTGATGATGATGGCCATATTTGCTTTGAATGCTCTGAAGTCTATTCTCACGATTCAATCGACTGGTGTAGTAAGTGTGGGCAAATAAAAAGTGGTAGTACTGAAGAATCTATTTGTTCTGATTGCTGGGATAACATAATGGACAAAGATTAATCACCATTGAGAAAAGTATAAGGTGCCAGGAGGAATACGGGCTGTGTCTATTACTTTGTAGTTAACCGTAGTTCTTTGCAAGACTGAGCATAACAAAAACAACAAATTAGAAGTACTCCACCACCTCCACCGTTCCTCCTCTCCCCTAAGCTCTTGTAATCAAATGCCAGGCGAGACCTCAAGAATTGAAGTTATTTTGGGCACCCTATGTTTTTTTTTCATGTCTATTTATATCCACTTTAAATCTGCGATAATTGAGTCAAACAGAAACTTTCCAAATTAAATATTATTTTGGGATGTCACAATAAGCTGGGGGGCTAAAAAATGTATAAATTTATTTTCACGAGTCTATTAATGGGGCTAATTAGCAATGCTTTCGCAGAAGATAGATATAACTGTAGTCTTTCTTATATGGTTAAAGATAGTGGTGAAATAGTTCAGAAGATATACAATACTTTTAATAGTATTACACCAACAGAAAAAAACGAAATAGAAGACAATACTCCCATCTTTTCAAATGATCAGTATGCAATGTATTTCTTTAAGTATAGTGAAACGTATGCAGAGTTTCAGTACGACAGAGTTCCTCCTGTTGCATTTAAACCAGGAGATGGAAGTTTATCTGTTAGGTTTCTGGCAGAAGATGGATTTACAGTAGAAAAACTTTACAACGTGGTATTTGATAAAGGTCAAAGGGGAATTTCTCATAGCTCTTTTGATGAAAATCACTCAATTGAGCTTCAGTGTTTTAAAATCTCTAATGGTGAATAGATAGCTGTAGTAATCTGTAGTACTTTTCAAAATGTGAGTCTTTAATTTTGGAGAGTTATGGCATCTCCACCACCTCCACCATTCTGCTGATTGTAAAATCAGCTCTTTAACTTATGTTCATTTCATTTCACATTTACTCACTAACTCTATAGAAATATTGGGTTTATACCTTTTTTACATTTCATTTTGTTTTAGTTTGTTTAATTTAAAATGTTATATTGGTGTGTACTGTGGAGGGCCTTGGTAGTGTACTGCTATACAAATGCAAATGTGAGAAATCTGTTAAGGGAATTGAGGTTGAAAAAGAATTTAACCCAACAAAACGTTGCGGATTGTATGAAAGTTACAAAAGGCTATATTTCTCAAATTGAAAATGGTCGGACTAAAATACCGAAGTATAGAGTGTTAGTGATGATTTTAAGTGTATATGGAATAAAACCTAAATATTTTGAATATTTACTTGATAATAAAATCTACTGAATTTTATAAAATGAAATCCCTAATTATTTTTCCTAAAGTTGACCGAGTGTTGTCTAACATCAGAAAATATTAACAGGCAATGACCCCAGAGGGGTTAAGTTCAGGAGATTTTTTTTATGGGCAACTGTATATCTGAGGAAAAAAAAGACGAAACTTTAATGAAGTTTTTAGCTACCGGAAGTATAAAAGCAACTGTGAAGGAAGTGGGACTTGCAAGAAATACTGTACGTAAGATTGTAAGTGGTTTTAGCAGTCCAATAGTCACCCGGGTAAGTGCCATTTAACGGCCTAAAAGTCACCCACCTCACATTTTGATATGACACGAAGCTTAATAGCATCCCGTTGTATCGGAGGAGGAGTGATTAGT
>Ga0257117_1002264_pt1 | contig 10218 bp, 11 predicted proteins | sample SI112_135mmetaG_FD_190157 | JGI IMG/M metagenome (GOLD analysis project Ga0257117, IMG submission 190157) | Marine microbial communities from Saanich Inlet, British Columbia, Canada - SI112_135m | ecosystem: Environmental > Aquatic > Marine > Inlet | place: Canada: British Columbia | collected... | reverse complement strand
AAAAACTTAGAGGTGTGTAATGGACTTAAAACTTGATTTTCCTGGAATTCAAACAAGATTAACCGATAGTGAAGTCGATATCATTTGTGAAGGGATAAAGTCTGCAAAGTCTCTTTCCATGGGACCAAATCTAAAAGCATTTGAAGATAATTTCGCAAGTTTTGTTGGAGTTGAAAATGCTTTTGGTGTCAGTAGTGCCACAGCAGCTCTTGAGCTCGCAGCAATTCTTTGCAGGGTTGAAGAGGGCGATGAGGTTCTTCTTCCTGCTCATACATTTGCAGCCACGGCCCTGCCATTTATCAGAAGAAAAGCAAAAATTGTATTTGTTGATATTGATCCAGAAACATTTGTTATGGATACAAATGATCTTGCAAAAAAAGTCACAAATAAATCTAAAGTCATTGTTCCTGTCCACCTTTACGGCCTTCCAGTAAAAATGGACGTAGTGATGGACATAGCCAGTAAGAATGGTCTTTTAGTTGTTGAAGATTGCGCCCAAGCTCCTGGAGCAGAATACTGCGGTAAAAAAGTAGGTTCATGGGGAGATTTTGGCTGCTTTAGTTTTCACGGCCAAAAAAATATTACCACCCTCGGAGAAGGGGGAATGCTTACAACCAATTCAACTAAGTATGTTGAAGAGATTTTAGGACTTAGAAAAATTGGGGCCCGTCCTTTTTTAAACCAAAAAAAATATTGGCAGCCAGCTATGTCAAATATCATAGAGGCGATCCCAGGAGAAATTCCTTATAATTTCGCCATGGGAGAAATCCAGGCGCTTGCAGGAGATTTGATCTTAAAGCGAATTGGTAAAATTAATGAAGTAAGAAGAAATCAGGCCGCTCAAATAATCGATGCTCTTTCTGACTTTAGTGAGCTTAGCTTTCAAAAAGTTCCCGAAAATTGTCTTAGTGCTTATCATCTATTTCCAGCTCGCTATGAGGGAAGTAATGGTAAAACGAGAGATGATTTAATTGATTTATTATTTACTAAGTACGGTATTAAAACTGTTGTTCAGTATTATCCGCTATATAAGTATGAGCTCTTCATCAACAACGGTTGCAGTGGTGGAAATTGTCCCGAAACTGACAGGTTTTTTGATAACATGATTTCATTTCCATTTGCATCTGATATGGATCCTAAAGATATTGACTACCTTATTTCTAGTACTAAAAGTGCTATGAAAGAGCTCCGAGGAGAGGCTTAATGGTTGCCCCAATAAAAAACTTTTTATCTGTCCCTAAAACAATGTTTGGCGTGGGAGCCATTTCCCAATTAAATGAACTTCTCGATGAGAGAAGAGCGGGAAGTGGGCATATTGTATTTTTTGTAGATCATTATTTTAAGGATCTTGAAAAATACAATATTAGAGTTGATAGCGGGGATCTATTTTTTCAAGTTGATACTAGTGAAGAGCCTAAAACTGTAGTTATTGATGAATACACGAAAAAGATTAAAGACTCTGGTGATCTTCCTTGCGCAGTCGTTGCATTCGGTGGCGGCTCAGTTTTAGATGTAGGTAAAGCCGTTTCTATAATGCTAACCAATGATGGATCATCTAGTGATTATCAAGGTTGGGATCTACCCAAGAATAAACCAGTTTATAAAGTTGGAATTCCAACTGTCTCAGGAACTGGAGCCGAAGTTTCAAGAACCTGTGTCCTAATGGGCCCAGAAAAGAAACAAGGAATAAATAGTAATTTTTCTTTATACGACCAAATTGTACTTGATCCAAATTTATTGGAAACAGTTCCTACTGAGCAGGCTTTTTACACTGCGATGGACTGTTATATCCATAGTGTTGAGTCTCTTTGTGGTTGTTACTTAAATGATTTTAGTAAAGCTTATGCTGAAAAGGCTCTAGATCTAACTAGAAAACGTTTTCTAGGTGATGGCACTCATGGTGATATGATGATTGCCTCAATGTTTGGTGGTAACTCAATTGTCTACTCAGAAGTTGGTGTCTGCCATGCAATGTCTTATGGTCTTAGCTATGCTTTTGGTATTCATCACGGTGAAGGCAACGTCATTGCTTTCGATTACCTCGATCAATACTATCCAGACTATATGGAAGAGTTCAGAGAGATGGTAAAAAAGCACAATATCACTATTAGAAGGGGTCTTTGCGCTGATCTTTCAGAGGAAATGTTAGAGAAGATGATTGATATAACTCTTTTGATGGAAAAACCTCTCGAAAATGCTCTTGGTACAGATTGGAGAAATATTTTTACTCGGGATGTGATTAAAGAGCTTTATCTTAGAATGTAAGAGCGCATAACAATAGAAGGCCCGAAGCGATGCTATCGTTGATTATTCGAAAGAGATTATGAAAAAGAAATTAGATGATTACATAAGTAATTTGAAAGCTCACTTCAATCTTCAGTCTACAATTAAATCTACATGTTTTTTATTTGGATCGAGTGTAACGGGGTTTTGGGCACCTTCGCGTAGCGATCTCGATGTCGTTTTTATAATTAAGAACAAATCTCTCCTAGAGGACTTCGATAAATTAATAGGTGATTGGAAAACTAAAAACCATGAGATTCTGTTAGATGGATATATTGTTTATGAAGATGATTCAAAATTGTACTCAAAAAGCTTATTGAATGAAAAGCATAACTTATTCCCAAAATCGTTACCTACTCCAGAGCAATGGTCTCTAAAATACCAGTCCAAGAAAATTTTTGGAGAGTTCTCTCTTACAGATATTTTACCTGAGGTTAGTAGGGAAAACTTAATTGATTGGGCCAAGGCCAACAAACAGCAATATTGGATTCCTTATATAGGAAAAATAATACGCAAAGTTAAAAAAATGCCTGCTGATAAATATCTTCCAATTGATCCAGCCATTTGGATTGCAAGTGGAGCAGCAAGAATAAAATCATTAGAACTTACGGGGAAATGTTTGTCGAAGCAAAACGCATTGAAATGGTTAGTTCGACAAGGTGGTGATGACTCAAGGCTGATTCAAAAGCTCTTAGATAATCATAAATATAATGATGAAGAAGCTGAAAAGCTCAAACCGGATGATGTTATTAATATTGCAAATATCTCTCTAAACCTGTTAAGTTGATTTTTTTGTACCTATAGTAAGTTTGGTATTATTGTTCGGAGCTGCTAGTGAACTTAATTCTTATTAGACATGCTGAAAGTGCTCCTAGCAAAGATATTAATGAGTGTGACTGGCCACTAAGTCCTGCTGGACAAAAGCAAGCTAGTGAGCTGATATCTAAACTCGCAGAGCTCAAAATAAATAAAATCATTTCCAGTCCATATCCTAGAGCTATCCACACAGTGACTCCATTTGCCGAGAAATATTGCATCGACATTACTCAAAACCACGACTTGAGAGAAAGAGAATTAAGCGCAGGTATGATTGATAACTGGCTTGAAGAATTAGAAAAAACTTGGATTGATTTTGACTATAAATTGCCGAATGGGGAATCTTCAAATGAATGCCAAGCCAGGGTATTCCAGGCAATCACAAACTCCATGATTGATGTAGGAGATGAAGTCATTGCTATTTCTTCTCACGGAAACGCTATTTCTCTGTTTTTAAATAAGGTTGACCCTAAATTTAATTTTGATTTTTGGAGGAATCTTCAAAATCCAGATGTGTTTGGCCTAAAATTTACCAATGAGACTTATGAATTCATAGGAAGGGTGTAGGTAGAAATGAAAATCAAGGAGTATAATAAAATAAGTGATGTGATTGCAGAGGAAATTTTTTCTCTTGAGGAAGCTATTTTTGATAATCCATATACGAAAGAAAAACTTCAAAGAGAGGCCAATGTAAAACATGCTCTAGTCGTCCTAATTGCTTATGAAGAAAACAAACCTATTGGTTACAAGGTGGGATATGAGTTATCGGCAAGACTATTCTACAGCTGGATCGGAGGTGTTCATCCAGATTTTCGTAGGAAAGGCGTTGCAAAAGAGCTGTCAAAAAAGCAGCAGGAGATAATATCGAATTTAGGTTATTCAAGAGTCCGAACATTTACAGAAAACCGATTCAAGGAGATGCTCATTTATAATATTAAGTATGGATTCAATATTATAGGTACTCAGCAAAGTGACCATGACGAAGAGATCATAATTATGTTGGAGAAAGAACTTAATTAAGTAATGAACACAAGCTTAAATTTTATCGAATAATTCAATTGAGGTGATTAAAGTAACTTATCAAGATTAAGTTAGGTAATGCTTCATCAAGGCCTCACAAAATTCTAAATCTTCCATCGAATCGATTTCAAAGGTCTTCCAGAATTCCATGATCGAAAATCCTATTTTTCCACTAAGCCTATTATCAAATTTAGAAATATCATCAGGCTTAAATAGATAGAACGATCCATTTTCAACGTATTGAGGTTTGATATCTTGTCTTCTTTTTCTATTTAAATGGTCATAATTTTGGCTTTTAAGATTACCGTCGTCGTCTTCTTCCCAAATAAAGAAGTCTTCAATGAGTGATGCTGAAAACAATGAATCCAGCTGATCATTTCTAAATTTTTCAATGGCCAGGTCAAGGTCCTTGGCCTCTCTAAGAGGAGAGGTAGCCTGAATGCCAATGGCCAGATCAATATCTATGCCTTTGTTTCGTATGTCATCAACTGCATGAATCCAGGCAGACTCAGAGCTGGCACCATCTCCCGAAATATCATTTGGTCTTAGTATGGGGTTGGCACCGTAAGACTGTGCAACTGATAGGATCTCCTCATCGTCTGAGGTGACCCAAACTGAATCGATGTGGGATGCTGATACGGCCTGTTCGATACTCCACGCTATTAGTGGTTTACCACAAAATGGGATGAGGTTTTTTTTAGGGATTCCTTTGGAACCACCTCTTGCAGGAATGATCGCTACAGTTTGCGTCACTAGAGATACCTTTCTTCAACGCCTTCTTTAGTTAACCATGCAGGATTGAGAAATAGATCTCTAAATGTTTTTAAAACAGATTTTCTACTTTCAATCATCGGTTCAGACTCATCAAGTTGAATGTACTTAGCGGGAACTTCAATTTTCCCTTCAACGTAGTCCATGAATGTGAGATATATTTCGTTGAGTTTATCTTTTGAAATGGTTGGAATATTAATCTGAGGGCCTTGTCTCATTCCAATATGCTGGGCCATGCCATTAAAGCCAGGGCGATCTTCCCACACATCAATCAGGCCCATTTTTTTGGCGACTTTAAAAATTGGGGTTGCATAGTATGGGGCCACAAAGGTGACGTCACAACTTTTGGCCTCAATCTCTTTTACAAATTGAATGCTTTGATAAATATCGTAGAGATATTCACCAGGAAAACCAATCATGATATTGGCCGTCGTTCTGTATCCAAAGTCGTGTAAAATACTGACTGTTTTATATATACGATCGTTTTTGATTCTTTTGTGGAGAATATTTCTTCTAAACCAGTCACTTCCTGTTTCAAGGCCAAGACCAATTCCGCAACATCCAACTTCTTTTAGCCTTTCAATTCTGTCTCTATTAGAGCCGATGGCTTCTATAGTTGTATTCATCCAAAATGGAAGACCAACTTCTTTTTGCCAGACATCTACAAAGGCATCAAATCTTATTTTCGGCATAGAAAGAAAATTATCATCACAGAAGAATATTCTTTCAAATCCGTATTTCTCTTTTAGTAGTTTAATTTCTTCAACTGCTTTTTCAACAGACTTAACTCTAAAATATCTGCCAGAATCTTCAAATATATCTTGGTAGGTTACGTTGACACAGTAAGTGCATTTAAGCATGCATCCCCTGGACATCTCAAAGAAGCCTGTTTTATATAAGCCGCCATCGTAGGCCTTTACGAAGTGGCCGTCGTCCCATAAATCTAAATTTTGAGGGGGCAGGTCATCTAAGTTTAGAAATGGTCCCAGTGGATTGGAGACCACCATTCCGTCATCTCTCAGGTAAACGAGATTATTAACTTTTTCAAGGGATTCACCTTTTTCAAATTTTTCACAAAAGTCTCTCAAGGCCCATTCGCCTTCTCCTCTAATGAGATAATCAATTCCAGGATTTTTAATGAGTACATCTGGAGCCACTGTTGGAGTTGTGCCGCCAGCAATGACTGGAAGGTCTGGCTTTAGTTCTTTAAGAACTTTAAGAAGACGATCAGAATATTCGTAGTTGTCTTCTAATATACTTATTCCCACAAGGTCAGGATTAAAGTCTCTAATTTTTTGCCGAAGCATTTCATCAACTTCTTCGGGAGAATGAGGAGTAAAAAAATGAGATGTGTCTGTTGGCTTAACAAGTCCAGCAGCTTCACGTGCTTCGTTGTCAGTATTAATACTACTTAAAATAAATGTTGTATCAAAAAGTCCAACTTCATGTCCCGCTTCCATTAGAACTGTCATTGGAATAGAGAGGCCTAGTGGAACTCGAGCGTAGCCTTGATAATTTGGGTATATAAATAGTACTTTCATGAATCCTCTTTGATATGGCGACTTAATTTGGTGAACATTGAAACCATGATGAATATCATGGTTTCAACATGTACCATATACGTAATATATATTACTTTTGCGGAGATGGGTAGTCGAACCATTTGTGGCTGTAGCGCGTTGAATTTCAATTCCCGGTTTATTGCTACTAGCATTAATTGCCCAATTGTAGGCCTCGAAACGGCCCTTATTTTACGGCCTTTTGTGGCCAAACTGACCTCAATTTTTAGCCTGGCTTCGCTTTGGCATTAGTATTTTTATTGAAATGAACTTTGTAAATGAACAACAATTAAACTTAAATATAGTATAAGTTTGTCTACAGAGTTTACATAGGGGATGAGCCTTGCGAAATAATGCAGCTGTCTTTTTCGATAGGGATGGTGTCCTTATTGAAGATACCCATTTGCCTTCACACATTGGTGACATCAAATATATTGATGGTGCAGCTAGGGTGCTTACAACTTTAAAGAGAAGAGGGTTTAAAATCATCTTGGTTACAAATCAGACTGTTGTATCAAGGGGGATTCTCTCACTTGAAGCAGCGATGGATCTCAATAGCCAAATCTTAGATAATATTTGCTCCCCCCAGAAGGGAGACGAGCTATTTGATGGGATTTACCTCTGCCCATTTCATCCCAACGCACAAATTGATGAGTTTAGACTGGATTCTCCCCTTAGAAAGCCCAGGCCTGGAATGCTATTTAAGGCCCAGCAGGATTTGGGAATTGAGCTTACGCGTAGTTATCTGGTGGGGGACCGAATTTCCGACATCATTGCTGGCAACTTAGCAGGGTGCAAAACTGTCTGGCTTAAAACGGCTAAAGCAAATGAGGCCTTAATTAAAACAGAGCTCGAAATAGACGAGGCTGACAAAAAGCCAGACTTTGAAATTAATCAACTAGAAGAACTTTTAGCGTGTGTAGGGGGTGGGGAGTGAATGTAACTGCTTATCTTCTCTGTGCTGGGTTTGGAACCAGAATGGGTGAGGCCACTAAAAGTTGCCCAAAACCGATGCTGGATATTAATGGAAAACCTCTTCTTGAATACACCTTAAGACATTTAAAATCCTTAGGGGTGAGCAATGTGGTGATCAATCTTCACTATCTTGCAAAAGCGTTCACGGAATATTTTTCTGATGGTTCAGCTCTTGGATTAAATATAACCTATCTCCATGAGCCCGCCCCAACAGGTACTGCTGGGGGTGTTCTTCGAATGCATGAACTTGCCGGTAATCCAACTGACCATCTTCTTGTTATTTACGGAGATATTTTAACTGATCTCGATTACAGGGAGTTCATGAAATTTCACCACTCACACTCGGGACTTGCCTCAATGGTTGTACACCAGAGACACAAGTCTAATAGCTACGTTGAGATGGACCAGAGCGGAAAAGTGGTGAGGTTCCTAGAAAGGCCTAAAAATAATCCAGCAAATGCTTCAGGTGAGCCCTATTGGGTCAATTCAGCTATTTATTGCATTAGCCCTGAAACTTTGGGATATATACAAAAAAATGAGATTTCTGATTGGCCAAAGGATATTTTTCCGCACCTAGTAAAAGAAGGTAATCTCTACGCTTATAAGCTAGGGGAAGCCCATCGGGTGGCCATTGATACTGGCGAGAGGCTAGAGTTGGCTAGATCTGAAATTAATCACTATAATTTTAATTTTTAAAGGTTTGATATGAAAGCATTAGTAACAGGCGGAGCAGGATTTATTGGATCACACTTGGTTGATCTACTTATTTCGAAAGATCTCAAAGTTGTTGTTGTAGATAATTTCTCGACGGGAAGAAAATCTAATCTCGATCATCTTGCAGACAATGATCAACTTGAAATTGTGGAACTGGATATTTCTACTGACCCAAGATTGAACGAACTGGCTACTGACGCCGATTACATTTTTCATATTGCTGCTCTTGCGGACATTGTACCTTCAGTGCAAAACCCTGAGCTTTACTATCAAAGTAATGTGACCGGGACATTGAAGGTTTTGCAAGCAGCTAGACTTTCAAAAAATTTGAAGAAATTTGTCTATGCAGCCTCATCTTCTTGTTATGGAATTCCAGATAATTACCCAACAAATGAAGAGGCCGAAATTAGGGTTGAGTATCCTTACGCTCTCACCAAGAGAATGGGTGAAGAGATGGTTTTACATTGGGGAAAACTCTACGATTTACCAGTTATAACCACAAGATTTTTTAATGTTTACGGACCTAGGTCTAGAACCTCTGGCACTTATGGCGCCGTTTTTGGAACCTTCCTCGCTCAAAAACTTGCAGGTAGTCCTTACACTGTAGTGGGGGATGGCAAACAAACAAGAGATTTTATTTTTGTCAAAGATCTTGTGAGCGCTCTATATAAATTAGCTGGGTCAGAAATTAAAGACGAAGCCTTTAATATTGGCTCTGGAACACCAAATTCAGTGAATCGTTTAGTGGAGCTACTTGGCGGGGAGATAACTTATATTCCCAAAAGGCCAGGAGAGCCCGATTGCACTCACGCTAATATTGAAAAAGTTTTGGCGGCAGTTGATTGGAAGCCCAAAACTTCTTTTGAGCAGGGTGTTCAAATAATGTTAGATAATATTGATTACTGGAGCAAGGCACCTGTGTGGACTCCAGAGACTATAGAAAAAGAAACTAAGCCATGGTTTGAAGCCTTGGGAAAGTAATTAAGAGGAAATTATGTCAAAACACAATGTCTATATTACTGGTGGAGCAGGTTATGTGGGAGCAAGACTTGTTCCTAAATTACTAAAGGCCGGACACAAAGTTTCAGTACTTGATTTGATGATGTACGGAGAAGATGTCTTTGAAAAAATTGATGGAAATTTAAAAAGTAATCTCAACGTCATTAAGGGCGATATTAGAGATCAGGATCTTTTAAAGAAAACGATTCCTGGACATGATACTGTCATTCACCTGGCCTGTATTTCAAATGATCCCAGTTTTGATTTAAACCCAGGTCTTGGTCGCTCTATTAATTTAGATGCTTTTAGCCCTCTGGCCGAAATTTCAAAAGCCTCTGGCGTTAGTAGATTTATTTATGCCTCTTCTTCTTCTGTCTACGGAGTTAAAAAAGAAGAAAATGTTCACGAAGGCCTGTCTCTTGAACCTCTTACAGATTATTCTAAATTTAAGGCCGAATGTGAAAAGCTCCTCGTTGGATTTCAAAGTGATGATTTCACAACTGTCACCATAAGACCTGCTACAGTTTGTGGATATTCTCCCAGACAAAGATTAGATGTGATTGTGAATATTTTAACAAATCACGCCTACCACAATAAAAAAATCAAGATATTTGGTGGCAAACAAAAAAGACCAAATATTAATATTGAAGATATGACCGATCTTTATATCAATTTATTAGATCAACCCAGCGAGAAAATTGCTGGTAAAATCTATAATGCTGGCTATGAAAATCACACTGTAGAAGAGCTAGGGTTTGCAGTTCAAAAAATTATTGGTGATGATGTTCAAATTGAATATGTAGATACTGATGACAACAGATCTTATCACATCTCTTCAAAGAAAATTGAAGAGGATATTGGCTTCACTCCCAAGCACACAATAGAGCAAGCAGTACTCGGCATTAAAAAAGCTTTTGAAGAAGGACTTCTTCCTAATTCATTAGAAGATAAGAGATATTTTAATATTAAAACAATGCTAGATGTAGAGTTAAAGTAAAAGCTATGGTTAATGACTCATTAAAATTATTGAATACTTCTGCTCTTAAAGAGAAAATTGAGTGTCTGAGAAATGAAAGCAAAT
>Ga0257117_1002257_pt1 | contig 10237 bp, 9 predicted proteins | sample SI112_135mmetaG_FD_190157 | JGI IMG/M metagenome (GOLD analysis project Ga0257117, IMG submission 190157) | Marine microbial communities from Saanich Inlet, British Columbia, Canada - SI112_135m | ecosystem: Environmental > Aquatic > Marine > Inlet | place: Canada: British Columbia | collected... | reverse complement strand
TAAAACTGTAAAAAAGGCAGCAGCAAAGGCCAAAAAGGTTGTGGTAAAAAAAGTGGCGAAGAAGGCCGCTAAGAAAGTAGCTAAGAAAGCTTCTAAAAAAGCTACCAAAAAAGTTGCAAAGAAGACCACTCGAAAAGTTGCCAAAAAAGCGACAAAAAAAACAACTAAGAAAGTTGCAAAGAAGGCCACTAAGAAGGCCACAGTGAAAAAGGTTCGAAAATAGGTTGTAATGATGGAAGAATTTTACTTACACTCACTTGATTCTATACCCCTTGAAAAAATTGTTAAGGAAGAATATAGAACCTATCAAATCTATACTCTGATGGATCGGGCGATTCCCTATTTGAGAGATGGACTTAAACCTTCCCAAAGAAGAATCCTATTTACACTGTGGAAAAACCAGTCCAAGGGACTTATGAAAGTTTCCTCGGCGACAGGTTTAGTTTTAACACTTCATCCCCATGGCCCAGCTAGTATTGAGTCATCAATTGTTAATTTGGCGCAAGATTTTACTTTTACCAACAATTATCCATTGATTGATAAAAAAGGATATTTTGGTGAAAGAATGGAAACGAGCCCGGCTGCTTCAAGGTATATTGAATGTAAGCTGGGCAAGATGTCACAAATATTATTATTTGATGATATGAACCAAGTTCCAATGATTCCTAATTATGATGAAAAGGTGATGGAGCCTGCTCACTTACTTCCCAAACTTCCTATTATGCTTCTCAATGGTGCTGAAGGTATCGGAACTGGATTTTCATCTGTCATCCCAAGCTTTGGACACAAAGAAATCATTAGATCGATGATATCTGTCATTGAAGGCGCAAGACCTAGAAAAGTTAAACCATTTGTTCGAAACTATAGCGCGGATATTGGCTTTGATGGCAAGAAACTCACCTTCCCAATGCTATTTAATGAAGACAGCGATGGAATCTATATTAGTGAGCTACCCAGAGGTTATGACGCCCAAAAAATATACCGCTATCTTGGCAAGTATATGGAAGAGGGTTACTTAAAAGATTTTGTAGACTCTTCTGTTGATAATACTATTCACATCGAACTTATCTTTAAAAGAGGACAGACACCAAAACTGGCTGAGGTTCGAGCTAAAATGGGCGCCATTAGTTCATTGACTTCAAATTACACCCTAATAAGCGAAAGAGGTGTGAAAATTTTTGATAAGGCCGAAGAGATTATCGAAATCTTCACTGGTCAAAGACTTGAGGTTGTTAAAAGACGATATGAGTTGCTGGCCATTGATGCCAAAAATAAAATTGACCAAAATAATGAAATAATCCGTTTCATAAAGCAAAAGCATTATGAAAAGGCCACTAAGAGTAAAAATAGAAAGACATTTGTTGAGTATCTACAATCGAAGAAATTTAACTATTTTGATTATTTAGCAGATATGCCAATTTATCGTATGACCATTGAAGAGGTAAGTAAAAGGCAGCTAATAGTTAAAGAAGAAACAAAGAAGCTTGCTGAATACAAAAAAATTGCTAAATCAAATACTCTGATAAAAAAGAAGCTTATTGCCGAGCTTGGTGAAGTTGATGAAAAACTTGAGGCCATTGTTAAAGAACGCGATAAGAAGAGAAAAGAGCTTTATAAATCTCTTGCCAAAAAACCGGTAAAAAAGAAAGTTAGAAAAAGGCAATAATGGTCCAAGGTCTTTTAAATAAACCTATTATTGGCGTGATCTACTTACCTCCGCTTCTAGGGCACGATGGATGCCCTGGAATGGACTCCATGATTAGTGGGACTATCCAGCAAGTTCAGCAATTAGAAAAGCTTGGATACACGGCCGCATTACTAGAAAATGAAAATGATAGGCCCTACTCGCTAAAGGCAAGAGTTGAGATCGTGGCCTCAATGACTCGAATTACAAGCGACGTGGTGAAGGCCTGTCCCAAAATTAAAATAGGTGTTGAATTTTTAATTAATGACCCCATGGCCTCTCTGGCAATCGCAAAGGCATCAGGGGCCAGTTTCATTAGAACTGATTACTTTGTCGACCGCATGTCCCGAGAAGAATTTGGTGGTGAGATTGAAATCAATGCCAGTGAGATTTTGGCCTTTAGAAAAAAAATCGGTGCTGTTGATATCGATCTCTATACTGATATCCAAGTAAAATATGCAAAATTACTTACTCCAGGTAAAACTCTTGCTGAAAGTGCGGGTGAGGCCCGAAAATTTAGCAGTAGCGCTGTGGTTGTTTCGGGGAGAATAACGGGAGAGCCTATAGATGTCATGGAGCTCAAGTCTCTCCATGAAAGTGGCACTGATATTCCCATTTTCCTTGGCTCTGGTCTGAATAGTGAAAATGCTGTTGATTTGTGGCCTATATGTGATGGTGCGATGGTGGGAACTAGTATCATGACCCAAGGAATTATAGACCGTGCAAAAGCAAGCGTGCTAATCGAAACAATTTGTGAAATCGAAAACTCCAGATGAAGATAATTTGTGTGGGTGATGCAGGAATAGATGAATATAGAAACTTATCTCAAAGCTTCGTCGGGGGCTGCTCTCTTAATAATGCCTACCATTTAACGAAAGACTACAATCAGCTGTGCCAGACTTCATTATTTTCTCCCATAGGAAGTGATGCAAGTGCTGAGAGAGTGCTCAGCTTTTGCAAAAAAGAGGGCATTGAATTTCTAGGCAAGAGATACCAAGGTAGTACACCTAGTCAGATTATAGAAGTCCTTCCAAGTGGAGAGAAACAATTTATCTCCTATCATGAAGGGGTGTTTAAAGATTTTTCTCTGTCCAGAGATGATCTAGATTTAATTGAAAATCATGATTTAGTGGTGACAGTTGTTTTTGATCAAAACCAAAAGTTCTTTGATTCACTCTATTGCGAGGCAGAGTCAAAATTTGTCATTGATTTTATGGATTTATCAGACTTTTCCTATGATTTAGATTTTGTGGAAAGCTATCTGGGTAAGTGCCAAATGGCGGTTATTGGTTTTGACCACTATGATGAGTTGATGGTTTTAAAGGTGAAAAAGCTGGCAGCTGACTACAATCGAGATTTTCTATTAACTTTTGGGGCCCAGGGTGCGCTATTTATTAGTGAGCAAAACTCACAAAGAGTCGATGCTAAAAAAGTTGAAAAAGTAGTGGATACCACAGGTGCCGGGGATGCATTTCTATCTTATTTTATAGGAGAGTACACTGTACGCGGTGAATCTGTCTCAAGGTCCTTGGAGGTGGCGAGTGAACACGCTAAAAAGGTCGTTGAAAGACTTGGTTGCCATGCCCTTTAGTTTCCGCAACATATATTTGTGGGAGTCCACAACTGTCGATTTCACATAGTGATTGCAAGTTCCATCATATTTAAGCTCTATCATGCCGTTTACAAATTCGCCTTCATAAGACTTCTCTTGGTTTTCCATTTCTGATTTAATAAAGCTGATAGAGTAGGGACCAGCATCCACACCTTCTTCCACTGGCATCAGCGCCGCTAAACCGTAATTTGATTTTACAGAACTAATATCGTGGGTATAGAGGCTTCTAACCTGTGTTTGAGATGCTAGAGTTGGTGCCATTACAGCAGGAGTAGTGCTGGTATGATTAAGACCAACAAAGTGACCTAGCTCGTGAAGGACAACTGTAGGTAAGTCGTAGGTGCCAGCAGCGCTATTTGTTGAAAAATTAAAGTAATCTTCATTGATGATGATGTCAGCATGGGTGAGCTCAATATATTCACTTGCTTGTCCCACATTTCTTCTAAAACCAAAATATTGTGTGATGGCCAGTGCAAAGGAAGACACGCTTGTGGGCCAATTATTGTTTTGGTAGATACCGTACTCGCTATCATAATAGTCATTAAGGTCTGTAAAACTTTTATTGGCCACTTGAGCGCCAAATGAAAAGAAATTCACAGCATTTCCTGTTCCGCTTTCCCATTGATCGCCCATGCTTGTTAAAAGAGTATTTTCAGCTCCACTGTACGAGGTAGATACCCTTACTGATATGGGCATACTCCCACCAAGCCATTTGCCATTTACGGTTGCATTAGAAACAGTTGTAGTAGTTGTAGTTATAGACTCAGTTTTTTTAAGTCCCCCACAAGAGAGAGCAAAAACAATGTTGAAGGTCATAATTATGCAATAGTAAAAGAGACGACCAGTCATGAACCACCTTTTGCAATAGGTCTTCTGCAGTACTTATCGGTTGAAATGAAAAATTTGTTAAAAGCAGAGTCTTCTAGTCAGAAACGATCTTGATCAAAACAGGCAGATAATACCCACATTTAGAGCTCGTATATTTTTGGGCCTTGGTGGATAATATGGGTATGACAAAGTTTTCTTCAATATTTGGGTTTCTATTATTGCCTACAGTGCTACTAGCAGCTGGAGTGAGGCCTGAAATGCCCAGTAAAGGGGTCGTTAGTAGGCATGTACATGCTTTTATGGACAATTCTATTAAATATCACAAGTTTACGGCCAGAGTTACAGACAAAGACTCGTTAGATAGAATAATCAAAGTTAAATCAGAGATGGATAATGTGCGGTTTCTGAGGGCGGGGGATCGTCTTGATTTTTCTATGAAAAATGGCTCTGGTTCATGTAAGGGATTTGTCAGAGGGGTTGAAAAACTTCACATCACTCTCTTTGTACCTTTCATAGGTAAGTGCTGGGAGTATGATGAGTACTTTAGAAGGGGGACACGGCTTGAGTTTGTCTCTAAAGATTTTGTTATGAGAGTAAAAGAGGCTTCTGATTACCGTCGGCATCTACTTATAAGAAAGGAAGACTTCCTCAAGCAACTCAATGAGATCAACCATTTTTTATGGAGTTATGATCAAAAAAGATTAGAAGTAGCTGCAGATTTTGATAAAGAAATTATAGAGATAGAAAAGAAGAAGAGGCATGCACTTTCTGAGTTAATCCAAAAGAAAAAAGACGAAGTGGTCTTGCAAAAAGAGCTTAGAAGAAAGCTGATGGAGCTAGATCACGAAATAGACTTCTATCAAATTGACCGCACAGAGCTTCTTTCTGATCGCTGGTACCTTGATCACGACCAGGGTGTTCCTGTGGGGAAAAGACCCCAAAGGGAGAGGAAGATAAGCCGCGAATTTCACCGTTGGAAAGACGCCAGATTTAAGTAGTAGTCTCATATAAAAACTTCAGACCTCATGTTCCAGTTTTTTAGTACGTTTGCATTGGAACAAGAGCATTAACATTCCATCAAATTCTGGGTAATAATTACCACAGATTCGTTAAGACAAACCATATAATATCAGAGAGTTATGCCTACTTGGTTAGGAAGGTGACTGACTATGTCAAGATTATGTTTTGTTATTCTCAAAGGCTATTGCCACGCGTAAAAAGCTGCTAGATTGTCCTTAATCGAGAGCAGAGCTATGGCGAATTTTAGGCCGAGTCTAAATAAGATGGTTATTAAAAAATGAAGGAGAACATGAACATGAGTACTCAAGCAAAAGAAGGTGGCGAGCTTCTTAATGAGAATGTTTCAACAGGTCTAAATGCAAAAGACATTACTGAAATCATTTTAAGGGCAGTTGCTGTAATTAGTCTTTTATTTCTATTTTTAGTAGGAGTAAAAGTTTTAGGTGGCAGTATCAAATTAATGGGTAAGGACTTTGCAACATCACTGCTTGGTCTTCAAAGCAACCCATTTTTAGCATTAATGGCCGGTATGTTATCAACGGCACTTTTTCAGTCATCATCTGTAACCACGTCTATTATAGTCGGCATGGTTTCTGCGGGATCCCTTACAGTGACGGGCGCAGTACCCATGATTATGGGGGCCAATATAGGCACCTCTGTGACAAACACTCTTGTGTCTCTAGGTTATGTACAAGATAAGAAAAACTTTGAAAGGGCCTTTTCGGCAGCTACGGTTCACGATATGTTTAACCTGCTTTCCGTAATAGTTTTCCTTCCACTTGAAATGGCAACAGGCTTCCTAGGCAAGTCAGCAACATTTGCAGCAACTTTTCTATACGGTTCAGCTTCAGGCGGAAAATTTAGCTCGCCTATTAAAGCTGCACTCAAGCCAGCATCTAAAGCCGTTTCTCACTTTGTGACTGGAACTCTTGGCTTTGAGAGTGTTGCTGCTGGTATCACCCAGATGATTATCGCTGCCATTATCATTATTTTTGCTCTTTCATTTATTGTTAAATTGATGAAAGTCATCGTTGAAAGTAACAAAGGTGAAGTTATAAATAGAATGCTTACTAAAAATGCCTCTCTAGGTATCCTTATCGGTGCGGCCGTAACAGTATCAGTTCAATCGAGCTCAATAACTACTTCACTACTGGTTCCCATGGCCGGAGCAGGTCTACTTACCGTAAATAGTATTTTACCTGTTACTGTTGGCGCCAATATAGGAACAACTGCTACTGCCTTAATCGCTGCCCTCGCTGGCAACGTTCACGGACTGGCCATTGCTCTTGTTCACTTCTTTTTCAATATTTGCGGAATGCTTGCTTGGTTTGTTCATCCTAAGATGAGAAGAGCTCCAATCGTTCTTTGTGAGTCACTAGCTGCAGGTGTTGCTAAAAATAAGATACTTGCACCAGTGTACATTGGTTTTGTCTTCTTTCTCGCACCACTGGCCATGATCTTTATGTATAAATAAAAACTTATCATAATAAGAATTGCTAAAAGCCTCCTAGGATTAGGAGGCTTTTTTTTTGCTTATTTAGTTAGAAAATAGTCGTTAATTACGTGGGAATCCATATGTGATTTATAGAGTTTGAGAGAATAGCTTGGTGCCACTCCTAGCCACTCTTTAATAAGTGAATCTGATCGACCAAGATGTAGCCATTTAAAAACACAACTCTGTCTTAAGGATTTAGGAGTGGCCACCACATCGTATTTCCTACGATAGTCTTCAAACATAATTTCAACACCTCTGGGTGAAATACCACCAGAGATAATGTGAAAGGGATTTCCGTTGAATAGTAGCTCACTAAATTCTTGGTGATCACGCTCTTTTTGAGCATCCAAAAGCTCAATGTATTCCTTTATCACTTCAACGGTGTAGGGGCCTAGTGGGATGCTGTAGGGGTCTCTTTTAAGTGGAGTGACTAAGACCCTGGCCTTTGTTCCTAAGCTCAGCTGAGACAGCTTTAGCTTTGCCAGATCAGAGACCTTTAAGCCACAGTCGAAAATCAAAAGAAAGAGCACCTTTCCTCTGTGATACATCAGCTGTTCAAGTGGTTTTTCTGATTTAGATCCCTTTACTATCCCATCCCATAACTTTTGGAGATGATCGTAGCTAGTAGGTCTTGGAATATCTAAAAATTTAGGTGCAGAAGGAAGTTTTTTGACTGGATTATCACCAATAATTTCTTTCGCCATTAGGAAGTCAAAAAATAGTCTAAGGGCCTGAATTCTTCTTCTCTTAGAATTATCTGAATTGTATTTTTGGTTGAGAAATTGGTGATACTCACCAACAAGACCCTCATTAAAATTGTTCAAGTGATCAACAGAGTTCTTAGATATTAAAAATTTCTTAAAGCACTGGATATCAGTTTTGTAGTTTTTAAGGGTGTTAAGACTCTTGCCTTGTCTTTTGAGGTTCTGGTAAAAATCCTCTTCAAAAGTGAGAAGAGATGGGATCTGTTGCATGGATGCACCTTATTTGAATAGCTTAAAGCTGTCTGAGCGCCTCGGATTTTACTTTCTGCCCCTCTATCTGACAAATTAATTAGTATAACGCCTTGCCAAGAGATAATTTGGGGTGTTATACACACTGCTACATTTGAAGATTGATACTAAGGGCCTATGCCTAAGACGACCTAACTAACTACAACAAAAGAGTGTTATGCACTTTGCTGAAATGTTAAAAACACAATTATGCCAATGGGATAAAAAACCCTGCTTCGTCACGGCTTTTAATTCAACACCTGGCACCCAAATCATTGCCCAGTTTCAAAGTCTTCTCAAATACCAATTTAATAATGAGGCCCTTGTTCTGCAGGCCTTAAGCCATAGATCATTTATTCATGAAATTCCTGAAAACTTCCAATTCCACGATAATGAAAGATTGGAATTTTTAGGTGATTCTCTGCTTGGAACTTATGTTTCCACTAAGCTTTTTAGGGAACTTCCGAGTGCCTCTGAAGGAGAGTTGTCCAAACTTAGAGGGGCGATAGTGAATGAAAAAAGATTATACGAGCTTTCAAAAATCATCAATTTATCAGAATATATTTTAGTGGGCAGAGGTGAGCTATCTCAAGATGGGCATCTCTCTTCTTCTAAGCTTTCAGACACTTTTGAGGCCATTATTGCGGCCATATATTTAGATTCAAATATTCAGAAAAGTTTTGAGTTTCTAGATATGGTTGTTGGGAAATACCAAGATAGTTTTGGTGATTTATTCACTACAGATATTCTCTTTGAATTCGATCCAAAATCAATGCTTCAAGAACAGACCATGGCCTTGTACAAAGAACTTCCAGTCTATCAGGTGGAAGAAAAAGATGAGGTGGATTCTAAGTTTTTTATCAGTGTATTAATAAAAGGAACTGTAGTCGAAAGTGGGCACTTTTCATCTAAGAAGAAAGGAACTGCTGAGCTTGCTAAAAGTATAATTGAAGGTAAGAAATATTTAAATATATAGGGAGAATTACATGCTATTAACTGATCAACATCCGCATAATAAATCCATCGTTGCTGGGATATTGGGTGTGCCAAATGTGGGAAAAAGTACACTGATTAACTATCTTCTAGGTTTTGATTTGTCCGCAGTGACTCACAAAGCACAAACTACTAGAAACCAATTCCATTGTGTCCTCACAATCGATCACACAGAGATCATCCTAGTCGACACTCCCGGAGTTCACAAAACAACTCAAGAGATGAATAAGAGGCTCAATCAACAAGCAAGGGATGGAGTCGAAAGCGTAGACGTGAATCTGCTTTTAATGGATCTTACAAAAGATCTTGGAAAGCAATTTCAGGAATTTTTTCTCAATTTTAATAGTGAGATTGGAAAGACTTGGGTGATTTTTACCAAAAAAGATCTTTTGTCTCTTGAGAAATTGGCCACGCTTGACTTACCTGGTGCATTTACCAAATTTCAGGAAGTGATTCCCTCTCTAGAAAAATTCTATGTTATCAGCGCGAAGGATGGAAGTGATGTTCATCTTCTTACAGGTGATCTTTGTGATATTGCTCAGGAAGGACCTCATCATTATATGAAAGATGCAATTAGCAATAAATCAGAGCGATTTTTTGCCACTGAATATATTAGAGAGCAGGCATTTCATTGCCTTGATCAAGAACTGCCCTATGAGCTTGCAGTGACTATCGATGAATTTAAAGAATTTAATGTAAATAAAGAAGAGGCCCGTAAGGCCTTTATCAGTGCTTCAATTATTGTTAATAGACCCAGCCAAAGGGCGATTGTCATTGGCAGACAAGGCAGTGTCATTAAAAAAATAGGCACCTCTGCTAGAAAGAAAATTGAGGCGATGGTTGGAGGCCCTGTAAGGCTAAACCTCCACGTAAAAGTTGCTCCTAAATGGTTCAACAATAATAAGCTTCTTGAAGAAATAGGGCTACCTAGAGCGACAGACTCTAGAAGGGTTTGGAGGCAAAGATGAGCCGTTTAACACAAACGATGGTTGTCAGTATTATTGGCAGACCAAATGTAGGTAAGAGTACCATCTTTAATAGACTGATGAAAAAATCATCAAAGGCGATGACTCATGATATCCCTGGTGTCACAAGAGATCGCCACTATGGTGTAGGCACAATTGTCGATGAAGTGAACTCTGATTCACTGGATTACATCCTTGTGGATACAGGTGGCTTTTATCCTGAAAAGGTCGAGCTTACTGGAGTCAATAAAGAGGAGAAGTTTTTCAATCTTATGGCGGCCCAAGCGGAAATGGCCATTGATGAAAGTGATCATATTTTATTTATTGTAGATGGTAGGGAAGGGCTTCTTCCTTTCGATCAGCAAATCAGTGAATTTCTTAGAGGAAAGAAGAAAACATTTTGGATCTTAGTCAACAAAATGGACACCCATAAACAAGACGGGGAAGAGGCCGAGTTTTACCAACTGGGAATTGACAGTGAAGACCTAATTCCTGTTTCTGCTTCTCACGGTGTTGGTTTTCTTCGCTTAGACTCTAAATTATTAGAACTTGCAAAGGGCCATCGGGACAAACAAAACGCCAGGCTTTCAACTGAGTTTGGAATCCAAAAGGGAGTTTGTCCAAAAGAAGATGTCATATCTAAGCTTG
>Ga0257117_1002249_pt1 | contig 10261 bp, 8 predicted proteins | sample SI112_135mmetaG_FD_190157 | JGI IMG/M metagenome (GOLD analysis project Ga0257117, IMG submission 190157) | Marine microbial communities from Saanich Inlet, British Columbia, Canada - SI112_135m | ecosystem: Environmental > Aquatic > Marine > Inlet | place: Canada: British Columbia | collected... | reverse complement strand
TCTTGATCACTCTCATTTTTAAAATCATAGCGAATGATATTTTTTTCACCGTTGATATTTTTGTACCATACGGGAAATTCGCTGGTTTCCACATTTTTAATTCCACATTCAAAAGGGTCAACGTGGTGGATATCTTCTATTTTTACTACTGTTGCTCCAAGCTCTCCCAAATAAGAACAGGCCATGGGCCCAGGAAGACGGGAGCTGAAATCAACTACTCTAAGCCCTGCTAAAAGAGGGCTCACTCTGTGTCTTCCACTTTCTCAGGAGCAAAGACTTTCAAAAATTCCTGATAGCCCTCACCTGACAGTTCACACTCTTTTGAATTACAGATTTGCCACTTATCGTCAGTATTTTTGCAGTCTAGAATAAATCTCGGCATAAAATTTGAGATAAAAAATAAAAAGTCTGTGTTATCAAGCCATGATTTAGGAAGACTCAATTTACGATAGACCGGTTCTGGGTAAGTAAAAGTTCTGAGACCTTCTCCGGCAGAGACTGGGCTGAGTAGAATATTTTGGATAGAAGTTTCTCTTATTAACTCAAATTTTTCTAGAAGTTCTCTATCGTTAAATATCAGTGCTGATCTTCTGAGTGTGCCCATAAAGCTCATTAGAGGAGAGCGAAATGAATTATCAAAGGCCTCAAGAGCAAGGTTCGGGTAGGGTTCAGTGTCGTTATACAATTTTGATCTGCTCAAAAATTTTCCATCATCAAAAAATTCTTCAAGAAGGCATTTTATTGTTTCTAGAGCATTATCTTTAAAATACTCATTGCCAGAAATTTCATACATTCTAATCTGTGCTTCTGTAAAAAAAGCATAATCTTCAAAAAGAGGAACACCTGTATTTTTTGAAGTGGTATGACTTAAGTGCGACTTGCCATCTTCCCCCGTTGTCAGGAAGGCGTGTTGCATTGGAGAGACAATCTTTGTGATGATCTCTGAGGCCCTTCTTTTAATGACATCAATTCGACAATACTGAAAGACATCGATAAGAGAGCACAAGACCATGTAGTTCCAGCTACAAACCCCTTTATTGTCAGTTTTTGGAGGAATTCTTTGCTTTCTACTTTCCAAAAGAGCACTTTTGGCATCTCTAATAATAGGCCAGTTTTTCTCAGTGATAAATTCTTCTCTTAATTCATAGTTTAATGCAAGGACATTGAGACCATTTTCAAAATTCCCATCTGCTTCAATTGAAAACCATTTTTTTAAAAGATCGATATTTTCTACGGCTTGGTCACTTCCAAATTCCATCAGAGCAGCTTCAAATTCATCTTCTTTGAATGTGAAATAAAGTCCTTCAACTCCTTCACTATCTGCATCTTGAGCACTAAAAAAATGTCCTTTTTCTTCACAGTACATTTCAGTCTCTAGGTAATCGAGTGTGGTCAAAAGGCCATCGAGTACAAGGGGTGATGGGTGAACAATACTTGCTTTAGAAAGCGTGGATAATAATCCCGCCTGGTCATAGAGCATTTTTTCAAAGTGGGGAACCAGCCATTTTTCGTCGACACTATATCTGTGAACGCCGCCCTTGGCCTGATCAAACATTCCACCCATCAGAATGCGATCAAGGGTGAATTTATAAAAATCTGTGGATTTTTGGTCGATCATTCCCTCAACAATTTGCTCGAAGCCCCAGTTGAGGTAGGAGAAATGGGGAAACTTAGGTGCTCCTCCATGGCCTCCGTTTGTATTATCTTGATGTTGCTCCAGCGCTTTGGCTATTGACTGAGGTGAAGGAAAGTCCCCCTCATAATCAACTTTTTGGGGAGGTCTAACCCCATCTTTGATGGCAGTAGTGATTTTCAAAGCATTGTCTTCTATCGTTGCTTGCTCGTCACTATAGGCCCTATTGAGCTCTGATAAAACTTCCAAAAATGAGGGGACTCCCTCCGAGCTTTGGCTTGGGTAATAGGTTCCCACAAAAAATGGTTCCATCTTAGGAGTTAAAAAAGCAGATAAGGGCCACCCACCTCTACCTGTCACCACTTGGCATGCCAGCTGATAGTATTGGTCAATATCTGGATGCTCTTCTTTATCAACTTTTATCGCCACAAAGTGTTCATTAAGAAAATCGGCGGTCTTTTGGTCTTCAAAAGATTCGTGGGCCATGACGTGGCACCAATGACAGCTGGAGTACCCGATGGATAAGAAAATAGGTTTATTCTCTTCTCTTGCCTTATCTAGGGCCTCGGGGCCATAGGGGAACCACTTAACTGGATTTTGGTTGTGTTGTTTGAGGTATAAACTGCTTTCTTCTTTCAACTTATTGAACTTCGGTGCCAGTTCCATGGCATTCTCCTTGCATTTTTATGAAATAGGGAGCCATGAGGGCCCCTCGAACCCGTCATTTTACCCGAATATCTAGCCACATTAAAGGAAAACTCTGCGAGGCGCAGTGGGTAATTCACAGAAAATGTGAAGCTATTACCACATCAGGCCTTATTGAGTAGATCTCTATTAGTTTTCGGGGTAGTAACCATGCAAAGAAATGTAGGACAATTATGAGAGATTTCCAGATAATTACCCCTCTAAGAAGGTACTTCGAAGTATTTCGTTGTTTCAATTCTACCACCCGTGTGGGTGAGAGGGTCTTAGCTCTTACACTGGTTTCCCTATTTGTGATTTTGGGCCTTAAGTGTGTTCGAGAGTATTCGTCGGTTAAAGAAAATCTAGCACTCGTTAGTCAGACCCTAGTCTCCCATAAATTTGAGACTGTTAATTGGAGCTTTGGAGAGGATCAAAAGGTCTTTTTCGAGCTTTTGACAAAGCACCGGGCCCAGAAAATACTTAGTATCTCGGCCCCAAAAAAGCTTCAAAAAAACTTCTCAAAATATACTGAGGCGATTTTAGAGTTTTCAGAAAAATATCAAGTAGATCCCTTTTGGGTGGGCGCCATAATGTGGACTGAAACCCACTTTAAGCAGCGGAGTACAAGTCGTGTGGGGGCCAAGGGATTAATGCAAATTATGGAGCCAACCGGTGTTTTTCTTTTGAAACAAATGGAGAAAAAAGCACTTCTTTCTAAACAAGCACTTAAAACAATTTCCTCTTTTAAACGCCCCTGGGAGATAGACCCTTACTTAAATATTGAGATGGGAGTTTACTATCTTTCAAGTCTGATGAAGCGCTTTCCTCGGTCGGCCTCACATGCAACAGTTGCCTACAATATGGGTCCATCGAGAATTAGGTTTAGGCTTAATAAAGGAATTAATGTAACCAAAAGAAATCAGTATTTGATAAAAGTGAAAAAGAGATATCTTTATCTGGTCAAAAATTTCAGAAAAAATGCTGGCTCTTATTTATTGGATAGAAAGGGCAGCCCGCTTCCAAAGCTTGCCTATCAATAAAGACTTAACTACTACCCATAACCTTAAAACCGCGCTGTCTTAGCCTTTCCATTGTTCTTTCAAGCTTTCCAACCTTATCGATGTTTATCGCAAGACTTTCTACTTTTCCAAGCTCTTTGAAATCAAACCAAAGCCCGTGACAGCTGGGACAGTAGTCTAGGAGTATTTCTTTTCCTTTAATGTAGGGAAGTTCCACTAGATTATTTGAGCATTCTTTTGGGCACTTAAAAAGGGTTTGCACTGCCTGACTTAGTGAGTTTACTTTGCCAGGAAGATCGTTAATTGTTTCCACATAATGTTTTAATTCACCGTGATCACACCAAACTCCTAGACACCCATCGGCACAAAAATCAAATTCAACTCCATCATTTTCGAATGGCTCGAGTGCTTTATTTTTACATTTTGGACAATTCACAGTGGTCCCCTTTATTTTTTCAAGAGAAGATGTAACAACTTTAATGCCAATTCTATCAATTAATTCTATGATGTCACAGAAGTATAAGGAGAGAAACTATGATCGCTTCGTTGCAGAACGTTGTGGCCATTGATGGTCCGTCTGGAGCTGGAAAGAGTTCCATGGCCCGTGCATTGGCAAAAAAATTGGAAATCCTCTATGTGGATACTGGGGCCATGTACCGCGCCCTTGGTGTTTACTTTCACCATCAAGGATTTTCTCTTGAAGATGAAAGTGGCATAGCTGAAAAATTATCTCATATTGGTTTTGAGTACGGATGTTCAGCAGATTGTCTGGTCAAAGTTAATGGCGAGGATCTGACCCAGCAAATTAGAGAACACACAGCCTCTGATTATGCTTCAAGAATTTCCAAGCTTGAAAAAGTAAGAGAGTACTTGGTTGCATTCCAAAGAACTCTTTCTGATACAAGGACTTGTGTTGTTGAGGGCAGAGATATCGGAACAGTGGTATTTCCCCAGGCTTTTTGTAAAATATATTTTACAGCAAGTGTTGAAGTTAGGGCCCAAAGAAGATTTCAGCAACTCAGTGACAAGGGTGAAAGCGGACTAGATATTGATAAAGTAAAAGCTGATATTGAAGACAGAGATAAAAGAGATATGGAGAGGGAGAACTCACCCCTCAAACAAGCAAGTGACGCTATATTATTCGATACATCGGACATGACTAAAGATCTTGTATTGGATAATCTTGAGAAACTCGTTAGAGAAAAAGCACTGCAGGCACAATTAAAAATTGGCTAGTTTAAAAGACGAAGCCCTTGAGGTGATTATGGAATTAATTGAAAAAGAAAAATTAAGCACTTTACTCGAAAAATTTAAAGAAATTGATCCCATACTAATTGTGGGTGATGTAGGGGTTGATAAATATACCTTTGGAGATGTTAAAAGAATTTCTCCTGAAGCGCCTGTACCCGTTCTAGAAGTAACAGAAGAATGGCAAAAACTTGGGCTTGCTGCCAATGTGGTGGACAATTTTAAGTCTCTTGATGTTCCCTCAACTATTTGTGGCGTAGTGGGCGAAGATAAAGGCGGAACCCATTTTGAAGAGTTACTAGAAGAAAAAGGAATTAAAACTTGGGGAATTGTTCGGGCCGAGGGAAGATCCACAATATTGAAAGAGAGAATTCTCACAAAAAGACAACAAATATGTAGAATCGATTACGAATCAAGTCAGGTTTTGGAGGGAAGTCACGAAGATAAATTGATTTTTCGAATCAATGACCTGTTTAAAGGCCACTCCTGTATTTTAATTTCAGACTATTCAAAAGGAATATTTACCGAGAAGGTTTGCAAGACCTTAATAGAGCTGGGGAATAAAAATGGAGTACTTGTAGCAGTTGACCCTGGTAGATCTACAAATGCTGAGTGGTACAAAGGCGCTACTCTTCTTAAGCCCAACTTGATAGAAGCTCAGGCCATATGCCATTCATTTGGTTATTACGATAAATCAGTTGAAGAAATGGCCCATATCCTGATGGATAAATTGGAACTTGAGAAAGTCGTAATCACACTTGGTGGTAGCGGGATCGCAATCCTTGATAAAACTGTAGATGATGAAGTGCAAATTCTTCCAACCGTAGGAAGAGATGTTTTTGATGTCTCAGGAGCAGGAGACACAGCAATAAGTGTTCTATGTGCAAGCCTACTTTCGGGTGCTAGCTTAAAAGATGCTGCTCTTATGTCGAATCTGGCCTCAGGCGTAGTTGTTGGCAAAAGGGGAACAGCGACTGTGACCTCAAGCGAATTAATTGAATTTCACGAGATAGTAAGTAAGAAGGCCTAAAGGCATCAAAGTAGTGTTTACTTCGCCCATGGAATTTGTTTAAAAATCAATTTCTAATTTCACTGAATATAGGTCTTTAAGGACAATCTTTTGAGGCACTCCCACCATATAATTGCTATTTAATATCAACCCATCGTATTGATTTTCTTCATTAATTTTGTAAGTGCCCGTGGTTACACCATCATTTTGTAAAAAATTTTAAAACTTCTTCTAACCCAAAGAAATAATTGGTCACTGAGCTTTGTTTTTAGGGCCTATCAAAAACCACTTGGTGGAAAAGTAAACATTCATTAAAATGAGCTTGTTGTAGCACTTGGTCCCATAGTGCATCTGAATTTTCGCTTATGCGCAGGCGAAGCTAAGGATTTCGGATGATGGAGGGGAGGAGTGTGAAACCCCGTCGATAAGGGTGACCGGTACTTAAAAGGCCGGGAACAAAGCTTCGCCCTAAGGTTTTACTATGGGTTTGGAGTTGCCGAAGCGGAGTAAAGAGATGGTCCTCAAGTCGGTTAATTGCCGGCGAATAACAAAGCGGGTCCGGGTGCGTGGTGAGCGTTATCTGGTGGGGGCAGGTTCTCTGGAGGAGGTATATTGGACCCTTAGCTGTATTTATTTGGGTTTTGATTTTTTAGACATTCACATTGGTGAGTTCTTTTAAGCTTAAGGATGGATTGGTGACTTTAGATAGGAGGTTTGATTTATTCGGTTGTGAGCTTGAGAACGTAACGTGGGGCATGACCCCTTATTTTGGAGGCCTTCTGATCGCAGTTTAGGCCCGGATAGAAGAAAGTTATATTGTACATTTTTAGATAAATGACTTTATTAAAACTAAGTCTTTCTTATATACCCCTCGATGCTCAAGTTCCTTAGAGCATCGAGGTTTTTTTTTGCCTTCCTCTGTATTTTTTTCATTATTTCCTGTTATCAAGAAACATAAATTCTTACATTTCACAATTAGTGAAACGCAATTTTTTCAATGTCCATGAAATATCATATTTTCCTTCGTAGCGTTTCATCAGGGTTAGATGAAGAAACTGATTGGGAGAAATTAGTGAAAAAATTGATTATATCATTTTTATTGGTATTTTTTAATTACCAAGCAATAGCAAAACATTGCACAAACCTAGAGTTTATTCCAGTGGATATAGTCGAAAATCCCAACCCTCAAAAAATCCCTTGTGATAAGAAAATTGATCGCATGAAGTGCCTTATCCAGGAAGGAAGTGGCAAAATTAAAATAACAAATCCCGCCGGAAAGGCAGAGATACACTTTCTAAAGAGAATGGATCGAAGAGAGCTAAGCATTGAGTCCTTGTTAGTATTAGATATATTGAAACATTCAAAAATTATTGCGGAAGTAAATCGTCTCAAAATTCTGGGAAGAAAAATTTCTGGACATAAAGACGTCTGTGAAGAAAACCTCATCTATGTGGGATCAAAAAAGATATTGGGACTCGGAACACTTTTTGTTCCTGGGGGTTATTTTTACTTAACCGATTATAGCAAGAAATCAGGGAAGAGTTTCTCCAATATGATTTTTTCTGAAGATGGGCAAATGGGTAAGTTTATTAAAACTATGAGTAATAGCGCTCTCCTAGATAAAGGAGTTTTTGAAATTACTATCGCCCATGAGCTTGCCCACGGCCTAATGCAAGACCTATATGGAGTGGAGAATATGACCAAGCTTGTACTCAAGTCTGAGTCAAAAGAATTCCACGACGTCTCCGTAGTGACAGATCCCTACATGGCGTTCTACGAAGGATTTGCCATTGGAGTAGAGTCCTATCTACGGAAAAAATTCCCCGAAAACTTTGATGAAGTAAACACACCTTTTTTAAAAGATTTTTTTGAAGAATTTCAAGGAATGACTGATTCTTTCGACAATAATATAGCACTGTATATTGGCGACGCTGTAACTACCATTCCCAAATTGCTATATAAGAATATTACACAAGCCGATCAATTCGTAGGAGAGCTTTTAAATGCCTCGAGGGGGCAAGCCGTTTTTGAAAATAGATATATCAGAAAGGGACAATGGATTAATCTGATTAATCGATTTAAGGTTGTGTACCACCCAGGCATAAGTGTAGTCGATATGACTCAAATAAACTCAGGCCAATATGAAACAGCTAATGATGCCGTTTACTCTAAAGAAGGAATTGTCGCTCATATATTCTACTGGCTTTTGAACAATGGTTTTGAAGAAGATATTTTTATGACGATGGCATCTTTTCAATCGCAAAATATTTTTGAATTTTACCAAAACTTTGAATCTTTTATTTCCAAGTTTCAAGAAAAAGAATTTCCTACTGATGTGTTCTTTCGAACACTAGTAGATCAAGGGCGTAAGGCACATAATTTGTGTCTACGAGAATCAAATAATTTTTCATATCTTTCTCTTCCTTATATGAAAAGTTTTGATGAAAACTGTGATGGCCTTCAAGAAAAATATTATCTGTGGCGAATGTCGGAACAGTACACACGTAAAGGTTCTCAAGTACCAGAGAAGTTTAGTACTTTCGGAAAATACAAGATCCATCTACTTAAGAAAACTGCCTATCCACTAAGCTCTCCATTATTTATTGAATTTGAATCAGGTGATTTTATCAGAAGAAAGTTCGTAGGTTACCTTGATAGAATTAACTTAAAATCAGTTACACCTGCAAGGTTTACAGAATACTTGAAATCTATAAATAGAAATGATCACGCTGCTAGCTTAGAAGTGTTAAGCAAAAAAGTTGATCCGGGCGTTATAGATGAAGCCGTCTGGGCATTTTTTGGAGTTCAAAACAATATCGATTTTACTGATCAGAAAAATTTCACTCGAAATGATCTGAGCATTAATTCTATTGTAGGAATGTATCGATACATTTCTAAAAGTTATTTTAAAAAATATCAAAAAACCAAGGATATGGAGTATTACAAAAATGTGATGTTCTTTAATGGTTTGGCCAAATCAATTAAAAACGATAGGGTAAGTTACCTGGAAAAAAGACTAAGAAAGTAGAACTAGAATAAAAATCCATAGCTAGCGCCAAGAGAGAACTTATCAGCATCTTGGCTCGCTTGCCTTGAGTCTTGAAATACACGCTGTACTTGAAAAATTCCACGCAGATACGATTCTTTAAAGGCCCAATGTGCAAAGAATTTAAGTTTTGCTGAAAACCCACTTTCTACAGCAGGAGACTCACCTGTTCTTTCTAGGTGAAATCCTCCAAATGCCTGCCCCAGCAGAAAGAGGTTCTTCTTCTGCCAAAAATCAAATTGCCATCCTAAGTAGGCTGCTGGGATCCAAATCCTTTCAACTGAAATATTTTTTTGATTAAGTCCTTTTAAAAATGGTCTTTGCTGCATACTGAGCTCAATAATTGGATGAACCAATTTGGAAATAGGAAACTCAAGGCCTGTGGAAAAACTGTGGTATGACTCGGTCCTATTTTTGAGAGGTTTATTTTTTGGGACGTCATAACTTTGGTAGCTGAGAAGGTAGTCAACATAGCTTTGTACAAATTGACTCCACCTGTGATCCCAAGATAGCTGTAGATCTATGACGAGTGTAGAGCTAAGGCTTCCATCCCCTTTGGTCACCTTGTCTTCAGAATTTAGCTTGAGAAGTGAATAAAAAAGCGCAATTTCGAGACCATCTGTCTTGGCCTCGCCGCTTTTTACCGAGTCAAGGTCTGCCTCAGGATCTTCAAAGAGCGAGTCGTCGCCTTTAACTGCGCTGTCAGCATGTTTATTTACTTTTTTTTTTGATCATAAGAAGAGGTGTCTTCTTCAAGGTCGTCTTGATCGATTAAGACTCCGCCCTCTTCGATTTCATCGACCATTTCTTCATCTTCGTATCGAACTTTGCTTTTTTTCTTCTTTTTCTTAGAATCTAGCTTGTTGCTATGCTTACTTTTCTCGATTGCCTCTATTTCATCAATATCCAGATCACTCATCCCACTATCGTAGTTCTTAGCTGGAACTTCAGACTCTTTATCTTCATAATCGATGAATTCATCTTTTTCTGCTTCTTTGCTCGTCTCTAAAATTACCTCTTCTTCAGCTTCTGCTTCAGATTTCTCTCTATCTTCTTCAACAACCTCATTAATTTCCTTTGAGATCTCGTCTTCTTCTTGGATTGCCTCTTCTTCTTTTTCTACCTCGACTGTGACTTTGGAGTTGGTTTCTAGCTGCTCTTCAACAATTTCTTCTTGTACTACTTTGGTCTTTTTTTTCTTTTTGACCTTTTTTGTTTTTCCAGATTTCTTGGTTTTTTGACCTTCTTCTTTTTGAACCCACTGCAAAAAAGGAACCTTTTTTTTGCTTTGTGCAAATAGTTGAGAGGAAAATAGTAGGGAGAAGATAACTAGGTATTTAATCATAGCTTTCCATCTGAAGTTGTTGATATCTAATATTTATTTAATTCTAATTCCTCTTGGCAATAAGTCAAAGTAAAGCAAGTAAATCCATGATGTTAAGCATTACTTGGTGCGCTATTTTTGTGCACTGCAAGTGTAAAAAAGAAGCATCTTTGTCGCAGTGGAAAAAAATCCTGGCCAAGTACTTTGAATCTTCGGTAGCACTGCAACAAACATATTGGAAAAAATAACTTTATTAAGGGAGAGTTCAATGAAAAAAATCTTAATGGCCATGGTTATG
>Ga0257117_1002233_pt1 | contig 10314 bp, 9 predicted proteins | sample SI112_135mmetaG_FD_190157 | JGI IMG/M metagenome (GOLD analysis project Ga0257117, IMG submission 190157) | Marine microbial communities from Saanich Inlet, British Columbia, Canada - SI112_135m | ecosystem: Environmental > Aquatic > Marine > Inlet | place: Canada: British Columbia | collected... | reverse complement strand
CCATGGGTTCGTACAAAGACAGACTGTCTTATATGAATTCAAGGCTTGGTCTTTTAGGCTATGAACAGGATAAACTCTATGCTGAGAGATTTTATATTGAAAGACAGCTTTTAAAATCACAAAGAGGATTTAACAAGACTGTTTCTGAAAAAATGACTAGTGAGCAAAAAACTTTTGGGACAAATACTTTTCACGATAAAAGACTTCAAAAAGGTATCGAATTATTAAAACTAAAAATTGATACACTTAAGACAAAGTATGAAACAGCACTTGCCGCTAAGAAAGATAAAATCATAGCAGCTGACCTGGCCCTTAAAACTGCCATGGGCGATGTGGTACCGGCCACAGCTGTTCAGTATAAATGTAAGAGAAGTGAATTTGCTGTAAAAGACCAATTTGTTAAAGGCCTTGAGTCAACACTCGGATTAACTTATAGATACCGATGTGCAGATACCGATGTGAAAGGTGAGTACGCAGCTTCTTGGTCTAAAGTGAAAAAAGTGACAAGTAGTTTAAAATCAGTTCAGAGAAAGTACTTACCGTTTGAGAGAGCTTCTTCAAAATATGGAAACTTAGAGGCGGACAAAGTAAAAAGAGATAGTGGTGAGAGAGACAATATGCAAATTCATTTTTGTAGTATTGAAGTCGATGATACCTACGATCGTTTTGATGAAGATGGTGTATTTTGTGAAAAATATAGTAGATGGTCAGAGCAACTCGAATCTCTTCCCATTAATAGCAATCTAAAGCTTTGTGAATTAGCTGATGAGAGTGATACTGACATTGAAAACCCAATGAATGAGCACTTTAAGGATTCTAAGAAATCTATAGCTGATCAGTGCCAATCCAAGGTTGATAGAGAGAAGGTTGCCGATAAAACTGTGGAAAATGGTGATGATTGGCTCCGTAAAAACTCTGCTCGTTTAAGAGCTGGAAAATTAGAAAATGAAGACAATCTCTACTTATGCTCTTCAGGAAACTCTACATTTGATTTCACTGAATTTAATACTTCTGGAAAGGCCATTATTAACTTATGTATGATGCAAAATACTGTATGGAAGCCTGCTGACAATGAATTTGGAAGAGTTGAGTTTGATTACTCTGTTGCCGCTGGAGATGTCTACGATGTGGACTTTGATGGTAACTCTCTAAAGTTTAAAGTTTTGCTGAAAAATTTAGCAGGAGAAAGAACTGGAGCAAGAATGGAGTTTGAACTCAATGTTGCAGTTTTTGGTGGAGTAAGAAAACTTCACGGCAAGGCCTTTCACTACCGAGTTGATGGAACCAGACAAGAGGGAATGGGAAAAATCGCTCTCGATTAATAAAAATTAATAAATTAAAATCCGATAAAAAGGCTCGGTAGCTCCAGGCCTTTTTTAATTTTGTTGGATTTCAAATGAATTAATCATACCACCTTTGCTTTCAAGAATTTTAAATACTTTTCCGTGAGCAGAAATAAGAGATGCTCCCATGGCCTTATCTTCAACAGTAAAATGTACTATGCATATGCTTTCAGGAAAGTATGGGTTGCTTTCAATTTCAACTAGAACTCTCTGTGATTGAAAACGAGTTCGAATTATTTTGCCTGAACCACACCCTCCATCAAAATTGCCATCCAATTTGACGGCTGCAAATGTGCTGTTAAGAACCAAAAATGATAGTGAAATAGCGAAAAATATGGAAATCTTTTGAATCATTATTGTCTCCTTGTTGAAACTAAAAGAGGCTTACTCAAATTAAGAACTATTCTCAAATTAAAAACTATTCTCATTTTAGCAAATTTCTTAAATGCATTTATTTCTATCTATCACTATAGTAACCCTCGAATTGAGATTTTCATGGGAGATATTGTTAATGATATTGATCTAAAGTAGTAATAATACAATTCTGGGACACATCGCGACCTCAAAGGCTGCTTGCCACTTTTCTTCGTTTTCATTTCTGGTTTAAGTGAATATCATTAACTCCACTAAAAAGGAGTTTTCTATGGCCTCACATGTAATTGACTATAAAATTTATGGAGATGATCTCCAGTTTGTTGAAGTTGAACTAGACCCAGGCGAAACCATAGTGGGTGAAGCTGGATCAATGATGTATATGGAAGAAGGTGTCAGTTTTGAGGCAAAAATGGGAGACGGCTCTAATCCTGACGCTGGAGTCTTCGACGCCTTTGTTAACATTGGAAAACGAATTTTAACTAAAGAGTCAATTTTCCTAACTCATTTTACTGCCACAAAGGAAGGGAAGTCTCACGTTGGATTTGCAGCTCCTTACCCAGGTAAAATTATTCCTATGGATTTAGAAAAGCTAAAAGGTGAGGTCACCTGTCAAAAGAGCTCCTTTTTATGTGCGGCCTATGGAACTAAGGTCTCTATCGCACTGGCTAAAAGATTCGGGGCCGGGCTTTTCGGTGGCGAGGGATTCATCTTGCAAAAATTAGAAGGTGATGGAAAGGCCTTTGTTCACGCCTCTGGAACTGTTCATCTGAAGAAACTAGAGGGTAATACTCTCTATGTGGATACCGGCTGTCTTGTTGCATTCACCAAGGGTGTAGAATACAGCATAGAGAGGGCCGGAGGGCTCAAAACCATGATATTCGGGGGAGAGGGTCTATTCCTGGCCAAATTATCAGGTCATGGCTACGTATGGCTTCAATCGCTTCCTTTTTCGAGACTTGCAGATAGAGTTATCAGCGCTAGTCACGTGGGGAAAAACAAAGTAGGTGAGGGCTCAGATCTCGGGGCAATAGGTAAGATAATCGACTTATTTAACTAGATGACTAGGCCTTAATTGTTGCGTTGCTCTTTCATCGTTGGTGATATGGCGCATCGCTTCTTTGCCAAGACCATGCATAACTTGTAAATCTTAAAGACAAGCCAAAAAACTAGGAGGCCAAATATGTTCAAATTGAGCATCATCTCTATTTTCATTTTTTCTATGACAACTTCTCTTTTTGCCACTGATTGGCGTGATTACCCAGCTCCCTTTCCAAGATATAGAAAGGATGCTCGCGCCTGTGTTGAAGAGTCCTGTAAACAAACCTGGGGTAAGTGTAAAGATCCAAAGGTCTATAAAAAAATTCAAACATCTTGCAGTGATAATTGGGATAAGTGGTGTGTGAGATATCTTTGTAAAGAGGGTCCTATGAGGACTTGTCTTAAGCCAGATATGGTTTCTGAGTATGCAGCTGCCTGTAAAGAAAACCTTAGCTCTACATGTGTTGAAGATATGTGTTCAAGAGTTTCATTTTCTTTTTGCAACGAAAGAAAGAATATCATCTCATTTGCTAAGGCCTGCCAATTTAACGATGGCGGTCATTGTATTAAGGCCGTCTGTAAAAAAGCACCAATGAGTACTTGTAGAGATTCAGCAAAGTTAGCTGAAGTTGCCAAATCTTGTGCATATAATAGAGGTTCAAGATGTATAGAGGATGCCTGCAAGAAACTGGGTCACTTTTATTGTAAAAAACTAGATAATCTACTGGATGTTGCCGAATCTTGTGCTGTGAAAGCGCGCTGGCCTTACTAAAACTAATTCAAATGAGCTGGTGCAGGGGACTTGTGAGTCTTCTGCATTTTTACAGCCAAATACCGCTTGTGAGTTGTGCAAAAACAGACATGACAAAGGCAAATAGAGCAGCTTTCGCTATCATACTAACTTCCATTATCATATTAACCTCCACTTAAATGGGGACAACCCAGTCTAGGACTGCGTTCTAAGCTATCCAACCCTATCTCATTTCCTCTCATTCAGGAGAAAATAGCCGTCTTATGTAATATATATAAAAACTGTCAACTTTATGAACAACATAAGTACCTGAAAAAAGGTATTTAATCTGGCTTTGAACAAAATTACCGACTTAGAATACTTCCCCATAAAGAATATAATTTTAAGTACTTATACTAAAAGGAGTGGCCTTGCGATCATTGACCCTACCCTCAGTTGCGATGCCCATTGAGCTCGTGGGGCTTTTAAAACTTCCCATCCACAGCACAGTTGAATCCACTCAAGAGCTAGCTGAATACATTATTTCCAAACCAACTTTTAGATATTTAATTCAAAAGAGTTTTCACAAGTACTCTGCCACTGGAAGCATAGACCAGATTTTGAGAAACCTAGGGTGGAAAAATTTTAGAAACCGGCTGACTTCTCTTTATATTTATCGCCTCTATCACAATGACTTTCCAAGAGAATCTCAAATTGATTATGTTCGAGATATTTTAGATTTTGAAATGGAGCTAGAGGACTTAACAGTTTCAGGTCATTCCAGATCTTTTCTAGTGGGCCTCTACCAAAAAATGGTGCGCATCGTTTATGGTTCCAAGGATCATAGTTATGCCAGCTTTAGAACACCAGAAGAAGTTTTTAAACTCCTATCACTGGGAAATGCTAAGGCCTATAGAGTGGACATACTTCTAATACTCATATGGCAGCTTTCTGATATTTTAGGTTTTGATAAATTGACTGAAATGTTGAATTCAGAAGACGCGGATTTTGATAGTATTTTACAAAACCTTTCAAAAGAAGAGGGATTGTTATTTACCAAGAATTTTTTACGGTATGGATATTCAATTAATGAAATAGAGATTTTCACGAGCGAGTTACTGTGGGGAAAAGAGTAGAATTATTAAATGAGGATCTAAGCAAAGCTAAGGCCATTTTTAAAAAAAGTAATGGTGTTTGCAAGCTTTTGGCTGAAATGGCATCGAAAAAAGGTGTCACAGAGATTGTCATTAATGGGCCTGATAAAATTTTTGTTGAAAGAAAAGGAAAACTCATTTTCCTCAAGGCGAAAATCGATAGACGTGAAATCCTTGAATTCATTGAGTCTGTGGCCGAATACAATAATCAAAACCTTGGATCTAAATATCCAATTCTAGATGGGCTTTTGCCCGATGGAAATCGAATCAATATTATAATGCCTCCTTATGTTAGGGGATTCCCTGCCATCACTATTAGGAAATATGAACTCAAAGGAATTAGCTTTGATCAAAACCCTGATCTCTTTTCTCTATCAAAGGATTGGATCAGCTTTTTAAAAGCTTGTGTAAAATCAAGGCTCAATATTATAGTCTCTGGTGGGACTGCTGTTGGTAAAACAACTTTCTTGAATCTACTTTTAGGTGAAGTTTCTCAAGATGAAAGGGTCATTTGTATTGAAGATACATTAGAACTCGAAATAGATAAACCTAATGTAGTTCGTCTAGAGACATCTGCAAATTACCTGGCTAGTGAAAGTGCCAAAATTTCAGTGAGAGATTTGGTTAAAAACTCACTTAGAATGAGACCTGATCGAATTATTATAGGAGAGGTTAGGGGAGCTGAGGCATTTGATTTTCTAATGGCGATGAATACTGGTCACTCAGGTTCAATGGGATCCCTCCACGCTAATTCCACAGGAGATTGTTTACAGAGAATTGAGGTTCTATATCACTTAAGTGGTTTTGACATTCCTATTAAGGCCATTAGGGAGCAAATCTCTAATGCTGTAGATATCGTGATTCAATTGGGGCGAACTCCAGATGGCGAAAGGGTAGTGGAAAAAATATCTGAAGTCACAGGTATGGAAGAAGAGCGGGTGCTTATGCAAAATATTGCTCATAGACAAGGAGGCAAGCTGGTCTCTACTGGGATCGCCTCACAAAATACAGCTCGATTGGTAGAAAATGGTCTACGACAGAGTTTTTTCTCAGATATAAATAAGTCTTAGAGGTGGCCATCTAGAGTTAGGCATAGGGGCTTCAAAAAAGATCTTCCAAGCTTAGTAATGGTATAACCTTCCCCGACAGTAGTGAGTATTTTGTCTTCAATAAAACCACGGTATATTTCACTTATTTGGTCTTGCGGGGTTTCATTAAAAATAGCTTTCAAATCACTAAACTCAATTCTATTGCCGCACATGATTTTACCCATGGCATTTTTAATCTCTTTGTCCATTGGAGTAAGAATATGGGATCTCGCTAGAGGTTTCCCATTTTTTAAAAGGTGGCGGTATTTTTCTAAGACTCGATCATTTTGAAAGTATGCACCCTGGTATTCTGAAATAGATCCGACTCCAAGACCAAGAGTGGCCGTCGTCATTGCCTTTGTATAGCCCATGATATTTTTTTGCAGCTTCCCTTCTTTTAGCAGGGAGAAAAGTTCACCATCATTTTTTGAGAAATGGCCCATTCCCAGTTCTGAATAATTGTTTTCAAAAAGTGTGTTGGATAGAAAAGCTCCAAGAATCGTTTTATCTATAGCATTTGGAGTTTCACATCCGCCTTGTCCCTTGAGCCAAGGAACATGGGCCAGGGGATAAACGGAGACTGAATCGGCATTAATAGTTTTGAGATCATTTGCTGTGGCAGCAAGGCCTTCAAGAGTTTGATTGGGCAGTCCATAGATAAGATCAATCCCAATATGGTTAAAACGAGCATGGGCCTCTCCCATAAACCGAAAAAGCTGATCTTTTTCAATGAAGCGATTCACACTTTTTAGTGTTTTTGAGTCAGTATCTTGTACACCTATTTGTAACTTCGAAAAGCCACATTCTTTTAAGACATCTAAGTGCCCAGTCGTTGTTACTCGTGGATCCACCTCAATAGTACCTACAAAATCAGAAGACTTCGGAAAAAAATCAAAAATTTGACCAATAAGGGTTTTAAGGTTTTCAGGAGATAAAAAAGTGGGGGTTCCTCCACCTAGGTAGAGCTCACCCAAGGTGTTTCCGTGTAGGGAGTTCGAATATTGCAATAACTCACTTTTAATTTCTTTCAATATCTTTTTTTCATTAGAGTGATCTTTTGTGACTTTTATATTGCATCCGCAGTAACTGCAAAATGATTCACAAAATGGAATATGAATATATACCGAGAGATTACCACCATCATTTTTGATGAACTTAGATTGCTCTTTTTCACTCTTTTGCCAAAAGCGAGGTGATGGATAAGTAAAATACCTTGGACCTAACCTATGGTATTTCTCAATGAGTTTAGTATCTAAAGTTGTCATGAATAAATTTTACAGCTTTTTTAACGTGGTCTTGTGGAGTACCAACTGTTACACCGTGACCAAGGCCTGCAATCCAGTGATTAAGATTGGGAGCATTTTGCAGTCTATTCCAATACTCACCCATTAGTTTTTCAAGTGTATCCCATGGAAGATGAAGCCATGTGGGATCAATATTGCCTTGAACGTAGTAGTCAGGACCAAGCTCTTTTAGGGCCTGCGCCATATCAACTCGCCAATCAACTCCTATAACATCAATGTGATCGCTTTCAATGGCCTTGAAGTAGCTAAGCGGGGCATACTTTGCGTAGTAAGTGACTTTTTTATGGGGCTGAACTTTTTTAAATTCTTCTGCCAGCCATTTTATATGAGGTACGACAAATTTATTAAAGTCGGAGAAACAAAGCTCTCCAGCAGCAGTGTCAAATAGACAGACTCCATCAGCTCCACCTTCAGCTTGAACAATCATTTCAGTCAAAACTTCTGGGAGTAAAATATCTACAAATTTTTGATATCTTCCATCGTATAGACCAGATTTGGCGGGGATCAAATTTCCTGCATGAGATCCACAGGCAGCATAGGTGAATAGAGTAAAAGGTGCACCCGCAAAACCTAAAAGGCTCTTGCTCTGAGGAAGTTTTTCTCTTAAAAGCTCACATGCTAGTTTTTGGAAATGATAAAATTCACGAGCATTTTTTGAAAGGTCGAGTCTTTCAAATGAGGCTTGGTCTTCTAGGTTAAAGCCTAGCTTTGGACCTGGACTATACTGAAGACCGAGTCCCAATTGTTCTAGTGGGAAGAGCAGATCCGAAAAAAGAATCGCACCATCAAAGTCGAATGCATCAATGGGTCCCATGGTGATTTCACATGCAAGCTCTGGAGTTTTACACATTGTGATGAAATCATGATTTTTGCGAATCGCTTGATAGTGAACGTGGTATCTTCCCGCCTGCCTCATAAACCAAACTGGAATTTCTGTTTTACCATCACTGGTCCTGGTGCGATCATCATATAAACCCATAAGTTCTCCTAATTTTTTAATAATTTATAGCCCACACCCCGAACACTTTGGATTTGTACTTTTCCATTTGGTTCTGAGTCTGACCATTTTCTTAATTTAACAATATAATTATCAACGGTTCTATTACTGGGGAAAGAGTCACTTCCCCATACTTCTTCTATTATTTGATCTCTACTAACAACCTTGCCCATATTTTTGATAAGGAGAGTCAGTATATTAGCTTCTTTTAATGAGAGATTGTGAATATCTCCCACGCCATCTTTAATTTCAAATCGGTTTGGCCAATAGCAGACTTCTCCAAATGTGTAGACTGGAGGACCACTATCAATATTGGTTTTTCCAGCACTAATTCTGTCTAGTCTTAGGACTAATTCTTTTAGCTGGAAGGGTTTTGTAATGTAGTCGTCTGCACCAATTTCCAGACCTAGAAGCCGAGTTTCAGGGTCATTTTGAGCAGATAGAAAAATTAAAACAAAATTTTTGGACTTCTCTCTAAGCTCTTTTGCGAGCTCAATTCCATCTCCATCGGGGAGTCCAATATCCATCAAAATAATTTGAGGGTCAAAATCATTAAATGAATTTCTAGCACTTTCACAAGTCCCTGAAAGAGAAATTTGATGACCTAGACTACCTAGATATTCAGTGAGAGTATCTCCTAAGTTTTTTTCATCTTCTACAATCAGGATTCGGCTTCCCACTTAAGAAACTCCCTGTTCAAAAACTAAAGTGAAATTAATTTCGGGGCTGAGGTGAAAAGACACTTTGCCATCCATTTTTTTCATAAGCTTTGAAATAAGATAGAGCCCAATGCCTGAACCCTTCTTTGAATTATGACGATAAAAAAGGGTCCCCAGTTTGCTGTGATCCCCTGTGAATGCCCCGCCATGATCATTGTAGTGAAGGGCCACTCTATCTCCGCTGACACTAGATATTTTAATACTTATTGGAGATGAAGAAGTTTTTCTATGTTTCAAAGTATTTTCTACTAGGTTTCTAAGCACAAGTGTTAGGGCGAATTGATCTGCCTTTATGCGAAGAGCTTTGTTACCTTCATCTTGAATTTTATATTCAATTTCAAAAGGGTATGAGGTGAAGAACTTCTCTACAAAGGGTGTGATGGCGATACTATCTAAATTGAGAGGAGAGCCTTTTTCTATTCGAGATAATTGTAAAATTTTATCGAACTCATATTCTAGTTTTTGGGTGTCTTGTGTGAGCCTATTTGTAAGCTTTTCAATATCACCTCCCACTTTGTGTTCTTTTAATTTCTCTTGCAGAACTTCTGCTTGTAGTTGGATGGAAGCAAGTGGCGTCTTTAGCTCATGGGTAAGAGAGGCAAAAAATGCATGAAAGGACTTGTTTCTACGAGTGTCTCTTAAATAAAATATGAGAAGAGTTGTAGATAATAATATAAGTAGTGTGAAAAAGAATATTCCTTCCCACTTAACCATAGAGGACCAATTGGTGCCGTGGAGTGAGCTGGCATCTAGTAGGTCAATCTTTTTGCCTAAAGTCACAATAAGATAGAGCCACCAGGTACCTAGGGCCAAGATTAAGACCATCCACAGTGATGAAAAAATGAGAATGGGACTTACCCTTTTTTTCTTTAGCTCCATAGCCTTTTTCTTAATTCGGTAATGGTTTGATCACAGTGAGCTAGACTAACAAAGCCAACTTCGTATCCATTAGGTGCTAGATATATTCCTTTTTCTAGAAAATCATCAAAAAGAATTGAAAAACTTTCAGCTAAATTGCTTGGAAAATCTGCAAGACTCGAAATTTCTTGGTCGTCAGGCATTGCGGGATGAATCCAAAATAGAGAGCCACGTGATTGAACTTTTAAATGGGCATATTGGCTCTTGCTTGCAAAGTACTCCCGAAACATTTCTACAATTTTGCCTGTGCCTTCTTCTAATTTTTTGTAATTTTCTTCAGTTAACTGGCGAAGTGTCGACAGCCCTCCCACCATTGCTAGAGGGTTGGCACTAAGAGTTCCGGCCTGATAAACATCTCCCATAGGAGCTAGGTTTTCTAGTAGAGCTCTCTTTCCGCAAATTGCTCCAACCGGGAGTCCGCCGCCTATGATTTTTCCGTAAGTCACTAGATCTGGAGTGATTCCTAGAATTCCACTCATTCCACTAAAGGACATTCTAAAGCCAGAGATGACTTCATCAAAAATTAAAAGTGCGCCATTTTTCTTCGTAATATCTCTTAGAAACTGAAGATACTCTTTTCTTTGTGGGAGTAATCCATTATTGGCGGGAAGAGGTTCAACTATGATGGCCGCAATATTAGCACCTTCT
>Ga0257117_1002228_pt1 | contig 10341 bp, 5 predicted proteins | sample SI112_135mmetaG_FD_190157 | JGI IMG/M metagenome (GOLD analysis project Ga0257117, IMG submission 190157) | Marine microbial communities from Saanich Inlet, British Columbia, Canada - SI112_135m | ecosystem: Environmental > Aquatic > Marine > Inlet | place: Canada: British Columbia | collected... | reverse complement strand
AGTTGCTACTTAGATACTTCAATAATCTTATTTAATAGTTAGAGGCAACTTCAAATAGATCATTCCATTATCTTCAGCATCAGGTAGTTTTCCTGCCACCATATTAACTTGTATGCATGGAAAGAGAAGTCTGGGGTAATCAAGCCCTCCATCTTTTTTTTCTCTATCTTCTATGAATTGATCTTTCGATTTACCAGCTGGCATCATGGTATTATCTTTTTTTGATTCCCCAATAGTTGAGAGGCATTTGTAGTCACGTCCACCTGGTCCATAGTCATGTCCCACATATATTTTTGTGTCATCACGGTACTTATAAAGCTCAGTAATTGAGTCGTACAACTGCTCTGCGCTTCCGTTGGGGAAATCACATCTACCCGTGCCTTGATCTGGCATAAATAGAGTGTCTCCAGTGAAAAGATCGCCGCCAATGAGATAGCTGACGCATGCAGGTGTGTGTCCTGGAGTATGGATGGCCTTAACCGTTACGGATCCGGCTTCTAGAGTTTGGCCATCTTTTACTAAAATATCAAACTGACTGTCCTTCTCACAATCTAATTTTAAATTGTAGAGTCCAGTAAAAATATCTTGAACTCCTGTCACTTGGTCACTGATACATATAGATGCCGATGGATACTTAGTCTTCAGGTAACCTGCAGCAGTGAAGTGATCAGCATGAATATGAGTTTCGAGCAGAAGGTGAACTCGAAGATTTTTCTCATCAATAAATTTAGCCAGTTTATCTGCTGATTCATAGGAAAGAGTGGAGCGGTTGATTTGGTAATCTGAAACTGGGTCAATGATTACACAATCTAAAGACTTTTCATCGTAAACTATGTAGGTGTAGGTAAAAGTGTATCCATCAAAAAAACTTTCAACTTTCAAAACATAATCCTTTTATTTTTAACTGTTAGGCCCAATCAACAACTTGTTTTATACAGGCTTCAATTCCGCAAAAAATCTTATCTCTTTTGGCTCCATCAAACATATAAGCTGGTGTAGTCGCAATGAGATTTTCTTCATCAACGCAAATTTCATCCACTTGCTTAGACACTAGTGTGGCTCCTGTCTTTTCAATTTCTGCCATAGTTTCAGGATCATCTCCCACTGTTAATTGGGGACTTCCTTTTCCATCAAGAGACATGGCAATTAGTGCAGGGGCAATACAAATTCCAGCGATCGGTTTTTTAGAGTCGTGGAAATCATTAATGGTTTTCTTTACAAGAGATTGAACAACGCCGGCGCTTCCTTTGAAAGCAAAGTCGCATAAGTTTTTGGCCACGCCAAATCCACCTGGTATAACAAGCCCATCAAACTCTTCAAGGTTTAGTTCGCTTAGGTTTTGAATTTGCCCTCTGGTTATTCTTGCAGCTTCTTGTAGTGTATTTCTTGTTTGTCTTTCTACAGGAGTTGATGAGCTGTGATCAACCACATGAAACTGTTCTTCATTTGGTGCAAAGCTTTTTACATTCACTCCACATCTATCAAGCGCTAGATACGATAAAACTGCTTCAGTTATTTCAGCCCCATCAAGGTAGCCACAACCGGATAATAAAACTGCAATTGTTTTCATCTTTTTCTCTCCCGTTAAAAGTGAAGCCCATTCTAGAAGAAGATCAGATGGTTGGTGAAGATCCTTCGCACCTTAAAAGCTTACTTTAAGCATTAAAATTGGTATTTTAGGTTTTTATTTTTGAATTTATTCCTATGATTACAATAGATTACCCATGGATATTTACTATAAGTGAACTATACGTGCTCTAATAATTTATTTTTAGTTTATTTAAAAAGGGGGGGCCGCTAAAACCAATATTAACAACAAGCACTGGTAGGCAAACGGCCACTGCAAGTACCACACAGGAGAGAGAGATGAAATTAGCAGCACTTATTTTAGGATCATTATTAACAACCACTGCCTTTGCAGGACCAGTATTAACTTTGGGGACTACTTCCCTTCTCGATAGTAAAGATGTTGATACACTTAAGCTTGGGCCATGTCTTCCAGGGAAGCATAACAAGAAAGTTGTCGCTTTTAAGTTAAAGGTTTTCAGTAAGGGTGCAGAAGTAGACTCAGTTAAGTTGACCTTCTTTGGCGGTGGAAAGCAAAAATTAAAAATGCGTGAGTTCTTCGCACCTGGCACATCATCAAGATGGATTAACTTAAAAGGCGGCGCCAGATGTATTAGAAAGATTGTTATTAAAGGAGACTCTGAGACTCTCATCAACTCGAATCTTCCAATGTTTCAATCAAAAATAAAGTTTTTAGGTCTCAAATAGCAGCAGGCCGAAAGCCTAACTACTCTTCCTTATAGTTGATATAGCGAAACTTTAAAAGGTCCACCAAGGTTGGTGGGCCTTTTAACTATTTAAAATCATAAATGTTTCACCACTCAGAAAACAGATATAGTTCACGAGTTAGGTTTTAGTGTTGCTGAAATACGCAGTGCGTTGTAGTTTCTTTTCATGTCTTTCTCCCCCCCATTTGCTAAGACCATTGATGGGAATTTAAAAGCCTGTCGAAAAAAAAGGGCCACTACAAATGGCCCTTTTTTTTATTTAAATTTAACCTAAAATTTTATCCAATTTTTTCTTTGAGCCCTTCATCGAGAGCTGCAAGGAAGTCTTCAGTACAAAGATAGTGCTCTTCGCTAAGATTTTTTCCATGAATACATAAGGCCAAATCTTTTGTCATTCTTCCAGCTTCAATTGTTTGAACACAAACCTCTTCAAGGGTTTTGCAGAAGTCGATCAATTTTTGATTATTATCTAGCTTCCCTCTGTGGGCAAGTCCTCTTGTCCAAGCAAAAATTGAGGCCACAGGATTTGTAGAAGTTTTATTTCCCTGTTGGTGCTGTCTGAAGTGTCTTGTAACAGTTCCGTGGGCCGCTTCAGCTTCCATTGTTTTACCATCTGGTGTGATGAGAACTGAGGTCATAAGGCCTAGGGATCCGTATCCTTGGGCCACAGTATCGGATTGAACATCGCCATCATAATTTTTACAGGCCCAAACAAATCCACCCTCAGATTTAAGTGCATAGGCAACCATGTCATCAATCAGTCTGTGCTCATACCAAATTTTCATAGACTCAAATTTTTTCTGAAATTCTGCTTCGTATACCTCTTGAAAGATATCTTTAAAGAATCCGTCATAGGCCTTTAAAATAGTATTTTTTGTAGAGAGGTATACAGGCCAGCCTTTCATTAAACCGTAGTTCAAACAAGAGCGAGCAAACCCTCTAACACTTTCTTCAGTGTTGTACATCGACATTGCTACGCCATTACCCTCAAATTCAAATACATTGAAGCTCTGAGTTTCACCACCATCTTTAGGAGTAAAGGTCATTGTCAAAGTTCCAGGGCCTTTAGTTTTTATGTCAGTAGCTTTGTACTGATCACCGAAAGCATGTCTTCCAATAACCATTGGTTTTTTCCAACCGGGGACTAATTTGGGGACATTTTTTGTGACAATAGGCTCTCTGAAAACAGTGCCATCTAAGATATTTCTAATGGTGCCATTAGGGGAGCGCCACATTTTTTTAAGTTTGAATTCTTCCACACGATCTTCGTCGGGAGTAATTGTGGCACACTTGATTCCCACATTGTGTTCCTGGATGGCATGAGCCGCATCGATAGTGATTTGGTCATCAGTTTCATCTCTTTTTTCCATTCCTAAATCAAAGTATTTGATATCGATATCTAGGTAGGGGAGGATGAGTTTTTCTTTAATGAATGCCCAAATAATTCTGGTCATTTCATCACCGTCTAATTCGACGACTGGGTTGTCTACCTTGATCTTTTCCATTATTCCTCCACGGGCGATTATTTTGGTAATTATTGATTTTTTGAGTGTACGCATTTTCGTTGATTTACCCCATATAGTCAAAAAAACTTGAAAGTGTAGCGCAGCAATCATTTGCCAGACATTGGAGGCGAAATTTCCCACAAAATTTATTGAAAATGGTGCCATTCAAGGCGTTAGCTCCCAGCTAGTGGGCCTCTTTTAAAACCCTATATAATGAGTAGGTTAAAGTATTTTTGTATGGGTCGTACTCAGGGGAACGTTTAGGCGATGACCATAAACATGAAAAACTCCATTTTTAATGCAGGAACGCTGATTACTCAATTAGTGGTCTTCGCCTTGTTGGGTTCATGTAACTTTAACGCAAAGTTTGCAAAAAATGACGATGGCAAAGGGTTGTGTGCCCTTTTTCCAGACGCTACTAGTTGTGGCGGTGGCACAGTAAAAGCGCCAGAAACAGATGCTGAGATTTTAGCAGCAGCTTCATATATTAGAATTGAGGCCAGTGTTGGTGGAACAAGTGCATTCACAACCCACACCATGACAGCAGATGACACGCTGACACTTCATGCAGCGGCCTATGATGGATCAAATGTTTTCCTTGGAAATATCTCAGTCAACTGGACTATCCAAAATGCCAAAGGTCTCATTACGGCCGGTCCAAGTAGTTCTACTATTTTTACAGCAAATGTAACTGGTACAGAAATAGTGGATCTTAGTATCAATGCATTTACCGATAGTACTGGAGATATAACCGTTAACCCTGGTGTCCAAGCAAGCGTTAAAGTCAATGATGCTGCTGGATCTGGTGGGGTTGAACTGGATACAAATACACTGACTACAGACCAAACTGATTTGCTCTACGCCTCATCATATGACAGTGACGGAAACTGGATTGCCGATGTCGCTGCAGATTGGATCTTTGTTAATGATAAAGGCTCTTTCAACGCAGCTGTAAACTCTGTTTCAGCTGCTACAAGTGTCACCTTTAATGCCGATGCTACAACTTCTGCAGCAGACCACGCTGTGGTCAGGGCCACTTTCGGTGGAGATACAGATGACACGGGAACGACAGTAGCAGGTATTGAAATTAATTTGGGCGGGCAAGCTTATATTAAAGTAAACGATGCTGCAGGTTCTGGTGGAGTTGAACTTAACACCAACACACTGACTGCAGACCAAACTGATCTACTCTATGCTTCATCATATGACGCCGATGGAAACTGGATTGCCGATGTGGCAGCCGACTGGAGTTTTGTAAACGATAAAGGCTCATTCAATGCTAGTGTGAATACTGTGGCAGGTGCAACAAGTGTCACCTTTAATGCCGATATCACAGCGGGAGCTGCAGATCACGCCGTTATCAGGGCCACCTTTGGTGGGGATACGGATGACACGGGAACCACTGTGGCCGGGATTGAAATTAATGTGGGAGCACAGGCTTCCATAAAAGTAAACGACGCTGCAGGCTCTGGTGGAAGTGAGCTCAACACAAACACGCTGACTGCAGATCAAACTGATCTTCTCTACTCTTCATCATATGACGCCGACGGAAACTGGATTGCCAATGTGGCAGCTGATTGGACTTTTGTTAATGATAAAGGCTCGTTCAATGCCTCCGTTAATTCTGTTTCAGCTGCAAGTAGTGTTACCTTTAATGCTGATATCGCTACATCGGCTGCAGACCATGCAGTTATCAGGGCCACATTTGGTGGAGACACTGATGATACAGGAACGACAGTAGCAGGTATTGAAATCAATACTGGTGCTCAGGCCTCTATTAAGATTAACGATGCCGCCGGTTCTGGTGGGAGTGAGCTTAATACTAATACTATGACTACGGATCAAACAGATCTGCTCTACGCCTCATCATATGATGGTGACGGAAACTGGATTGCCGATGTGGCAGCAGACTGGATCTTTGTTAATGACAAGGGATCATTCAATGCCTCTGTCAACTCTGTATCAGCTGCAACTAGTGTTACTTTCAATGCAGATGTTACAGCAGCAGCCGCAGATCACGCTGTCATCAGGGCCACTTTCGGTGGAGACACAGATGACACCGGAACCACTGTAGCTGGAATAGAAATTACGGTAGGAGCTCAAGCTGCTATTAAAATTAACGACGCTGCAGGATCTGGTGGAAGTGAGCTCAACACAAATACTTTGACCACAGATCAAACAGATCTTTTATATTCTTCGTCATACGACGCCGATGGAAACTGGATTGCCAATGTGGCTGCTGACTGGAGTTTTGTAAACGACAAAGGTTCATTCAACGCTAGTGTCAATACTGTGGCGGGAGCAAGCAGTGTCACTTTCAATGCCGATGTCACTGCTGGAGCTGCAGATCATTGCGTGATCAGGGCCACTTTTGGTGGAGACACGGATGATACGGGAACCACTGTCGCTGGAATAGAAATTACGGTAGGAGCTCAAGCTGCCATTAAAATTAACGACGCTGCAGGCTCTGGTGGAAGTGAGCTCGACACCAATACATTAAATGCAGACCAAACAGATCTTTTATACTCATCATCATACGACGCCGATGGAAACTGGATTGCCAATGTAGCAGCGGACTGGATTTTTGTTAACGATAAAGGTTCATTTAATGCTTCTGTCAACTCTGTTTCAGCAGCAAGTAGTGTCACCTTTAATGCCGATGTCACAACTTCAGCTGCAGATCACGCCGTGATTCAAGCAAGTTTTGGTGGAGATAACGATGACACAGGTACTGTCAATGCAGGGATCGAAATTACTGTAGGTGCTCAGGCCAGTGTCAGAATAAATGATGCTTCAGGATCTGGTGGAGCAGCTAAAGAAACAAATACCATGACTGCGGATGATAATATCACTCTTCACGGGGCTGCTTACGACGGTGACGGAAACTTTATCAGTAACCCCAGTGGAACCTGGACCTTTACCAATGATAAAGGCTCTTTTAAATCGGGTTCAGATGATAATAGTGAACCTGGTGCTTCTGTCGTTTTCTACGCCAATCAACTTACTAGTGGTGGTGACCACGCAGTCATTCATTACTCCTATGGTGGTGATACTGACGATACTGGTGCTATAGGAGCAGGATTCGAAATTACTGCCGGTGCCATTACCGCTGTGAAAATCGAAGATAAAAATGATGGAACAGGTGCTGAAATAACAACTGATTTCATTATGCCTCAAGGCACTTATACACTTCATGCTGTTGGCTATGATGCTGATTCAAATTTTGTTAGCTCACCTAGTGTTACGTGGGCACTCGCAAGTGCTATGGGTGTATTCGACTCAAATCCATCTGGCACTGTTGTATTTACTGCTAATAATGCTGTAGGTACGGAAACATTTGATATAGATGATGGATCAGCTCATACTGATACCACTGGTGTATTTAATATTGGAACCGAAAAAACTGATGCCAACGCCATGGTAGGAACTCTCGATATATGTGCCGGTGAATTTCATGCATGTGCTGTTCAAAGTGATAATAAGGTTAAGTGTTGGGGATCAAATGGAGATGAGTCTGCTAATATATACGGACAGCTTGGACACAATAATCAAAGTGCCATTGCTGAGCTAGTTCCAGTAACCGTTCAATCCAGTGGAGCCGATCTTACTAATGCAGAGCAAGTAGTATGCGGTAAATATTTTACATGTGCTCTGATAACAGGTGGACAAGTCAAATGTTGGGGTACTAACAATTACGGTCAACTGGCTGATGGTACTGGAACAACTAGATGGGAAGCTGTCAATGTTCTAACTATGGCCGCAACTAATCTTACAACAGCTCTGGAGATAACTGCCGGCGCAGAACATGCTTGTGCAAGAGTCGATGAGGGTGGCAGTAAAAAAGTTCGATGTTGGGGCCGAGGTACTTCAGGTAGACTTGGCGACGGAGACACAGCTAACAATCTCTATGCAGAGCTAGTTGAAAGCTCGGCAGCAGTGGATCTAGTTGATGTGGTCAATGTTGCAGCTGGAGCCGACTTTACCTGTGTTGCAAAAACAGATAATACTGCTCTTTGCTGGGGAGAAAATGGACAAGGACAACTTGGAAATGATGGTGGTCTGGTTGATACATCCTATGCTGATGCAGTTGTAAAAGAAACTGCCACAACACTTACTCTTCCAGATGTACAAAAAGTTTTTGCTGAACAAGATGCATCTACTGCTTGTGCCATATTAACTGATGGAACAGGAAGATGTTGGGGGGATAATTTTCACGGGAAGATTGGTCACGATATTGGTACTTATTTACCAGATGAGCCTATGGCCCAACCTGTGACAACAGATGAAGTGGCACACTTACAAAATCTAAAATCTATTTCAATTAGTAATTATAGCTCTCATGGCATCACTGGATCTAGCGGGGAAATTGCAGTATGGGGAGTGGATAGAACAAATTACGAAAATAAGGGTTGCGGAACTGGACTTTGTGGAAGTGGCGGAATTGCCAATGCCTATGTAGCAGATGCCGATGGCACTACAAAACAAAAAGGTGCTGAGCAAATTGTCAGTGGAGCTTATTTTAGTTGTATTCGATATAAGGCCTCAGGTCACATTGAATGCTTTGGCTATAGTGGCCAGGGAATTCATGGAAATATAATTCCGGCTGGGGAATATGATCGGGCCAAATATGATGTCTTACATACTTATTCGCCTGGTTATAATGAGATTACAAATGCAGCAAGTGTTTCAGTAGGCGATAAGGCCATTTGCGTAACGTTAACTACAGGAAAGGTTAAGTGTACTGGAACTGGGGATTACTATGAAACGGGTGGCGGTGGCCATGCAGCTTGGACAAGGGCCCAGGTGGTGCAAATTGATGGAGGTGGAGATCTCGATAATGTTGCTGAAGTAGATTCTGGTACTAGAGGAAGTTGTGTTCGAAGAAATGATGGAACAATTTGGTGTTGGGGTCATTCAAATTATTTACCAACTCAAGGAAATTCTGGCTATGCCAAGCAAGCTTACGAAGACTCAGGTTACACAACCGTTATTACGGGAGCGACTTCCCTAGCTTACGGAGCACAGGCAGGTTGTGCAACGATAAATGATGGAAAGCTCAGGTGTTGGGGAAATGATAAACAAGTTATTGGCCAAGGTGCAGGCGGACCAACATTTCAAAGATATGGGGACGCGGTTGAAACTTCTGCAGCAGTTGATCTTACTGGGGTAGGGATTGGTGTTTCAGTAGGTGCAAACAACACCTGTGTAGTCATGGCCGATACAACTGCAAAGTGCTACGGAGAGGGAAGCCTTGAGGCCAATGGTGATAATACATCAACCGATACCTACTACGCTGCAACCTCAGTTCTTGATAGCGGATTAATAGCTGATACAAATATTACAAAAGTCTCTCAACATAATGCTGTCAGCTGCTTTATGTTCAGTGATGGTACTGCAGCCTGTACAGGAACTAGAGCTAATGGCGCTGTTGGAGATGGCAACGGCGCAGGCTCTGCACAATTTGTAGATGTTAAAGTTCAAAATGGAGCAGCCGCAGACTTAACGGGTATCATAGATATCGCAGTAGGTGAGAATGGTGGATGTGCCATTGTAGATTTAGGGGCCGGAGATCAAAGAGTCAAGTGTTGGGGCGCAGGTAACTATGGGGCCAATGGAGACAATTCGATATTTGGCCAAATGGAAGCGGATTCATATGTTCTTAACGATGATCTCACCACCTTGACTGATGCTGCTCAGATTGATGCCTACGGGTATACATTTTGTGTAACCACGACTGCCAGTAAGGTTAAATGCTGGGGGAAAAACGCATACGGGCAAATGGGAGAAGGTGGCACTACATTTAGCTTGCACAATACAGCAGTCATCATGAAAGAGAATTAATAAGACCTAAGATTTCCGAGTAAAATAATCCAGTAATAATGTGATGCCTCATCATCTAATTAAATATTACATCTCTCAATTCTAAGTGCAATTGCACAGGCTCACTGCTACGATTTTTGAAAAGAAATTTCCGAGTATTTTGATAACGGATTATCACTAAAATCAAGGAGGAATGATGAATTTGATATCTAATTTGGTAGGGGTATTACTGACCCTTGGAGCCTCTTCAGCATTTGCTGACAGCTGGATTCTTGAAAACCCAAACCCAGAACTTTTAAAAGAAGTGGAAAGCATCCACGGCAAGGCAACAGAAAAAATTGTGTTAGGCGACAATGTTTTCTATACCATTTCTGGAAATAATCTTCCCGAGGCTCAATTTGCTTCTGCCGAAGTTGGTGAGTATCTACAAAGGATAACTGATGCCAGTAGTGCTCAACCCAACTACAATATTGGATTGGTAAAATCTGTTGATGCAACCAGTGGAAAAAAAGTAAGAGCTCCAGAGGGTTGGCATGTTAATAACCAAAATTATAAAAAACTCCATACTGTGGCCACGGGGAAAGATATTATAGTCGCAGTTTTAGACACAGGTGTTGACTACAAACATAACTCATTAAAAAACCATATCTGGAGTAATAAGAATGAGGTTCCAGGCAATGGTATTGATGATGATAAAAATGGTTATATTGACGATGTTGTAG
>Ga0257117_1002224_pt1 | contig 10353 bp, 9 predicted proteins | sample SI112_135mmetaG_FD_190157 | JGI IMG/M metagenome (GOLD analysis project Ga0257117, IMG submission 190157) | Marine microbial communities from Saanich Inlet, British Columbia, Canada - SI112_135m | ecosystem: Environmental > Aquatic > Marine > Inlet | place: Canada: British Columbia | collected... | reverse complement strand
AGGAGATTCAACTCTCAAGATAATGGCCTTTACTGATTTGTCTTTCTCAGCTCTTAGTAAATTTTCTATCACTTTTTTAGATTCGAAAATAACACCTTTTACTTCGACTACACCAATTACGTCACCGCCACTTTTTCCCCAACTGACATTACCTTCACCACTTTCTTTAAGACTAGAAAGAGTAAAGTGCGCAAATAACAAAAGTAGCGCAAAGAAAAAAATGATAAGGAAAAAAACCAATATGAGCCCCTTCCCCTGCTTATTTTGGGCCGCATTCGACACAACATCCTCCAGTTAAAGCACTCTAGATAGCTAACCAATTTTTAGATAGATAGAGTGCAAATAAATATAGTTTAATCAATTCCCCATGCTTGGTCCACATGCCAGATGCAGCTAAATATCTAATTTCCCACTGTGCTCAGAAGCTTCAGGGAAAATGTGCATCTTTCCTTAAAGCACCGTGTTAAAATGACGATAGGACTTAGGTAGGGTTTTATTAAAACATACGGGACCTCGAATATCTTACTAGGAGATAAAAAATGGGAAAGAAATTACTTCTAGCAGCACTTTTGGTGGTCTTTTCACTTCCTGCAATGGCCGTAAATGGCGGAGACGAACGTTTCGAATCAGCTTCTAGAGATGCCCTTTGGTATAGCGTAGAGCAAGATGAAGAAAACCGGCTACCTGCCAGTTACAACGACATGACAGAGGAAAAGGCACAGGAGAACTTCCAGAAAAAGCATCAACAAAGAAAAGTTGAGTACTGGAATCACGAAACTAAAAGATCGCATGCACCTTGAAAATTTTTATTAAGATTCAATACTTGAAAAGCCGGGTAATTTACTCGGCTTTTTTGTGGCCAGAGATTTCAATTGACCACATGCTGCCAAAATATCATCTCCCTTAGTCACTCTCACTGTCGCTACAAGCCCTCTTTTATTCAATGATTCACAAAACCACTCTACTAGGGCGTCCGCCGGTTTCTTAAATCGACTTCCAGGAAATTCATTAAAAGGAATGATATTAACCTTAGACTCTTTCTTGTTTAATAAGCTAACAAGGGCCCTAATATCTTCTTCGCTGTCGTTGAGATCTCTAATTAAAATATATTCGTAAGTAATTCTTCTAAAGGCCTTTAGTGGAATTTTTTCAATGGCCTGGAATAGACGCTTTATATCGTAAGCCCGGTTTAAAGGCATAAGCTCAGAGCGCACTTCATCGTTTGCGGAATGAAGTGAAATAGCAATATTCACTGGTGGGAATTCATCTAATTTTTCAATTTGGGGAACTAGGCCTGAAGTTGAAAGGGTAATTCTTCTTTGACCCAGGCCCAGGCCTTTGGGGTCGAGAAAAATCTTAGTGGCCATCTTCATATTTTCAAAATTATGGAGTGGCTCTCCCATTCCCATATATACAATATTCGATATTTTACTCTCACTACCTTCATCATCTTTTAACCATGAGCTTGCCAAAAGAAATTGCAAAACAACCTCATGTGTAGACAAATTGCGAGTTAAACCTTGAGTCCCTGTGTGACAAAAAGTGCAGCCAATAGCGCACCCAACTTGAGAAGAAAGACAAAGTGTTCTTCGCTTTAAGGAACTGATTATCACCATCTCTACTTGGTGGCCGTCTTTGAATCCAATTAAAAACTTTGTGGTCCCATCTTTTGAAGTGGAGTTCCAAACAATTTTTGGAATAGAAAATGAAAACTCAGATTTTAGTTTTTCTCGATTCGTGAGAGAAATATTACTCCACTGATCAATATCAAAGATTCTTTTACAATAGATCCAATCAAAAATTTGATTTACAAGATAACTAGGCATACCCATTTTTTTGAGTCTTTGACTTAGGGACTCAGAGTCGTAGTCTAGAATGTGGTCAATGAGCGACACGGGGCAGTATTCCTTTTTTTGGTATCTACCCCATACCTACAAAGAGTGTGGCCCTTTATCAACTATCTTTGAAAATTCTACCAAAAAAAGAAGAATTAGTGCCCTTATTCTTGTTGGTTTCAATCATATGCCCAGCTAGAAGGCTTTTCTTAAAACCGGCAATATCAAAAACTTGCTCAACCATTTGGTTGTAGTCAAAAACAGAATGAAAATAGACCTGAGGGGAGCCAATTTTCTCACCAAGAGATAACCCAAAACGATGTAAATCAGAAATGTTCTGAAAAGGTCCAATTCCCAAATGATCATCAGATTCTTTCATAAAAACTGATTGGTATTGAAGTTTTAAATCATTCCAACTGAGATCCTCTTGATCAGAAAAAAAATAGGTGATCCTATAATGTTTTTCACCTTGTAGATCGAGAACAGAGCTTTCATCTGCTACTTCTTCCTCACCAACTGCAGGGTTGGCATAGTCGTATATCAAAAAAAGCGGATAGGCATTTTTCATCATTTCATCCTATTCATTCGAAGTGACCAAAATCCAGCGAAACTGAACCACCTGGCAATAATTCTAGATCAACGCCTATAGGGGTTGATTTCACTGAGGCATTCTCTTTTTCACTTATTTTTAAAAAGGCAAAGTTTTTAGAGCCAACAACTTTTGCCTTTCTTTTATAGCTAGAAGGATTAAAAAAGCTTACCCTTCTCACCTCCTCATAAGTTAATTCAATATTACTTGGAGAACGTCTTAACCAAAGGAAGTTAATATCTTTATCATGTTCAATTTTAAGATGAGATAAATCTGCATAATTTAAAAGTTTATTCCAAAAAGCATCTTTTTTCCCAGACGCAGAGTTGGAGAGCTCATTGCCATCAAAGTAAACGAGTGATCCCTCACCAAGTTTACATAAAACTAGACTACTAATAAGCTTTACTTCCTGTGTATCAATATCATTTTCAATGATAAAAGCATTAAGCCTCTTTATAAGAGAAGGATCTAGTGAATCAGTATCAAAAACGACTCTTTCTCCATTAAGAAAAATTCTTAAAACTTTTTCAAATGATTTTCTAGACATTCCAAGGCCATGGAAAAAATATATTTTTTTGTGGCCAATGCATTCATCAATATCTAATTCTTGTAGATCTTTTAAAATATAAGTACCATGGTATGAACAAGATAAAAAATTCGCTAGGCCATTATTTTTCCAACAAAGACCTTCTTTTAGCCCAGTCTCATTTCGAAAAAGCTCAAATAGCCACAGTGGAAAAAAGGTGGTTGGTGTAAAATCATCGAATAACTCGCCATTCAAATTTTGATAGAAAAAGCTCTTACTAAGTAGATGTTCAAAAGCCTTATTCAAGACACCATTTTTAATTTTACCATCTAAAAGTACGCTGGTAGGAGATACTCCCAAGGTTATTGACTCCGTCACTTCCTTAAAGTATCGCCCCACATCTTCCTTTCTTTCAGATGACCGTAAAAAGATGTCGTATGGTCTTGCCCCTAAAAAGGCGAATTTCAAAACCCCTACCCAACTTGAATTCAAACACTCTTTAGCTGAATTATGGTAAAGATCTTTTATCATTTTTTTATATTGATTTTTATATTGATTTTCTACATCAGGAGTAATCGCAACGTCTCCAAACTGCTTTCTTTTCTCATCAATTTTAAGCCCTAAAAATTTACTAAATCCCTTCATAAAGGAACGTGATGAATCAGAAAAATAATCTTGGTACTCGCCCGACTCAAGGTAGCCTGACTCCATTCCAATAATATCAGCATCAACTCCATTGCTTGATAGGTACTGTCCAAGAGACCAAACAAAACTTCTAAAAACTTTGTAGAGTTTTGTATCAAAGAATGAATAAAGCTTTAATATACTGCCATCACTGTCAATAACAGAATAGACAAGCCCATTACTAGCACAAGCGAGACTACTGGCAAGTGCTGGTGCAATTCCTCCATTAACAAGAAATGGACATGGTCCGAGCGGTACTAAAAAGCACACTTCTTTTCCCATCTCTTTTGCTAGAAAATATATTTTCTTAAGATCGGTCTCAGGTCTTTTTTCACCAAAGTCAAAACCACCTTCTTCATTAAGGTGAAATCCCCAGTTGATTGGCACAAATAGTGGAACATTTCTATCGTATGAAGAAATCTTGTTCTCCCACAAAGAATAAGAGGTTTTCCAATAAAAAAACCAGTTTTCCCCAGGAAGGGATGGATCACATTTACGGTCTGTTGAACTTAATTGTCCCAAGCTATTTATCCTTGTCTTCTAATCAGCTAAGTTTTCGGGAAGAACAAAATGCCCATCCGAATCCCTTTCAAAAGGGAATGTTTTCTCTACCGCACTGATATTTAATGGACCCATAATATGCGGAAACTCAGTGGTGGCCAGAGGTGTTTCATAGGGAACACGGTACTCAACCGGTGAGGTCAGGTTCACAGTATTTATTCTTAAAATAATTAAATCTTGTGCATCCTTTAGAATCGTATTGGCCACGGTCAATATTTGATCCGGTAATGCACACCCAATGAATCCCATTTTTTGGAATATTACCGGCTTGTAGTCCGTACCTTGAAGTGAATTATTATACTCAACCTTAGCTGCAATGTGGTAAATTTTCATCTCACCTATTTCCTTGTATTAGAATTATAATGACAAATAATGATAAATCCATTTTTAGTAAAAAAGGCAGGGGAAGATGGACTATTCTAGTCAACTTTTAGTAGTAGGAGAGGACAATGGCCTAAGGGCCAAGTGCATACTCATCCTTGAAAACCTCTTTGATACCAGTCTGATCATCGAGTACACAAATATATCTGAAGCCATTGAAGAAATTGAAATGAATGACACTATTACCTTTGTGGTATTGCAGGCTTCTGCTGATGAGATGGCACAAAACGATTTTAATGAACAGCTAAAAAAAATGAATTCAAGCTGCCCAGTTTTAGTCATAACAGATGAAGATGAATTCAAGGATAATAACAAAATATGTTATATCCAAACTCCTTTCACAGTGGCAGATTTTCAAAAAAAGATTTCGCGTATTCACCAAGACCTTGCTGAAGATTCCAACAACGCCAGCTACAGAAAAGTAAGGATTGCCAATTTTTGGAGATTTAATAAATCTCTATGTGATATCTACCTAAAGCTTTCAGATATAAAATATGTCAAAATTATCAATAATAATGAGCAATATTCGCGTTCAGATATAGAAAAATATTCAAAGAAAAAGCTCGATCATCTCTATATTAGAAATGAAGATTTTGAAAACTTTGCTTGTGGCCAATTTCATACACCATTTTTAATTCTTGATAAATCTCAGTGGAAAGAAGGTCAGGAAGAAGAGGCCTTACTCACAACCCACGCTTTCATCCACGATCTTGCAAAAAATGTTGGTATTAGCAAGTTGGCAGTTGAACTTGCAGAAGCCTATGTAAAAGAAATCGAAGCACTCATAACTAAAGAAGAAGATATATATGGTTTATTTTTAAAAATGAGAGAAAATAGAGATTATCTTTATGATCACTCTTATTTAATATCTTGCTTAAGTGCTTCAATGTGCATGGAACTGCCCTGGAAAAACAGAGATGAAATTGCAAAAAAGCTTACACTGGCAGCTATTTTTCATGACATCACAATAGACGACCCAAACCTTGCTATGATTGATGACATTAACTCACCACTTCTTAAAGAATTCTCACTTGAACAAAGAAAGAAATTTAAGGAGCATCCTGAAAAAACAGTAGAAATGATTCGAAAAATAAAGAGTTTTCCAGCCGATGTGGAAACTATTATCTTCCAGCATCATGAGAAAATTGATGGTAGTGGTTTTCCCAAAGGAATTGCCGAGAAACATATCTCTCCGCTATCTGGGGCCTTTCAAATTATCCACTCATTTGTTTCAGAGCTCTATAATCATGAGTTTGATCAGTCCAAGGTTGAAGAAATACTACTTGGGCTCTACAAAACCTATGGCAGCGGCGCTTTCAAAGTCCAAATGGAATCCCTTCTAAAGTCCCTAGAACTGGAATTGACCCTAAAATTTGAGTAACACCTCCCCTGTGCGTCTTGCCCACTCCCCCATTTTGTTGCTATAAGCCAAAGTTAAACTAATTTGTCTTAGGGGAAGAAAATGTGGTTTTTTTCACAAGAAGAAAAAGAGCTTCAAAACGTTTGCCAGAGCTTTGCTCAAAAAGAATTGGCACCAAAAGCCGCAGAGCTAGACAACACTGAAACTTTCAATTTAGAGGCCTTCAAAAAGATGGGCGAAATTGGACTTTTAGGCATCACTGCAGATCCTGAATATGGAGGAGCAGGCCTCGGGGCAACATCTGCAACCATTGTGATGGAAGAATTTGGCAAGGCTTGTGCATCAACTACTCTTTCGTATTTGGCCCACTCAATTCTATGTGTAAATAACATCGATAAAAATGCCTCAAAAGAACAAAAGCAGAAATATCTACCAAAGCTAATTACAGGCGAGCAGATTGGTTGCATGGGAATGAGTGAGCCAGGCTATGGCTCTGACGCCATTGGTATCCAAACAAAAGCAAAGTTGAATGGCGATTCATACACAGTTAATGGCAGTAAAATGTGGATCACCAATGCACAAAATAGTGACGTAGCCTATGTCTACACCAGGACTGGCGATCATAAAAAAGATCTCACAACATTTATTTTTGACAAAACCATGCCAGGATACAGCACAGGAAATCCCATTCACAAAATGGGGATGAAGGCTTCCCCTACAGGTGAGCTAATTTTTGAAAATGCAAAAGTCCCAGTTGGTAATAGGGTAGGAGAAGAGGGTGACTCTGTTTACCACATGATGAGAAACCTCGAGCTTGAAAGAATTACTATCGCAGGCCTTTCACTGGGAATAGCAAAAGCATGTGTTGAACAATGTCTTCGATATGCTAATGAAAGAAAGCAATTTGGAAAGTCTATCGGTGAATTTCAGCTCGTTCAAAAAATGATCGCTGAAATGACTACAGAGCTTGAAATGATGAGAAGTTTTCTCTATACCACTGCCAAAAGTTATGACGAAGGAAATGTCAGTCCTGCGAGATCAAGAGTTCTAGCAGCTCAGGTCAAACTAGCAATCCCAAAAATGACTACTAAAATTGCCCTTGATGCTATTCAACTCCACGGTGGTTATGGATACTCAAGAGAGTTTCCAGTTGAAAGATATATGAGAGATAACAAACTCAACGAAATTGGGGCTGGGACAAATGAAGTGATGATTATGATTATCGCTAAACAGCTTCTTAAAGATTCTCTTCAAAAAATGAGTTAATTATGACTAGTGGACTACATCTTGAACTTGTCGAACAAGTTAGAAAATTTTGCATCAAAAACATTGAGCCTACAGCTGAAAAAGATGATGGTGAAAGCAAATTTAATATGGATATATACCGAGGCTTAGGTGAGCTCGGAGTTTGCGGCATTGTACTTCCAGAAAAGTATGGAGGAGCAGGCCTTGGTTATAGCGAGCTTATAGTCGTCTTAGAAGAAATTGCCAAATTCTCTGCATCATACGCAGTAACACTATCAGTCTCCACAATGGTTCAATCAATGATTGATACATACGGAAGCGAAGAACAAAAACAAAAATATCTTCCAGAATTAACTTCTGGGAAAGAAATTGGTGCTTTCTCACTTTCAGAAGCCGGATCCGGCTCTGATGCAGCCTCTCTTAGGACTAAAGCAACTTTGAAGGGTGAAGACTATATTTTAAATGGCAGTAAAATGTGGGTAACTTCAGGTGGAGTTGCAAAAACATATGTCGTAATGGCAAGAAGTGGAGCAGATGGACCAAAAGGGGTCAGCTCTTTTATCGTCCAAAATGGTCAAAGTGGTTTTGAGTTTGGAAAACTTGAAAGTAAAATGGGCCTCAAGGCCTCTCCTACCAGAGAGTTGATATTTGAAAATTGTAAAATACCCAAATCAAATATTTTAGGAAGCCAAGGTTTGGGATTCAATATTGCTATGAGCGCACTGGACAGAGGGAGATTTACTATCGCTTCCATTGCAACTGGACTTGCTAAAAGATCACTTGATGAAGCTGTAAAATACTCCTTAACCAGAAAACAATTTAACCAACCTATTTTTGAATTTCAAGGCCTTCAATTCATGATGGCCGATATGGCCTGTGAAATTACGGCTTCTGAACTTTTAGTACAAAAAGCTGCAACGAATTTTGATGCAGGAATAAATGATCAAAAAATTGCTGCCATGGCAAAATTGAAGGCCACAGATACTGCCATGTCAGTCACAACTGATGCTGTTCAAATAATGGGCGGAGTTGGATACACTAGTGAGTTTCCTCTTGAAAGATTCATGAGGGACGCAAAGGTTCTGCAAATTGTCGAAGGCACTAACCAAATTCAACGTGTAGTTATTTCACGCATGCTAAAAAAGGAATACTCATAGTGAGCTTAAATTTATCTCTACCGAGTTATGCGACTTCAGAAAATTCAAATATTTCTCCAAAGTTTATAGAAGACTTCTTTAAAATTTTAAATAGAGAAGATGTCGGTTTTTTTAGATTAGAAGAATCCACTGAACACATCAAACAGTGCAAAGTGGTTTATCAAAAATTTCTTTTTAAAAAGACATTTGTGCATGTTGGGATTGGAGGCTCTTCACTTGGTCCCGAAATGTTAGTTGGTGCACTTGCCTGTGAAAGCATAGATCGACAATTTACATTTATTAACAATATAGATCCAGACGAAATACACAGGCAATTGAAATCTATTGGTAATTTAGAAGACACTCTTTTTTACATCGTCAGTAAATCTGGTGGTACTGTTGAGACAAACGCGATACTTGCCATAATTCTTAACTTTTTAAAATCAAGGGGCGTAGAAGATAGCGAGCTAAGAGACTACTTTGTTTTTTGTACTGACCCAAAAACAAGCCAGCTAAGAGAGCTTGCAAAACGCCATCAAATTGATTGTATACCTATTCCTAGTAATGTCGGTGGGCGGTTTTCAGTCCTCTCTCCAGCGGGACTATTACCTGCCCTATTTGCAGGTATTGATATTGACTCTCTTGTAGAGGGTGCAAAAAGTATGGCAGATGCTATTAGCTCTAAAACGAGTGAGTACGCTCTGCTAATTGATTTATTCAGTGGCCTAAAAAACGCCTTAGAGAAAAATGTAAATCAAACAGTTCTTATGCCCTACTCTTCAAGATTAAGAAATTTCTCCTCCTGGTTTGTTCAACTTTGGGCCGAATCACTTGGAAAAAAAGAAAACCTCGAAGGAAAAACACTAAATCTAGGACTTACCCCTATTTCAGCATTCGGGGCGACTGATCAGCACTCCCAGATGCAACTTTTTAAAGAGGGGCCAATCGACAAATTTATTATCTTTATAGGGATTGAAAAGTTCACCCATGACTATCCACTTTCTTGTGGGCAAGAAACACCGGTATTAGAGCAATTATCTCCTTTTAGCCTATCTCAACTTATGACTGCAGAGCTTGAGGGAACAATAAAGGCAATTGAAAGTGATAACAGACCTTTTGCAAAGCTGGTCTTCAACAAATGTGATGAAATTCATCTAGGACAGTCAATAATTTTTTTCGAGTCCCTTACTGTTTTAATGGGTCACCACCTAGGAATAGACACATTCAACCAGCCAGGAGTGGAAGCCGGAAAAAAATATGCTCTCGAATGGCTTGAAGGTATCTAATATTACACTACCAGCAGCATGTGCCTACTGGCCCAAATAAATTAGCTTAGAGAAAATATCCCTACACAAGGGAGCACACAGTGAAAAAAACAGTCTATTGTTTAGCAATTCTATTTCTTTTAGTTTCATGTAATCCAGATGGTAAAGATCATGAGGAATGTAGCCTCGATGCTCTTAAAAAGTATTCAACGTCAGCGGAAAAGGTCACGATTAAAGATCGACTGGGCAATAAAATCATCTACCCATATGAACAAACAAAGTCAGGTGTTTTCATTGAAGGAGATATAAAGGTTGGCGAAGGAAAACTTACTCCCAAAAGCTTAATTAGAGTAGGAAAAACCTGGACCGATGGAATTGTCTACTACACCATTGACAGCAGTATCGACGACAATGACGTTGATGATATAGAGGATGCAATTGAACATTGGCAGGATAAAACAGGAGGCGAAATCGTCTTCAAAAAAAGAGTTTCTGAATCCAATTATGTAGAATTTATAAAAGACGATGGCTGTTGGTCACAAGTTGGCATGATGGGAGGTAAACAAAATATTTCTCTTGATGATGGATGCGGACTTCCCCAAGCAATTCATGAAATTGGCCATGCGCTGGGCCTATGGCATGAGCAAGGAAGAGCTGATAGAGATGAATATGTAGAAATACTTTGGTGTAATATTACTGAAGATAAACGCTACAATTTTCTACAAGTCGGATCAAAAGGATCGGATTCAGGATCATACGATTATGACTCGA
>Ga0257117_1002221_pt1 | contig 10363 bp, 9 predicted proteins | sample SI112_135mmetaG_FD_190157 | JGI IMG/M metagenome (GOLD analysis project Ga0257117, IMG submission 190157) | Marine microbial communities from Saanich Inlet, British Columbia, Canada - SI112_135m | ecosystem: Environmental > Aquatic > Marine > Inlet | place: Canada: British Columbia | collected... | reverse complement strand
ACCTTGTAACCCATTGGGACTTTGCTGCTTCCTTCGGAAAATTTATTCCATAATCCAGCTGGGTTCATTAGCTCTCGCGGACCTGCGCTATATGCATTTCCCTTATCTGTAGTTGTTAAAACAGGACTACCTTTAACACCTGCAAGTGGTATAAATTTAAGTACTCCTGGGTAGATTAATGTGAGTTGTTTTAGTCCTGATGAGATTGAGTCTCCAAGTCCATCAGTGCAACGCTGATCACATGTTACAAGAGGGAGCAGGCGGCTAGGTGGAACACCTGGCCTTGTAGCGCCTATGCCCGAGAGGTATTTATCTCCCGCAAATTGGCCTTCTACTAACTCAAGTCCCCACATGCTCATTAGTTTCTTCAAATTTGAGCTATTGGAATCTCCTTGGCGAGCGATACGGTCTACAGTGGCACTTGGATCTACTAGTAAGAGAAGATTTCCTCCGCCAATAACAAATTGATCAATTGCAAATCTAGTTTTCTCAGAAAAGTTTTTAGGGTGAACAACGAGGAGAGTATCAATACTTTTAATTTCAGCTGTATCAGGCTTAATTTCTTTTAGATTGTAAAATTCTCGTAAAAATTTAATGAAAATCCAGGACTCCTCAGGTTTTTTCCCCTGCATTCTCATCATTTGCGCCATGTATGGACTTGTTTCTTCTTTGATAATCGGAAGCGATGATAAAATACCAATAGTTTTCTTCTTTGGGTCAGTTACAGTATAAATCATTTTCGTTATGTCATATTCAACCGTTTCTTGTTTATTTGGATCAAAAAATTCAATTGTCTTTTCAGTTCCAGTTTCACTTATTGCTACTAACCCAAATATATAGCTCTCTGTTTGTGTTATATAGAATTTTTTAAGCCCGTAAGCCACAGCATTTTCTTCATTTTCAGTATCTGGTCTGGGATCAATAATCTCTAGAGTTAGATTACCTCCTGAATTTGCCACATATTGTTTGAGAAGTTTTTCAACATACTGAGCATAGTTATTAAAGCCTCGAATACCCTCAGACCCTTTATTGGCTGCAGTTTTTGAATAGAAGAATTTTAGCTTAATGGGCGCATTTAACTTTTTTAAAATGGATACACTTCCATCAGATAAGGTGTAGAGGTTTTCTTGTGTGAAATCCAATTGGAATTTTTTCCCAATTGTTGAACCAATATGAATTAAAAAGACCATTGATAGTGCGCTAAGTACTATGATGAGCAATTCTTCTTTTTTTCCTTTCATCACGACTCCTTATTAGTTTGCTTTTTTATAATCAAGTAAGCTCATGCTGGCATATACCCAACCGACAATCATGGCCCCAAAAAACCAAAGATCGCTTAATCTAACAACACCCCTGCCCATAGATTCAAAATGATTTAGGATGCTTAACTCTTCAAATAGGGAAACCATGTATTTGGGAAATAGCGTTGATAGTGTTTCTAGAATAGGAGGAGAGCCTGCCATTAGAAAAATGTAGCAAAACACTACAGAAAGAATAAAACTAACAACTTGATTCTTTGTTATTGCGGAGAAGAAAGTACCAACTGCTAAAAAGCTTCCTGCTAGAAGTAGAGAAGCAAAGTATCCTAAAAAGATCACTCCGTAGTCGGGTTTACCTAAGTAAGCCACTGTGAATACTATTGGCATGGTGCCAAGTAGAGCAAGGGCAATGAATATCCAAGCAGCAATAAATTTACCTAGAACTGCCTGTGGAACTGTAACTGGTAGAGTCAGCAAAAATTCAATTGTCCCACTCTTTCTCTCCTCTGCCCAAAGTCTCATGGCAGTTGAAGGAATAAGAAAGATAAATAACCAAGGAATATATCTAAAAAATGAGGACAGGTCTGCCTGTCTCATCACAAAAAAACTTCCTCTACCTGGCTCAAAAGTTACATACCCAATGGCAAATAAAAAAATCACTGTGAATACATAGCCAAGTGGGGTGGTAAAGTAGCTTTTTAATTCTCTTTTAATTATGGCCTTTGTTGTATGATGCATCATAGTGTTACTCCTTCAACATCAAGGCTTGTTGTAATAGCTCTAAAAACGTCATCGACCTTTCGGTCTGCTGATTTCTCACTGAGCTCTGAAGGTGTGCCATCAAATAATTTTTTCCCAGAAGAAATTATTATGGCCCTTGTACATACTGCTTCCACTTCTTCAAGAATATGTGTGGAGAGAATGATACACTTTGAGTTACTTAATTCTTTTATCAAGGCCCTCACATCATGTTTTTGGTTGGGGTCCAGGCCATCAGTGGGTTCATCAAGAATTAGAACTTCGGGGTCATGGATAAGTGCTTGTGCCATTGAAACTCTTCTTTTAAATCCCTTAGAAAGAGTCTCAATGCTTTGGTTTTTAACATTTTCAAGATGACACTTTGTGATAACACCATCAATTGAGCTTGGTCTTCTCTCTAAATCAATATTTCTCATTTCACAAACAAATTGTAGAAATTCTACCACAGTCATATCTTCGTATAGAGGAGCATTTTCTGGCATATAACCAATTTTTCTTTTCACGGAGATGGGATCCTCATGAATAGAGTGCCCAGCAACTTTAACATCTCCATCACTTGGTTTTAAAAAACAAGTAATAATTTTCATTGTTGTAGATTTGCCGGCACCATTTGGACCTAGAAATCCCAAAACCTCACCGATATTGACATTAAACGAGACATCATCAACAGCTTTAATATTACCAAAATTTTTAGAAAGATTGCTTACTTCAATCATTATATCCCCGCAACTTACTATTCGTTTCAGCGCCGCAGAAAGCGCCTGGTTATAACCTAGATACTAATATCATCTTCATTAGAATTAGACTGTCAAGACCTCAGGATAAAATTTTTAAATTTCAAATTTTTGAGATGGTTGGGTTTTCTTTTTTGCTGGGGTTGTCTGCTTTGTCCCAAGGGGTTTTCGGGGGCTTATCACTGGTATTCTTATGATGATTAAATTACCTTTTTCTTCAATGGAAACGTCTTTTTCATCAACACCTCTAGGGATACTATAACTACGCGAAAATTTTGATACAGCTCGCCTGCCTTTTCCTGAAGAGATGAGCTCTCCTTTTATTGTGACCATTCTATCTTTAATATTTATTTCAAGGTGATTTTTATTTAAGTTAGTAGTATCAATTTGTATTACAGAGAATTTTTCATTCTCTTTTTTTGTTATTTTAGGGCCTCTAAGTGAGTTACCAAATTGACTACCTTTAAAAAAGGGATCGCTAAAGGGGTCATTTTGACTGTCAAAGAATTTTTTAAACCGCTGCCTTATTCCATCCATTCCAAAAAATGGGTCATCTGAACCATTATCAAATTGATTGAATAGCTTATCCATTTGCTTGTGGTGTTGTTCTATTTGCTCTTTGATCCACTTCTTTTCACGCATTTCCTGGGAATCTGGGGCAGGGGTTTGTGAGCTACAAATGCCTGATATCAAATAAAGTAAAATAGTAACGAAAAGAGTTGAAAGTTTTTTCATTACTATGAGTTAGCAAACTTTAGTGTTTTCACAATCTGCGATGCGAAATCATCCAACTTTAAACTCACTCGCCTTGGAACTCGTCCAAGCTCTTTCCCAGCTTTCAGGAATAATTCCTTCATTTAATTGGCCAACTTCCAGAAAGTTGTAAATATCATAAAAGTTTAGAACCTTTACATCACTTACTCTTCGATTAATATGCCAAGGACGAATATGTTCAGGTCCCTCAAAACCAGCAGCACTTAGTACATGAAGAAAACTTTCAAGGGTTAGTTTGTGAAAGTTGTAGATTCTTTCAGCCTTGTCATCAATATCAAGTCCAAACATTAAACCTGGATCTTGGGTGGCAATGCCTGCTGGGCAGTGGTTACTATTACACCTCAGGGCCTGAATGCAACCAAGTGCAAACATCATTCCCCTTGCTGAGTTACATAGGTCAGCGCCAAGGGCCATTCTTTTAATAAGTGCAAATCCAGTAATGACTCTAGCACTTGCAATGATTTTCATTTTATCTCGGAGTCCACATCCTACAAGTGTGTTGTGAGCAAAAACAAGACCATCATTTAAGGGGGCGCCGATTCTGTTGGTAAACTCTAATGGAGCAGCCCCAGTTCCACCTTCCCCACCATCAACTGTGATGAAGTCTGGATAAATTTTTGTTTCCATCATCGCTTTGCAAACAGCAAAGAAATCTGATTTCTTTCCAATACATACTTTGAAACCGACAGGCTTTCCACCTGATAACTCTCTGAGGTTTTGTATGAAATGCATAAGCTCAATTGGTGTTTTAAAGGCAGTGTGAGCTGATGGGGAGATAACATCCTTACCAGCCTCTACAAGTCTGATGTCAGCAATTTCCTCCGTAACTTTTTCTCCTGGAAGGATACCTCCATGCCCAGGTTTCGCCCCTTGAGAAATTTTAATTTCAATCATTTTTACATTTTCAAGCGTTGCCCTTTCAGCGAAGCTGACTTTGTCGAAATTACCGTTCTTGTCTCTGCATCCGAAGTATCCTGTCCCAACTTGCCAAACTAGATCACCTCCATGTTCAAGATGATGTGGAGAAATGGAGCCTTCACCAGTGTTGTGAGAAAACCCCCCTTTTAGGGCGCCTTTATTTAATGCCAAAACGGCATTTTTACTAAGAGAGCCAAAGCTCATCGCTGAAATATTCAATAGGCTAGCACTATATGGTTTGGAAGTGAGCTCATTTCCTATTAGTACTCTTGGGGGCGTATGGGGAATTTCTGTTGGATTCATAGAATGAGAAATCCATTCGTATCCCTCGACGTATATTTCTTTTTGAGTTCCAAAGGGAAGAGTGTCTGTCACATTCTTCGCTCTTTGGTATACAATGGAGCGCTCTTCCTTACTAAATGGCTTACCTGAATTAGAAGTTTCGATGAAATACTGCTGGATTTCTGGTCGGATCATTTCAAGAATATATCTGAAGTGCCCAACTACAGGAAAATTTCTAAGTATTGCATGCTTCTTTTGAAAGACATCATGTAATCCAATTAAAATGATGGGAACAAAGAGGATGAAGGAGAGCGCTGCTGGTTGCCAGTACCTAGACATCGCATAAACCACTAGAAATAAAAAAATTGTTGAAAAGAAAAAGAGCATTCTCATAACTTTCTCCGTAATATTTGTTACGACTCCTCTATCGTCTTCAAGTTCTTGGAATCTAAAATTTTCTAACTTAATAATTGTGATATTGACTTTTTTTCTGGGTATGCTACCTTGAGCAAATGATGAAAGAAATACGACACTCGTTCATTCACGCTTCTACCACCACCCCCTAGGGGTTTCAGCATTAATTACCCTACATTTAAATAGATATTATTGGTTTGTTTTATCCGGGCCCACTAGTCCGTTAATAAGGAAAATAATTATGAAAGATATAGCTACAATTGTTAGTGAGGGTGAGCTATTACTCGCTCCAAGTGATCACTTAAAGATCATGTTGACTGAAGAGTTCGTCGTATTTTTTGATTATATCAGGCCAGAATAGATCATTCGTATGGAAGTGCTCTAGTTTGGCCTGCCCCCGGTTTTTATCTTTAATCGCTTGTGTGATTTTTTGTTCAAGATCTTCCAAATTGTCGTACAGGTATTGTGAGTGGTGTTCTTTCTTAACGAGATAGGGATAGTTCATTCTCTTAGGGAGTATTGGCTTGGCTCCAGATAAGACGGCTTCAACTGTACTAATGCCAAAATAGTCGTGAAGAGATGTGACAGGGAGTATGTCGGCACGGCTAAGCCAGTGAAGGTATTCTTCTATTGTGGCAACTGGCCCCCACTGGATAATTTCATCTGCTAATTTTTCTTTGGCCTGCGGGAAAATTTCTGGGATTCTGCCACTATTATAGCCCAAGGTAATTAACTCAAAGGGAAGGCCTTGGTCTTTAATTTTGAAGAGTACTTTAAAAAAATCTTCAGGATTTTTGTCATACTCCCATCTGTGGTTCCAAAGTATTTTTAAAACGTCTGATTCATCGGTGTCAGACTTTGGATTTGACTTAAAACGAGGGTCAATACCTACCTCCAGCACAAAGGACTTTTTCCTAATGCTAGAAATAGTGCCAACACCTTTGAAATCGGGCATTTTCCTGAGAAATGCTTCGAGGTCCTTAAAAAAGGAATCAAAGTGAAATTTTGAATTGAAAATATTAAAATCAGACACAAGTGCATTTGTATAATTGATAAAAGAAAAATGCAGGTCTCTATTTTGGCGAGGTACATGGTCTTGATCTGACCATGGATAGGAAAACTGGCTTTCATGAAAATAGGTTGCAAACTTTGTGCTCTTTGAAAATTTCTCTCTGCCAAGTGAAATGAATAGTCCTAGGTCACACATATCTGAAGCTAGAATTAAATCATACTCTTTTTGACTATCCAGAAACTGTCTACTAAGTTCAACTGCTCCCCCATGCATTCGCCATTTCCAATTCTTCCCAGGCATTTCTAAAAGATCTATTTCATGAGTTGAATAGTTAACTAGGGACTCACAAAAGTACTTATGGGAGCCAGTTGAAAATGGTTCTAGTAAGAGAATATTCATGCACACACCATAGTGTGAATAGTGTGGATTGTGAATTCGTTAGTTGCTGATGACGCGGTACTTTTCTTTTCTAAATTTGTTGCGTTCTTCTTGATGCTGCGCTTCGAGTTGATACTTATCTAGTTCTTGTTTGGAGTTAAAGTCATCCCATTTTTGCTGGGAGTTTTGATTATTCATATCGTGTATGCTTAAAAATGCACCACGTGCTCTTTTTTGATTTTTCACGAGTTTACTAACTTGTTGCGTTTGCTCGAAACGAAGGACCTGAAGGTTTTTCCAGCTATAGCCTACTTTTTGCTCACTTTTTGGCCTACTCGTCTCAACCATTAATTTTAAGTCGCCAATTTGATTTCTTAAATCTATAATAACTTGATCTTTGGCACGAATATGATCACTTTGATCGATGAGAGTTTTTCTTAAATCATTTCTAATCTTAGTACTCAAATCGTGGTTACTTACAATCAAGCTTTGGATCATAGAGTTGTTATTACTATATTTGTGTTTACTGGTTTGCTGTCTAATGGCATTGGCTATTTCTTCACCTGTAGGTGCATTTTTTTTCCAAAATAACAGTCCAAAGCCAAAGCAAATGATTCCATAAATTGAGAATAGGGAGATCTTGCCATAAAAGTTAAGCTCTTTTTTGATGGTAGGTAAAAAAGAATTGTCGAGCGGTGACTTCTGGATTTTTTTATCTTGTTTTGAAACAAGCTTATCAAAACTAGTTTGTGTGCGTTCTTTCATAGCAAGACCCCCTAGGCTTATAATTTTAGCCATATTTATTAAAACCAACGTAGAGAATTTGCTAAGTACCGCAATTTAAGGTGTTTAGGGATTTATTTAAATAAAAACTATTGTGGAATTCGAGCCTAGATTTTGTGGCGATTCAATTTGTTGATTAATATAACTTGCGGTCAGACCAATTATTATTCTTTAGTACTGAAGAGAATTCTCCATCGGTAAAGTTGAAGAGCTCAGAGCGCACATAACCGCATTCACAACAATAGGTTTGATTGTAGAAAAAGATCTGTCCATCAAGTACAAATGTATTGAACTTTCTATTGCACACATCTCCCAAGTTGTAGACCGCCTTAGGTTTCTTTAAATAGACAAAAAGTGGGCCATCTATGTAATCAATCTTTCTTACTTTTTCAGTAAGTTGATATTGTATGAATTTTATTTCATCTATTTCTTTTGAATATAGACCTACTGGTCTGAGCCTTGAAAAATCACCTGTGTGATAGGGTATTTTATTTCCTTCAATCTCTTTTTTAACGGTGACTGATTTACTAAAAAGTTTATTTAGCTGGTTTTCAGCTTGAATTTTTTTGTGAAGCTTTCTCAAACCTGAACCCTTAAATCTTGATAATTTAATATTCTTAAATCTGACATCATCAAGACCTACAAACGCTACAAAATAAGAGCTTGGGTTCTCGCATCCATGGATTTTTTCAAGCTTGGTTGCCCTGAAATTTGAAAACTGGTCTTTGAATTTAAAGGCACCGCCCGTTACTGCTCGACAAAATGAGTTATGCTCTTTGTTTAGAAGGATTAACGGGGTCCCTCTTTTATATTTGCCATAAACACACAAAGTATTTGGCACACTACTGCACCCATACCCGGTGTAAGTAAAAGCAAAGTGCTTTTTTTGTGAAGAGTAGGTCGTATTCGTATACTTGAAAAATCCCTCTTTAGTAGCGACGTCTGCGTACAAGTTAGAAATACTTAAAAGTAATAATAGTGAGGTTTTTATCATATTCATTTTACGATTAGAAATTTTGCTAGAGATTCTGTATTTACCGCACAATGGAGACCGCCAGCTATTGGATGCCATGAGCCTTTGACACCTCTTTTTACGGAGATGTTGTAAAACTCTTTAGCGTAGTTGTAAAAACCATACTCATCTTTATCTCCGCATGAAATATATAACTCACTTGAGTTCTTTGTTAAAAGTTTTGGACCTTGCACTAGTGGTGAATTGGTTTTCCAGTCGGAAAGGGTTGGGGTAAATAATTTTGTTAGCTGCACAAGAAGTTCTGCGCGGTCTCTGGAAGCTCCAGTATCTAAAATGTATTTGTCGACGTCCGCACTTGAAGATTCAGGGGTCAGCGGAGAAATCGCTGGGCAAACGAGCGCAACTTTTGAAAACAGTCTTGGAAGGTTTAAAAGCATTGCACTTGCATTGAGACCCCCCATTGAATTGCCTACTAAAAGTCTTTTGGAAGGAGCAAGACGTTCAGTTTTTTCTATAAGTGGAATAATCTTGCCTGCCATGAGTTCAAAAAGTCCACTATAAGGGCTTCCATTTTTTTTGGCCAAAACCCAAACTGTTCCGAGAGATATACTTACAACTTTTGGAGGATTGACTTTATTTTTATCCCAGGCCTTTCGAACATCTTCAGCAAAAAAATCTTTTTCAGCCCAAGTCATCTCGCTGCCACCTTTTCCGTGGAAGTGATAAAGGAGTTGGTCACTATTGCCTGTATCATTGGTGTGAAGACAGTAAGACCAATCTATAGGGGAGTCGTAGTCCGTGCACTTACTGCTCCAAGAGCTAAATGCATTAACAGTGATAAGTAAGGAAAAAATGAGTGAAATAATCTTCATTAGAATGACCCTTTCAATAGATGGTTGAAATAGATCTGTGCCTGTTTTTCTTGTCTTTGTCTATACTATAGTGATTGTTGTTGCTGCGCAGAAGTTAAGGTTTGGTCAGCTTGAGGCAGGCCTGGGGGTCATCAGTTGTAATATAATCAACACCTTCATCTATCAACTTCTGCATTTTTTTAGGTGAATTAATTGTATAAACTGATGTTTCAACATTCTTAAGTTTTGCAAGTTTTTTGAGAATTCCTTTAAACCACTTTATGTCTGCACCGTAACTAGATTTTTTAATCTTGGGGCACCAGTGATGATAGAGCCTTAAGGCTTTGACTTTTTTTAGTCTAGGAACCTGTTGGGCATATTCCAGGGCCTTCTTTTTAAAAGATATAAGCCTTAAATACTTTGCCGGGTTATAGGTAAGGTGTTCAGAGATTAATGTAACAGTACTAAAAGAAGGCACATCTTTAAATTCAATAAAAAGAGTCACGTCTTTATAGATGAAGTAGGTGAGAACTTCATCAAGTGTGGGAATTTCTTCATCGTTTTTTAGCAGACAGTTTTCTTTAATCTCTTTTAAGCTGAGGTGCTTGATGAGTTTTCTACGAGGACAATCTCTAGAGGGCTTATCTTTTGCAAGTCTGTGAAGGGTTTTGTCATGAAAGACAATACCTTTATCATCTTGGGTGTGAACTACATCAAACTCAATACCATCACTTCCTATTTCATAAGCTGACTTCAATGAGCTCAAGCTGTTTTGGAAAAAGTATTCACTATTTCCCCTATGGGCCACGCAACTGGTATTTGCCTCAAGCTTTGTCATAAATATAATAAATAAAATGGTCAGTAGAATTTTCATAGTTCTCGATGTGTGAAACTCTCTGCTTCTATTTTAAGGTATTTCGGGGTTCTAGCCCTGTTAATATTTCATTAAGTATGTTCGCGCACATTGGGCGAACCATTTTTGGGAGCTTGAAGTTGACAATTTTGGTCCCCGATGACAGTCTGCGTTGTATGTTGAAATAAGCTGGGGCGGATATGAAAAATTACATAGTTATACTTACCTTTTTGCTATTCCAGAGTGCATTTTCTCAAATCGTTGAGGTGGACACTGAAAATCTTTCTCAGAGTTGTGATGAACTCGAGTTTTCAAAAATCTCCTATGGATATGAAAACAAGGGCAAGTTCATGGAAGCTTGCAAAGATTTGAG
>Ga0257117_1002211_pt1 | contig 10394 bp, 7 predicted proteins | sample SI112_135mmetaG_FD_190157 | JGI IMG/M metagenome (GOLD analysis project Ga0257117, IMG submission 190157) | Marine microbial communities from Saanich Inlet, British Columbia, Canada - SI112_135m | ecosystem: Environmental > Aquatic > Marine > Inlet | place: Canada: British Columbia | collected... | reverse complement strand
TCATATCTAAGCTTGCTCTTATTGGTGCACCCAATGCAGGTAAATCTACTCTTTTAAATAAGCTTCTAGGTGCAAAAAGAGCACTGGTAAGTGATATTGCAGGTACCACAGTGGACCCGATCGAAGGATATTTCGATATCTATTTTGGTAAAGATGTTTCAAAAGTTGATAAGTTTTTTAAAGGTCACAAAAACAATCACGAATTTTGGGGAGAGTTTGAAAAATTATTGGTTGATGAGGAAACTGGCCAAATAAAGCAAGAGTGCATTGATAAATTTGATGTTTCTGATATGGATTTAGAGAGCTTTCAAGATGAAGATGATGATGATGATGCAAACGGTGAGCAATTTGAAACCTTAAGTGACGACGCCGGAGTTGATCATAAAGTAGAAAATATTCTAGGCGACGCTGAAGCTTGTGAAGTGGCAGAAGAAGTTTCTGAAGTTGACGCAGGCCCATGTGATAAAAGTAATGGAAGTTACTGGAGATCACTACTGATTGTGGATACTGCTGGAATTCGTAGGAAGAAAAGTGTTTGCGGGGAAATTGAAAATCAAAGTATTTATAGGTCTCTTCGCTCTATTCAAGACTCGGAAATCGTTCTGATTCTTGTTGATGCTACCCAAGGGATCTCTCATCAAGACAGACGACTAGCAGATATTGCCCTAGAAAAAGGGAAGTCCATTATCATTTGTCTCAACAAAATAGATCTTTTGAAAGATAAATTGAAAACAAGCAAGGCCCAAAATCAGTGGCTGGAAGAGCTAAGAGTTGATATCCCATGGCTTGGCTATGTGGAATTGGTTCCGCTCTCGGCAAAATACGGAAGTAGAGTAAACTCGTTAAAAGAAGCAATTAAAAGAACTGTTATAGTTAGAAACTCTCAAGTTCCAACTTCAAGGCTTAACGATTTAATTGGTCACATGGTAGAAACTCACCCTGTAACCCTTAAAGATTCTAGAGGAAAGAGATTCAAGGTGAAATACGCCTCTCAAGTGAAGGCCAATCCACCTACATTTCTTTTATTCACCAATAAAGGAAGAGGAATCCCCGCAAACTATAGACGCTATCTTCAAAATGGAATTAGAAGGGAATTTAGTCTCTACAATACTCCTGTCCATCTTATTTTTAGATCTGGAAAGGAATTTGAGAAAAAATTGACGACTTAATTTGAGGAAATGAGTAATTGGAAATCGTAAAGAAAAATGAATATGAGCTTAACAATTTGGAAAAAGCAGGCCTTCAAACTCTTTTGAAGTCTGCTTTCCCCGATTGCTTGTCCAGTAGAATATACTTCAAGCAACTTCCTCACTTCAGATTAATTGGCTCCATTGAAAATACAATTATTGGTCAAGTTGGAGTCGACCACAGGGTCATATCACTAAATGGAAATTCCAAAAGTATTTTTGGAATTATTGATTTATGTGTAGACTCCGCTCACAAACGAAAGGGACTGGCAGAGGAAATGATCCTGGAAATTGAAAGTCTTGCAAAAGAAAATAAAATTGATTTCATCGTATTATTTGCAGATGATCAGAGGCTCTATCATCGTCTAGGGTTTCAAAGTGTTTCGAACAGATGTAAGTGGCTTGGTATTGATGAACATAAAACGGTTGGAATAATACAAGACAGTCTCGCTGATTGTATGATGATAAAGAAGACTGGTAATTCTGAGTGGCAGAATGAGGATGTGGATATGCTCGGTTATTTATTTTGAAGTTACGGGATTACTTCCATTGAACTCGAACTAGGACTTTGTGTGCTCTTTTAGAGGGGCGTATCACTTAGGAGCGCTAGCAAATTCCACAAATCAGGTACTTAGAAACGATTGGAATTGTGAGCACAAGCAGATCACTCCACTAGTAGATTGGAAATTGACTAATATTTGGACACTTCAAATTGAAAAAATCAAAAGCTATTCTTCCTAAATTTATAAACACAATCAAAAGATCTTCTCCCTTAATATTTAGATAACTTAAATAGTTCCAAGCTTCTATTGAAGAAAAAACACAGAAGTTTTGGGACAATATCATTTGGAGAAAAAAATGAAAAATCTATTAATCTGTACTTTAATAACTTTCGCCGTATCAATGGATGCATTTGCATTGGTAAATGAAGAAGTGCTTCCTTCCGGCCTAAGTTGAGCGTGTGGCAAAGTTATCTCAATCAAACGAGACACAACTCAAGAAAATAGAAATATTGAACTTAGCGTAATCATTAAACCTGGTCATGATGGATTTAGTTACGGGTTTGCAGTAAGTAAAAAAACTCTAAAGGATGAGTATGTGAAGAGTTTAGTATTAAACTCGTTGGGTAAATCCATTTGTGTTAACTATTCCGCTGGTGAAAGTTCTAAATTTTGGCTCAAGGCCATAAATTTAAAACTCTAGTCATCCAAAAAATACATATTCAACATCTCTAGGAAAATCGATTCTCGGAGATGTTGCTCATTAAGTCCCGTATTTAAACTCAAGCATTTATATAAAATTTAGCAAGATAAAGGATTTTTGAGAATCCTAGAAATCGGAACCATTAGAGTTGCGACCACATCATAGAAGGTGCCACCTTTTCTTTGGCACCTTTGCTTTGCCAATTTGTTAATTTGTACTTCCACACTTTTGGGACTAAATGCATTGGGCCACTAAATCAAAACAGTGTATTCTTACCTTTAACAAAAAAGAAATAGTTGTTCACGGGCCGTGGGAAGGTTGAGTTTCAGGCCTAGTTGGGTGGCGGCCCTTTTATCACGGTATAGCTTAGAGTTGTTTTGATGAGTTTTGTGATGTGGGTATTTTGTAGTTGTTATGTGGTTTTGAGGATTGCTTTTATGGGGAAGGGTTGGGGAGGAATTTCAATTCTGGAAAAGCTGACTTTGGTGATAGGTTTTATTTGGAAATAGTGCTTGGGAGATAATTTTTCGTTCTATTTATAGAGGGAGAAATGGTAATGAGATTCTTTTTTAGGGGGGCCTATACTCCTTAGAATGGTCTTGGTGGTACTTCACTAAAATTATTCAGGGTCCCTAATTAAATTTAAAGTACAGTGGTCCTAGCAGAGCTTTATGGGAGCAATATTTGGGCGGTAAAACCGTGGTAAGCTGCTGGAGAGCTTGGAGGTTAGAGGTGATGATTGAGAAAATGAGTGATGATAAATTATTAAAAAGTGTTCTACTAGAAGTTAAAAAAGAAAAGGATCAGCTCCATATTGTGCTTCTCCATTTGAAAGAAATTTATAGAAGAAGATTGTTTACTGAGTACAACTGTAGAACACTTAATGAGTACTGTGTAAAAGAGCTGGGTTATACTCGTGGAGAGGCCTATTACCGAGTCACGGCGATGAAGTTAATGGCAAACTCGGATCAAATTGAAAAGGCCATCCAAAAAGGAGAGCTCTCACTCACTGCTGCGGTTGTGGCCAGTGATTATCTCACAAACCAGTCAGACAAATCGGTGGCCAAAAAAGAGGAAGTTATTTCAAAGATTGTGGGAGTCCCCATATCAAAAGCAAAAGAGATTTTATCTACACCACCGTCAACGCCAAAACACTCTCCTAAAAAAGAACTTCTCCCTAAATTAAAAGTCTCTAAAAAAGTCTTGGAACTTTTAAATGAGCTGCAAGATCTGACAGGGGAGGATCAGATCAAATTACTTGAAGTGTCCCTTGAAAATAAACTAAAACAAGTTAAGAAATGTGAATTAAAAGCAATTCAAAGGCCTTCTCCAATACAAAGTGTCAGGTCTAGGTACATTTCTCAAGTCATAAAAAGAAAAATTCGAAGAAGAGCAAATTATACCTGCGAGCATGTTAGCATGCAGGCAGGGAGGTGCGCTGAATCCAGGAATCTAGAATTTGATCACCACATCACTCCCTATTCAAAGGGAGGGAAAAATACTTTGGAGAATTTAAGACTTGTATGCAAAAACCACAATACCCGGCAATTTGTTTTAGACTTTGGCCCAAAACTTTTAGAAAAAATTACCAAGAAGAATTAGCTCATTGCCATAGAAGGTGCCATTTTGGAAAAATTATCCGTGCATATTTATAAGGTGATAATTTACCAACTGAATACATATGATAGCATTACGGACCAAACGTCTCCTGTAAGGTCTTCATAGCCACCGCCATTTACTGAGTTGACTTGGTAGTCAGCGGTGTATCTGTCAAAGAAGTTGACTCTGTGGAAGAGAACTTCAAAGCCTATGTAGGATTCTTTGATTTGCACGGGAAATTCAAACCCTCCACCGAGGGCGGTGCCCATGCCTCCACCTGATAGGGTGTCAATATTGTCTAGATCGAGAAATTTATTTTTTTGATACCAGTATTCGAAATTTCCAGTGAGGTAGGGGTTTGACCAGGTGATGGCCGTTCCCAGGTCATCTGTATCGATATAGTAGCGGTACCCAAAATGAACTCTGAGCATTCTCACTTCAATATTTCCGGGAGGGGCACTGGCGTGGACGATAGTGGTGTTGCCAATGAACATATTGTGCTGAGAGTAGGCAATCCCCATCGTGATGGCATTGTGAAAATTTAAAAAATAGGAAACACCAAAGTTGTAGCTGGGATTATCGTCATCATAGGCAAGGCCTCTATTTCCAGTAAAGGTAGTGGTACCCAGACCAAGAGAAAATGAGAAAAAACGGCCGTAGCGATAAAACCTTTCATCTTCTAAAACTTTATTTGTGTCGAGATCTTCATTGAAATCAGAAAAAATATCGCCGCCAATTTCTAGATCATCATCACCACCATTAAAAGGGTTGGATAGCTCCCCTCCAAATTGAGCGTGAGAAGCACTTACTGACAGAAGTAAAAGTAAGGGGAGAATGGTTTTTGGGAATCTCATCCTTGAATTCTCTCAAAGTAATTACGTAGACTCATTCAAACGCACCTATAAATTATAGGACATATTAAGTGTGCTTTGCAAAAATTAAAGGTAAAAGTGTGCACCTGCGACAACAATTGAGGATCCCATGGTCTCGACTCTCATACTGTGTTTGAGTTTATTGAGGCCCAAACCAAACTCTAAGCTAAAGCCAAGGCTTTCGACACCGGGGAAGTTAAACTCAGATCCACCACCTAAATCAATTTGAAACCCTGAATAGGAAGCCGAATTTATTTTTTGAGTTAAAAATGCAGCGCCTGCAGCGATGAAGAAATTGAGGTTTGGCTCTTCAAATAAAATTTTATAGACCTTGCCTCCCATCCCCATTCCACCATTATCAGAATCAGTGTTGAGCCCTCCTAGAACGGCAAAGCCAAAGGTAGAGGAGCGCTGGAGCTTGAGTGATATAGCGGGTACACCGTTGATAAATTGGTTGCTCATACCCACCCCCAGGCGACCTTTTCTTTCACGGGCCTGTGCACCTTGCATTGTTACGCTGCCGAGAGTAATAATGATGAGTAGTGTTGTTTTCCACTTTTGATTCATCTTGGACGTCCCTATCTCAAAAATTTGGAAGATTTAATAAATTAAACAATAGCTAACTATTTTTGACAACTTAAAAGGTCACGAATAATATTTGCACTTAAAACTTTTGATAAATAAGGGGTCTCGTAATTATGTCCACAAAAGCGCCAGCTGAGGGAGTACCTACTCGGGTTATTGATGATACTTTAAAAGACACTGAATTTGGTGAGATGATACTTCACCACAAGGCCTTAGTTGTTGGTGTATTCACAGCAGCTGTTGTTATAGCAGTAGGCTATGGACTCTTTACACACTTTGCCCAAAAGAAAATCGCCGATAGAGCAGCTAAAATCTATAGCTATAAGTCAGCTTATCTTGATCACTTCAAAAAGAAAGATCCAAAAGAGGCTGCAGCAGCTAAAAAAGAAGGGGAAAGTGAAGCCCCCAAGGTTACCGTGACAGCTGAGCAAATCATGGCTAATGTGGCTCCCCTTATAAGTGAGTATAGTGGGGATCAAACAATTATCCCTGTTGTCCTTGAAACCTATTTAGCTTTGAAAGACAATGGACACCAAGCTAAGGGCCTAGAGCTTTTGAAAAAGATTGCTGGAGGCTTGAAGTCAAATCAAGTGACAAATTTTTATGTTATTTCTGCACTTGCCGCTGCACTTGAAGATAGTGGAGATTATAAAACAGCTATTGAACACATTGAGGGCCTTACTAAAACGGGGAAAGTTCTTTTTGAAGAAAAATTATATCTAGACTTGGGTAGACTCTATGGCCTCGTTGGAAATAAAGATAAGGCCCGTGAGAGTTTAGAGTATTTGGTAAAGAATCATCCAACTAGTGAGATGACTAAATTGGCCAAACTTTACCTAACACAGTGGAAATAAATTGATGAATCAAAAGAGAATATGTTTTTTATTCACCCTCATGAGTCTACTTATTGTGAGCAGCTGCTCCTCAATTAAAAAAGTCTTGAAAATTGAGGGAGTAAAACCTGCCAAAAATCCACTGATGGTGAGATGGGCAAAGAATTTAGATCCAAGTTACTCAACAGGGAATTTGCCCATAGGCCTTGGAGCTCCTTTAATTCACGAAGATATTGTCTTCATGGGAAGTAGCGATGGAGTCATGACCGCTTACTCACTAGACAGGGGGCGTGTCCTCTGGGAAGTTGATGAAGGACGAGCTCTTGGGGCCAAAGGAACCTTTTATAAAGACCACCTCATATATGGCTCCCTTGATGGTCGGGTCTATTCTAGGCATTACCTATCTCACAAATTAAATTACGCTATTGATCTTGGATCCTCCGTTGAGGACGCTCCTACTATTTATAAGGGAAGGGCAATATTCCATTTGAGAAATCACAAGCTAGTATGCCTTGACGCTGAAACAGGGAAGATATTGTGGGCCTACAAGCGCTCAGTTCCCTATAACACAACTATTCAAAGAGTATCGGCACCTATGGTTTTAAATGGGACCATTTATGTGGGCTTTGCCGATGGAGTATTGGCGGCGTTTAATCTCGATGATGGTCTTATGCTTTGGGAGACAGCACTGTCTAGAGGAACAAAATTTGTCGATGTAGATACTTCACCTGTTATGGTTGGTGGATTGATTTGGGCATCTCCTTTAACAGGCCCCCTTTCCATGGTTGATCCAAAAACTGGTGTTGTTAAAAGAACACTGAGCTATAGACCTTCTAGAAAACCTATTGCCTACGGGGACTTTGTTTTTATCGGAACACTCGACGGAGATTTGGTTAAGCTGTCTAAGAGCACTACTGCTGAAATTAGCTCAATAAAAGTCACCAAGAGGGCAATTACCAGTATTATAACTTGGAAGAGTAAAGTTGCAGCAGCTACCACAGATGGGTTAATCCATCTTATTGATCCGCAAACTATGAAAATAGAGAAGACCTTCTCTCTTGGCTCTGCCTTTTCAACTATTTTTGGGGATATGTCTTCTTCAGATAATTATCTTGCAGCTTATTCGGCCAGAAATAGACTCTATATTTTTAATAACAACCAGGCCTTTTAATCAAAGCTAATTTGAGTATTTGGCCCTTCTTTCTACCATTTCCTTGAAATAACCATCAGACCATTTTGCTTTCAGCCTTCTAACAAGCTCTTGCTCTAAAACGCTGAACTTAAGTGCTGAGGCCAGTGCTCTTTCATTTTTAGAGTCACCTACAAGTGCCGAGCGAACAGATAGACCTAAGGCCATATTTGAAAAAACTGAAATTTTAAACACTGCCTGAATTGACTCAGTAGAGCCCATATACTTGGGATTTTTTTCAATATGCTTTAGAAAGTTTTCAAATACATAATAACCATCGCTGTGTCCAAACTCACATAGACTTGCTAATTCATTGTGAAGTTTTTTTAGATGGATTGAGTATGCCTTTTTTAATAGTTCTTGTTTTTGATCAGCTCCTTTTAACTTGGGGAGGACATCAAAAACCGCCGGATAGGGTGATTTTTCAGTAACAGGAAGTGATAGCTCTGGAAATAGTGCCAGATCATTACTTTTCTCAAAATTGATACCACTGGGAATTGTAAGAAGCTTTTTATTCCAATCACTGCTAGTATCGCCCAGCTTCTGCCATTTCTTATCGTAATTAATAAAAGATGAATGAAAGCTTGGACAAGAGTTGAGTGACAAGCTCGAGGGAATTTTATTTTTAAGTGAAGAGTATTGTTCAAATAGTGTAAGAAAATAAACTTGTTTGTGAGGAAACTGTTCTATGCTTTGGTGACTGCCAGCACTAGCAATCTTTCTAGTATTTCTTCTTTTGTTAAAGTTGTAATCGAAATATAAAATATCTGCTGAATTAGGCACTCCCGTTTTCTGATGATAACTTTCAGAATTTTCACTTCTTTTGGCCAGTTTCTTATCTTTTATATTGGATTCAGGCTGATTGGTAGAGCAACTTGCCAGTAAAATAAATAGTGGTGTTAAATAGTGTCTCATTTTCATTAGCCGCCTCCAACAACGATTTGCTCAACAGACAGATCGTACTTATGAGTAGGCAACTTAAACGCCCAAGGCCTTTTTGGAAATTCTTGCCTCATGGTCATTACTTAGAGACAAGTGCTTTATTTTAATCGATTTTTCTCTGAGAAAAAGTTAAGTGGTTGTTTTACATCAACCCTTCCTCCACCTTTTGGTTTTGGAAACTCAATAACTTTTAATACCTTCGCCATACAATTTCGACCGTTTTTAGAAAACTTACCACCTTTTGAGTTCACATTGGCCCTCGATACATGACCATTTTTGTTTATTGTAAAGGCGAGTTCAACAATTCCTTTAACATCTTCTGAATTGAAGGCCAGCTCCTGTTGGTAGCAATACCTAAATTGTGGGAGATACTCTCTTAGAATTTTTCTTAATATTTCAGGATCCATGGAACCCAGAACAACTGTTTTAGGTGCCACATAGCTTGTTTCAAACCCTTTTTTACTAGCAAGCCCTTGTGGGCCTGTAGAGCTTCCGCTTTTGCCACTTGTGTTACTGCCAATTTTTCCAACCTTACCAACTCCTTCTGCCTTGATACTTACCTTTCCTGCACTATTTAAAGGGCTCGAGTCGGACAGAGAGGCCGTTGAATGACCAGTATTTGCAACCTTGATCTTGTTTAATACTTTGCTATCTGAAAATAGATTGCTTAAGTTAGGATCAAGATTCATTTTGTAGGTTTTCATTTTAATCTTCTTAGCAACCTGGTTTTTGGCACTCTTACTTGCTGGCCTCACCTTTGTTTTGGGCTTAGATGGTGTCGGTTTCTTTGCGATCTTCTTTTTGACCTGTGCTTTTTTACTTTCTGATTTTTTTACAGGTTGTTTCGGTGTTTTGATTTTTTGGTCACCAATGACTTTTGATTTCTTGGGATCCATAGACTTTGCTTCAGTCAGTTTTGGTCCTTTTATTTGTGGTTTTACTTTATAAATAATACTGAGCTTTTTTTCCTTTTTTGGAGTTGGTTTTGTAATATCTACTAACAGTAGTAATAGAAAAAGCCCCATGACAGTTGTAAAAAGGAGTGAGCTTTTTTTATAGAACTCAGATTCTCTCATCCAGAATGGGAGCCTTTTAAATTCGTTTTGACTATTATTGGTGCTTATGTAAATTTGTAGATGCTCTTTTTGGTAATATAGATTCCCTCTGGTTTTAATATCAAACTGTGTTTCTTCGAATTGCTTTTTATCTAAGTATAGATTCCATCCGTTTAATTTGGGAATTGTTAGAACATCACCTGAAATTGAAAAATCGATATGCTCTTCTTCAAAATCAAAGAAGTTAAAGACTTGGCACTTACCTGTAAGTTTTGCAACTCCCTTTTTGAAGGGGATATTTTCCATTGTGACAATTTCATTTCTTGATACAATCCACAGCTGAAGATTGGTCGTATTGGAAGGTTTTTCGCCTTTTGATAAATTATATGTCTCGAGCTCTTCATGGGTATCAATAAATTCATCTATGTCATAGTTAACCTGCTCTATTGGTAGAACATCATTGTTTTGATCAGTATATTCAATATCAAGTTTGCAATATTCATCATCTATAAGTGATAGGTCCTTAAAGTTATCTGGAGGTTTAGGGATGGAATACTCTTCATCAGTGCTGTGTTTAATCTGTTTTACTCCGTGATCTAAATTCTTAACCACACTTTCATTTTCCATCTCCATAAGTTGAAAAGAGAGATTTCCAAATTGTAAAATATCTCCTTCAAAGCATATTGTCTGCGTGATTTTTTCACCATTAACAAAAGTTCCATTTACGCTCTCAAGGTCAATAACCTTTAAACCGCCGCCAGGAATGATAATTAGCATTGCATGGTAATGAGAGATTTTATCTGAATCGATAAAAATATCAGTTTTATCGCTTCCACCAATTAGGCATTTGTTTTGAGTTAAATCAATATCAACTGCGCTGGATTTTTCCCCAACATATTGAAGCCTAAATAGTGATTGTTTTTTCTTTA
>Ga0257117_1002208_pt1 | contig 10401 bp, 19 predicted proteins | sample SI112_135mmetaG_FD_190157 | JGI IMG/M metagenome (GOLD analysis project Ga0257117, IMG submission 190157) | Marine microbial communities from Saanich Inlet, British Columbia, Canada - SI112_135m | ecosystem: Environmental > Aquatic > Marine > Inlet | place: Canada: British Columbia | collected... | reverse complement strand
TTCCACCTTCAATCATATCATTGAACCAATCTTCTGGATTCATAAGTGGAACTTCACCATTTACTTTAATTACTTGTCCGTGTTTATACTTCATTGTTTTTTTCCTTTTTTCGTTACTTGAATATACGACTACTTAATGAGAAAGTCAAGAGTTATTTGTAACTAATTTGTGGAGTGGTTTCTTATCGGCTAGTCGGATTTTCACCACCCCACATTTTAACCTACTATCCTAACGGTGAATTAATCATATTAACAGGAAATTTATATTTCTTACCATCAGTAATCTTTTCCATTATAACTGGATACTTCGTAGACCGCGGTTTAAATCCTATTATCTTATAATTATGACCCATGTGAGTAATAACATCACCGAGTGATTTAGTAATACCATGTACAGAAGCATATGTATTAAAGTCAGTAGCTTCTCTAGTCATAACACTCCCATCATTATCAATAGTACTAACGTTTAATTTCAACGTCATATTATCTGAAGTATATGAAGCTCTACCTCGTGTAATCACTACACCATATTTAGTAGCCACATCATCAAGTGCTTTCTCAATATCACTACTAATTAGTTTTACTGTATTTCTATCTAACATATTCATTTCCTTTGTTTTGTTTTTGTTACCCTATAACATACAACCATTATATGACAAAGTCAAGCCTTTTCGTAGCCAGTAATCCTAATAAAAATAATTCTATCTCCCACGCTATGAAAGTAGTTCCAGTACCCTCCAGTGGTCATATTAGCTAAATTAAATACACCTCAAATAACACCCAACCATCAAATAACGACGATATACATAGATTATAATAGACTACATTCATAGGTATATGAGACACTCATTATAGCATACAGTTTGACGTTACCTAATATACAACAAATAACTGAGAAAGTCAAGCTATTCCCTAAGTATTCAGAATATATGAGTAGTGTAATAGCCACGTGCGTGTATCATCCGAGTAGCATATCCAAAAAAAAATAATAAACCCCCCATAATTTACAACAAATAACTGAGAAAGTCAAGCTATTTCCAGAAATAGTTATAGACGAGTATAAAATAATTTACATAATATAATAGTATAATTGGTTTGAGTAGCTAATCCAAGCTGATACGAGTGGGATGAGGGGGTTGGGGCTATTTGATATGGGATTATAGGGGAATTTATTCTTGGGAAATAGCTTGACAACCTCGATAGGAACAAGTAATACATTATTTATATTATGATTATTGTGATATTTTAAAGTGGGTAGTTGTGGGTAAGAGTGGGAGATTCAGATATTTAGTTGTGTCAAGTATTTTTCCACCTAATTCTACACCCAAGTATGAATATAAAAAATAGGTATATGTGTAAGATATTGTCAAGTAACCAGTGTAAAATAGTTTCTATCATAATAGTATTTATTCAATAAGGAAAGTCTTATATATCATACTTTCATCAAAGCACCTCACTCAATTAGAGGAAATCCTTGAACAAACTCTGTCAGCCCACCAACGAGCACATTGGGACGATCCCAAGGCACGTTCAATCATTATAAAGGTTAATCTAAATTCGGTATTATTTAGTGAAATAACCAAAGACACGGTCTTTACTCATAAGAGATTTCAGAATTTATCAGAACTTCGTGGTCTTGTCAATAATACTAATAATATAACAACTAATATAAACGCCTTAATCATTTCATATAGATCGGTTATACTTTGGTCCACTCTATTATTCTCTTTATTAGTTTCTCAATCTTCTCTACTACACCGTGTTTAAGTGTAATATACGCAAATAATAATACTATTAAATGTGTCTTATATGGATTTGGTGGTATTGCTATTTCAAGTGCTATAAATATAGATATGAATACTTGTAATGTAAATTTTATTATACCCTTTATATTTTCCATCTTCCTCTCTCTCGCTGTTATTTCGTCTTGCTATTATTTCGTCTTGCTGTTATTTCGTCTTGCTGTTATTTCGTGAATAGAAATATCACCACATTTTGAAATATCACCACATTTTGAAATATCACCACATTTTGAAATATCACCACATTTTGAAATATCACTACACTTTCCACTCATATATACATAAATATACTCGTGATTAAAATATGACTACCGAGCCCACCTTTATTTCGTATTTTATTTGATGTGTTTTACATACACTTGTAACTATTTCTATCATCTTGTCGGAATACCCTGTAATTATTAAAAGTGGACCATCGTTTAAAAGTATGAAATTTTCGGTGAGTCTCTCTACTTCGTCGTGTCGTCTATTATGTAAATCAAGTTTTTTCATTACTCGAAATATAACGTGCCTTGTAATCTTCCAAACCACGTGTGTAAGAGCTGTTAGAGGCCGAAACCTTGAAAATCTTTTGATTTTTAAGGTTCTCTCTATTCACGGTGTCACGCGTATTCCCTACGGGTTGGGTTTTTATATGCGTATTCACGAGGGATTTGGGTTTTTTATTGTGTTAGTATCTTTATAACAATCTATACATATAACTTTACTTTCTACTGTATACCAATCTACACTGTAACTATCTGATTTATGCACTGTTTGAAATACTTCTCTTTTACAGTAAGTACAATGTTTCTTTGGGTTTTCTGATATGTGTAGTTGTTCCATATAAGTATATTCATTATTTTATTTATCTAACCGAGCGTGCCAATGTAAGTGGTTTGGTATTTTCTTTTGTTCTTTGTCTATATGGAAGTCTGAATGACCATAGAACTTTTCTGCGTGTATCTTTAACATTTCTTCCATTACAAATGCCCCTTGTTCTGGTATTTTCATTCTATGATATTTCCACACTGCCATTGGTATATTACAATCTTTGCAATCTAATATAGTATACCACTCTGTTTCGTAATATACATTTGTCTTTATTTCTAATATACACAGGTCACATTTCATAGTAATAAATATAAGGCACAAAAAAACCCCATCGTTTATAGATGAGGTTCGTGTAATAAATCTTTTTGTATTCTAACTGTTAGTAAATAAATCCCAAATCTGTTTAATAGATAACCCAATAACACCTACACCTACTGTACTTCTCCATTTAGTTGTATCTTCTCTAAATTTAGTATTCTTTTTTGATTCTGCCCATAACCCTTCATGTGGATTGAATAAATTTTCCTTAATGAATTTAATATCTTCTGCCATTTCCGCCCTATCCTTTTCAGCTTGATCCATTCGTTCTAATATGACGTTTAAATCTTTTACATCCTTACCATTCATAATGTTTTCCATTAAGTTAAAGTTAGTTAAAATTTCTTTCTTCATCATATTTGTTATTTAGTATTTGTTATTTTAATTTCACACTGTCCAAAGTAGAGCGGGTTATTTTTTATTTGATTAGAAAATTATATTTCCACTGGATAATAATTATATGCTCCCCATTCTTCAGTTAGTGTGTTTCTTCATTTCATATATAAATATAATATATATTAATTATTCATCCTTTTCTTTAACAGGTTTACTTACATTCTTTCGTTTTTCTTCACATTCTTTTATTGGTATTGAACTATCGTAGATAAAATTATAATTATTACTTTCCAATAAATTATATATTCTATCTATTGGAATGAAGTATCCCATATGTGTAATTGCGTCAGCACTGAATCCCATTGGTTGAATAGATATTCTGGATGGAATTCCTATGTACTCATATTGTTTTCTTGATTGTGACCACCTATATATTGAACCCCCACTATTTCCAAATATTGTTTGAGCAGTACTCATCCAATATTTATAGTGATCTATTTCGTCGTCCATATATGAAATATGACCTTCCGTGGCTATAGGTGGATGACCTAATGATGCCCCACAAGCATATACCTTATCAAAAATATGAATTGAACTTATTTTATCAATGGGAAATATCTTTACAACACTGTCGTGTGTGCGTTCTTTATCTCTTACTCTTAATAATGCCCAATCTTCACCACCTTCATGATCACTATAAGCAACAATATCAGCTTCTACTGCGAATGAACCAATACAATGTGAATAATTATTATACTTAAAATACTCTACTTGAACTGTATCTAATGTTTCTGTATCTACTTTACGTTTAAGTACTGGATTCCAGTTTTTCTTAACCGTAATACATTCTGCAATAACATGGTGATTAGTAATTACATATGTATAAACTTCACCTTTATATTTTTTGGAATATACTACTGTTCCTGACCCACCTGATATATTAGTTCTGACTCGTACCGTTGGGTAAAACATCTCTTCATGTTTCTGTTTAATATCTGGTGATATTTTCATATTGAGTTCTCCGCTTTAATTTGTGAAATAGATAAAAAAATCCCACTAAATAATATAATAACCATTAGTGGGATATATGTATTTACTTATGTATAAATATCAAATTTATAAATTTTATAAGTTCGTATTATACTTTTACTGTTTCATAATCTCCATTTTCTATTTGTTCTTCAGTGTAATGAAAGTATCTTGTCTTACCATTAACCTTTTTAGCTATTGAACATTTATGTCTGTTCTTACCGTCCCCTTTAAAACTGATATGGATCCATCTTCCAAATTCCTGAATAACCTGGTCAAAATCTAAATCTGATTCTATAATCCATTTCCAAACTTCAGTGACAGTTGGTTTCCCATTTACTACAAAATCTGCTGCTTCACCTTTCGTATGTTGTGATCTATCTGTACTACCTATTTTACTGTTTAGTTCCAAGCACCGATATCCACTCGTTACTGTAACTGGTTTCTTAAAATGAACTCTAACTGGTTCTAATATAGTATCACATAATGATATTAAATTATTCACCTCTTTACTAGATGGCGTATTGTCTATACCATTACGGGAAGCAGTCTGACTTCTCGTCATTTCATCATAAGAAAAGTGTTTAGATAATTTATCACCTACTTTATATACTTTCATTTCTTTCTTCTCCTCTGTTAATTCTACTACTGTATCCCTTTCATGAAATAAACCCTTAATAAAGTCTATTATATTATTCCACATTATTTATTTTTAGGTTTACGGGAACGTTTTTTTCTGGGTTTAGGTTTTGCCTGATTACTCAATCTAAATATTTCTTCTTTGAGTAATTGTCGTTGGGTTCTCAAATCCTGTATTTCCATGTGTAAATCTTCTGTCTTACTTGATGTGAGAAGTGAAATAATAAGTATTCCACCTATTGAACCTATAAATACTCCTAATAGTGTCCACAGTATATTTTCAATCATCGTTATTCTCCTGTTGTTTTTTGTATTCCTTAGTGAGTAATTCACTACTACTTACCAAAGCAATATCATCTAATGTTTCTTCTTCATTTTCTAATAATGAACTGGAATGGTGAACGTGAACTATACTGCCACTTTCCTGTGATGGGTTAGTTTCATAATCTTTTACCATTTGAATCGCCTCTGCCTCTATCTCAGTTACTATTTTTGCTAACTCCTGTAGTTGCTCAGGAGTCAATTCCAGTTCTTGTGTTTTCATAACCATTACCTTATTTTATTTTAAAACTTTAATTCATCGTCTGTAATTTCTCTATCTTCGTTCCACCATTTGTATGATGATTTTTGATGAAGTGATTTGAGTTTTTTATTCCAATGATCTTCTGTAATTACTTTCCATATTTTATCAAATTCACTTCCATATATTCGTTTAACTCCTATGAAATATGTTCGTGCTCCACTTATTCCTACACCACTTTCCAAATCTACCGTATTTACTACATTGTTGAATTTATCAATCAACTTGTATTTCATTTTTTGGTCCCCTCATTATTTGATACTCTGCGTTTCTTTTGCCATACTTTCTTTTCTTCTGCTTTCTTCTTCTCTTTCTGTATTTGCTCCCACGTTTTTTTCTTCTTCAAGTGATCATGTTTTTCTTGTTCTACTTCATCGTTCAATTCTTCTTCAAATAATTCCCAATCTCGTGTCCAATTATGTTTAGACATTTCTATATTCTCCTTACTGACTTCTTATTTTTAACTTTGCAATAATATCAAGAAATTCTGTAACTGTGTATTTTTTGCCCATGTCATCAAATATACGAACTTCTCCTATTTTTTCTGGATACTTGTTTACTATGTTTAGTAATGCTATCATTGCGAGTCCTGTGTACAACACTCCAAAACTTTCGTCTCCCAGTAAATTGGTTTCTAACATTGTATCGGCCTCGCTGTCGTTAGACATCAATAAATAGTATTGCATTAAATTATTCCTTTTATATATTCTTTTATATTACGAGTTGGTTTATATCCCAATTTTAGTTCTGTCTTTGAATAATCACACAAAGTTCTATCATACTCACCTTTACGTGCTGGAATGTATTTCTTTTCACCACCGAACATATCAGCTAATTCATTCATAGAATAATTCACTCCACTTCCTAATTCAAATATATCTGCATTAAACTTATCATTCATACACAATGTTAATCCATTTACAATATCATCAACATGGGTAAAATCTCGTCGCTGTTCTCCATTTCCTGTTATTGTAAGTGGTTCTCCATTTCTATATTGTCTTTCAAATATTCCCATCACAGTTGAATATGGTCCATCTTCTACTTGATGTTTTCCATATACATTATAAAATCTACATATTGCTGTACTTAATCCATATACTTCACCATACAGTTTACAAAGTTCTTCTCCACCATACTTTGACCAAGCATACGGACTTGAATATAATCCGTGGTGAAATGAACTGGAACCTGCATATACTACTCTTATGCTATTTTGTCTGGCATACTCTAATATATTTAGAGTACCATTGAAATTATTTTCTATGGTTGAAACTGTATCTATAAGTGATGGTTGTATTCTTGCTAATGCCGCCAAATGAAATATCACATCAACTTTATCCATGAAAAATGAATAGTCCTTTGTTTTAGTAATATCTACATCGTAATATACACAACCTTTATACCATTGATTTTTGACTTCGTTTTCTCGTTTACCTGTACTGTAATTATCTAATGAAACTACTTTGTGACTGTCTTGTAGTAATTTGAAAATTAAGTTTGTGCCAATGAAACCTGCTCCACCTGTTACTAAAACATTCATAATCTATTTTCCACTAAATCTATAATATCACTTAATCTATCTATTGTCCAATATGAGTTATGTAATTCAGTATTCCATGGTTGTTTAAAACAAATTGCATCACCACTTGCTACAGATTTTTCTTTGAATGACTTTAATTTTTTCATATTGTCATCAACTAATATATCAACATCTACCCGCCACTTCTCTCTAATATAATGAAGTTCTCTAAAATCAAACTTATTTATCCCTATCCACTCTGATGTAGCATTTACAGTTTGATTTCGTTGGGCTGATACTAATACCAAATCATGGTTATTTTTTACTGACCATTCTTTCAATATAGGCCAATCTTCTATTGCCTCTGGGTATGGATCAGCGTTAACAAATATATCATAATAATGCTTTACAAATATAAAATCTTCAGCTTCTTCCTCTGTCCAAAATGTCAACCAAGTTATGAAATCCCAATTTTCTGGTAACTTATCTAATTGATCCTTGTATTCTGGACATTCTCTTGCTACTACTCTCTTAACACTACCAATGAAGTCTCTTAAAACTCCATCACAATCAATTGCTAAACGCATCCTAATATTCTCCCCTTAAATTCATGTATTCCATTTGAACAATTATCTTCCCAATCACCTGAGGCATGTTCATTTGCGTTATCTGTAATGTATTTGAATGAAATAAATGGAATATGTAAATATCTACATACTTTTGCCAGTGCGTATGCTTCCATATCTAACACGTCAATATAACCAGAAATATCTTCAATATTTTCAACGAAATTATCTCCGGTTCCACACACATAATTCTTACCTATTGGATTAAATTTTATATCAGTCGAATCCAGTATTATTGGAACATCATTTTCAAATGGAGTTTGACCTTCCATAAATCCTAATCCACTTACATTCATATCTCGTTGAACAAACTTTGTACAATCTACTAATTCACCTATTGGTAAATCTCTACTTCCTGCTGTCCCATAGTTTATTACTATTTTTGGTTCACCGTGAGTAGAATCAGTTAATCGATGTGTTAATTTGTAAGTAGCATTGACCTTACCAACTCCAGTATATAATATATTCCAATCTACTAATTCACCAGCGGTTTCTTTTTCAAGGGCACATACTATTAGAATATCGTCTTTACCAAACATCTTCACCCCAACTGCTATATTTTTCTTCACCACCAAGTGCTTCCCAATCTGAATCTATAGTTGTCCGTGACATTATTCCACCCCTGGGGTTACAGTCTAAAACAAGTCGTAATCTTTCTGGTTCATAAATACTCATCATATCATCAAATATAACATTTATCAATCTTTCATACGAAATTATAATATCTCTGTATTGTTGTAGATATATCTTTAAAGATTTCAATTCTACTATTTTACTATTTGGATACATTAAAACGTATAATGTTGCAAAATCTGGTTGTTCATGAACTCCCATGAAAGTCAATTCTGGTTGTTTCATTTTGAGTTCATATGGTCTATGGCCATCTGGACTTGGTAAAGATTTGAGTATTGTATTATCTACATCTTTCCATGTTTTTTTAGTCATTATCCCACCTAAATCCATTTCCATATGCTCCCCATTGTGCTGTTTCATAATATATTGGATTTTTTAACTGTAGATACTCTATAATCTCATTTGGGTAAACCGGGTATTTATCTGGAATGTTCCATTGGAGTATCCCATCTGTAACGGTGGTTTGTAATGGTTCTTTTTCACCTATTGCATAACTCAAATATACCCAACATTCTTTTAATCCTCTGTCTTTAAGTTCATTTACTGCAATATGTCGTGCCATATAAGCTGCACTTCTATCAACTTTACTTGGATCCTTTCCACTATATGCTCCACCACCAATCGGGACACGAGGACCGTAATTATCCACTACTAATTTCCTGCCAGTAAGTCCGGCGTCAGCGTCGAATCCACCCTGATCCCAATCACCGGCTGGGTTCGTGTGTATTCTTACATTATCAACATTATAACTCATATACTCCACTATAATTTGATCAAGTGCCTCTGATGGTGTGGATTGGAAACTCGCTACTATTGAAGTAATGGCTCCGTGATTTAATGTTACCTGAGTTTTTCCATCATACGGGAAAAACCCATATATTAGTTTTGCAAGAGTTCGAGCGTGATAATATTCGTGTGGTATATACTCATCATTCTCATCGCAGGCGTATCCAACCATAATTCCTTGATCTCCGGCTCCTCCTGTATCTACTCCTTGTGCAATGAAATTGGATTGTTTCACTACTTTTGTAGTTACATCTATTTGACCACCATATACTCTACGAACTATATTCTTTATTGGTCCGATGTCCGCATTTGTTGTTATTTCACCAGTAATATGAATGTGTCCATGACCACCTGCTGTTTCTATTGCTACCCTACTATTAGGGTCTTGTTCTAAACAGACATCTAAAATACTATCTGATATTCTATCACATATTTTATCTGGATGTTTCGGTGTTACACATTCTGCTGTTCTAATCATACCGTATTAAACTCCTTACGTTTATATCAAATTCTTTAATTCGTGGTACATATAACAAATCTATAAGTACCAAATTATCTATAACATCATAACCTGCTAATCCTGCTAACCTATTTACTGCCAGTAATGTTCCACCAGTTGCTAACACATCATCTACTATAACGACAGTACCACTGCCTTTATGAATACTCAACTCATCACTACTATATTCTGTTTGATATGTGTAATTTACGGTTGGAGGTGGGAGTTTACCTGCCTTCCTACACATCACAACCCCCCCACCAAACTTCATAGATAGTGCAGCAGCGAATAGAAAACCTCTTGCATCAACTCCAATCCAATGTTCTGGAGTTTCTACCAATAGTCCCATCTCTCGTATAGCCATTTCCCATTGATGTTCATTATCCAGTAATGGTGATATGTCTTTATAACTCACACTTGGAATTGGAAAATCTGCAACTTCTGTAATATAATCTTTAATTTTATTTAACATTTATTAACTCTCTTTCATAAGTATCAAGTTTCTTTATGTTAAACTTAAATATTTCCAGTTTCATCTCACCCACTTCACCACTCTCTTGCAATATCTCTGATAAATTCACTAATATTTGAAAATTTTGTGGTGTTAAGTGGTTACAATCAAACTCCACTACCACATCATTCTTTGGTTCAATGTGTAGTGAATGAATTTTTTTCTTTAAATCAAATTGAGTATTAGGTTGTTCGTCTTTTATATAACCATTTACTCCATATCCTTTATGTCCAATCCAATCACCATATATATCTGAGCACCACGGTTCTAATTCCTTTAGTATATTGGTAGTACAATTTAGTGCCTT
>Ga0257117_1002193_pt1 | contig 10464 bp, 8 predicted proteins | sample SI112_135mmetaG_FD_190157 | JGI IMG/M metagenome (GOLD analysis project Ga0257117, IMG submission 190157) | Marine microbial communities from Saanich Inlet, British Columbia, Canada - SI112_135m | ecosystem: Environmental > Aquatic > Marine > Inlet | place: Canada: British Columbia | collected... | reverse complement strand
AGATGATGTAACTGGCTTATACAATCAAAGACGCCTGCAAATTGATCTCGATTATGCTATTGAACAATACGAGCGGGACAAATCTCCTTTCACAGTAATTTTTATTGATATCGACCATTTTAAAGCTGTTAATGATAGCTTTGGGCATCTGTCTGGAAGCCTTATTTTGACAGAAGTTGCCAAGGTTTTAAAAGCGATTGTACGAGAGAGTGATTATCTCTACCGCTACGGGGGAGATGAATTTGTTACCATTATTCCCAATACAAATTCGGCGCAGGGAAAAGAAGTGGGTCATAGAATACTTGAGGCGATTAAGATGAAAACATTCTTAAGAGACCGTGATCAGAATATCAGACTTACCGTATCCATTGGGATTTCAGAATTTCCCAAGGACTCTAAGAACAAAGAAGAAGTTTTGGCCAAGGCCGATGAGATGATGTATAAAGCTAAGGAAGCCGGCAGAGGAAGAGTCTGTCTTTCCTGAGGATTGTTTTAGTTGTCATGTCAAAAATTCTACTACTCTCAATTTTAGTTTTAGCATCTTGCTCAAGTGGAACCACTGGTCCTCTTCCATCTGAAGTTTACCCTAGTGCTCATCTAACAAGACCTATAAAAGATGGAATGAAAATTCCAGCAGTGGAGCTTGATAAAGTAGGTGGTGGAAGACTATCTCTTGTGGATGCTGTTCGCCACAAACCTGCTGTAGTGGTATTTTACAGAGGTGGATGGTGCCCTTTTTGTAATCTTCAATTGCAGGGACTTAGAAAGATTCAAAAATTTGTAAAAAACAAAGGCTATCAGCTTCTTGCCATTTCTCCAGATAAAGCTTCCAAACTTAAAGAGAGTAGTAAAAGACATAAGCTAGGTTACACACTTTTATCGGATTCTAATGCAGCAGCAATGAAAGCATTTGGGATTGCCTTTCGGGTGGATAGTAAAACTATTGTTAAATATAAAACTTTTGGAATTGATTTAAATGAGGCATCAGGTATGGATCATCATATATTGCCTGTTCCCTCTGTTTTTATTGTCAACCAAAATGGCGAAGTGGTCTTTAGCTACGTCAATCCCAACTATAAAGTTAGAGTTAAGCCAAGCGTCATTAAGGCGGTTATTTTAGCTAATCCCGCTAAGTAAATAAACCTATGGCCCAGCAACTAGGGCCAAACTGACTATCTTTTTTATTGTGAAATGTAATTTTACTGTGTGAAGTAACAAGTTTAATTATACTTACCTTAGGGATAAGTTTTTTTATTGCTTTTTTCTCCTATAAAGTGAATTCTTGGCGCTAAGAGTGAAGCTTTTAATTGGGGAGAATTTAATATGTATAAGTATATTGCAGTGTTGGCACTATGTGTAATGGGGTTTAAGACCATGGCGGGTGATAAGTTTTTATATCTTGAAGAAGTTGAAGGCAAACCTGCCTTAGACTGGGTTAAAGCTCAAAATAAAATTTCACTAGATCACTTCTCAAAAAATAAGTCTCTCGCTGATCTACAAACTAAGGCCTTGGGTTTTTTAAATTCGAAGGACCGAATTCCCTACGGAAAGTTCAGAGGGAAATATATTTATAATTTTTGGCAAGATCAAAAAAATACGAGAGGTATCATTAGGAGAACCTCTGCAGGAAATTACCTTGCAAAAGATACCACTTGGGACACCGTTTTAGATGTTGATCAACTTGCAGCATTAGAAAAAGAAAACTGGGTTTACAAGGGGCTGACTTGCCTTGAACCAGATGAGTCACTTTGTTTGCTTCAGCTATCTCGTGGTGGCAAAGATGCCTCTATTTACAGAGAGTACGACCTTGAAAAAAAATCATTTGTAAAAGGTGGATTTTATCTTGATGAAGCAAAATCTGATGTGGATTGGATTGATAAAGATACTATTATTGTAGGCACTGATTTTGGCGCCGGTAGCCTGACTGATTCTGGATATCCTCGAATTGTGAAAATTTGGAAAAGAGGCGCTAAATTAAAAGATGCTAAAACTCTTTTTGAAGGGGATAAGTCTGATGTTGTTGTCTATGCTTATCGCTTAAGGGAGCGAGCAATCCCTATGATACTAGTGGTTAAGGCCAAAACCTTCTATGAAGGCGAGATCTTTTTAAAGGTAGCAGATGCTGATCTTGTGAAGTTAGCTCTTCCTAAAGATGGCGAAGTAAATGGCCTTCTTGATGGGAAACTCATTGTTTCATTAAAATCAGATTGGGATAAAACAAAATTTCTACAAGGTCAGCTTGTGGCCTTGAATCTATCAAAGCTTTTAGCTGGAGTTGTTGAAGGGAAGGTGATTGCCTCTCCAACAAAGTCAATGACTCTTGATAAGACTCATGTAAGCGAAAGCAAAATTTTAGTTTCTGTTCTCGAAAATGTTCAGGGCAAAGTTTTTGAGTTTACACCCAGTAAATCTGGATGGAAGAAAAAACAAATTTCGGTACCAGAAAAAGGAATGGCAAGGATTGTAGATGTTTCACTAAAGGGTGAAGCTTTGATTGAATATGAAAATTTCACGACTCCTTCAAGTCTATATTATTTTGGGGTTGATCGCGGACTTAGTATTGCTAAAAGCTTGCCCAGTAAGTTTAATTCTAAGGACCTAGTCGTTGCACAAAACTGGGTGACATCAAAAGATGGAACAAAAGTTCCTTATTTCGTGATTCACAAAAAAGATCTTAAATACAATGGTGCAAATCCAACGCTGCTATACGGATACGGCGGTTTTGAAATTTCAATGACTCCTTATTACTCATCTTTAATGGGGAACTTCTGGCTTGAAAAAGGCGGAGTATTTGTTCTTTCGAATATTAGAGGTGGTGGAGAGTTTGGCCCAAGCTGGCATAAACAGGCCCTTAAATTGAATAGAATGCGGGCTTATGAGGATTTCTTTGCTATTGCTGAGGATTTAATAGAGAGAAAAATTACTTCACCTGCCAACTTGGGGGCCCAAGGCGGTTCAAATGGGGGACTGTTAATGGGGGTTGCTCTTACTAAAAGACCAGATCTCTTTAATGCTATTGTTTGTCAGGTGCCACTGCTTGATATGATGAGATATCACAAGCTTCTTGCTGGTGCTTCATGGGTTGGAGAGTATGGCAGTCCTGAAGTAAAAGAGGAAAGGGATTATCTTCTCACTTATTCTCCCTATCAAAATGTGAAAAAGGATGAAAAATATCCCAAGGCGCTATTTATGACCTCGACAAAAGATGATCGAGTTCATCCAGGGCATGCCAGAAAAATGGCGGCAAAGATGATGGATATGGGACACGAGCTTTACTATTATGAAAATACTGAAGGTGGTCATGGAGGCTCGGCCAATAATAAGCAAAGAGCTTATTGGTATGCACTGATGTACACCTACTTATACGAAACTCTAGGATTAAAATAATAAAAAAAAAGCCCCGCTAAATATCTTACTATTACCCACATCTTTGATGTGGGTAATAGTAAGATATTTAGCGGGGCTTTTTTTTATGCTTTTTTCTTAGTTGTCTTTTTTCTTATAACTTTTTTACGAGGCTTCACTTTCCTAGAGGTTGTGGTTTTCTTCTTTGTGGCCTTCTTTTTAGTCTTTTTCTTTGTTACTTTCTTCTTGGCCTTTTTGGCGTAGCCTTCGACCTTCTTTTGTAATTTACTTATCTCTTTCTTCTGAGTGGTCACAAATTTCTTGGCCCTTTTTATCTCAGTTTGGATTGCTTGGTTGAGAGTTTTCTCAATAAGCTTTCTCTCTTTTTGAATTTTCTTTTTTAAAGAAATAAGATCCTTATCTACAATATTGTTAATATCTTTTTGAGTTTGCTTGATTAGATTTTTAATCGTTTTTTCAAGGCCTTTCATATCTTTGTTTTTGACATAGTCAGAGACATTTTCTTTAAGATCTTTCCAAGCTTTTAAAAGGTTTTTCATCTTAGCGTTATCACTCATTTTGATTCCTCTTTGGTTTCTAAATTATGGGTCTTATCATATATAAATATTTGAAGCTTTACAAATGGGAATTCGGTACCCAAATCCAAAACTTTTGGTCTTTACTTTAATTATTGGAGGGAATTGCTTTCTTTTGTACTCAGATCGCTGATACAAATCAATAACCTTCCTGATTTGCTCCTGATCATGGCCTAGCTGGGCCAAGTCACTTACTCCAAGTCTGTAACTTAGAAAACCTTCCAAAATTGCATCTAGTATTTCATAGGGAGGTAAACTTTGATCATCTCTTTGGTTTTCCCGAAGCTCAGCTGTAGGGGGCCTTGTAATTATTTCTTCAGGAATGATTCCATTGTATTTTTGATTAATAAATTCACAAAGTCTAAATACCTCAGTTTTATAAAGATCTCCAAGCACACTTATGGCCCCTACTGAATCACCATAAAGAGTAGAGTAGCCCACACTAATTTCGCTTTTATTTGAAGTGTTTAAAACCATCGCCCCTGTTTGGTTAGACCTTGTGTACAAAAAACATCCTCTTAGCCTTGACTGGATATTTTCATCACTTAAGCCTTCAAGAGGTGTCCCAAAATATTCATTTAATTGGTTTCTAGCAGTTGAATGGAAAAATTTAATGGGAAGATTGATTTGTTTGATACCAAGATTTTGACAAAGATTTGTTGAAAGCTCATAGCTAAGAGTTGAGGAATAAAGTCCTGGCATAAAAATAGCTTCAAGTTTTGCACTTTCTTTCAATGCCATCTTAGCAAGTACCAATGTCAGAGCTGAATCTATCCCTCCTGAGTTGGCCACAAGTAGGTCATCAAAACCGCATTTCGATGCATATTCAGATATTCCAAAACATAGAGCAGCGATAACTTTTTCACACTGCAAGTCAGTCCACCTTCTCAGCGTTACAGGACTTTGCTGGTAATCAAGCTCAGGGTTAAAAAGCTCTTCCCAAGTATTATCAGTATTTGTTTGGTAATTAATTTTGTCAGACACATTACTGTCAATTTTAAATTGAGCTGTATCTGATTGGAAGGCCTTTAAGCATTTGATGGAAAACTTACCACCATCAACTTGTTTCATGAAAAAGCTTTGGCCATCAAAGAGTATTTCATCCTCTCCTCCAACGCGGTTGACGTAAGCAAAGCCTGCTGAGATTCCCCCAACTATTTCTTTTGCCCTTTCGATTCTTTTTTCTTGTTTGCCTATGTGAAATGGACTAGCACTAAGATTGACTAGCAGGTCACATCTCTTGTCCTGCTTGGCCAACATTTTTGCCATATCACTTATTGGGTCAATATTATGAATGGTGGATGTCCAGATATCTTCACAAATACTAAGGCCGATCCCAACTCCTTCCCATTCTAAATATCCAACCTCCTCACCAGCAGTAAAATATTTTTTCTCATCAAATATATCGTAATTGGGGAGCAGCTTTTTTGTGTAATATTTTTTCAGCCCTTTTCCAGGTTCAAGGCCATAAATAACATTTTTTATGGTAGTTGGGATTGCGTGCTTTCTCTCTTGATCACTGCTCCAGCTGTACTCAAGTCCACCCATGAGAAATAAAACCTTGGAAGAGAAGGCCTCAATACTTTTACTCAGTTTATCGATCTGCTCCAAATGACTTAGGTAGTTTTCGATAAATCCCTTTTGGAGACAAAGATCTTGCAGGGGATAGCCACAAAGAAAGAGCTCGGGAAACAAGTGAATTCCTGGAGCTGCCTCATCCATGATCTTCTCTAGATAGGCTGCAATAGCCGTGAAGTCACCTACTTGGTGGTGAGTTTGATAAATATGGACCTTCATATCGACTTCCTGCATTAATTGGTAAAGACAAGGATAGCACATCTCGAGTGCAATGTATTTGCCTCCGGATGTTGCCGTCAATTCTAAGTTTTGATAGACAATGTGCGAGAGGAAATTCTATGGCAGATAAAATGAAAGTAGCGGTTATTGGAGCAGGGCTTGCTGGAAGTGAAGCAGCCTATTTTTTAGCGCAAAGAGGCGTGAGTGTCTTTTTATTCGAGTCAAAAACTCTCGCTCTTGGTCCGGCCCAATCAGTGAAAACGGCTTGTGAATTAGTTTGTACCAATTCATTGAAATCAGCTGCGCAGGCTTCAGCACATGGAATGCTTAAGCTCGAAATGGAGAAGTTTGGCTCAGTTGTATTAAAAGCAGCAAAGATAACTTGTGTCCCTGCAGGATCGGCTCTGGCCGTGGACCGAGATAAGTTCTCACAAACTGTAGATCAAATGCTTAATGAGCACGAGCTGATCACTAGGATAGAAAAAGACGTTAAAAATCCCATCGAGCTTTTTGAGAGTTATGGTGTAAATTCAGTGATTGTGGCCTCTGGACCTTTGACAAATGCTGGGCTCAGCAGTTGGTTGCAAAGTGAGATCTGTGGTGAAGATTTCTTCTTCTATGATGCTATTGCCCCTGTTGTAGATGCTGACACTCTAGATTACTCAAAACTTTATTTTAAAGATAGGCACGTCGATCCCAAAGAGAGTGAGAATGTGGCCGATTATCTCAATATCCCACTTGATAAAACTCAGTATGATGAATTTGTTAAAAACTTGACCTTCGCAGAAAAAGTAAAACCCAAAAATTTTGAAAAAGAGATTTTTTTCGAATCTTGTCTTCCCATAGATTTAATGGCCGAAAGAGGGCCTGAAACTCCTCGTTTTGGGCCAATGAGACCCATTGGTCTTGAAAAAGAGGACGGTCACAGACCCCATGGAGTGGTTCAGCTGAGAAGAGAAAATTTGCTAGGGGACGCTTTTAATTTGGTGGGTTTTCAGACAAGACTGACATACCCAGAGCAGCTCCGGGTTTTAAGAAAGCTTCCAGGTCTCGAGGAGGCCAAGTTTTTAAAGCTTGGCTCTGTTCATCGAAATTCTTTTTTAAATGCCAAGAAGGTATTAAATTGGGATCTAAGTTGTAAAAAATTTCCGAGTATCCACTTTGCCGGACAGATGATTGGAGTTGAAGGTTATTCTGAAAGTGCGGCCATGGGTCTTTACGCAGCAATGAGTGTTTATTGTAAGCTTACTAAGGAAGAGTTTCCCCAGTTCCCAGTCGAGTCAGCTATGGGAGCATTGGTCAATTACATCATGACCTCTCCAAAGCCTGTGCCGTCAAATATCAACTTTGGGCTGCTCCCCCCAGTCACATTGACTAGGGAGCAAAGAAAAGACAAAAAAAGAAAAATAGTGAAAAAACTTTTGGCCGCGGATAGGGGGAAAGATGTTTTTGATCAGTTTTTTAATAAGCACTTTGACAGCGTTTTCAATTAGAAAAACTCCAATAGTACCGGTATAATAAAATCATCACTTTTTCACGGAGAGGCCTTTGGCCGGTTTTGGGCTCGTCGTTCTGGCTGCATTTTGCTGGGCGATCGACACACTTTTTAGATATCCACTTATTTCCAGTGGTGTGTCTGCACTTCAGATAGTTTTTGTAGAACATTTATTTTTGATGGTTTTTTCAGGGTATGTTCTTTGGAAATCAAGGCTGATGATCTGGAAAATGGAATTTGGTCACATTTTCTATTTCTTTCTTATAGGTGGATTTGGCTCTGCCATTGGTACTTTGGCCTTTACCAAGGCCTTTTCGCTTCTCAATCCTTCGTATGTGATTTTGCTCCAAAAGCTCCAACCTCTTGTGGCCATTTCAATGGCCCGATTTTTATTGGGTGAGCCTATTTCTAAAAAATTTCTAGCATGGGGGAGCGTTTGTTTGTTGGGTGGTCTGCTCATTAGCTTTCAAGATATTTTTACTGGGGGCCCCCATCATTTTGAAATCAGTAGAAATAGCTTATATGGCTATGGCCTAGTCTTTTTGGCCGTTGTTAGCTGGGGCTCAGCTACAGTTTTTGGAAAAAAGCTGTCTATGTCAGGTTTTGATTTTAAAGAAATTATGGCGATGAGGTTTTTCTTTGGATTTGCAGTGCTATTGCCGCTATTTGTAGGAGAAAGTGACACCTCTATATTTGATGCAGTTGTTTTGGGGAAGATATTTTTAATGGCCCTTATTTCAGGCGCTGTTGCCATGGCACTTTACTACAAGGGGCTGAGTCGAATTTCTGCCAGAACCTGTGCCATTGCCGAGATGTTCTTTCCCTTGTGTGCTGTGGTCATCAACTGGGTTTTTCTTGGAAAAGGGCTGACAGAGGTTCAGATTGTGGGCGGAGTTTTGTTAGTCATAGGGTCGACTACTATTCAAATCAAAAACTATTGATAGGGCGCGACGCAGTTGGCGAAGTGTCTTTCTTGGGATAAAAAATGGGCATGGAAAAAGTCATACTACCGAAAAGTTTAGAGGGAAAAACCGTTCTAGTGGCGGGAGCCGCAGGTTTTGTCCCCAGTCATGTTTGTGAACTCTATGTGGGCCTTGGCGCTAAAGTCATTGGTCTCGACAATTTTGTTACAGGCACAGAAGCTAACCTCACAGGATTAAAATCAAATAGCTTATTTGATTTTAGAGAGTGCAATATCTTTGAATCTCTCCCAAGTTTTTCGGGAGAGAATATAGATTATATTTTTTCACTGGCCTCTCCTGCTTCTCCGGTTGATTTTTCAAAAATCCCTATGGATATCATGAGAGTGAATTCTGAGGGAACTCGTTTTCTTTTAGAACTGGCCAAAGAGAAGAAGGCCCGCTTTTTAGAAGCCTCAACATCTGAAGTATATGGTGACCCTGAAGTTCATCCTCAAACTGAAGACTATGTGGGACATGTAAATCCCATTGGACCCAGGGCCTGTTACGATGAAGGCAAAAGATTTGCCGAGGCCATGTGTACTGTCTATAAAAATTTCCACGGAGTAGAGACAAGGATTGTTAGAATCTTTAATACCTACGGTCCAAGAATGCGTCCCGATGATGGAAGGGTCATTCCCAATTTTATCAATCAAGCGATGAATGATCAGGATATCTCTGTTTACGGAGATGGATCACAGACTCGCTCATTTTGCTTTGTGACAGATCTAGTACAGGCCATGCACTATGTTATGCATTCCCCAGTAGATACTCCTGTTAATATTGGAAATCCTGATGAATACACCATTTTAGAGGCCGCTAAATTTATTATAGATGTGATGGGATCAAATTCAAAAATCACCCATTTACCTCTACCCAAAGATGATCCAAAAAAGAGAAGACCCGATATCACAAAGCTTCAATCATTTTCAGACTACGTACCACAGGTAGGTTTTAGAGAAGGTTTACTTGAAACAGTGGAGTTCTTTAAGAGTTGCGTGTGAAAGTAGCCATAGTTTGTGATCAGCTCGTCCATTTTGACTTAAGTATCTCAATTCTTGAGCAGTGGCTGGAATTTTTTCCAGATGCAAAATTATTTGCTCTGGCCCACAGGCCAGGGCAAACCTCTAAAAGAGTTGAAGAAAGACATATCTATTCAAGCTTTCTTTCAAATTTAGTTTCTGATCAAAAAGCGCTATCAAAATACTCTTTTTTATTTCCTACAGCCGCCAAGTCAATTGAATTGCCTGAAGATACTGAGCTGGTTTTAACACTTTCCTCAGGATTTTCTCACTTAGTAAAAATTCCTTTAGGAGCAAAGCACTTGTGTTACTTCTTAGGGGAGAGTGAGGGAGTTGCAAATTTAAGTGGCCTTGGAAAGATATTTCACCCCTTTTTAAAAAAGGCAAGCACAAGAGCACTCAGTGAAGTTGATACTCTGATGTTGACCAGTGATGTGGAAAAAGAAAAAATTGAAAAGCTGATTCATTTTACAAGAACAAAAGTTTTACCACCCTTTATTGACTGTCACGATTTTTATCCTAACCAGGACAAGAGTCTTAAGCAGAGCAAACATTTTTTTCATATAGATGACTTTGGTACCAAATTAGCAAAAACTCTTTGGACTACCATAAAAGAGAAAGGTGAAAAAGTTTGCATCATTGGTGAACACATTCATAAAGTTGAATATCAAAATAAACATCCCGAAATGGAATTCATTGGCAGAGGGTGTCTATCTAGTCTCAATGTTTATCTTAACGAAAGTAAATGTTTCTGGGATCTTTCAGCAAACTTCAAAGAAGAGGGTTTATTTCACCTGGCCAAAGGTATCCCGATCTTTGCCACTGAATGCGCTGAAAATAGACAGTGGTACCGGAGAGAGGGATGTGTTCTCTACTTTAATGAAAATGATTCCTTCGATCAGTTAATGACAAGAAGAGAAAATGCCCTTACTGAAAACCCTCCAGAGCATTTTTTCAGAAAAGCTCAAAGATATAATCTTCCTTATCATAAAACCATTCTTGATCGTGAGATTGATTTTTGGAGAGTCTAGTCTAGTTTTTAATTTGATCTAGGATTAGAGTGATTTTTTTAGTTGTTTGTTCGATAACATCTTCAAATAACCCATCAATGATTGTTGCTGAGGAGTGATTGTGACCACCACCGCCCATGGCAACAGCAATATCACCAACATCAACATCGCCTGCAGACCTGAAGCTGACTTTGACTTTTCCGTCACCAAGATCTCGAAACATGCAGGCCACTTCAATAT
>Ga0257117_1002176_pt1 | contig 10507 bp, 4 predicted proteins | sample SI112_135mmetaG_FD_190157 | JGI IMG/M metagenome (GOLD analysis project Ga0257117, IMG submission 190157) | Marine microbial communities from Saanich Inlet, British Columbia, Canada - SI112_135m | ecosystem: Environmental > Aquatic > Marine > Inlet | place: Canada: British Columbia | collected... | reverse complement strand
GTAGAAGATGATTTAATGGAAGAGATCTTTGATTTCATGATCCGCGATTTCTCTACTTACGCGCTAACCCTCTATTCCAAAACAAGTAACACTGACGCTCAAAAAGAGATGGCGCTTAAAATGATCAAAAGCCCTATTCACAACCAAGAACGCTTTGATAAAATTTGGAATGATAAAGTCTATGCCATGAAAGGCCAATACAAATAGCTCTAATCTCTATCAAAGAACAATACGCCTTGATTAACAAGACTTACTATTGTTTCTTTAACTGATGAAGGTAGTGGGGCCGTTATTTTGATGGCCTCATAGCCTGGAGTATTGAGCATTTTTTCCACAACATCATATTCTGAGTTAGAAAGTTTGTAGTCATGGCCATTTGCAAATAATCTCACATTGGCATCACCTTCTCGGTGGAAATTAAACCTCAAGTGAACATCTCTAAATAATGGCACTCCACTTTCTAGGTTTTGATAAATCTCACTGGCCGGTAATTCTTCGTCAGATGAAACCTCATGGTTAGTAGAGGTAATATAGCGACCAAACCAATCAGTCATAACTTCTTTGGTTAATATTTCATTCTTAAAGAAGTTGATAATATCCTCAACACTTTCATCAGTATATTCATGGATATTTTTAGGAAGATCTGGACTTTTAAATTTTAGGCATTTTGATGAATCATAAGTGGTTAAAAAATCAGTGAAAAATGCACCAGCAAGATCAGGGTAATCAAAAGATCTAAAACCGATGGAATAAGAAATACTCTCTTCAAGAGTAATCCCGTGATGAGCAACCCCAGGTGGAAGATAAAGTAAATCCCCCTCCTCTAGTTCATATTCAGCGCCTATTTCAAAATTTGATAAAAGCTTTATATCGAGACCTTCAACGTATGCCTCATCTGGATTTTCATTAATTTGCCACAAACGCTTTCCCTTTCCTTGAAAAATAAAAACGTTGTAATTATCAATATGAGCTCCAACACTGGCGCCTTTTACGGAGTATGTGGCCATGATGTCATCAAATTGCCAGGTAGGAACAAACTTCATCATATCTCTTATTTCACGAAACTCTTTGAAATAGAGCTCTAGACTATGAACAATAAGTGTCCACTTGTCTTTTTCATTGCGAGTAAATTGATCATCTGTAAAAGGACCGGCCTTAGCTTCCCAAGGTTTTGTGCCACCTTCACTCCAAACCATACGAGTAAAGAAATTCTCGTCTTGCCCCATATCCATTAAATTTTCAGGAGTTGCTAGGCCCATGGTGTTTGAAAAAGCGCCTTTCACAAAAAGCGGTTTCTTTTGCCAATATTCTTTTAAAAAAATCTCAGGTGTCATTCCACCAAGTACTTGCTCTACGTTATTTTCCATTAGAGTCGTATATAACTATAAAGACAGTTCCGAAAGTTGATAAATATTAGTTTAAATGGGGGGCGCTGAGCACTCAAATTGCCATAAACCCTATTAAGGAGCAATTCTTTGGACGATTTCAGAGGTATAGCCACTGCCAAATTCAGTACGACTACCGTTAACATGGATTCCGTAGGCACCATATCCCCAACACCTAACCTTGCCACCAGTTGTGACCCCACAAGTGGGAAAGTTAGCACCAGAGTCTATTTGAGTAAAATCGGTTACATCGGCAAGGGCACTGTCTACAACAGGAGAATCAAGCCAAGCTCTTTGAGTCCTAGAGCCATCTCCAAGCATCAGCACATTATTTCTACCAACACAGTAAACCTTTTTATCAGTACTCTTTAATACACATGAGTGCCAAGGCCCACCAGTGATATCAGAAGCATCAGTAAAGCTCACACCAGTAGATGATTCCATCATCTCATCTGCAAAGGGCCTATTGTCTGTGGCATTTCCAGTTCTATTATTATTATATTTTTCACCCCAAGATCTGACAGTGTTTGCAGTGGTGAGTGCCAAAACATGATCCCCGCCAATGGCAATCTTAGCTATATCAGTTGTCTCTACACCTATGGAGGTTAACACTTTTGTATCAGCATACTTAGTTAGTGCAGCATCATTGTCACCGCACACACCCTCAAAGACTTTCCCCCAACAAGCGGCAGTATTATCAGTTAATACAACACAAATCAGATCGTCAGCAACACTAGCTGAGGCCACATTTGTAAGAGTGGTACCAGCATCTATTTTTGCTACGTCTGCATAGTAGCGGTTAGTAGTCCCACCGTTGGCCAGCAGACCATTTGAGCCATTATAGCCCCAGCATTTCAATGTATTGTCACTTATTACAGCACATGAGGTATATGTGCCTACGGCCAGAGCAGTAACATTATCCAAATAGGTTACTCCAGCATCTTTATAGACTTGAACAGCGTAGTTTTTAGTACTTGTTGTGTTATCTCCAAGTTGTCCTTGTCCATTTTCTCCCCAGCACCATGCCGAACCATCAGTTAAACGGGCACAACCATGCCAGGCCCCCAAATCAATCTCTTCAACATTCGTCAGCTCAACGCCACCAGTTTTTTCCACATAGGCCATTCCAGAGGCATCGTTTGGCACTTGCCAATATTCTTTATTACAGTCTTCCCCGTTACCAATTTGACAGTTGTTATTTTGCCCCCAGCACATAACTTTTTTGCCAGTTGTTCTGGCACAGGCAAAGTTATTACCTACTTTGACTTCTGCAACAGTGGTCATATCGGTCCAAGTTGGATTAGCACTATCTACTGATATAACTTCATTTTTAGCGTACCTGTATTCAGTGCCTGATCTTATATTACCTACTACACCATAATCATTTTCTCCCCAGCACCTTAGAATGCCACTTGGAGGAAAGAGTGCACACCCATTTTTATCACCCATTTCTACATCAGAGGCCTTAGTAAGAGGTGTTGTTCCATCAGCGCCTTTGACTAGTTGATCTGCATATAAAAATGTGTTAGTAGTTCCATTATTTCCAAGGGCATAAGCAGAATTATTTCCCCAGCAATGAATTGTTCCATTACCTTCTTTTACTGCACATCCAAACCCATCACCAACTCCAAGGTCTACAATATCTGTAATATTTGATGAAGGGCCATCCCATACAAAGTCTGCTTTTTCATTTATGGTGGTAGAATTCCCCATGTATCCTGTACCCCAACACTTAACTGTTTTATCTGCCTTGATGCCACATCTCATGGTCTCATATCCCCAGCCGTGGATCGAGCTAGTGGCAAAGTTACCACCGGCCTCATCTAAGACTACGGCCGTTGCATAACCCACATTGGCCACATTGTTATTACCTAATCTATAGCTAGAGCCGTAACCCCAGCATGTAACAGAGCCATCATTTATGAGAGCACATGCGGACCTATCATCGACAACAATCTTATCTACATTAGTAAGCGAGACGCCCACTGAAGTTTCAACTAGTTCAGCATAAGTTTGTGATCCAGGAAAATTTCTTCCCAGGTGATCATCTTGAGATCCCCAGCAGCGAACAGTCCCATCATTTAAGACAGCACAACTTCCCCAGTAACCTGTTGCTATATCGACTGCATTTGTTAAGTCTGTACCTGCATCTATTTTAATGACCTTAGCAGCGTCACTAGATCCTTTTTGCTGAGACCTTCCCCAACAATAAACTTTTCCACCAGAAGCTAATTTCTCTCTAGCACAACTTCCGTACAAGACAGATTCCACTTGCTCTATATTTGTTAGGTCTCCACCACCACCATCAATTTGAACGGTTTTAGGTATGAGAGTTGATCCAACAGTATCGTCTTCAAGGCCCAAATAGCCTGAAGTACCATATGGCTCAAGAGCAAGCCCCCAACACTTAACTGTGTCAGTATTAATGACTGCACAGGCACGGTAGTATCCAATAGAAAAGTCTGTGACATTGGTAAGAGCGTCACCTGAAGCTGCAGTATATCCTACGTCCATGGTCCCAGTATCATCACTTTTAGCACCAGCTGTTGCGATGATAGCGTCTGCCCCCACTACATTTAGGACAGTCCAAGTTGTCGAAACTGCCGGTCCAGCAACAATTGTTCCCACACCATTTGAAGAAGTTTGGTTGCCACTAGAGTTAAAAGTCCAAGTAGCGGATTCTGTTCCTTTATAGTTGCTATCGGCATCGTAACCAACAGAGAATAAGGTCATCGTGGTACCGGACGTCACATCATTAAAATATTCGCCAGTGGTAAATACATTTCCTGAACCATCGGATTTAGATTCAACCCGAATATTGACAAGAGCACCTGCTGTAATTTCAAAGCCAGCATTGACTGTTCCTGTATCATCGTTATCACCACCTGATGAGAAATTGATGACACAATGATCGGCTGCGATCGTGGCTTGATTAGCATAGAACGTGACCGAAGCTCCAGTTTCGCTATTGTCATCTGAGCCAGGTAAAAAAGATCCCTTATCGTTGGTAAAAGTCCATGTTCCACTTGGATTACTTATATAGTTTCCATCACTGTCATAGGCAGCACCATGTAAGGTAATACTGTCATCAGCTGTCATATTATTTGTTTCTTTTGCGACCCCACCAGAACCTGATACATCATTAATTCTGACAGTTGCTTGGGCACCAGCACTAATTTCGATACCTGCAATGGTAGTCCCCGTATCATCAGTGTCTCCACCAAAGCTGGCCCTAATGACGGCGTGATCTGCAACTACAGTTGTAACATCTGCGTTGAAAGTGACACTTGTGGCAGCTGATACAGAGTTGACACTGGCATTGAATGATCCTTTATCGTTGACGAAGGTCCAGTCTGCAGCGACATTAGCAATCCAGTTGCTGTCACCATCGTATGATGAAGCATATAAGAGGTCTGTTTGATCGGCAGTTAGAGTATTGGTATCTAATTCACTTCCACCAGATCCGGCAGCATCATTAATTTTGATAGAGGCCTGAGCACCGACATTAATTTCGATACCAGCTACTGCTGTCCCTGTATCGTCAGTGTCCCCTCCAAAGCTTGCTCTAATAACAGCATGATCTGCAGCTGAAGTAGTAACATCGGCATTAAAAGTGACACTTGTGGCAGCGGATACTGAATTGACGCTGGCATTGAATGTTCCTTTGTCGTTGACAAAAGTCCAGTCTGCAGCCACATCAGCAATCCAGTTACTGTCAGCGTCGTATGATGAGGCATATAAGAGGTCTGTCTGATCAGTAGTTAGAGTGTTGGTGTCTAATTCACTTCCACCAGATCCGGCAGCGTCGTTAATTTGAATAGAGGCCTGAGCACCGACATTAATTTCGATACCAGCGACTGTAGTCCCTGTATCGTCAGTGTCTCCTCCGAAGCTTGCCCTAATGACAGCGTGATCTGCAGCTGAAGTTGTGACATCTGCATTGAAAGTCACACTTGTGGCAGCTGATACTGAATTGACGCTGGCATTGAATGATCCCTTGTCGTTGACAAAAGTCCAGTCTGCAGCCACGTCAGCAATCCAGTTGCTGTCACCGTCGTATGATGAAGCATATAAGAGGTCTGTTTGATCAGTAGTTAGAGTGTTGGTGTCTAATTCACTTCCACCAGATCCAGCAGCGTCGTTAATTTTTATTGAGGCCTGAGCACCGACATTAATTTCGATACCAGCTACTGTGGTCCCCGTATCATCTGTATGGCCACCGAAGCTTGCTCTAATGACGGCGTGATCAGCTGCAGAAGTTGTAACGTCTGCATTGAAAGTGACACTTGTAGCTGCTGATACTGAATTGACACTGGCATTGAATGAGCCTTTGTCATTGACGAAGATCCAATCCGCTGCCACATCAGCAATCCAGTTACTGTCAGCATCATATGATGAGGCATATAAAAGATCTGTTTGATCCGCAGTCAGGGTGTTGGTATCTAGCTCACTTCCACCAGCTCCAGCAGCGTCATTGATTTTAATAGAGGCCTGGGCACCAACATTAATTTCGATACCAGCAACTGTTGTCCCTGTATCATCAGTGTCCCCACCAAAGCTTGCCCTAATGACAGCGTGATCAGCTGCAGAAGTTGTAACCTCTGCATTGAAAGTAACACTTGTGGCAGCGGATACTGAATTAACACTGGCATTAAATGATCCCTTGTCGTTGACAAAAGTCCAGTCTGCAGCCACATCAGCAATCCAGTTACTGTCAGCATCGTATGATGAGGCATATAAAAGATCAGTCTGGTCAGCAGTTAGAGTATTAGTATCTAATTCACTTCCACCAGACCCGGCAGCATCATTAATTTTGATCGAGGCCTGAGCACCGACATTAATTTCGATACCAGCGACGGTAGTCCCAGTATCGTCTGTGTCCCCTCCAAAGCTTGCCCTAATGACAGCGTGATCTGCAGCTGAAGTTGTGACATCTGCATTGAAAGTAACACTTGTGGCAGCGGATACAGAATTGACACTGGCATTGAATGAGCCTTTATCATTGATAAAAGTCCAGTCTGCAGCGACATCAGCAATCCAGTTGCTGTCACCGTCATATGAGGAGGCATATAAGAGGTCTGTTTGATCAGCAGTAAGAGTATTGGTGTCTAATTCACTTCCACCAGATCCTGCAGCATCATTTATTTTAATTGAAGCCTGTGCCCCAACACTCACCTCAAAGCCTGCATTCACATCCCCTGTATCATCAGTATCACCACCGAAGCTAATATGAATGACTCCGTGATCGGCAGCTGAGGTTGTGACATCTCCATTGAAGGTGACGTTTGTGGCACCAGAAACTGAATTGACAACAGAGGCATTAAAAGAGCCTTTATCATTGGTAAAAGTCCAATCTGCAGATACATTGCTAATAAAATTATCGTCAGCATCGTAAGATGCTGCCCAGAGGTTTTTGGTTTGATCGGCAGTCATTGTGTGGGTGTCTATTTCAGCTCCACCAGATCCTGTAGCATCGGTAATCTTCACCGCTGCTTGAACCCCAACTGAAACCTCAATCCCTGCAATTGCAGTCCCCGTATCATCAGTGTCTCCGCCAAAGCTTGCCCTTACCACACCATGGTCGGCAGCTGATGTCGCATTTTCTGCGTTGAAAGTGACACTACTTGCAGCTGAGACAGAATTGACGCTGGCATTGAAAGATCCTTTGTCATTAACAAAAGTCCAGTCCGATGCCACGTTTGCAATCCAGTTTCCATCAGTATCATATGAAGAAGAATATAGACCAACTGTTTGGTCTGCATTCATACTATAAGTATTGAGCTCCGTTCCACCTGATCCAGCAGCACCATTGATTTTAATATTTGCTTGAGCACCAGCTGTAATTTGAAATCCTGAGTTCACGTCCCCGGTGTCATCTGTATGGCCACCAAAGCTTGCTCTCATAACACTGTGATCAGCTGCTGAAGTTGTGACATCTGCATTGAAGGTTACACTTGCTGCAGCTGATACTGAGTTAACACTAGCGTTGAAAGATCCTTTGTCATTAACAAAAGTCCAGTCTGATGCCACGTCTGCAATCCAGTTTCCATCACCATCATACGAAGAAGAATATAAAGTATCTGTTTGGTCAGCGTTTAATGTATTGGTATTCAGCTCAACACCAACGGAGCCAGAATTGTCATTGATTTTAATACTTGCTTGAACACCTGGGTTAATAGTGATGTTTCCAGTGCTATCATTAAACGTGCTAACACTCATATCTACAATTTCAGTACCAGTGACATTGGCATCAAAAGTCGTGGACTTACTAGGCCCGACAGCAACAACACCTTTGGCATTTTGAATTGCCCAAGTCACGGTGACATTTCCAAGGAAAACATTTGAGCTATTATAGGCAGCTGCATGAAGAGTGATAGTATCATCTGCGGTCATGGTACCTGTGGTGTACTCACTTGTACCACCTGCACTGGCCTCAATTCTCATGTAGGAAGATGCTGCTATAATCTCGGCTTCAGTTTCTGGCATTTTTTCTACACCACCGCCACAACTGGTAGCGTCTGGAAAAAGAGCGCATAGATCATCGTCCTTGGCAAATTTGGCATTAAAGTTACAGGCAACAAGAAGCCCTACGATCAGTATGTGAGTAAGTCGTAGTGCAATTTTAAAATATAGTTTTTTCTTGTTATTGGTCATTCGCTCAATGTTCCTCTTTATGTGACCACATATAAATAGTTTAAGCCCGTTAATTATAAGGGATTTTCAAAAGAAGGCTGATAGCCTATTCCAAGCTATTGATGGCCTGAAAATTCAATAAATTTTGTATGGAAAATCGCCAAATTTTGATGGCAAAAGACTAGTAGGGTTTGCTGACACGTAAGTCTGCTATGTCCTACTGAGCAGAAATGCGGGCATTATTAAAGACCATTGACGTGAAAAAATACGCCACGTCCTTTGGGGAAGTAGAACCAAGACATAGGTTTGAAGTTGAGAGCATTAAGATCTCTTCCCAATTGGGTTGAGTTTTGGTCTAAAAATGTCTTTTTATTTCCCATAAAAGTTCCAAAATAGCCCTTTCCTTCAAATATTGCTGGCACATACTCACCACCAACAGTGTGGCTGAAATAAGAGAAACTAAACTTTATGGCCGGAAGGATACCTACGCCAAATATTTTTTGCTTAAATACATTTGAACCTTCTGAAATTGACCATTCCCCAACTAATCCTTTTTTGGAAATATTAATATTTGAGACTGATTTTTTACCCATTTTCCAAATTTTGTTCCCTACTTCAATAGGATATTTTTTGTCGAGATAGATCTTTAAAATCAAAAGCTTTATTCCATTTTTTTCTAACCCTAAAACATCTGCTGTATTTTCAAGTTTTGAATATCCTGTCTTAAATTTAGTCGCTTTAAAAAACTCTGACCATTTTCTGGCCACACTATATTTTTTAAACTCATCATAGATAGCTTTATTTTCTGCAGTTGCCACAACTATGGCCACTTCACGATATGGATTTAATGATGCTTTTTTGTAGTTTAAAACATACAAAAAAACGGGGGATCTCTGTGCCGGAAAAGGTAGGGCCCAAAGAGTTTTCGTTGAGCCATGAGTTTTAAGTTCCTGATCTATTATTTTTTGAACAGAAGAAGTATCGGTAGTTCCCATATAGGTGATATTTTCTAAAACACATGCATGGAGTGGAAGTGCTACACTGGCTGCTCCATACTTTGCATCTTTCATTACTTCTTGGTGATTTTGTGGGAAATTATGAAACAGATCCGCACCGCAAGTTTCTTTTGAATATAATTCAGTGGTCAAAAGTAGAGTCGAAAACAAAAGAAAAAATATATATTTCATAACCTGCTACCTCAGTTATTAATGGTAAATCCGTTGCTGCCTTCTACATATTACCTAGCATTTGAAGTCGTCAATATTTATCAAGTAAAAGTGGTTCATGGATCAGGACCTAAATTTAAATTGTAACCCAGTAAGGAAATTCCGTAAGATTTGAGCTTTGCATTCTCGATAGTTTTTGTGACTAGGCTTTCTAAAAAAGGCACTCAATTCATGTTTGCTGACTCGTAGGTCTGCTAGCTCCATAATCTTTATCACATCTTCTGACTTAAGGTTAAAGGCGATAGTTAATTTTTTGAACACAATGTTATTGGTTAAATCCTTTTCAGGTTTGGGTTGTTCGCCCTCCCTTTTTCCACGCCTATCAATAATCAAACCATTTAAAAAAGTTGCAAGCTCTACGTCCTTGCAACTTTGATAATCGGAGTCATCATCTTTTTTTAACCAATTGCTTACTTTCTCTCTTGATACCTCAAAATCTGCGAATCCAAAGATTTCTATCATCCTTTTATCACTGAGATCTAAAATATAGCGAACTCGTCTTAAAACATCATTATTCAACATAAGAGACTTTCCTTTGCTCGGAATCTAGCACTGTTTTTACTCAATTGCATTGTTAAGCTTATGGCCTAATAAACAGAAATGCAGAGCATTATGAAGGGTCCAGAATCGACGTGCCTAATCGGTCAAGTTTATGTAAATAACCATATGACTAAGTCTAAGGGCCTGCACCCTCGAAACATACATAATCAGAGATACGACTTTGATGCTTTAATAGAATCCTCTTCAGGCCTTTCTGAGTTTGTATTCACTAATCAATATGGTGATAAAACTATTGATTTCTCAAACCCTAATTCTGTCTTGGCATTAAACAGTGCACTACTTTCTCATTTCTACCAAATTGAGAGTTGGTCAATCCCTCAAGGCCGTCTCTGTCCACCTATTCCTGGAAGGGCCGACTATATTCACTATTTAGCAGATCTTCTAGATCTTACTAAACCCCAAAAAGGGCTAGATATTGGCACCGGGACAGGATGTATTTATCCCATAATTGGCGCCAGTGTTTATGGTTTTAAATTTGTGGCCACTGATATTGATAGCAAATCCATTGAGTCTTCAAGAAAAATTATTAATTCTAATCCACAATTAAAAGACCAAATTGAGCTTCGTCTGCAAAAGTCTCCGGCCAATATTTTTAAGAACACCATTCAGGGAAAGGAAAAATTTGATTTCACTATATGTAATCCTCCTTTTCATTCATCTTTAAAAGCCGCTTCCAAAGGGACTGAACGCAAAAGAAAAAAT
>Ga0257117_1002164_pt1 | contig 10556 bp, 8 predicted proteins | sample SI112_135mmetaG_FD_190157 | JGI IMG/M metagenome (GOLD analysis project Ga0257117, IMG submission 190157) | Marine microbial communities from Saanich Inlet, British Columbia, Canada - SI112_135m | ecosystem: Environmental > Aquatic > Marine > Inlet | place: Canada: British Columbia | collected... | reverse complement strand
AGATAGAAATGGATCGGGCATATATGGTGACGGAAATATTTATTTAGGTCCATGGTCAATAGGCCTTTCTTATAAGAATTATCTTTTTGCTTCTTTATCTCCATATGAAAGATGGGATTTTGTAAATAATACGGGTGGCGCCCTTACACTTCAGCAAATGCCAACTGTATTCAAAGAACATAACACAAGTCTGTTGGGGAAGATTACACATATAATTGATTATAACGATGAACTGGGATTTCACCTAAGGGCTGAGGGCCCTCTATTTGCAGAAACGATGTTAGCGATTCATTATTCCCAATCCAGTCGGCACAATGAATGGGTAATGGATCAAAATTGGGAATGGGAAAAAAGTGAAAGCAAAAAAATACACCCTTCCACTGACCCTTTATATAACCCTTTCAAAGAATATTTTGCTGAAATTAATGGTTATGCATTGGACAATAAATTCTATTATGTAATTGGATACGCCAGAACGGAAGATGTTGTGGATATTTATTTAAACCGCGCTTCTGATGTATACCGATCATACAGTTATGAATTTTTAGAGGCCAAAACGATTCCGACCCATTTCACATACCGCTTGGGCAACCTATATAGTATCGATATCCTTTTTGAATACCAGGAAAAGAAAAAAGGCGTAAAACTATTTTCGAATTATCCTGAATTGGGTCAAGATTTATTCGATTCATTATATCTAAATGATAAACAGATTAATCGTTTCATCAGCCTCGGTGTTGCCAAATCACCTCGTTGGTCAGCCACCCTCAGTGTGGATTATTCAAATACGGATGAGAGAATTGTCATTGATAATGATAGAAAAAATAACGCTATCGAAAAAGCATTGGACACACTTTGGGATACATCCCTCACATGGGCTAATTTCGAAATGGTTTTCAATGTAAATCAAAAAACCCGATTATCATTATCATACGGATCACAGCGTGGCGGCGTATTTTGCAGCAATGGTGTTTGCCGATATATTCAGCCCTTTGAGAACGGTTATAAACTTGGAATAATTTCATCCTTTTAGATAAATTGACAGGTTCATTTTATGCATGTAATAAATATTTTGAGGTTTACTTGAAGAAAATCTTTTTATCAATTGTAATCGCTTTTTCATTTTGGACTTGCGAGGATAAAACTCAGTTGACACAGGAATTGGATACCATTGTTGTTTCGCCGGTGAGAAGCATTCTTCAACTTGGGCAGACTGTTCAGTTTAATGCCCTGGCGATTGACAAAAGAAATTCTTCCATGGATATCCCGATCACATGGTCAACAACAAATGATCAGATTGCAACCATTACCAAAGAGGGCTTGGTGACTGCTGTAGGACAGGGCGAAGCCAATATTTATGCAACGGTGGATAATATTCAGGGGATGGCAGAAGTACTAGTGAGCACCGATCGCCGCCGCGTTTTAAGTGAGATGTTCACCTCAAGTACATGAGGACCATGCGCATCCGCGGAGCGGATATTAAATGCATCTTTAAAACCGGCTACAGTGAATTATGTGGGTTATGGATTGGACACAATGTGGACACAGATATATTATCATGTCTGGTGGCCGGGGCAGGGGAATGACCCCATGTATTTGGCCAATACATCCATGAACATTACACGGAATAATTATTACGAGAATAATTATACACCCCATATGTTTACCAATGGAAAAGATTCAGGCTCAAATACTACGAATTGGAAAAACGACCCAAAGAAATATCTAGATGATGTGGGTTTGTATGGGGTCAGGATTTCTGGGAATCAATCAGGGAATGATATTTCCTTTGATGTTGAACTCGATGCGGTGAAGTCTCCCTCTAGTTCAAGAGATTTAAGATTATTTATTGCCACGGTTATGGATACGGTAAAATACTTCGGTTCTGCCAATGGATTAACGGAACATCACAATGCAGTGATTGATTTAATAACAGGTGATACAGGTAAAAGTATAAAACTATTTAGTGGCGTAGTTACCAAAGAATCTTTCTCTTGGTCAATGAGAACAGAATGGATTAATCATTCAGATTTGACATATAATATGTCTGGGTTAAAAGTGGTTGCCTGGATTCAGGATTATAGCAACAAGGAAATACTCCAGGTTAACGAGTTGAATTTTGATTAAAATTCCAATTAATTTGGTTTGGGAGCTTAATCAGGCTGATTAAATTCCCGACCCTATTTAATAATTAATAGGAACTTTTCAGATCATATTTTGGGGTGTCGTCTAACGGTAGGACATCAGGTTCTGGTTCTGAGGGTCGGGGTTCGATTCCCTGCACCCCAGCAAAATAAATAATATGTGCTTAGTCAAACTAAGTCCATTGATATTAGAAAATTTAAATGCGCCCGTAGCTCAACTGGATAGAGTGTCTGGCTACGGACCAGAAGGTTGGGGGTTCGAATCCTCCCGGGCGTGCTTTTATTAGTTATATTTCATGTATTATTTCTATTACCACTGGCCCGTTCGTCTAGTGGTTAGGACGCCGCCCTCTCAAGGCAGTAACACGGGTTCGACTCCCGTACGGGCTACAAGAAAGATTGAATCCATTTTATAACGGGGTTTTTCTTGTCTATTCCATACAGACTCCCTTTGTAAATTCATACTTATCTAATTCTGTAACCGAAGGATTTTATTGGAATATTGGTACATAAGTTAGATATCCTTTTATGACAATTGATCAAATCGCCATATTCAGCATTATCATATTGACTTTTGCCCTATTTATCTGGGGGAGATGGCGCTATGATATTGTTTCCATTATTGCGCTGTGTATTCTGTTTATTGCCGACCAGGTATTGGGTGGTGAAAAATCAAGTTTGATTATGGATACGTCTAATATATTTATGGGCTTTGGGCACCCGGCGGTAATTACGGTGGCTGCAGTACTGATTATCAGCAGGGCACTTCGTAATTCAGGCGTGGTGGATGTCATTGCCCGGCAAATAACGCCCTTTTCAAAATATCAGGTTACCCATATTTTTAGCTTGAGCGGCGTCGTATCAATATTCTCAGCAATTATGAACAATGTGGGGGCACTTGCCCTCATGTTGCCGGTAGCACTTAAAACTTCAGTGAAGCAGAAGCGTTCACCCTCTGTTATTCTCATGCCCCTGGCATTTGCCAGTATCCTGGGCGGAATGATCACCATGATAGGGACACCGCCGAATATTATCATATCCACTCTCCGCCAATCCCAGTATATGGAACTCAAGACCCAGGCGCTCGCTGATAAGACTTCACCGGCTGCTGAATATTTTGCATCACAGAATATTAATGTGGAACAATTTCATCCAGAACCATTTGGCATGCTGGATTTCAGTCCAGTTGGAGGAATTATTGCCATCCTGGGTGTGCTCTTTGTCGTACTGATAGGCTGGAGATTCATCCCAAAAGAATCATATAAAAAACCAGGTACAGAATCGCTATTTTCCATTGATGAATATATAACTGAGATTCGTATCCCCAAGGGTTGCAAATTCATTAGTAAGAAGGTCAGCGAGATCGAAAAATATACGGAAGACAGACTGATAATAATTGGCTGTATATCCAAAAATGGGAATATTCATACTCCCCGGCAGGATCAAATCATAGGAGAAGGAGACAGGTTTCAAATTCAAGCGGATCCAGTAGATTTAAAGTTAATGATGGATGAGTATGGCCTCAGACTTACAAAAAAGATGCGGGCACGGATAGATCAGCTGAAAGATGAAGATACCACTTATAAAGAAGTATTAATTACACCTGATTCACCGCTAGTAAAAAAGGATCGGACGTATTTTCGAAGGCGCACCTCAAATTCACTGATACTGATGGCGGTGGCACGCCAGGGACAACCAATTCGTAAACGGTTGGGGAATGTCATATTCCGGGTTGGAGATGTGCTGCTTATTCAGGGGAATATAGATAATCTTGATGATAATATCAGTTCATTGAACCTGGTACCCCTGGCTCAGCGAGAAGTACAGGTAGGCATATTTTCGCGGGTCAGTTTGGCGCTGTTAATTTTTGGCGGTGCAATTGGATTAAGTATGGCCGGACTCCTGCCTACTACATTGGCTTTTGTGGGCGCCATTTTATTATATGTCTTTACTGGCATTCTCCCTGTTCGTGAATTGTACCAGCATATCGATTGGCCGATTATTGTCCTTTTAGGAGCAATGATCCCGGTGAGTGCTGCGCTGCAGACAACCGGAAGTACCCAGTTAATCGCTGAGTTTATGGTACACATGACCGGAAGCTTGCCAAGCTGGTCTATTATAGCTATTATCATGATTATTACAATGTGTCTTTCAGATATCATCAATAATGCCGCTACTGCCCTGATTATGGCACCAATTGCCGTTGGTATTGCCGTATCTATGGGTGTCAGCGCTGATCCCTTTTTGATGACGGTTGCTGTGGGAGCGTCTTGTGCTTTTTTAACCCCCATCGGCCATCAGTGCAATGCCCTGATCCTCGGGCCGGGCGGCTACCGATTTTCTGATTACTGGAGAATGGGATTACCTCTGGAATTTCTGATTGTTATTGTGGGTACCCCTTTGATACTCCATTTTTGGCCACTTTAATTAATCCACACTTAATTTTTAAAGTCATTGTACAAGAGTGGGAGAAGGTCAATTAACCTGCCTCTAGATTAAATAGCCCCTCCCAGGCTTTTTTGTTTTAAAAAAGAAACACCCAGATTGGTGTATAGTTTTTTGTAAGTTACCTATTGGTGTGTGGCCATCACCGGTTCAGACACTTGACTAATCAATTTTTTCCACAGTTATTGGAGGTTAAAATGAAACAAAGATATGCAATGGGCTATCTGTGCTTTTTCTTAATAATACCATTAATGGCAGGTGATGATAATATGGCGAGGAAAGCCAATTATCAATTAGCAGGAAGATTTGCACCCTATAAAATTAAAAAGCTCTTGTACAGTACATCTATCAATCCCAAATGGATTGAAGGGACAGAAAAATTTTGGTATGAATGGGAGACATCCGAAGGAAAAACATTTTATGTGGTTGATCCAATAAGAGGTAAAAAGGAACAAATATTTGACAATGATAAAATAGCCGCTGAATTGACCCGCATTTCCCTTGATCCATGGGATGCGCAGCATCTACCCATAGAAAAAATCAAATTCATTGATAAAAATACGCTTCAATTTGATGTGAAATCTTCCCAGGATGATAAAGGAGAAGAGGTAATTGAGGAGGAGATCGATGAACAAAAGTGGGACCTAGATAAAAAAGAAAAGGAAAAGGAAAAGGAAAAGATATACAAGAAAAAAGTCTTTCATTTTGAATACAAAATAAATACTCAAAAGCTTAGAGAATTGAAAGATTGGGAAGCGCCCGATAAACATCCAAAATGGGCTAACGTTTCACCGGATGGCGAGACGATTGTTTTTGCCCGAAATCATAATCTTTATATGATTAATGCTTCTGATTATAAAAAAATACTCGATGCAGGCAGGGGTAAAGATGGAAAGAAAGCTGTGGATGCAATTGAAAAAGTAACAGTGAATGAAAGACAGCTGACCCGCGATGGAGAAGAATACTACAGCTATGCGGTATTCGATCGGGGGGATACAGACGATAAACGGAAAAGAGATAAGGGTAAACGCAAGCGTACAAGAATTTATTGGGCTAAAGATTCAAAAAAATTCGCTTCTATTCGTTCAGACCAACGAAAAAGCAAAGACTTATGGGTAGTTCATTCTGTGAAAAATAAGCGACCAAAACTGGAAACATATAAATACGACATGGCCGGTGATAAAAATGTAACGCAATATGAAATTGATATTCACGATCTAGCCACACAAAGTATATTAAATCTTGATATCAAAAAATTTAAGGATCAGCGTATTGGTGTTTACTCTGGCCGGCAATTTCGATATCCAGACAGTGATAAGCCGCAGCAAACAGTATGGCTTGCTGAGGATTCCAAAAAGTTCTATTTCTATCGTCAGAGTCGTGATATGCATAAAGTGGATGTGTGTGTAGCTGATACAGAAACAGGTGATGTGAAAGTACTTTTTGAAGAAAAATTGAATACCTATGTTGAACTGCAAAGGCTAGAACTGCTGAAGTCAGGTGATATGCTCTGGTGGTCCGAAAGGGACGGATGGGGACATATATATCATTATGGGAAAAATGGAAAACTAAAACAGCAAATTACTAGCGGTCCTTTTTCCGTCAGAAGGATAATGGGGATCGATGAAAGTAAACAGACCATCTACTTTATGGCTAATGGGCGAGAAGAAAATGAAGACCCCTATTTACAGCATCTCTATAGTGTATTTATTGATGGAACCAGAATGAAGTTATTGAATGAGGGCAATTTTGATCACCGGACTTCTATGGGAGAATCCAACCGGTTTTTTGTCAATAATTATTCTTTGGTCAATACTCTTCCTAAATCAGCGCTTTATAATACCAGTGGAAAGAAAATGCTGGACCTGGAAAAAGCGGATTTATCACAACTCATGGCGGCGGGATTTCAATACCCGGAACCATTTCAGGTGAAATCTGCTGATGGTGTTACCGATATTTATGGGGTAATGACCAAACCCTTTGATTTTGATCCCCAAAAGAAATATCCCATTGTTGCTTATGTTTACCCCGGGCCCCAAACTGAAGCCGTAGCTAAATCCTTTACGCAGCTTCGACACAGCACAACTTCTCTGGCCCAATTCGGTTTTATTGTGATTACCATCGGCAACCGCGGGGGTCATCCCGCTCGTTCTAAATGGTATCATAATTACGGCTACGGCAATTTGCGTGATTACGGTCTTGCAGATAAAAAAGCCGGAATTGAGCAATTAGTTGACCGCTACGATTTTATAGATATAGATCGTGTAGGTATATATGGGCATTCCGGAGGCGGCTTCATGTCTACTGCCGCCATGCTTGTTTATCCGGATTTTTTCAAAGTGGCTGTTTCTTCTTCAGGGAATCATAATAACGATGTCTATAACAGTTGGTGGTCTGAAAAGCATCATGGCATTAAGGAGATTGTGGACGATTCTGGTAGAGTCAGTTTTGAATATGATATTGCCAAAAACTCAGACTTGGCCAAAAACTTGCAGGGTCATTTGCTTTTAACCACAGGAGATATCGATAATAATGTTCATATGGCCGGTACATTAAGAATGGCCGAAGCTTTAATCCGTGCTAATAAACGCTTTGATTTCTTTCTTTTCCCCGGACAGCGCCATGGGTATGGAGATATGGGTGATTATTGGCATTGGCTCCGTGCAGAATATTTTGTGAAGCATCTTATCGGAGACGCTTACTGGGATCCGGATATCGTCCAGTTAAATTTGGAAAAAGAAAAGACAAAATAATTTCGCTTGGTGCAAGTGTTATGATATTTTTGGGGGCAGAATGTCACAATACATATTCTGATAATTAATAATGATTGAGGAAATAATGAACAAGAAACCTTTACTGACTACTATAATGCTATTTGCTGCATATTTAGCCGTGGGATTGTGCCAAAGCTACGCTCAGGAACCAGATTATGATCCGGAGGCCCGGCTGGCTGAGCTGGGTATAGAACTTCCAACGCCCCCAAGCCCTGTTGCAAATTATGTTAACGGTGTGCGCACCGGGAACCTGATTTTTTTGGCGGGCAAGGGTCCAAAGTATCCTGACGGGCGAGAATTGCGCGGAAAACTTGGGGATACAGTCAGTATTAAGGAGGGCTATGATGGTGCGCGGATGACGGCGATTAATCAGCTGGCGGTACTGAAGTCCATGCTGGGCGATCTGAATAAAGTGGTGCGAGTGGTCAAGGTGTTGGGCATGGTGAATAGCACGCCAGACTTTGTAGAACAGCCTGCCGTTATCAATGGATTTTCGGATCTGATTGTTGAGGTGTTCGGAGACCAAGGACGCCACGCACGCGCTGCAGTAGGCATGGCAACGCTGCCCCGCGGTCAGTCGGTGGAAATTGAAATGATTGTCGAAGTCAGGGAGTAGATAGATGAGAATATTACATTTCTTGGCAACATTTGTCCTGATCATAGGCATGGCGGCGCAGGTATCATCAACATCGGTTAACAAAGACGGGCTGGAATTTACCTATTTCGGCGCTGCAGGCTGGAAAATCACGGACGGTGCAATCACTGTTCTGGTGGATCCTTATATATCGCGACTTCAGTATACAGATCGATCCCATCCCGACGATGATCGGAAGGCTTACCGGCGTGATGAAGTGGGAGATTGGGACACAGAGATGATTGATCAGCTCATTAGCGATGCAGATTTTATCCTAATTCATCATTCTCATTACGATCATCTGGGTGATGTGCCCTATATCGCGAAAAAGACTGGCGCTAAAGTGATTGGCACTGAAACAGCAATGATGATCTTGCGCGCCTATGGCATTCCGAAAGACCAGCTTTATGCTGTGAGCGGGGGCGAAGACTATCAGTTTGAGAATTTTTCAGTTCGCGTTGTTCCAGCCATTCATTCAGCTCTGGGAGACAAGCATTATCATGATTCCCGTCGTTATAATCGGGACACCAAACTTGAAGCCCCATTGAGAATCAATCAGTTTATTGAGGGTGGCTCATTGAGTTTTCTGGCGCGGTTTAAGAATTACAATGTCCTAACTATGGGTTCTATGAACTTTCTGGAGAAGGAGTTTGAAGGTTTGAAACCTGACATCTTGTTGGCGGGCATCAATGGCTCGCGCTTGGGTCTTTATAAATATGATGAACGTCTCATTAATGTGACGAGTAAACCACGTATTATTATTCCGACACATTGGGATAGTTTCAATTTGCCTTACTCTTTTTCTCAGGAAGACAATGTTAACTCAAAGCTGATTCCTTTTACGGAAACAGTTACAAGGATTGCGCCGCAATCAACCGTAATTATTCCGAAACATTTGGTGCCATTTGTTGTTGAATAGAGTTTCCATTTTTCTGTCAGCGGTTTGTGTATTGATTCTTGTGTCAGCTGATGTGACTGCTCAGGAATCTATCTATTCTAATAAGGCATCTTATCCAATTTCTATGGAGCCATTTCTGACTGCTGGCGTCGCTCTTGGTGACATAGATGGAGATGGTGATATTGATATGATTGAGGCTAACGGGCGTCATTGGCCGCAGGCGAACTATGTCTATTTTAATGCGGATAATCGTCGCCTGAGTGCTCGCTATCAGCTTGAGCCGATGGAGCGAACCAGCTACCGGGTCCGGCTGGCGGATCTCGATGGGGATGGCGATCTGGATATCATTCAGGCATCGGACAAGATGAGAAATCAGATACATCTGAATGACGGTAAGGGAAAGTTTGGTCCTGCTTTGTTTTTTGGAAGTGTAGCCAGCAATACGCGCAGTATTGAGGTAGCAGATATCAATCAGGATGGGGCGCCTGATATCCTTGAGGTTAGTCGCGGAACGCAGAATCTGATATTTTTAAATAATGGGACAGGATCATTTCCGACGATGGCAGGGGATGAGCGTGAGCCTCTATCATTTGGAGCCGTTGAAGACCGTACATTGAATGTGGCTGTAGCAGATATGAATGGTGACGGCCTTATGGATTTGGTAATGGCCAACAGGGATGGTGATGCCAATGAGATTCTGATGAGATTGGGTGGCATGCGGTTTGGGCGTCCAGTGGTGTTCGGATCTGGATCGGATGATACCAGAGGTGTGGCGGTTGCAGACATGAATGGTGACGGTCTGCCGGATATTGTGACCGCCAATATTGGGGAGGCGAATGCAATTATATTGAACAGGGGAGACGGCCGGTTTGAGTTGGCCCATACATTTGGCGCGGAAGATGGTCAAAGCTATGCCATTGTTGCGACTGATTTGGATAATGATCAAGATATAGATATCGTCATTGGAAATTCTAATGGTCATTCACGGGTGTTTCTAAATGATGGTCAGGGTGATCTGTCCATGAATGCGGAAATTGGATCAGGTCGCGATCGAACTTATGCTGTGGCTGTTGGGGATTTGAATGGGGATGGCCGCCCTGATATTATTTTTGGGAATTCAGGTAGTGCCAATGTAGCCTATTATCAGAACGTTAAGTGACATCATACGTTCAGATCTAAAATGGGCTTCCTTGTTTGTACTATAAGTAAAAATTCACAGGAAGTATTTTTTAGTAATTTCCATTTTATTCATGAATTATATTCTACTTCCAATAAATGAAGGATAATATCATGCTAAATCATTTTCGATTATCTGCACTAATTTTTACACTGTCATTGACCATTACCATTGGTCAATCCAAAAAAGAAGATATTTGGGCCGACGATAATTTCAATGGATTGGAATTCAGAAGTATAGGACCTGCATTGATGTCGGGCAGAATTTCCGATATCGCCATACATCCAGAGGATAACAATACCTGGTATGTTTCCGTTGGTTCTGGAAATGTATGGAAAACGGAAAATGCAGGAATTACTTGGACACCTATTTTTGATGATCAGGGATCCTATTCAATTGGTTGTGTTACCATAGATCCCAATAATCCTAACGTGGTTTGGATTGGAACAGGCGAAGATCTGGGGGGACGTCATTTTGGATATGG
>Ga0257117_1002159_pt1 | contig 10570 bp, 6 predicted proteins | sample SI112_135mmetaG_FD_190157 | JGI IMG/M metagenome (GOLD analysis project Ga0257117, IMG submission 190157) | Marine microbial communities from Saanich Inlet, British Columbia, Canada - SI112_135m | ecosystem: Environmental > Aquatic > Marine > Inlet | place: Canada: British Columbia | collected... | reverse complement strand
CTGCGCCAACTAGATCGCTCGTAGAGGTGATAAGATTTAGATGACTTAATTGAGTTTTAGTAATAACCTCTTTTGTAGGTGTGCCCCGAATCAATGCATCATAGATGTTTTTATCAGTATTAATTAATAATTCCTCAACACCTGTGGTCGCATTCGATTGGGGGTCTAAATCAATCAGAAGCGTTTTTACCTCAGATACAGCGAGGCTAACAGCTAGATTGACTGAGGTGGTTGTTTTGCCCACACCGCCTTTTTGATTTGTTAATGAAATAATTCTACTCATTGAAATTGAATCTATATAGTGAAATATAAGTCAATAATTTAGGTGCGACAAACGTGTGAAAACAATAAGCCGGTCACTTATATTTGAAAAAGATATGTCAACTTCACCACTTGTGTACCTTGGACCAAACTGGACTTTGACCCGGCCATATCATAGCGTTGATTCAATACGATAAACAGATCGCTCCCCGGCGTATGAATCCAATTAATGCGGCAATACAATTGGAGTTGTTCTGAAAAATTATCATACTGAATCAGGGCTTTCCCAAACCATTTTCGGTTTAATGCGACTTCAGCAGTAAATCCATAAACATTTGCTGTGAATTCGCCTTGGTTGGACATAAATATAATATTTTGGTTGGCAGATCCGTACAAGGTCAAATGATTGGAAATCTGTTTCCCAATGGAGCCAGCCCAACTCGTTTTATTTCCACCAAAATAATCTCCTTTTGAAATAGAAAAGTTACCCCAAATACCTCTGCTTTGATTTGTTCTAGCAGAAAGTGAAATTTTTCTATCTCTATAATTCCCTTTCTGTATTTCAAGCCCATTACCTAAAGTAAAACCATTCGATAATTTTTCTTTCTCTTGAATAATTTTCAATCCAATACGATCTCTAGATTCAAAAATAGCATCAATTCCACCATTTATAATACTTGTCTCACTAAGGCCCTCAAGGTTCTTAACATCTCTTATGTATAATGTATATCTCATTTGGCGAATTAGTTCTTCTCCATCCCCTACTCTAGGCGTAAACCCCATTATCGCACCAGTACCTACCATATCATTTCTTTGGACAAATCCTAGAGCAGGATGAAAATCTTTATCCACACGGTGCTGACCTGTCGTTAAAAAATAACGATCATTCCTCAAATCCAACTTAATCATGGATGCAGCAGAAGGTCCTACAAGACTTGTATCATCCACCTGACTGTACCAGGCCGAAACACTGCTATTTCCCCAAAACCTCATTTGACCGTCAATACCATAAACGGAATTACGAACCCCTTTACTTGACACATCCGTAATGATGGCCCCAACCGTTGTTCGATCACGAACATCTTTCCTTAGTCGAATTGCACTATAATGGGTTGCAGGTAAATCTCCATCGTCTCGAGTACGGATATTCAATGCGCCAACGGATGTTTTTCCAATTTGACCAAACAAGCGGGCACCGCCAACGACATCCTGATTCAACCCGATCCTTCGGCTAAAAAACACTTCTGTTTGGCGCGAATTTCCAAAACCAAACAATTTAGATCTAGTTAAAAAGAATTCTCTTTTTTCGGGATAAAATAGGCTAAATCTTGTAAGGTTAATTTGAGCATTATCTGATTCTACCTGAGCAAAATCCGTATTATAAGTCAAATTGAGGGTCAAGTTAGATTTTAATCCATAGTAAAGATCAACCCCACCATTTCCCAAATTATCAGATATAGTTTCATCTTCTAAGATTTGTTTTTGAGATCCTATAATACCAAAAGGTTTAATCTTAATATCATTCCCACGCTTAATATTTTTTAATCCAGTCAAATTGGCATATTGAGAGACTTGATAAACATCTGAACTATATTCCAAACCAATATGTGGCCAAATTGCACTCTCATTTTTTCTATTGATATATCTTTTTACGGCTAATCCCATAGTCAATTCATCCTTACTTGGGAATCTTAAGGTATTCCATGGAATAGCCACTTCTAATACCCAACCATAATCAGTGACTCGGCCTTCGCTTATATATACACCATCCCAAGCCCATTCATCTAAACTTGGGAGACTTTCATCAGAGATCAATGCATCATCTTGTGTCCCCAATGGATTCATTTCAAATAAATACGCATTTCTTCGATCTAAATAAGTATCAAGTGCAATTTCTAACTTATCATCCCTATGAATCCAGCCACCTCGATTAAGAATCGTCGCACGAACTTTTTCAGGTTCACTATCAAAAAAAGTAAATCCGAAATATAGATGATTATCATCATAGAGGATTCGCATTTCGGACTTTTCCGTTGGCTCACCCCCATCCAAGGGGAGTCGTTGGACGAATTCAGTAATCGGTTTAATGGTAGCCCAAACAGGCTCATCTAACAGACCGTCAACCTTAATAGTTAATTCCGTTCGAATGGCCACAACCTCGGGTCGATCCTGGGCAGCGATTGAACATAAGGATATAATGAGGCAAAAAATAAAAGGTCGTATATACATTAGGAACTGGTGAATTATCTAGTTTTCTGGTCCGTCGTTCCACCACCATTGAGGATCAAGTTCTTTTGGATTTGGCCAGATCTCGTTCATAGTATCGCCTTCATACAAAACTCCATTTTTCATTACATATCTTATCGAGTTTGTATTTCGAATGTTTACTAGAGGATCTTTATCTAAAATAACAAGATCAGCTAATTTCCCATATTCAATCGAACCAATATCTCCACTAACTCCAATGATCTTTGCACCATTAATAGTGGCGGCTCTTAAGGCTTCCATTTCACTCATGCCTCCACTATGCAAAGACCATAGTTCCCAATGATAACCAAGGCCATTAAATTGGCCATGACCGCCCACACCGACTAAACCGCCAGCCCTAATAATCTTTGTTGCGTCTTTAGCTATTTTAGAAAAAGCATATTCATCTTTTCTAAACCAAGGAACTCTGCGAGTTTTAGATTGAATAATATTATCTGGAACAAACCTTTTTACTTTGGGATCATCATGTACTTCTTCTGTAGCATAATAAAAATTTTCACCCCATGGACCTCCATATGTAACAAGTAAAGTTGGAGTGTAAGTCATACCTGACTGTGCAACTAATTCCACAACATCTTTATACAGTGGAGTAATAGGAAAATTATGTTCATTTCCATGAAATGCATCAATTGCATGAGTTAGATCTAATTTAAGATCAAGTGCTCCTTCCGTTGTCGGCATCATACCTAGCTCATTTGCAGCTTGTACAATATAGTTTCGTTGCTTTCTATTTCCTGCTATATATGATTTTAAATTTCGAGTACGATAATGATCACGATATCGTTTCATTAAACCAATAGCTTCTTCTTTACTTTGAAAATTATTTTGCGAAAAAATTCCTGGCCCAGTAGAAAAAGCTCTTGGCCCAATCATTTGACCTGCATCCACAAGATCTTGATAGGCAAAAGGATCATTTGTAGATGTTTGAACATCCAAACCAGTCGTAACGCCCCAAGCCACATTCGCTATGAAAGTCCAATTTTGACGATCTAACAAACCTTTCTTTATTCCAAAATAATGAGCATGTGTTTCAACAAACCCAGGAATAATGGTTTTCCCATTAACATTGATAACTTTTGCTTCTTTTGGAATCCTTACAGATCGAGTATCACCCACCTTATAAATTCGATTATCTTTAATAATAATTACTCCGTTTCTTATCACCTCATCTCCATCCATTGTAATTATTTTTGCACCTTTCAACGCCACCATTCCTTTTGGTTTAGCGAAATCTGTAATAACAGTAATCTTCGTCTCTATTGCTTTATTTGAAAGTGTTTCAATCTTAGTAGAATCATCTTTGTTTGATTCAAAAGAAATAGAATCGATAGGTAGCCTATAAAAAGTTGAACCAATAGACCAAGTAATGGTATTTCCATTATCTGCCCAATCAAAATAGTCTGCGCCAATATCTGTCAACTTTTTTACTGGTATTGTAGGGCTATTCACATCAACAGTTGGTGCACTCCCACCAACTTTTGGAATTGGTAATATATAAATTTGATTATTTACCCCAGCTAAAGCCATTGTACGGTCTGGATTAAAACGAATATCTCGTGCATTAACAGGCTCGCTACTACCATAAAAACCTTTACCTTTTACAGCTAAATGTTCACGACGATCTGTTCCATCTAGTCGTACAGAGATTACACCATTGCCTCTTCCTAAAGAGGTAAGGCTATACCCATTCAAATAAATCCTATTAGGATCATTTGTAAAGAAAGGCTTTCCCAGTCCCCTCGAGGGCATAATCAATGTTATTTTTCCACCATTAGCACTTAGGGAAATCAAGTCCATTGGCACTGTTGGACCTCCAAATTCAGCTTGTGTTCTCAATCGATCAATAGCTGATCCTCGAAGTGCAATAATTGTCTTTCCATCAGGGGTAAATATTGGATTTGAATAAAATGCAGTCGTCTTGGTTAACTTTTTAGGTGAACTTCTACCATCGACTTTTATTTTCCAAATATGACCACCACTTGCTTCCCAAGTCACATAAACTAATGACCTACTATCTGGAGACCAAGAAGGATAGAATTCACCTAAGTCACTTTTAGTTATTCGTTTATGTTCTCCAGTTTCAGTATCGGCAACATAAAGATGAGCCAACGTTGAGAATGCTATTTGTTTACCATTTGGAGAGATTACTGGATCCATAATAATTCTTGAAATTATTTGATCATCTTCAATCTCATATGGGAATGTTAATTCAGGTCCAACATCGAGATCTACCTTGGCAGAAAAGTCAATCCTATTAATCTTTTTTGATTTCACATTAATTCGATGGAATTTTCCATCTTTTGTGAAGACTACTTCATTTCCATTCGGTGCAAAATCATAAGTAGGGAGTAAATCTCTTGTAGATCGAGATTCTTGATCATCTCTTAATATTGGATAAACAAGCCAAGTATCTGTCCCTTTGTTAAGGTCTTTTATTCTTAATCCTGTTTCAGTTTTATATCGAGTACCATAAACTATATAATTACCATCCGGAGAAACGATTGGCCTTATACCACTTCCTTCTGCTCGAGTTATTATATCTTCCTTACCCGTGATCATATCACGTCTTTCAATTTGCCATGCAGGAAAACGCATATTGTAACTAAAGCCACCTCGTTTAGTTGCATAATATAAAAATTTATCATCAGGTGATATTACAGGACCCAATGTATTCTTCCACTGATTACCAGGAGTTGTGGGTGATGCTTTAGCTTTTGTAATCTGAATACCAGATCCGCCCTTGATATGATACATCCAAATTTCAAAAGTTCGAGCAGGCCATGAGGTTTGTGACACATAAACATAATTGCCATCATTTGAAAATACTGGGGATGCAAATTGCCCATCATTTGATTTCGTGAGTTGCTTTGGATTACTTCCATCATTATTGGCAACCCATAAATTTTCAGATCCACCTCTATCACTTATAAATGATATCATTTCTCCATTAGGCGAAAAAACAGGTTGAGAATCAAAAGCTATACCTGAAGTAATCCGTTTTGCCTCACCTCCACGAAATGGTATTGAATATATATCGCCTACTAAATCAAAAATAATAGACTTTCCATTAGGTGAAACATCAAGTGACAACCACGTACCTTCATCTGTTGTAAATGAAATAGTACGAGTAGGTTCTAAAGGAAGATTATTTCCTAAGCTATCTGCCTTTTCTTCAGCAAATAAAAGTCCCATGGTTAACGTAAGGTTAAGCAATTTTTTCATTAAAACTCCTTCAGTTAATGTCATTACCAATACTATTGGTGATTCATTCGTTTTTTGAATAAAAGAAAATATACCGGAATACCTGTTAAAACAAATGTCAGATCCTGAACTGATTTTCCCGTTTCATAATAGGCTCGCAATAAAACTAAAATGACAATCCCCAATAAATATGCTCCCGGTAAAATCGGATAGAATGGCAAGCGATATCCATTTTCTTCGCCAGTGTTATCTTGCCGAAACTTAAAAAATGCAACCGTGGTAAATCCATAAAATATCAGGATGGCGAAGACCATCCCCGCCACGATTGTTTCAAAATTTTGTCGGATTAAAATAAGCGCAATCCCCCAGATACAGTGCGCAATAATAGCATGGGAAGGTGTTTGATATTTTTCATCCACATAATTCAGCCACTTGAACATAAGCCCATCCCGGGCCATAGCATAATACACTCGACTGGCTGACATGATCGTTCCATTGATGCTACCCGTGGCAGAAACAATCACCATTAGCGAAATCAAACCGGCGCCAATAGGTCCAAATAGTTTTATGGCCGTATCCGAAGCCACAATGGCGCTATTACGCATCACCTCCATACCTAACGCACTATGGTAAAGAATATTGGCACTAAGATAGAGCAAAATAATAACTGTAATTCCATAAACCATACTTTGAGGAATCACCTTTGTTGGATTTTTCATTTCGCCAGCCACATATCCGACGCGATCCCAGCCAATGAATGAAAAAAGAACAAGCATAAGTGCCGCCACAATATTACCAGTAGATCCTAAAGACCCTGTTGCCGTTGCTGCAATGGACAACTGACTATAATCGCCATTTATCATGATGAAACCCACGAGTGCAAATAATAATAATCCTCCAATTTTGATTGAAGACGACATTTTGTTATACAGGCTTGCCCGCTCAACACCAAGATAATTGATGAAACCAAATATGATAATGATGCCACTGGCAACTATCATCTTGGTTGACTGATCCATGGGAAAAAAGAATCCAATATAATTTGCTGTAATTAACGAAAGTCCTGCAGCGGGGCTGGTGCGAATAATAAATAACTGCGCCCACCCAAATATAAATCCCCAAAATGGACCGAATGCTTTTTGAATATACACATATTCACCGCCTGTTTTGGGGAAGCGGCTTCCCAACTCTCCATAAATGAGTGCGCCTGTGAAAACAAATATGGCCACCCCAACCCACAGTAAAATGATCGTTGAAAAAGAATCCAAATAACCCGCAATGATCTGAGGTGTGGCAAAAATGCCAGAACCAATGGTAATCCCCACCAAGAGTGCAATGCTGTCAAAGAGGCCCAGTGATTTTTTAAGTTGAGTCATATCTTCTATTATTAATAATTATATTTGGAGTCCATATTTTGCCTGCTTTATTCCTTTGGGTATGGGAAGTATAACTCATTAAATTTTTTCATTCAATACATACATCTAAATTTACTTACCGAATACTGAATGAAAGCATTAGTTAAAAAATTGCCCGAAAAAGGCATTTGGCTGGAAGACATCTCCATTCCCGAGTGTGGTACAAATGATGTAAAAATTAAAACCACCCACACAGCCATATGTGGCACAGACCTACATATTTATAAATGGGATGAATGGTCTCAACGAAACATTAAAACGCCTTTAGTTACTGGCCACGAATTTGTAGGGATTGTGGAAGAAATAGGTTCCGGCGTAACTCATTTCAAAATCGGAGATCGCGTGTCTGGCGAAGGACATATCACATGTGGATATTGTCGGAATTGCCGAGCGGGGAAACGACATTTATGCCATAAGACGATCGGTATTGGGATTCACCGTGATGGCGCATTTGCGGAATATTTAGTGATGCCTGAATTTAATGTTTGGCCTGTGCACGAAGAAATTCCATCAGAAATTGCCGCCTTTTTTGATCCATTTGGAAATGCAGCGCATACGGCACTTTCCTTTGAAATGGTGGGCGAGGATGTTTTAATCACAGGGGCAGGACCAATCGGTATTATGGCCGTGGCTATTTGTAATTTTGTTGGAGCAAGGCATGTGGTCATCACAGATGTGAATGATTACCGTTTAGATTTAGCAAAACAAATGGGTGCTACCAAAGCGCTCAATGTTTCTATTGAACAAATTGAAGATGCAATTGCAGACCTTGGTATGTCTAATGGTTTTGATGTTGGGCTCGAAATGTCTGGAAATCCTGAAGCTTTCAAATCCATGTTGAATAATATGTATCATGGTGGACGTATCGCATTATTGGGCTTACTACCGGAATCCACACAAATCAATTGGGATGATATAATTTTTAAAGGATTACACGTCAAAGGGATTTATGGCCGTGAAATGTTTGAAACATGGTATAAAATGACTCAAATGCTTAGGAGCGGTTTAGATATTTCCGGCGTTTTAACTCATACATTCCCCATAGACGAATTTCAAAAAGGTTTTGACATAATGGAATCTGGGCAATGTGGAAAAGTTGTGTTGGAATGGCAACTCTGATTCATGGCCGCATAACCATCACACCAAGATTATGAAAAACCCATATGAAAATGCATTAGATGGTTTAAACATTGATGATCCTGTAAAATCATTTTTTGATTGGTGTAAAGAACGAGAGCATATACGCATAAAACGAAAAAATGGTGAAAAGTCGCCATGGACGTCTGATCCAATTTTTCAACAAGGGCGTTTTCTTAATACTTTTAGAGAAGATGACAAAGGATCTAAAGCTGTATTACAATTTTGCGAACCTGTCAAAAATTCTTTAGAAAAGTTAATTCACGCTCTATTCTTCGCTCGCTGGTGCAACCAACATACAACATTAAAACGCCTAAGTCCTTCAGATTTAAAGCACTCATTACACCTGAAGGATAATCTGTTAAATCAAATGCCCCAACCATGGTCATCTGAAGCTTATCCTGTTGTACCGGTAATGTGGGATGGCGTTGAATACGATAGGTTGGAAGCATGTACCGAGCTTTTCTCTACCATTATCGATTTTCTTTTGGAGAATATTTTATCTTCCAATGGCAATGTTGTCACTGCAACTAACTCAATAAATCAAACTTTTCAAATGACGAATGATTTCCCAATATTTATGACTGTGATTGATATTTCTTGGTTTAGACCTGATATCATAAGTCCAGAAAGTCCCGTGCCTACTGGTATAGGTGCAAAGCCATACTTAGATAGATTGCAAAACCATCTCGGCCTAGAAAACCATCATGTAACCATTGATAAAATGATTGAATTACAAGATGAATATTGGCCAGCAAGTCGACGGCGATTGACACCCGTTGATATTGAATACATTTCGTGTGAAAACCGAAAATATTTTAGTTATATCAATGGAACAAAAACATTTGAAGGAAAAAACCTATTTATTGCATATGAATGACGCTAATCAACATTTCGCTAAAACTTTATCTCAAATTGAGGCTGAAGGTCTATATAAAAAAGAACGAACCATTACAACACCGCAAGGGATTGATATTAAAACCAAAGAAGGTGGTGAAGTTTTAAATTTCTGCGCCAATAATTATTTAGGCTTGGCAAATCATCCTGAATTGATTGAAGCGGCAAAACAAGCGTTAGATGAACATGGATTTGGCATGGCTTCTGTCAGATTTATATGTGGAACACAAGATTTACATAAGTCACTGGAATCATCCATTTCAAAATTTTTAGGTACAGACGATACCATTTTATATACCAGTTGTTTTGATGCAAATGGCGGTCTTTTTGAAACACTTCTTGGGCCGGAAGATGCAATCATTTCCGATGCTTTGAATCATGCATCCATTATTGATGGTATACGGTTATGCAAAGCACAACGATTTCGATACACCAATAATAATATGGCTGACTTAGAAGCCAAACTTATTGAAGCAAAAAATGCGCGGATTAGACTTATTGCTACTGATGGCGTTTTTTCTATGGATGGCTATATTGCTAATTTAAAAGGTATTACAGATTTAGCGGAAAAATACAATGCACTTGTTATGGTAGATGATTCGCATGCTACAGGATTTGTAGGAAAAACAGGACGTGGATCAGCCGAACATAATGGCGTATTAAATAAAATTGATATATTTACTTCAACTCTTGGAAAAGCATTGGGAGGTGCTTCGGGTGGATTTACATCCGGGAATAAAAACATAATTGATTTACTAAGGCAACGGTCTCGCCCCTATCTTTTTTCCAATAGTGTTGCACCATCGATTGTTGCCGCCGGATTAAAAGCATTTGAATTGTTATCATCCACGACCGAACTCAGAGATTTGTTAGAAGAAAATACATCCTACTTTCGATCCAAAATGGCAGATGCTGGATTTGACTTAAAAGAAGGTGTGCACCCCATCGTACCCATCATGTTATATGATGCGGTATTGGCCCAGGACATGGCCGCTGCTTTATTGAATGAAGGAATATATGTGATCGGTTTCTTCTTCCCTGTTGTACCTAAAGGAGAAGCCCGAATTCGGGTACAGATTTCAGCCGGAATGGATAAAGATCATCTTGACCGGGCCGTTTTAGCCTTTACAAAGGTAGGGAATGACTTAGGAGTCCTTTCTTAAATTGAAACGAGCCATGTTGTTAACTTTCCGTATTTGCTATCGCTTATGTTAATTGGGAAGAAAAAATAGAAAAAATCATTCTCGAAAATCTTGCAGTTCCACTTTGGAAAGTGGCCCATCGTTTAGTTCGTTGAGTCATAGACTGTCTCACTATTAATTAGCAAAAAGCCCCGTTTTATGCGGGGCTTTTTATTAATAAGATTCAATATATAAGAAAGCTATTTAAGC
>Ga0257117_1002151_pt1 | contig 10600 bp, 6 predicted proteins | sample SI112_135mmetaG_FD_190157 | JGI IMG/M metagenome (GOLD analysis project Ga0257117, IMG submission 190157) | Marine microbial communities from Saanich Inlet, British Columbia, Canada - SI112_135m | ecosystem: Environmental > Aquatic > Marine > Inlet | place: Canada: British Columbia | collected... | reverse complement strand
TCACATCTAGGGGGCAGCCGGCAGCGACGCTTCCTAGAAGTGGGATTTCGACTTCTGTGCGAGTGGACTTGCTCTCAGGGTTAGTGGGAGTGAGTCCTCGGTGGGAGTTGGGATCTATTTCCAAGAAACCAGCACGCTTTAAATATCTTACGTAGTCGTGAACGGAGCCTTTTGATTTTAGTCCAAAGTATTCCTGGATTTCTGAATAGGTAGGTGAAATCCCTTCGTGGTCTATATAGGCCACAATAAAATCGAGAACTTCTTTTTGTTTTCTAGTCAGGCTCAAGCAAAATCTCCTATTTGTTTTGCGTAAGTTTTACGTACAAATAAAGTATAGGCGTACGCTCTACGTACGGCAAGAAGATTTTTAATTCAATTGAGAAAAGCTTTAAATATCAATGGGTTAACCCGATAGTCCCTTTGCAAAGCATAATTATTTTTCAGTTTTTGAGGGGAGATCAGTTCAGCTTGAAAAGGCTTCTGACACGTCTTTGTCTGATCATGGATATGGTGAAATAAAGGCCCATGGCCGCCAGTACATGTTTGATGGCATGGCCGCTCATAATACCTGCAGTGAAGTCGTAGATGTCGTGGTCGTAGTATTCTACTGCCTTGGCGAGAGCGTAAAAGACCAGCGCTAATATTAGATGCCATGAAGGAGTGTACTTTGATTTAAAGAGCACAAACATAAATAAAATACTGACAAGAGGTGAGGCCTGAATAAAAACATAGGGCCTTAGGTCTCCACTGACTTTCCAGTAATAGACACTGAGTGCTCCCAAGATTAAGAAAGGAATGAGAGAATATTTTTCGATTTTTTCGTCTATAAATTCGCTTATAACCGCAGAGAAAAGGCCCATAAAGCCAATTGTCATAGGTAATCTATCCCACACTAGGGTTTGGTTATTTGGTTCTAGGTGGTAGTAACTAGATCCGATACAAACAAAAGCTGTTCCCAGATAAACTGTAATCCAAGACCATGCTGCCCCTTTAGGATTTTTTGATATGGCTACAAGACCCATAATTCCCACAAAGAAAAAGGGAATATTAGATAGAACATTCCAAAAATTGGGGAGGCCGAAAAAATTTCTGGCATCAGCAAATTGATGATAGGTGGGATCTTGAGCGATAACTCCTTTAGTCGCTATGAAAATCATGACACCAATTTGAAAAAGTATCAGGAGAATAATTTTTAGATGATCGCCCAAAAGTGTGTGCCCTTTATTTTTTATTTATCTCTATGGTGTCCAATCTATGGCCATCGAGATCTTCAGTCAACATGGTGAGTTTATTCGGAGTGAGCGTAAAATGGGTCAATGTTCGCCATTTTCCAGCAATTACGGAGTATTTATTTTTGCCTCCCATAATTCCCATCTTTCCTCCAGCTGCTCCGGCCGTCACATATTGAATCCCTTTTTTAACAGATCTTTCATATATGTGAGTGTGCCCACTGAGGACGGCGTCGACTTTGTATCTCTCAAACAGAGGAATGTAGTGCTCTCTCAGCGCCAGAAATTCTTTTTTCCAATAAAATTTTGAATGACTTGGAGTTCTGGAATAAGGGGGATGGTGCATGATCACAAACTTCCATTTAACCGGAGTTTTAAGAGCATTATTTAGCCACCTCAACTGTCCTAAAACAAGTGCAGGATCATCAGCGAAATTGGAATTAAACATAATAAAGACTGCGTCCCCAATTTTTAAAACAATATTTTGATTTCTAAAGTTTTTGCCAAAATATTTCTGCCATAGAGCTCGCGCCTTTTTCCCATAGCGGTATTCATGATTTCCTACAGCTGAAAGCATCAATCGATCTTTTCGCGCTGATTCTAGCGCCAAAAAATACTTCTGCCAGTGGGACTCTTTTTTTCCTGTCTGAACATGGTCTCCTGCATGGATGAAAAAATGAGAGTCATTTTTTGCCAATTTATCTGAAAAATTTTTGGCACGTTCTGGAAACTCCTGAGTGTCTGCAATGAAGCTAAATCGCAGAGGGGAGGAAGCGTCCCACTTACATGGAGGTAGTTTAACCGTAATTTTTTTGGCCCCTTCAATGCTGTACGAGATGGGCCTTGCGCCTTTTTTGTAACATGGCACCCTTGAAAGCTTTAGGTAATTTAAATTCTCCCTGGCAGCTGGCCTTACAAACCTAGTAGACAAGCCGTTTACCAGTTTGACTTCGGGGTCTGGAGTCAGTGAGTTGAGTCCCAGGTGGGGAGATAGTTTTTGGTCAATATAGATGTAGGAGAAGGCCTTGTTTTCAAACTCCGCTTCCGGTGAAAAAACTGAGGGAAATACGGCAGTGGATGAAAGGGCTAGGGCCAAAATAGTGATTAATTTCAACGAGATCTCCCTGGGTAGAGTACTGTGGTAAATCGTTTCAGATAATATAGGAGGTGGGGCTAAAATCACAATAGAATTCTGCTTGACGATGCGACGCAGGATTGGGTGAAGCATGATTGCTGAAAGAGTTAACGTATTGAAATAACAGTAAAACCCAATTAAAGCTTCATGAGAAAAATAACGAAAGGACTCTATGATGAGAGTTCGAATAGGTATTTTCATTTTCTTGTGCTCGCCGCTTTCGTGGTCAGGCTCAGTTCAACTACATGATCATATCGTGAATATAGAAAAAGAAATTGTGGGTCTTGCCGGCTCTCTTTGTGAAAAAGGAGACTCTGAAGTTGTTGGTTATTGGGCCAATTCACACAAATACAAAGGCAGTTTTATGGCCTGGTGTAGTGATGGAGTTCTCAATCCAAAAAGTAGGAGCTTTTTCTCTGAAATGCAAACGTGGGCCACAAGTTATTGCCACGGCTATGGCATGGGCCTAAATAATTTCTCTTATGATTTCTACTTTAAAGAAAATAGTTGGACTAGAGGTAAGCCTGCCCTTCACATTTCGTGCATGGAAAAGAAAATGGGTAGAGGTGTGGCCTCTAAAGCAGATAAGAAACACACTCTTCGGTACAATCGTTTTAAATCACCACACAGTCTTAAATTCAATCGCTAACTCTACTTAGAAGATGCACTACTTGCAGGTAGACGATCAGTTTTAAGGTGAACATTGACAAGAGTACCTGGCTTTAGCTCATAACGTCCGTGCACAACATTGTTTTTAAGCTCCAGCTTTAATCTTGTAGTTCCAGAAGCTTTATCAATTGTAGGTGCAACAAAGGTTATTTTGGCCTTAAAGCTTTTTTTCGGATGTAGATCAGAGCTGAAGCTTAGAAAGCGTCCTATTTTTAGGTTTTTACTTTTTTCTGCCAGCACATCAATTTCAATAATTAGGTTTTCAGAATTGATGACTTCAAAAGTCTTTGCTCCGTTGCTTACCGTTTCACCCATTTTAATAAATTTCTTACTAATAACACCAGCAATGGGAGAAGTTATTTTAGTATTTTTTAGGTTGTAGCCTTTGAGTTCATAGATTGACTTTTTCTTGAGATAAATATCCCTTTTTTTGATTAGCTCTTCTTGCGAAACATATTTTTTGAGTGCCTTGGTTTTTAAGTAATCACCCTTGGCAGACTTGAGCTCTTCAGCAGCTTGTTTCCATTCAATTTGTTCTTGTTCGTCATCAATTGTCGCAAGAGTATCCCCAGCAAGTACTTTAGTGCCTTCTTTTTTCTCAATTTGGGTAATTTCTCCTTGAGACTTCGACTTAATTAACACTTCTTGCTTTCCGGCGAGAACTCCTGTGACTTTATAGGCCCACGCACTTGTTGCAAGTAGAAGAGCTGACAGTAAAATAGTTTTCATTGTAATGACCCCTAATTTTTAGAAGAATAAATCCATTCTTAAGTTTTCCACTATTTTTATACCTAGATATTTTATTATCGAAACATTTTCACCCATGATTTTTGCTTTCCCACTCATGCCAGACTTAAGCTCCCCCGGGTTACTAATTAAAAGCTCAGCAACATAGAATTTTCTTTTGGGGTTCTTGGGATCGGCTCTCGTACTTTGATTAATCTTTTTCACTTTACCAAAGTAAGTGAAATAGGGTTTAGAATATAATTTAAATTGAACATCTTGGCCGGCTTCAAGAAAGCGAACTTGCTGTTCAGTCACATTAATTTTTGCGCGAAGACCTTTAACACCATGTACCTGGCATAGTTCATCACCTTTTTTGACAAAACTTCCCAAGGTTTTAGCTGAGTCTGGGCAATTGAGCGTCGCTAGTTCATAGGGGCCTTGATATTTGAGAGTCAGTCCGCGAACTTCACGTTCTTTGAGTTCGAGCTCTGACTTTTTAGAGGCCAATTCTTTTTTCTCTGATTGTGCACCTTGTGGATTATCTATCAGAACCTTTCTATGCTTCACTATTTGTTTTTCATAGGCCAGAGATGCAATGCCTCTGCCATAGTTAGTTGTAAAGTTGCTTACATTTGCAATGGTTTCACCATTTATTATGAAGTCTCCATCATCTTTACTCCAGCTCGTAAGTACGCCGTCTGTTTCTGCCCTGACAACTCTTACATACTTGGGGGCAAGCTCACACTCACCGTATATTTTATATTTAATGGGTATGAAAAATAGGGCGACCAGGGCAATTGCTCCTGCTCCCACCTTGAATTGATTTTTCTTTTGAGAAAACCAGGCGATGTTTTTCATAATAAAATCCCCTCCAAACTTTTTAATACTATCAACATATCCCCCTGCAATTTTCCATCCTATAAAAAGAGATATCAGGACACCAAATTCGTTTAGTGAATCTACAAGCATTCCCTGTGCCATGAAAAATAGCCCAGTAAGAAGCCCAAACATCCAACCAAATGAGCAAATACCATAGGCGAAGTAGATAAATTTTTCTCTGGAGGTGGCCTCAAAATCTGGCTCATCCATTCTAAAAACATATTTCTTAGCAAGGTATTTAAGATAGGTAAAACAATCTTCTTTAAGGTTGGGGACTTCAACAAAATCCGATAATAGGTAGTACCCATCGAGCTTAATAAGCGGGTTGAAGTTAAATAAAATAGTAGAGATTGAGCAAATGATCATCACTTGAAATGAAATGAGGTTGATAAAGGTATTGGGATTAGAGAAATACCAAATATAGGTACAAACTGCTCCAATGAAAAATTCAATATACCCACCAGCAATAGTCACCATGACTTGCTTCCATTTTTTATCAAACAGCCATGCATCGTTAACATTACAATATAGACAAGGTTGTCCAAAGAGCAGCAGAAATCCAATCTCGTGGACTTCACCACCGTAGAATTTACAAGTTAATCCGTGTCCTAATTCGTGAATTCCGATAGTGGCATAGACGACAATCCATAAAATGGCCATATTTTGCCAAGACATTTCACTAAAGGTGAAAATTTCTCTCGTACCATTTTCTAGAGCTGCCCAATTATTTATCATAATAAAAACAGCTCCCAGCATGACGCTCATGGAGAAAAATAAAAAGTACTTAGTCCAAAGCCATGTTATTTTGGGAGTGACTCGGTCCATCCATTTATCGGGATCAACGAGTGGGAATCTTTTATACATAATAGAACCTTTCTTCGATAGAAGTTGGCTCTTTCTCATTTCTTTCATTTTTTCAATGAGCATAACATTGGTGTCGACTTTTGATTTTACTAAAAGACTCATACCATCAAGACCATCTTGAAAATCTCTTAGGGCCTGGGCCTCAATTTCGTCGAGTTTATGTTTCTTATTGTAGATTTCCACCATGTCATCAATGGTGTTCTCTCCATTAAAAAGCTCAATGATCTCCCATTCCTCAGATTCAAATTTATAGAACTCACCACTCATTGGCTCTTTAACGATAAACCCAACTTTTCCACTTCTTTTAATTTGAGAGATCTTCAAATCTTCGCGAAGCTTAGGGTATTTTTTAAAATCTTTTGACTTGTCTTCCATATTCCCACTTTTATAAAGCGAACCTATCCGACTTGATTGATCGGGCAAAGGGCCTGAGAAATTTAGTTTGTTTAATGATGGGACATTTTAGGCCAAGGCATTGAATTTTTTTAGCTTTCCCCTATCATTTTCTAATGGATAAAAAGAAAATCATGGCCTTAGCGGCTCCAGTTTTATTTTGCTTAAATGCATATGGTGAGATTCAAGACACAAAAGACGTAGTACGCGCTATTTTGGAAAATAATTTTGATTTAAAAATCTCCAAAATGTCTACGAAGGAAAAGGGCACCTCTGTTGAAAGCGCTAGGGGGGATTACGATATCAATCTGTCCTTATCTGCCACAAGAGATCACAGTGACACTCCTTCATCTTCGTCACTAGACTCGACCGGGGCAGCTAGTTCTGTAAAATCAAAAACAGATACCTATAGCACCACACTATCCAAGAAGTTTTTCTTTGGTACTGAGCTAAGTCTTCCCTATACATATAACGTTGTTGATTCCACTTCAACCTCTAGGAGAGTAAGAAAAACCCATGAGCCCTCACTGGGTCTAACAATGAGTCATCCCATACTAGAAACATTTTTTCCCGATTATCTTGAGAAAGGTATTAAGAGTGCTGAGCTCGATCGTGAAATCGCAAAACACAAGCATGGTGAAAAGTTAGTAAAAGAGGTTGATAAAGGGCTAAAGCTCTTTTTAGATTGTTTGCAGGAACACGTTACTTTAAAAGTAAGAACACTTGCCCATAAAAATGCCATAGAAAATTTAGAAATGGTGAGTGCTAAAAGGCGCGTGGGGAAGGCCTCATTAATTGATAAACTAGATGCAAGTAGTGATGAAAGAAAGAAGTTTAATAGCAAAGTTTCTACCCAGACAAAGTACAACACAAAAAGAGGGGAGTTTGAACTTCACGCTTTTGGTGAGAAAGACCAAGGGGAGATTGATTATGACGACCTAACCTCCGTCCTAGAAGATCTTCCAGACATTTCAAAAAAAAATGATGAGGCGATATTAGTTGATAAATCAATGAGCAGAAAAGAAGAGTCTAAGAGGATTGAAAAATCCATTAGAAAAAACAAAACCGCTTTTAAAAATGCAAAAGTGGACAGGCTTCCAGATTTTGATTTTGATGCCAGCTTGACTTACAAGGGGCTTAATCACAAGCAGGGAAGGGCACACGATCAAGTGTGGGCCGCCAAGTACGCTTCTTGGTCAATTGGCACAAGCCTTGAGTATTCCATAATGGGTTATGCAGCTAACTCTTCTAAGAAACTGAATGCCTATAAAACAGTTCAAGAGAATTTGAAAAAAGCAAAGCTGGCGGGCCAAACAAGGGCCGACTTAAAAAAGAATCACAATCTATTAATTAGTGGTGAGAAAAAGATCGAGGCCCTAGGTGTTGTGGTAGATGCTGACAAAGAGAAGTACAAGTTACTTTTTTTGAAATACAAGAACGGGAAAGCAACACTTTACGAGTTAAAAAAGGCCCTCCAATCGAGAGAGGAATCAGAGCTTCAACTCTTAAAATCTAAAGTGTCATTTTTAAAGGACTTTTACCAATTCAAGAAGTCAAGTGGACAACTTTTAGAGGTATTTTTCACTAAATAAAATCTATATTAAACGAGATTTTTTTAGCGACATTAAGGAAACTTAAAGGGTCGATTTTAGTGAAGGTTTTGTTATTAAAAAGCTTCCATAATATTCATTTATTAGGCAATTATTTTTTTCTTTCATGCTCATGTTTTTGGTCTATATTTTCCGATAACACTTTAACTGGAAACAAATCTTTTAAGATATTTAACAATCTCTAAACTTAAGGAGCGCGCTCATGGCCAAGAGAAAGAAAAGTCCCAAATTAAAAAGTAAAAAGCTGGAAGAAAGAATTGCCCCCGGAATGCTAGGCGGAGGAATTATTGATCCAGGAGCAGCCGCTGAGCTTGCTGATGTTGGTGCAGGTGAACCAATGGAAGGCGACTCCGGTGATTGTGGTGAAACCCAGCACGATGAGTCGCATGATCCTTCAATGGAAGGAGAGGGCGAAGGTCAATACCTCGACGACGCTGCTGATACTGAGCAATTAGAAGCTGAAGCAAATGCTGATGGTGATGAGTACAATGATGGCGACAATCATGAAATTGATGATTCACACGGTGATGAGTTTTATGACTCAGCTGATGCTGGATCTGACTTTGAGGAACCAGGTCAATGGTCTGAGCCAGATTGGGTAACTGCTAATGCCGACGGTAGCTACGATATTCAGCCACCAGAAGGTGTCAGTATAGATGATGGAATGGCCAACTTTACAGCTGAAGCTGTAAACGATGTTCTCCCTGTTGAAGGGGCGACAATGAATGTAGATGGCTCTATGGATGTTCCACTTCCAGAGGGATCAAGCTATGACGAAGGCCTTAATGCACTAGTTATTCCAGAGGGCGCAGAGTTTCCAGTGCCTGATGATGTAGAAACTTTTACAATGGCAAATGGAAGTGAATGTATTCCTCTTCCTGATGCAGGTGTAGAATATGATGTTGAAACAAATTCAATAAATGTTTCTAACGAAATCCTCAATGAGGAGTGTCCTGACAATGTAGATTTTCATGACGATGGAAGCATGAGTTGTGAACTGCCACATGAAGGAGTCGAGTATAACGATGATGGCTCTCTTTGCTTTTCTGAGGCTGCAGGGGACTACATGGACAATCCTCCACCAGAGTATGTTGGTGAAATGGATTGCTGTGAATGGCAACCAGATGGATCTGCTACATTTGAAGTACCTGAAGGCTGTGAAGTAGATGGTGGAATTGCCACTATTGACCACGGTGCTATCGCTGATGTACTTCCAATTGACGAGAATATTGAGTTTAATCAAGATGGTACAATGAACTACTCAATGCCTGATGACTGTCAATGTGATTACAATCACGATACAGGTGCTCTAACAGTCTCTGCTGAGTTCGATCCAAATGTAATTCCTGACCAGTACGATTACCACGAAAATCCAGATGGAAGTTATACAGCGCAACTTGATAATGGAATCGATTACAATGCAGATTCAAATTGCCTTGAATTTTCCAATGAGTGTGCTAATGAGCTTCTTCCTGACAATATGGCACTAGCAGAAGATGGCTCTCTTGCCATTGCTCTTCCAGAGGCCACAGAATTTTACGAAGATGGAAGTTTTAATGTTCCTCAAGATCAGCTTGATTTCATTGAACAAGATTGTCCTGATTTTGTTCACGAATGTGATTGGGCCGCTACCACTCCTGATGGCGCCTACGACTGTAATCCTCCAGAGGGCTACAATGTAGACCCTGAAGCTGGGACAGTTTCTTTTGGATACGATGAGTTTATGAATGACTTTCAATCAGAAATCCCAGAAGATGTCATGATCAATGCTGACGGTACAATGGATATTTCTGTTCATGATGCAACTTATGATGATGCATCAGGCACTTTGACTTTTGCTGAAGGTGATATTGAAGTAAAAGATATCCCAAGCGATATTAACTATGAAGTTGTGGATGGCAGTGTAAAAGTTGAACTCCCTGAAGGGATCAATTACGACGCCGAAGCGCAAACGCTACATGTGGATAACTATTGGACTGGTGAGCTTATCCAAGACAATGTAGATATTTCTCCTGCTGGTGAATTCACTGTGGATCTTCCAAGTGGTACTGAGTATGGCGATGATGGCTCGTTCCATGTGCCAGAGCACTGTGCTGATTTCATGGAGTATCCAGAGCCAGACTATTGCTGTCACTGTGATGTTATGGATTACAATGTTGATGGATCAATTAATGTTCCAGCAGTTGAAGGTCTTCAGTATGATGTAGATAATTGTGAAGCACAATTTGATGCTAATTTTGCTACAGAGCACTTTGATCACATGATTCCAGATGATGTTAGTTTTAACCCAGATGGAACAATGGATATTAATCTTCCAAATGACTGCCAATATGATGATGCTTCAGGAGTGTTACACTTCCCTGAAGGTTCTGATGGTCCTCATCCAAATGAGATTCCTGATGGCATTAACTACGACTACAATCCAGATGGATCACTTGATGTGACTCTGCCTGAAGGCATTAACTACGACGCTGATGCTGGATGTGTTCATGTTGATAATTATTGGACTGGTGAAATGACTCCTGATTGTGTTGAATATACACCAGAAGGTGAGTTTCATGTAGATCTACCAAGTGACACATACTACGGTGACGACGGCTCATGTTGTATCCCTGATCACTGCACTGATTTCTATGAAAATCCTGAGCCAAGTTATGCTCACGATGGACCAGATTGGGTTTCTGATAATCCAGATGGATCTATAACTGTTGAGGTTCCAGAAGGTGTTGCTATTGACGCTGAAGCCGGAACAATGACTATGGATCACGATGTGGCGATGGAAGCATTTGCTGAAGAAATTCCAGATGATTTTACTTTTAACACCGATGGAACTCTCGATGTTTCACTTCCTGAGGGAACTGATTACAATGCAGATGCTCATTCTATAACATTTCCAGAAGGTGAGGGTCCACATCCACATGAATTGCCAGGAGACGCTGACTATCAAATCCTTGAAAATGGAAGCATGGAATTAAATCTTCCTGAGGGAATTGATTACAACGCCGATACTGGATCACTTCATTTCGACAATGAGATGGCAAATGATATGCTTCCAGAAGAACTTGAGTATTCAGCAACTGGTCAGATGACTATTA
>Ga0257117_1002145_pt1 | contig 10613 bp, 8 predicted proteins | sample SI112_135mmetaG_FD_190157 | JGI IMG/M metagenome (GOLD analysis project Ga0257117, IMG submission 190157) | Marine microbial communities from Saanich Inlet, British Columbia, Canada - SI112_135m | ecosystem: Environmental > Aquatic > Marine > Inlet | place: Canada: British Columbia | collected... | reverse complement strand
CTGGAAATGATTCAATAGAGCCAGTGGGATCTTTCAGTCCATAAGACTCAGGGCTTGCACCTATAATGGCTGCCGCAATAAATTTGGGTACGTAATTAAGGGTTTCCTTTGGCAGTAGATTTTTTCTGGATAGCTCCCAAAAATCTCTGGTCTTTCCCTCCATCATGGCCCGTAAAACTCTATTTTGACCACAATTGTAAGCAGCAAGTGCTAACTCCCAAGATCCCAGACCGTGGTAAAGTGCGCGAAGATATTTAGCAGCCGATTCAGTCGCTCTAATAGGATCTCTTCTTTGGTCAATATATTTATTAACCTCAAGACCATACTGCTCTCCGGTTCCCCTCATAAATTGCCATACTCCGACCGCTTTTGCGCGTGATCTTGCATGGGTCACATAGCCACTTTCAATCATGGCCAAGTAATATAATTGTGAGGGAATGCCATGAGTTTCAAGCATTGTTTGGACCAGTTCTTTATACTGCTGGCCTCTATTCAAAAATCTTTGAAAACGCTCTGGGTTATCTTTCGTAAAATATTTAATCCAACGCCGAACATGGCCATTGGCCTTTTGATTTTGATTTTGAAGCTCACCCGGTTTGAGTTTTACTGAAAGCTCTTCTTTTTCTCCTTCAGTTAAATAAAGGAAAAAGGAATCAAGAGAGTTTAGGTGATACTCCCACCAACTCAGCTCAGTACGAGGTTCACTCACCGTACGAATAGAGGAGCAAGAAATCAGAAAAAAACTCAAAAAAACTAATCTGAAACACTGAGTCATGGACATTCCTTTAATATATTTCATTATAAAGCGGAACTTGGTCCGAGACTTTTGGGAATAATATTCCTAAAATTTAATTATTGAGCTTCACTAAATAAATGAGTTTTTATAATGGAAGATATTCTTCAATATATTCAATCCCACATCGCCATGGCCCCCTGGATAGTCTTTTTCCTATTAACCTCAGCCGGCTTTCAATTACCGGTTTCTGAAGATATCTTGATATTTACCTGTGGGATTCTAGCCGCCAAAAACCCTGAGTATTTTTGGCAGTTTTTCCTTGCCCTATACCTGGGCGCCTACTTCTCAGACCTCATCGCCTACTGGATGGGCAGAATGCTGGGCCCAAGGCTTTGGGATATTAAATTTTTCGCTAAAATGATCCCCCATGAAAAATTTATAAAGGTCGGCCATTATTACGAAAAATATGGGGTTGCCACCCTACTTCTCGGCCGATTCATCCCCTTTGGAGTTCGAAATATGCTCTTTGTGACCGCCGGAATCGGGAAGATGAATTTCACCAGATTCGCGCTTACTGACTTCATATCCTGTACTATAAGCGTTTCAGTCATGTATTCCTGTGTATTCTACTTCGGTGAGATTGTGATCGAGTATATTAAGAAATGGAATATAGCCATTTTTTCAATTGCCATAGTCACAGTGGCCCTTATCATGATCAAAAAGCACCAAACCAACAAACTCTGACATTATTAAGTGCTTCCAGTAATCTTTACAATTTAACACGTGAAGTCAGCCTTTTAGGCTTGGCAGTAAGAATTGGGTTGGCTAATACTTCCTATAACTCGAAAAGTTGGAACAGCCTGAACGCTGGCACGCTCCTTGCTCCAATATAGGGTAAGCGGGCAGGACAAAACGGATTGTCCAAAAAAAGGGAAACAAAAAGAGATGACTAAAGCGAACGTAGAAATGAAAGTGAATGTGGAAGACCAAGTTGAAGACAAAAAAGTTCTTTCGATTTTTGATTGGAGATTAAACAAAGAGATGAGAAATGTAGGAAGCAGTTATCTTACATATCTTGAAATGCTAAGCGCATCTCAACTTCTATCAGAAGCAAAGGGCATTATTACTGATATAAAAAGCAGTCCTGTCGACAACTCTCTAATAACCAAAGGCGATGCTCTACTTTTAGAGATTTCCAATAGACTTGAAAACGACTCAAGCCTCCTCAGTAAAGCTGTCAGAAAACTTCGTGATGAAGTTCTAGAAAAATTAAAAATATAAGAAATTAACTTCAATCGTATATAACCTTGGTACGTTCTCTAGTGAGACCGTATCCAAAGGTTTCTTATATCAGCTTTCTCCTATTTTTTTTTGGCCATTTGAAATACCATCAGTAAATGAACAGGTATCAAAACTATCCAGACACACCAACAAGACCACACAACTACTTCAAGCTTGAGGGTAAAAAAATACATATCTCCCACCCCGAAGTAAGCAGTGGAATCGATATCCATTACGTCGAAAAGGGCGAAGGTAGCCCCCTCGTTTTAATTCACGGTCTGATGACCAGTAGTTATTCATTTCGCTACATTATCGATGAGCTATCTAAAACCTATAGAGTGATCGTTCCAGATCTACCAGGAGCAGGTAGAAGTGCGGCCCCCAGGCAACTATCTATGTCAGCCGAATCCATGGGCGAGGCGATCCTAGGAATCATCCAAGCACTCAAACTAGAAAAACCTTATATCGTAGGTAATAGTTTGGGAGGATACCAAGCCGCCTGGTTCGCCATCAATCACCCTGAGTCTCTGGGAAAATTGATGATCCTCCACTCTCCAGGAATCCCCGAACCCAAACTCTATCTTCTAGAAAATGCCCTGAAAATTCCTGGCACTGAATCTATCTTCAGACTGCTGGTAAAAAAACCCGAATTTTTTGTGGTCAACGCCCAACACTACAAAGACGACCTCACCATGAGTAAAGAAGAGGCCAGAGAATACGGCTCTATTTTCCATGACCGCGACCGCACTCACCTATTCTATAAACTTCTAAAATATTCAATGAGTCCTACTAAAATGAAAACCTATCAAGAAAGACTTGCTGAAATGTTCAAGGCCGGCAGCTGGAAAGTCCCAGTCCACCTGCTTTGGGCCACCAAAGATGTTATGGTAGATCCCGCCTCGGGGCCAAAATACCAAAAACTTTTTCCAGGTGCTAAACTAAACTGGGTCGAAGACTCCTCCCATTTTCTCCAAGTAGATGCTCCAAACCGGACCATCAGGGAAATCATAAGTTTCGACACAGAATCAAGTTAACTCTACCCAATGATTTTCTTCGTAAAAGACAATTCCAAACAATAGTTGGCAGAAAAGTTAAAACATAGATTGCTCCTAGGGCCAAACAAACCTAATTGATTTCTATAAGCTACTAATTTTATGAAAATAATAAACTTCCATAATATTTCGCATTTTTATTTCAAGTCGTTGAATATAATGAAATCATGAATACAATAATTCATATTTTCTTGACCACAACTATGCTGATCGCACTTATTGGCTGTAATCCTGCAGCCATCGACTTAGGACCACTTAGCGATAATTTGGGTGGGTCCTCCACAACAACTGGAGAAACAACAGGAGGAGCAACTAGTTCAGACCCGTTTGCCCCCTCTAGCGGTTCGACAGGTGTTGATCCCAACATTAGGATCACCTATGCATTCGGAGTGGATATTGATGACACCACCTTAACTAATACCACTATTACTCTCACAGATAATTCAAACTCTTTTACTATACCTGGATTTATTAGCTACAGCTCTCAGACTCTTAGCTTCCAGCCAGTTTTTGCCCTTGAAGCATCAAAAAGCTACACTTTGAACTTATCCACTAATATTTTAACAATGGGAGCAGATCCGTTTGAGGCTTCCGATCAAAGCACAACATTTAATACCGCAGATGTTCTTATTGCAGGAATAGGTTTTGCAGAAACCTCTGGATTGCCAACCCTAAGAGGAACATGCTCAACCAATGCAATCAATGTAGCAGCTACCTTAAATGGAGCTCCACAGGCCATGGCAGATAGCGACTGTAGCAATGGAAATTGGTCAATCACCCCAGCTTCACCAGGTGTAGGCACTTATACAATTGTTGTTTCGGCAGATAGTGGTACTAGCAGTGGTACTTCAAACTCAACCATAGAGATGGAAGAATGTGCGGTCCTGAACGCAATTGGCGCCAGTGGAGGGTTTGATGGAGGTACCGGATTAATTGGTGCTCCTTTCCTTATTAGCACCGCCGTCCAATTGGCAGATATGAATCAAAATGTGAATGAGTATTATCAATTAACTGCAGACATTGATCTAAGTTGTTTGGCTTGGGCCCCTATTGGAACTGCCATTGGTGCAACTTCTTTTGATGGCAATTTAGATGGAGATGGTTTTTTTATTAAACGTATGACCATTGAGAACCCTATCTCAAACGGGCAATCTCTTTTAGGGTATATGGAATCAGGTAGCGTCAGCAATATACGTTTGCTTGAGTCCTTTATTGGGGATGCCTCGGCAAGAAGTGATCATGCTTTATTTATAACCCAAGTTGATGGAACTGTAGTTAACGGGGCTTTTATTACAGGACAAATTGATTTCACTAGTAACAATCATGCTGGTGCCATTTATTCAGTTGCAAACGCTAGCAATGTCTCAAACTTATTTGGTATGATTGACTTGAGTGGAACAGGTAGCAATGTTGGTGGAATTTTGGGCAGCATTGCAGGCGGCCCAACAATTTCAAATATCGTATCAAGGGGAAATGTTTATAGCTCAACAGGATTTTCTGGAGGGTTTGCACATACAAAAACAGGAGGAACAGTCAGTGATTCTTATACTACTGGGCACGTCTCTTCTCTTGCTGGATTTATAGGTGGATTTTATGGTTGGAATAATGGGGGAACAACAAATCGCTCTTACGCCACTGGTAATGTTTATGGAGATGATATCATTGGTGGTTTCGTAGGAACAGGAGGCGGAGCTACTTTTATTGACTGCTATGCCAGTGGAGGTGTCAATGGCGATGATATTGTTGGCGGATTTATTGGCTCTGTCGGAGGTGATACTATTACGACAAGTTATTCCTTGGGAACTGTGACAGGAAATACTAATACTGATTACTTTGCAGCATCAGGTGCTCCAGTCAGCACTGATAATTATGTCTATCAATCAGGTTGTGCGGTGGCCCCTCCTGTAGGCTGTCCTCAAAATGGGGCGATAGGGTATTCAGACTCAAATATGAAACTTCAAGCAAGCTATGTCGGCTTTGATTTTGGGGCCGTTTGGCAAAATGTAACTGATGGAACAACTTATCCAAGTCACCAATAATAAATCCCTTTGAACTCAAAGCTGAATCATATCCAGTAGCACAGAGAAAAAACTACAAAGGAAGTTAGAAGGAAATACTAAGACCTGAGCCAACTGAAACGGAGTCATCTTCACTTAACTGAGTTTTGATGCCGCCATAGTAGTAGTAAAATGAAAGCATGTATTTGAGAACCCCTCCACTAAAGGGAATTCCTGCGCCAAGGCTATAGTCTAGTCCATCGATCTCGCCAAATAATTCAACGAACTTACCAAGCTTTGCAAAAGCAACTAAATGTTCTGCGAGAATCACTGAACCTGAAACTGCTAAGCGGTCAGCCCGTTTTGGTTTTAAGTATCGATTCCCTTCAATCACAAAATAATTGAGATTGTCATAATGAATCCCAAAAGAAAATGGATTGATAAACTTTGAAAGTCCTACTGTTGCTTCGTAGAAAATTGAATTTGAATCTCCATCAACCTGTCTAATACTTGAATTATAATTGTATTTTACATTTGAGAAGTAGACTAATGAGGGTCCAATGCTAAATTTCATATCTTCAGCAAAACGAAAAGAATAGGTAAGCCCAACTTTCCCAAAAAGAAGAGATAGATCCTGATTGACTTCCTTCTTAGGCTCTACCATGACTCTGCCTGCAGAAAAGTTTAGGGTATATTGGTGCCTTGAAACAGTCTTCTTATCTTTTATCCTAACAGTTCGTGGGGAAGCTCTTGGATCGTAGTTCATCTTAAGTGGTGAAAGGTAATGACTTTTTTTGGAGACATATTTTTCTTTGACTTCATGGTCACATAAATGGAGTTTTCTCGAGCCCGCTTGCATTGATAAAAAACTTCGAACATAAGATTCAGAGGTTTCAACATCTTGGTCTTCAATCAAAAACTTCTTTAATGCGCGATTTAACTCGGTGGGGTTCTTGAGAATGCGATTTGTTTTGTAGCGTTGACATTGATAGATCTTATCAGCATATGAATAGATAGAAATTGCGAAGAAAAATAATGTCAGGAGCATTGTGCTCAGGTATTTACGAGAATTCGTGCTCATTTTCTCATCCATGGAAAAACCCATCGCTCAAAGACCATGATAGCTCTATTCTTCAGCAGATTCAATTGGAGGTAGGTGGAGGTAGGTACGATGTACGAATACCTCAAGCGGTCGACCCCGCCTCAGGCCCCAAATACCAAAAACTCTTCCCAGGCGCCAAACTAAAGTGGGTCGAAGACTCGTCCCACTTTCTCCAAGTAGACGCCCCTGAACGAACTACCCAGGAAATTATCGACTTCGATTCATAATCTCAAAAAGACCGGAGCCGTCTGCCGGAGCCGATTGCCGGAGCCGGCAGACGGCCTACAATTCCTATAGGAAGTATAAGTGCCAACACGTCTTTCGCTGGCACTTAGAATTATATAAAGAAATCTCAATTAAAAAGGTAACTCAGGTGTAAGCCCCAGTTCATGTTGCTAAAATATTGTTTGCTTCCTGGACTAAATTTAGCTTTAACTTTTTTACTTTTAATAATTCTCTCGAATTCTTTTGTCGTACTTAGAATAGATAAAATTGTGTAACGCACATGGTAGCCAGAGCTTACAGAATAATCTGTCACTTGAATCTCAAAAGATGCAATGAGATGATTCTTTTTGTTGTAAATGGACATTGCGTATTTGGCATCTTTTATATTAATTGGTTTAAATTTCACGAATAAATTTTTATTAGAGTTAACACTGGTAGTAAATTTAGCTGATTCGTAAAGATAGAGATATACCTGACCATCTAAAAGGTTTGTGGCGTTGCCAATAGTTTCATTATCATAAATACCATCAAATAAATAAGGTGTGCCATTTTGAAAACTTGCTTTACAGTTATCTAGGAAGAGATCTGGATAAGTTCCAACCTCTATAAAGTCAATAAGCTCCTTCATATTAACATTAAATTCAGCATATTCTCCGCAAGATTTTTGCAATGACCGAAAGCTACTACTTTTATAGATTTTTCCAAGCAAACTAGAAAAGGATGAAACATTTTCAGTCTCAAGCTCCCTCGCCAGCACAGCTCTTAAATCTGCTAATTCAGGAGTTTCTAGACCGTACCTATTAATTTCGAAGTGCTTATAAAATATGGATACCTCTGTCGAACTACCATTGTACTTGTAGTTTGCCTTCACATTATTTGCAAAACTTCTTTCAAATCTTATATCGAAATCAATTCGAAAACGATGTCTTACACTTTTCTCTTTTAAGATAGCTCCACGATCTACAACTGTGCAATTCTCTTCTACGATATCATGGCCAAATGAATTGAGGATTTCGCATTGATTTTCATTAAAATGCAGAAGATCTCCTTCTTCAAGTTCTAGCTTCACCGCAATTTCATTACTCATATTAATGACTGGAGCAAAAGGCGGCTTCCCTGCACTTAGAGAGGCAATTCTATGGTTATCGCCATGCCCGAGGTAGACTAAGCTTACTACTTCATCTTTATTTGCTCCGTAAAAAAGCCCATTATCCACAAAATACTTTAACTGTTCTACTCTATTCATGGAAAATAACTTTCCACTCAAAACCATTCCCACAAAAGGTCTAATCATATCAGAGTGACTATAATAATTAGAATAAGCAAAATAAATGATTTCATGGAGTAGTAGCCCCACCTTGTTTACTCCATCTAGTTTATTGAAAAGCTGTTCATCCACTCTTAGTGGGGCCCAAGAAGGATTGTCATCAAAGTCCTGGGTAGCAAGCTGCCTTTCAAAACATGTTAGGCCATCCAAGACTTTAAGATTAATAATGCTCGAAGAATCGTTAATCTCATCTATCACTGAACGCTCAGAAAAAACAATTCCACCATTTTGAAACTCCTTGAGCCTGCTCTCCATTACATCATAAAGTTTTTGGCTAAGATTTTTAAATGGCTTAATTATTTCAAATGTTTTAGTGATTGCCTCATCAAGTGTTGTCACTTTAATTTGGCCGATCTTTTTACCACTAAGCTCATTCCATTCAAGCAAGTCTTTTAGAGTGGCCTTACTCACCTCGCCTTTTGGATGAACTTCAAATGACACTAGGCTAGATCTAGTCTCAAGATGTCTCGATGTGCAATTTTCATCTGCAACGACTGTGGAATCTATTAAAGTTCTACGGATGCCTTCCCAATACCATTCATACTCATTTTTAATACAAATGATGTCTTCGTAGCACGCATAGGCATCGCCACCGCCGGAGCTATTACCCGAGCCAGCAAAGAGGTTTGCACTTAAAGTTAGTAATATCAGTATCATTTTCATTTGGTTTCCTTTTAACTTGCCGCACAATCCTTAGCAACTGTATTTAAGTTTGTTGTAGAACTTATATAAGGTGAAAATCCTTTTGCCGCATGGTATTTCTTCTTATTTATGTTACTATTTAGTTATCGATTACTTAACTTTCAAGGCTAACCCATTGTTATTATATGATTTTTAACTATCAAAATTACAAAGATTATTTGAAAGATAGGCTCTCCACCAAGGCCGAAACTAGAGGGCTCAGAAAAAAGCTGGCAGACCACCTGGGCTGCCAAAGTGGATTTATCTCCCAGGTGCTATCCGGAGACGCCAACTTTAGCCTTGAGCACATTCATAAAATCTCGCTTTTTCTGGGGTTAAGTGAAATCGAAACTGAGTACCTTATTAATATGCACCAAAAGGACAGAGCGGGAACCACGACTCTTGCAAACTACTTTGAAGCAAAGATGCAGGTCATTAGAAAGAAGTTTTTAAATCTTACAGAGCACATTCAGACAACACAAAAAATTGATGATGCTGACTACGCTCTTTACTACTCAGATTGGTACTACTCGGCCATTCACCTAATTATCACTTTAAATAAATTTAAAGATAAGGCCGAAATTGCCCACAGACTCAATCTCCCTGAAAAGCAAATCACAGAAGTTCTCGAATTCCTCTTAGAAAAAAACCTGGTCCAATATGAAAATGGAAAGTACATTGCCGGCCAACATAGAATCCATCTAAGTAAAGACTCCCCATTCGTAAAAAATAATCTTAAAAATTGGCGCTATAAAACAATACAAAGTATTTCTCAAAAACGAGATCATGATTTTTTTTATACAGGAAATTATACTTTAGGCCCTAAAGAGTTCCAGTATTTAAAAGCAGAAATTGTTGAAGTTCTTAAAAAATTTGAATCCAAAATAGAAACTGCACCAGAAGAGACCATGGCATGTCTAAATATAGACTGGTTTGAACTATAATTTCGATTCACTAACAACTCCTCTAATAAGCTGCTACCCCGGCAACCGGCTCCGGCAATCGGCTCCGGCAGACGCACTAACACCACCCAAGCACTAACAAGGCAAAAGAAAACGGAACCGATGCGATGGAAATCATCACAAAGTCTAAATTAAAATCATACGGATGGTGCTACCAAGTCGACGGTTTTGAGCCCGCCCTCATGCCAGATAAATATCATCTAAAAGGAACAGAAACAGTAAAATAGTTTTTTGGATCAAGCACCTACGAAAATGGAAAGTGGTTTGACTACTACCTTCCGACAAACCAAACCCAAATTTATCTGCCCATAAACTTACTCACCTAAAAGAACTTTCGTTTTAGGAGCGGGCATAGGACAAAATGTGGCTTCTGTACATACATCGTCAGAATCGATTAAAGGCTCAACACTTCTACCAGATTCAATAACAGGTCCTGAATCGCCTGTACAAGAAAGCTCAGCATTAGGAAAAAGAAGATAAAATTCTCTCATATCGAGTAAACATAAATTTGAATTAGCATTAGCAATTTCTGCTTGCTCTTCCAACTCAAATCTTTTTATATCAATAAGCTCTTGTTTACACTGCTCAGAAATTGTAGCTAAAATAGAAATAGTCTCATCAAAGTTTTTCTCAACATTTACAAACACATCTTTTTTAACTCTAGATTTTTGAACATAAGACTTTTTCCCTAAGCAAGATACACCGCTCTCCAAAACATCAAACTCTGCAGGTAAAGCAGTAGGTTTTGAACTATTTGCATATATAAGCGTCCACCTTTGTTTCAATCTCAAATCTTGGTAAGGCGCCATCATCTTCTCGACTTCACTCTCAACAAGAGCATCAGTCACTTCATAATGAAATTCAACTCCATAGAGATTTACAGAAAGTCCCAGAAAAAAGATAGAAAGCAAATGAATCATAGTACTTCTCATAATCACAACTCCGTTCTCATTTTTTTATATATATTAAAGAGCAAGTAAGATGCCAAAGTACTCAATAAAAACCATTGTTCTTTTACTATGTTCTAAGACCTTAGCTCTACAAGGTTATGAGAATCAAATGACTTGTGTAGTAATTCGTCAGTTTTTCACTCTCACCGAAAATCACCGATAAGTAAGCAGTGAGCGACTCTGGGGTGATTTTGAAGTTTGGTTTTATGACATTTTTATTCTTTCTTAGCACCACAGTATGGTCAATGGAATTACAATTTATTGGTGGCGTCCGGATGGATGGCGATATTCTCGATGGTG
>Ga0257117_1002137_pt1 | contig 10648 bp, 8 predicted proteins | sample SI112_135mmetaG_FD_190157 | JGI IMG/M metagenome (GOLD analysis project Ga0257117, IMG submission 190157) | Marine microbial communities from Saanich Inlet, British Columbia, Canada - SI112_135m | ecosystem: Environmental > Aquatic > Marine > Inlet | place: Canada: British Columbia | collected... | reverse complement strand
CCTGGAATATATTTTTCCGCAGTGGTGACCCGGCCGCAGTCACCGGTCTGCTGTGGATCGGACTGATCGGCGGCCTGGTGCTGGCTTTGATTACGATCTTCAAGCGCCAGTGGGCAGGGATCACGGCGCCGCTGTATGCATTGGCAGAAGGTCTCGCTCTAGGTGGGATTTCGGCAATGTTCGAAGCGCAGTATCCCGGCATCGTGATACAGGCGATGGGCCTGACCTTTGGCACGCTGGGGATATTGCTGCTTGCCTACAAGAGTGGATTGATCAAACCGACCGAAAACTTCCGGCTGATGATCGTTGCCGCTACCGGCGGAATCGCCGTTTTATACCTGGTCAGTTTTGTTATGGGTTTTTTCGGGTCCAGTATCGGCTTCATTCACAGCAACGGTCTATTTGGTATCGGCTTCAGTCTTTTTGTGGTGGCCATCGCTGCACTTAGTCTGGTGCTGGATTTTGACTTCATAGAGGAAGCCGCCGAGCGCGGTGCGCCCAAATACCTCGAGTGGTACGGCGCTTTCAGTTTGATGGTGACCCTGATCTGGTTGTATCTCGAGATACTTCGGCTGCTGGCCAAGCTGCGCAGCCGCAACTGATGGGCTGGAACGAGATCATATTTGGCGGCCTGATTATCATCGGGCTTGGTGCCTTTTTCTTTTTCGGACGTTTTCGTGCCGGCAAGACACAACGCGATCGCTCGGACAAAATCCGCTGGCGCAAATCCTAGTCACACTAGGGTGACAATACCCGCCGACGCACTTGCGGGTGAAGTTCTTCTCTATGGATTCACGGAGGACTGAAAAAAACGCCACATCACATCCATTGGGGCGATGCCTCCCATGCCAGGTTCGTCGCCTCCCATCCACTCACGCCCAGCGCGTTCATGTGTCGCGCCTGGCATTATTTTCGGCTTGTCCGGCTGGGTTTCTGATTCACTGACACCCAGATCATCTCCTGGGGCGCCCCCATCCCACAGGCAGATTGCAAGTTTGCGGCAGACCTTTCCCTGGGCATCTTTGGTGAAACAGCGCAACATCTTCTGCCCTGAGCCCTCAAGCTCAAAAAGCCGGCGATACCCTTCGGGCACAATGCCGCCGACATCCAGCATGCCATACCGATCACCCATATCGGTTGGCGCAAAGCCACAATCAAGATAACCGTCGTTATCGGCTACATATTTGGCGAATACCTGCAGCACTGATGGATAAAGCCACACGGAATTCCATCCGCCTCCTGCGTTGCCGGGGTGGTCGGCGTAAGTTCGGCCGTCGTAGGGTTCAAACCGGTCGAAGATTTCATTGGCGTGCAGAATCCACGGTGAATTCCCCTCCGGCGGCGCATGGATCCACTTAAGGTGATCGTTGCGTCCTGCTTGATCTATCCCGCCCACAGGGGCTAGGGCCTTAAATATGCCGGACGTCTGTGGATGTCTTGAAAGCAGATAGGACATTAGACCGCCATTTGAGAATCCGGTTGCAAATATCTGCTCCGGATCCACGCAATAGTGATCCATGGTCCACTGAATAATCGCCAGGGTAAAATCAATCTCTCGCTGGGTTGAGATCTCGTCGTCTTCGCTGTTGGAACCACACCAGTCACACGGAATACCATCCACCAGCAAACATCCGTCGTCGACAGCCTGACAGGAAGGGACCGCCCAATTCTGGCGGGTCCGACTGCGGCGCTTTTTCAATGCCCCCCAATTGAAATAATTGGTTTCCGTCATATCGCCTGTTGGATAGAGACTGATGAAGCCGGCCGCTTCACCTTTTGGCTCAAGTCTGTGCTTCCAGCTATGGTTGCTCGTGCCGCTCTCCCCGTACCCGTGATACCCCACCACGACGGGGCACGGTGTGCAATTACTGCCATCACACCGGCACTTGTCGGGCACAGTCAGTTGCAGTTTTCTCTGACCGTAATCATTGCCATCCCCGATATCGAACGGAAACGGTGGCTCAATGCCAGAATCCCCCGTTGTACATCCCAAAGATTGATCCTGTTTCTGCGCAAACGATGGTTCGCCGCCAAGAATCAACGCACCAAGACACACGCCCAAGCCTAGAGATCTGGCAAGATGCTTGGGTAGGAAATTGCTCAAGTCGAATCCAGTTTTAAGGGAACCGAAATCCTTGTCCGGCTGATGTGCACGACCCACCACCACTCTAACAGAGAGACTCACTAACAACCCGAATCGTTCTGAACCCCGTCAGGCATGACGGTTTTGCACAATATCGCGCCCGAAAGATTGGCGCCGGAAATATTTGCCCCCAAAAGATTGGCGCCGGAAAGGTCCACACTCCACAAAATCGCCCCAGTCAAAACCGAATTGGTAAATCTTGCCAACGCCAGGTTAGCTCCACCGAGGTTTGCTCTGGTGAGATTCGCGCCAGTTAAGTTTGCCCCTCGCAGGTTTGCCTCCATCAGATTTGTGTGCACCAGAGTGGATTGACTGAGGTTCGCATCCTCAAGCTTTACCCGCATCAGATTGGCTCTGATCAGAGTTACTCTGCGAAGGTCTGCACCACTAAGATCACAAAGGAACAAATCAGCGTCCGTTAAATCTGAATCCGAAAGATTGATTTGGCGCAGATTCCCCCACTTCATCGTCACGCCGCGAAGATCTGCCCCTGCGAGATTGGCGCCAGTTAAGGTTACATGGTTTGCAAAAGCGCCGTACAGGTTGGCTTTTGCCAAATTTGTGTCTGCAAGGTTCGATGAATTCAACCGGGCCCACTTGAGATTCACTCCGGCAAGATGCTTGTCATGAAAATCAACCCTCGTAAGATCGCACTTGATGCACGCATTGGCTTTTAGCGCCTTGTCTACATCAGCTGGGGAGAAAGCATAAGCAGCCCACGTGGCTCCCATCGCCAACAGGAACAACCACTGCACCCTTAAGGGAGCTCGCACTTCGCATAAGCTCTTGGCAGCCACAATATTTTTGGATTTAGGATGTTTTCAAAATGCCCAGCCGCTGTTGATAATCCGAATCTGTCTTTAGTGTGAGCAACTTCGTAGCCTCGATCAACCTTAGCCTGATAGCCCCGGTATGAGGCTGGAAAATCCGGATCTCAAAAGAAGATACTGAGCTTGATCTGCCGGTCGGGCTTTGACGGCGCTAGTGCAATCAAATAAGAATGAATAACCGGTATGGTATATCTCGCCCTCGATCCGCACATACTGCGGGGGGAGTAAACCATTCCCTGAACAACCTTGGAGCAATAGCCAAAAAAAAGCCCCTGAGTTTCAGGGGCTTTTCCAGTTAAGGTATCCGGCTAAGGCAACCAGGATCTCCAGACATCCGGGTTAGCATCCATCCATTTCCGAACTGCATCTTCAACGGTCATCTTCTCGACATCCACGTCAAAGATCATCGGCGCCTGCTGAGCGTTCGATAGTTTCATGTTCTTTAGCATGGTGATGACGTCCGGGTGCTTTTTCGCAAAATCCGGATTCGCCGCCTGGAAGGTCACATCCTGGGGCCAACCACAGGTTGGCCAGCAGTTGCCGTCTTCATTCTTTGGTATGCCAATACCAACCAGATCATAGGCTGCGAATATCCACAATGGTTCCCAGGCGTATACCAGTATCGGATCACCCCGCTTAAAAGCGGCCGTAAGTTCCGCCCATTGCGCAGTGTCTGTGCCGAGTTCGACAGCCTCAAAATTTACACCGTTGAGGTCGAGTCTCTTCTGATCATCACAACCCCAGCCGGCCACCGGGCAACCCACAAGCCGCCCTTTTGGAGCAGTTTCAGGCGCCGCAAAGACATCGGCATACTGGTTGAGCTTCTCCAGTCCACAGTTGCTACATTCACCTCTGGCGTGCATGCAAAGATCTGGTGTTGTCGCCTCGATGCCGCGCGAGCTATCGCCCTCACACATGTAACGCGGAATGTAGTAGTCACTAGCACCAACCACACCCGATTCGGTGACGTAAATGACAGAGCCGTCGCCACCGTATTCGGCAAAATACTTGGCCTTGGCATCCGCGTTGTAACTGGGCCAAGTCTCCAAGGCGATGTCCAGGTCGCCAGCGGCCATTGCTTCCCAGCCTGCTGTGCCGGCCATGAAGATCTGCTTGACTTTGTAGTCCATTTCTTCTTCTAGGATGATCTCGGAAAGCTTTCCGAAAACAAGGTTGCCGGTCCAGTCGGCTTCCCAGATCTTAACAACGCCCTTGGCTGCATAGGATGTGGCCGGGATGAATACCATTCCCAGAGCGACTACAAGGGCCACTGTGAATTTTCGTAAAATCTTACAATTGTTCATAGATTACCTCCGTTGGTGTTGAATCAGGCTGATTTGATGCCTGTAAACCGCTTCGTCTCAAAAAGTATAGTTTAAAAAGGTTTCTTTGGGGTAGGGTAAATCAAAGGATCTTCAGGGCCCGCCAATAATTACAATTCAAAGAGAATTATCAATCGGAGTTTCTGGCCCTGGATGCGTTGCAGTAGGTTTGACTAATGTGCTCCGATATTGAGTCCTAATGCTTTTTGTTGACGCGTGCTCAGGGCCTGCGTCAGTCGATCAAGGACGACCGCAAAGAACACAATAGCCAGGCCGGCTTGCAGGCTCTGGCCCGTGTTGGCCTGGGAGAGTCCGACAAAGACTTCCCGTCCAATGCCACCACCGCCAATCAATGGGGTTATTATCAGCATAGCTAGCGCCATCATCATGGATTGATTAACGCCCATCATAATTGAAGGCAAAGCGAGCGGTATTTTCACTTTCAATAGCGTTTGAGAGAATGTCGACCCAAACGACGTTGCTGCCTCTATAGCCTCAGTCGATACCTCGCGGATCCCCAGGTTAGTGAGTCTTATAACCGGAGGCAGTGCGTAGATCATGATAGCAATCACTGCCGAGACCACATTACCTCCAAAGAACATCAGCACAGGTATGAGATAGCAAAACGCGGGTAGTGTCTGCATCGCATCCAATATCGGTCGGATGATGGCCTCGAAAGTATTGTTTACAGCGGCAAGTATGCCCAGCGGTATCCCGATTACCATACACAGAACAACAGCTACTAGTATCTGTGCCATCGAAAACATCCCTATCGACCATAAACCTGTCGCGCCGATAAACAGCAAGCCAAACACACACACGATTGCGGTAGCTCTGTTGCAGGCTAACCAGACACAAGCGCTGAGCAAACCAATCACATACCACCAGGGCAGGCCGACCAGAAAGTCTGCGAGCGGATCCAACATCCAGTTGAAAACAAAACCACGAAACCACGTCGTGATGCCAATAAACAGCGTACTCGTTGTGAGTGCATCCAATCCCGCATCGGCTGGCTTCTGGATTGAAAATTCCCAACTGGAGGGGTAGTTGCCAAATCCGGTGACGTGGGCATCAAAAAGATAGGCCAGTGTAAGAAGGGTTACTGAGGTCAGGAAATACCCGTTGGCGATGACCAGTCGATGGAATCCACTGCTGAATCTGATACCTAACGGGCGTGTAATGGTTTGAGCAAGACCCGCCAGAACTTTCGAATACAGGCCACTAATCGCGCCGCATATTACATAGACGAGTGTGAGGACTTGTTCAAAGGTCTCGGCCCAGGGTTGTCCCTGAAGTCGGCTAGGGAGTAGCTTGAACCCTTTGTTTGGATCGTTGCCCTGTTGGCGCAGGCTTGCAGCGGTAGTGATCCGGTCGAACATGATCGCCATGAGGAGGATCGCGATACCGGCTTCTAAACCCTGGCCAAATCTGAGTCGCCGGAGACCGACATAAACCTCATAGCCCAGTCCTCCGGCGCCTATATAGGCAGCAAGAACCACCAAGGCCAGGCCCATCATAATCGTTTGGTTGATACCCATTGCAATCGATGGCAGTGCCAGAGGGAGTTTTACCTTGAACAGCAGTTGCCTTTTCGTAGAGCCAAAAGAGCGTGCTGCCTCGATCGTTTCGTGGGGCACCTGGCGAATCCCCAAGTTGGTTAACCGTGCGACGGGGGGTAGCGCGTAGATTACGATCGCGAGGACAGAGGGTGGGGAACCAATTCCAAAAAAGAATATTGCAGGCAGTAAATAGACAAAGCCAGGTAGTGTCTGCATGGTGTCCAGAACGGGTCGGATTCCAGCTTCAAATCGATCGTTTTGAGACGCGAAAATTCCGAGCGCGATTCCGAGTACGGAGGCGAACAGCACAGATACAAACATCACGCTGAGGGTTGACATCGCAGCATCCCACAGATCCAGACTGGCCCAGGCCATGGTCGACAAAGAGCAGACTAAGGCAAGGCGTAGGCCACCGAACCTAAAAGCGATTAGACCGATGCCTAGTACAATCACAGGCCAGGCTGTCAACACCAAAAACGTCTCGACCGCGTCAATTAAATTACGAATGACATCTGCAAATGCCCGAGTCGCCCACTGGTAGTTTTCCTTTAGCCAGGCTTGTCCGTTATTGATCCAGTCAGCAAATGGGAAGGCATCAACAATTTGTTGTGGAAATTTTTGCTCGTCCGGTGTGAACTGCGCAATTAAGATTGAAACAGCAATGACGGCTGCACTTATACCGATGGGCTTAATCAGGTTCCGTTGTTGGCCAGAGAGTTTCATTATTTGTTGGTGATGTGAACAGCTTGAGTCGTTCGTCTAATCTGCTATAGCCTAACTGCCTTCGATTGCCAGTAGTATCGCGCGATGGTCAACTGCACCCAGCAGTTTGTTATCGGAATCGACCACAGGAATCGGATGGTTGAGACGGGTTGCGGTGGCAATCAGTGTTTCGATCAGAGCATCCGGTGATACGACTGTTTCTTTGTTAATGAGCTGGCTCATGGGAGAACCGGACTTCGAGTCAGCCATGGCTTGTTCACGAGTTAAGGTGCCCTGATAGCTTTTATTCGAGTCGACAATAAAAGCGGCTTGAGTCTGGTATCTATCCATCATTGCCAGGGCGTCTGATACGGTTTCATTTTCACTACAGCAACAACAATCGTTGTTCATAATGGAATTGACGGTCAGGACCTTATGGCGGGGTACATCTTCAGAGAAATCCCGCACATAGTCATCCACAGGATTAGCCACAATTTCTTCCGGTGTGCCAATCTGGACAAACTCACCGTCTTTCATGATCGCGATGTGGTCACCCATTTTGATGGCTTCCAGGAAATCGTGCGTAATGAACACCATCGTTTTGCGAACCACCGACTGAAGTCGAAGTAGTTCATCCTGCATCTCGCGTCGGATCAGTGGGTCAAGCGCGCTAAAGGGCTCGTCAAACAACATGATTTCCGGATCGACTGCCAGCGCCCGTGCGAGACCAACCCGCTGCTGCATACCACCTGATAGCTCACGAGGATAATTATCACCCCAGCCGCTCAGGCCAACAGATTCCAACACTTCTCCGGCTTTCTCGAGACGTTCATCCCGAGGCATACCCCGTACCTCAAGGCCGTAGGCAATATTTTCGACGACACGGCGATGAGGGAGCAGACCGAAGTGTTGGAACACCATACTCAATTTATGTCGACGCAGTTCGATCAGATCTTTTTCGGGCATGGTCACCGTATCTATCCCATCGACTAAAACTTCACCGCGCGTGGGCTCGATCAAACGAGAGATACATCGAACTAGTGTTGATTTACCACTGCCAGAGAGTCCCATCACCACAAAGGTTTCACCGCGCTCGACTTGAAACGAGACGTCTTTGACCGCGATAACGTGTCCGGTCTTTTCCTGCACCTCGGATCGCGACCAGGTAGGATCGACCTCCTTCAGGATATTTTCAGGATTAGCTCCAAAAATTTTCCACAAGCCCTTGCAGACAATCGGTGAATCTTGTTGTTTTTCTTTACTCATACTCATAGTCACAACCTAAAGTGATAAATCAGACAGATTTTCAGTCTTTTGCCCCTATCTTGCCCAGTCTTGTTCGCCAGATTTTCCCGTATGACCCTCACAAGTTCTACAGTCCGACCAGTTCCTGTGCCATCTCGACAATGGCTCGACTGTAAGAATCATCTGAGGCACTTTCGTTTTCCAACACACTAAAAAATACGACAACCGTCGCGTTATCGGGGTTCACCATCAGCAGCTGTCCTCCCCAGCCACTGTGCCCAATCCATTGTCCGTTAGTCTTGAGCTGATTGCCGTAGTGTATGTAATTGTCGGGCGGGGCGAAAGTCGGGCCGGTACATTGCCTCGTCGCCTCCATCAACTGATGACTGCCGACCGTTTCTTTCGAGATCCCCTGGCCCTTTCTGGCAAAGATCAGGCCATAACGGGCAAGATCCCGGGCCGTCATGCACACGCCTCCGTTGGTATTGGGGACACCGTCACGGTCTGTAGACATGTAAAAAGTATGTTCCAGCCCCGCGGCTTCGACTATTTCGAGCAACATCGCTTGTAATGATTTCTTGCTGGCCCGCTCTACAATCCAGGCCAGCACATCTGTATTGGCCGATTTGTAATTGACCAGACCGGACGAGTTAGCGAGATCACCACTTTTAATAGTACAAAGAAAATCCCGGTTGCCGATATCTGCCTCGCCGGGCGATGGCAGACGCCAGCCCATAGCCGCATTGTGTGCAAGCGCCATGGTAGAACTGTCTGCGTAGTCCTCTGAGTATTCATTAAGTATGTTCATATCCAGTACATCCTGGATTCGTGCGCCGGCATAGCCCGAACCAATCTCAGGCAAGTAATCTGCAACGGTCTTCTCTACGTCGATCAGGCCTTGATCAATACACGCACCTATCATCAGATGCGTGAAGGTCTTGGTAATCGACATAATCGAGTGCGGCTGATCGGCAGCAAAATCACTTGCATAGCGCTCATGCAATAGCTCATTGTCCCGGACAACGATAAGAGCAGAAAACGCCGGATGGCTTGTGAGATCCCTGACGGAGGCCAACTCGGCAATTGCCGACTCAGGCGTGCTTGTGAGCTTTAAGACTCGCGACGAACGAAAACTACAGGCATAACGGACGATCTGATGCAGATGGTGGAATCCATAGCGCCGATAAGGGGGCGTATTCCAATGCTCAAGATAATCATTGACCAGCGATAAATCTTGATTTGCTTCGGTTTCGTTCAATGCTGCGCACTCTTTTCCGGATCAGGCGTAAACACCGAGGATAGGGTTACATGTTTGTGCCTAAAAAGCGAGCGCTTGCTTTCTTGTTGCAAGGATTGGCAATATCAGTCAGTCCAACCTCATCATCAGATCTTCTCCTAAACCCAGGTAAACGGATCAAGACCGGGTGACCAGCCCGGGCATCTACCCAGTCAGCTAAACCCTCTAACTGATTACATCAAAGCAGGCTCTTCGTCATATACGTCGTTTCACAGGTTATGCGCTAACCTCTATATGCAGCCAGATTTTCTGAATTACTGTCGTCCCGGAAAATCCTGTATGGTTGCTGCTACGGTTTCTACACGCCCCTAATGGCTCTACCATGCTCAGGTCAGGTACTCGAAGACTTACGTTGACTCTTTTACTGTTGTTAGGAGTCAGTACAAATGCCGTTGCTACTCACGAAATGTGGGTTCAGCACACCTATCCCCAGGATCAGGACAAATGGTGGTGGGACGATGATTGGTGGGAGCATGGCTTGTTACCAGTGCCCCGCAACCATCAGGTTGTAGTCGAGGAGGCTTCCTATGACAGTGGTGCCGATGAGATCCCAGTTACCATCTATCGACCTGCTGGACCTGGGCCTTATCCTGGCGTCTTGTTCCAGCATGGTCGACGTGGTCTGGATGATTTAACTGGGCTGCACCCCAGAAGGCTTGCAGCACGGGGCTTCGTGGTGGTCGCGCCGGATATCTGGGGCGGGCGCTTTATGAACACCTACCCAATCGGGCACGATTACACCGTGGAGAAGGACGTTGCCAAGGGTATTGAATTCCTCATGCGCCTTTCGGGCCTGGCGGGTGATCACGTCTGTGTTGTATCCCACACCCGAGGCGGTTACATGACCTTGAAAGCCCTGGTGAACGAGAACATGCAGGAAAAGGGTGTTGCCTGTTACGTATCCTATTACCCCCACTTTCAGGACCCAAACCTTCCAGAACCTGCGCAGATTTATGGGTACGAGCCGGCTGTAGAAAAACTGATGGTACCGGCTCTGATATTTTTTGGTGAACACGAACAATACCAGCGCTATCGGCCGATTCTGGAGGTTGCCAAGTTCATGGCACGCGAAGGGCGGGATTTCCGGGTGATTGTTTATCCCGGGGTTGGCCGGGGTTTTGATTTCAGGCCACCCAATGTGCGGGTCTTCGCTGATGACCTGGCGGCAAAAGATGCAATGATGCGTACGGCCACATTCATTCGCCATCATCTATTGGCGCCGTAAACTGTACCTAAAAGGGCAGGCGCTATCCGCTTGTGCGCATGCCCTGTACGGTGCGGGCAAACTGGTTTGTGCGGTTAGAGCTGCTCGTCAACCCAGGCAAAAGGATCAACGAGCCGCCCTTCTCCCGCCAGATACCGCTCGATAATCTCGTGCATTCTTTGCTTTCCAAAAGAGCCAAAGTGGCCGCCGTGCACGGTACTGATGGGTAACTCTTTTAGCCTTTGCAGGCTTTCCCGGTAATCTTGCCTGTTTGAATGATAAACGGTATCAAAGAGGTCGCCATCATATATGGTATCCCCACTGAAAAGCAGGCCGCTCTCTTTTT
>Ga0257117_1002117_pt1 | contig 10719 bp, 9 predicted proteins | sample SI112_135mmetaG_FD_190157 | JGI IMG/M metagenome (GOLD analysis project Ga0257117, IMG submission 190157) | Marine microbial communities from Saanich Inlet, British Columbia, Canada - SI112_135m | ecosystem: Environmental > Aquatic > Marine > Inlet | place: Canada: British Columbia | collected... | reverse complement strand
CATACCCATGGCAACGGATTTCGCGGTGGCGGATTATTGGCTGACTTTCATCTTTGACCGGTTGGGAAGAAACCGTGACCAATATCAGACTTCTGAAAAGGCCACGGTCGCGCCGGTTCAAACCTTTGCCCAGATTTGTGGACTTCTTGGCACCGCGTTTATGGAGTATGGTTATCATACCTCAGCGCGCCAGGCCTTAAAGAGATCGGTGCGGGTGTGGCCGGAATTTGCGGAAGGCTATTACCAGTTGGGGACACTTCACCTTAAAAAACTGCGGAACCCGAAGCGGGCCGAAAAATACCTGGAAAAGGCGGAGCAACTTTATATCCGACAAAATGATTTCCAGAGAGCGGCTTTGGCGCACCAGTTATACCGGCCCAAGGGAGAGGTGCATGATAAAAATAAAGCCGCTGATGAATGGTTGAAAGAGGGTTTACGGCTCCAGGGTCTGGGTTGGTACCAGGGAGCGGTGGATGCCTACCGGATGGCCCAGGGTTTTAAACCTGATTTTATGGATGCGTTTTACAATATGGGGGTTGCTTATGGCTGTATGGAGGAAAATGACATTGATGCCCTGCATAAGGCTGTATGGGTTTTCAAAAAGTCGATAGACATCAGCCCGGAATTTATTCACGCCTATACTGCCCTGGGTGCATCCTATATTAAGCAGGGTGAGTTGGCGTTGGCCATGGAGGTCTTAACCCGGGCTACTCATGTCGAATCCCAAGACTCCAACGTTTATTATTATCTGGGTATTGCTTGTCGCATGAACTCGCAGGTTTCCCAGGCAGTGGATTATATGAGACAGGCCGTGGCTCTCAAGCCCGACTCGGTTCAGGTGCAATTTTATTTTGGCTTGTCTCTAATGGATTTGGAAATGTTTGAAGAAGCTTGCGCGGCATTTCGGGAAGTGGTGCGGATAAAACCTGATTTTGCCGATGGACATTTGATGTTGGGGAAATTATATCGCGAAAAATTATCCGACCCTGACAAGGCGCTCCCTTATTTAAAAAGGGCTGAAAAATTGTTTATGAAGGTGGAGGACTATCAGCGGGTCGGGCAGATTCGCCAGCTTCTCCTTCGCCGTCCCGAAAAATCCAGTTTGTGATTTCGTTTGCCTATGTATACTTCAAGGATAAAAATCTGTTTTCTTCTGGCAGGAGTTTTATTTTTTGCCTTGCCTCCTGCAACGGCACAGGAACCGCTCGTCACCAACACCTCATCGAATGATTTGACCGCCGAGGAAATGGCTCCTCTGGCACTTAAAGATTCCATGTACTACCATTTCGATGAATGGTTCGCCCGCTTTCAAGGCGAGATCAACCGCCTGGAGTCCGCAGTGCCTTCCCTGGAAAACCGCGTTGAATTGATGAAGTACCATTTTAATTATGCGGGTTTGCTGGGGGAGCTTTGCCATATGCTGGCTTTCACCAGTAAGTATCAGGACAAAAAAATAGCAAAAAATTTCATGTATCACAGCAGGCGGGTAAAGGATTTAGCTCATGATATCCTGGATTCTGCCTCCATGACGTCCGATCAAGGGGCTCAGGCGAATTTATATCTGGGTGCGGCGGAAGGTTATATCGGTATCTTTGAATACGGGCAAGGCAACCTTATTCCCGCCTTGGTCAATGGGTTCCAGGCCGATAACCATCTTGAAAAGGCTCTGTTTTTAAACCCAAAACTTTTCGATGCTTATTTCGGTCTCGGACTTTACCGTTATGGCAACAGCCGCCTTGGAGGACTGGGGAACCTGATTATGCAGGGAGGAAAAGACCTTCGGCTTGTTGGCCTGAACCATATTGAACATGCCATCCTGAATGGAGCCGCGGCCCAGCCACTGGCACTAAAAACGCTGGCATGGTTTTATATTTCCGAACAAATCAATCCGGACAACAAGGAGCTTCCCCCGGATAACCCATTGTCACGTAAGAAGACCCGACAAAATGCCATCGGCCTGTTGATCGATCTGGACAACCGTTATTTTAACAAATCGGCTCCGCATTCTCATTTCCGTGGCAACAAAGAACTGGCCATGATGAAAGCCATCCAGTTTGTGCTTGATAAGAATTATGAAAAGGCCGGCCATGAGTTTAAAAAAGTACTTGAGATCAGTGACCACTTGCAGAGCCGGGGATTTCAAATCAATCCGCAACTGGTTCAATCGGTGGAGGCGGGCATTGAATTTTGTGAACTCATGTTGTTGCAGGCATCTGAAGAGGAAGAAAAACGGTCCGCCTGTTTTAAGGTTGATGCGCAGGTGAAATTTTTGAATGGCGGTGGTTCCATGGTGGAATACGATTCAAAAAAAATTCGTAGCGAACTTCACGCCGTGTTTTCCGAGGCTTTAGAACAGATGGCTGAAAAATTGCACTGCGACCCTGTTTGATGGCCTATGGTTGCCGGTGTAAGGGATTGCTGCATGAACCGACCAAGCAGAATGAAATCGATCCTTTACTCATTATGCGGCCTGATAACTGTCATCGCGCTTTGCGGATTTGATACTTCTCGCCACAGCATTCCTGTTGATGATATTTATGATGGCGGACCGGGCAAGGACGGAATCCCCGCTATTCTCCACCCCAAATTTATACCGGCAGAGGAAGCCGCGTTTTTGAAAAAGCAGGACCGTATTCTGGGAATTATTCAGAATGGCCAGGCGAAGGCGTATCCCATTAAAATTCTGAACTGGCATGAAATCGTCAATGATCGTATTGGTGGGACTTCAGTGGTGGTGACTTATTGCCCCCTTTGCGGAACCGGGATGGTTTTTGATGCCCAAGTGAACGGGCGCAAGCTTAGTTTTGGGGTTTCGGGTCTGCTCTACCAAAGTGATATGTTGCTTTATGATCATCAAACGGAAAGCCTCTGGTCGCAAATTAAATCGGAGGCGGTGACTGGTAGTCTAACCGGTGCCCGTTTAAAACTGCGTCCCTCCACACATACGAACTGGGAGAGCTGGAAAGCCAGATACCCGAAAACCCTGGTCCTATCTGATGATACGGGCTTTCGCCGGAATTATGGCCGGGACCCTTATCAGGGCTACGAAACCAGCGAGAGACTGATGTTTGGTGTGAACGCAACGAACAAGAAGTATCACCCAAAGGAAAAGGTGATTGGTATAAAGTCAGGCAAGATTTCTAAAGCGTATCCTTTTTCCGAGCTGAAAAAAGTGAAGTCCCCTGTAAAGGATGTTCTGGGCAAAACACCTATCCGTATTTTTTATGATCGCAAAACCAGGACGGCGGTCATCCGGGATGAAAATGACCGGCTGATGCCTTCTGTTGTGGGGTTTTGGTTTGCCTGGTACACGTTTCATCCTGAGACCCGGGTTTTCTCTGCCGAGTAATTGGTACTAGAGGGATGCCGCCTTACGCATAACCAGAGAGGCGGAATTGATGCAGTAACGAAGTCCTGTGGGTTGCGGTCCGTCTTCAAAGACATGGCCGAGGTGACAATCGCACTTGCTGCATAGCACTTCTGTCCTCCGCATAAAGAAGAGCGTGTCCTCTTCAGTGGCGATATTTTCAGGAGCAACGGCCTGGTAAAAGCTCGGCCACCCTGTGCCGGAATCAAATTTTGTGATAGAGGAAAATAGGGGCGCGTCGCAACATGTGCAGTGATAGGTTCCCCGGTCATGGCAATCCCAGAGTTTGCCGCTGAAGGCCCGCTCTGTCCCTTTTTTTCTACATACATTAAACTCCTCTTCGGTCAGGATTTGCCGCCACTCGCTTTCGGTTTTTGTGATTTTTTCTGCCAAAACAGTTCTCTCCTTAAATTTTTTCTTTGATCCATTTTTGAATTTTTTCTTTTACTTTCGGGCTCATGTCGGTTTCTGCAAGTGCTTTGGATTCATCTTTTCCCAGCGACCGGGCTATCCTGCAAAGGATTTCCAGCTGTTTCTGGTAGGTTTCGCAGAGCCCACATATGGCAAGATGCATTTTCAGTCGCAACCGACCACACAAAGGGAGGGGATGGTCCCGGCTTTCTGAAATAAGCGGGTAGACATCCTCGCAGGACATTTTAAATACTTTCATCATTCCTTTAAACATAAAAACCCTGTCTTGTTATTTGGTCTTGAGCCAGTTCGTCTCCAGGCAAAGCTTGAGTTGATTTCTGGCTCGGTGCAAGATGACCCATAAATTGGTCGGTTTTATATCGAATTCGTTACAGATTTCTTCGGAACTCATCCCATCTATTTCTTTCAGGACAAATACCCGGTGAAATTTTTCCGGCAACCCATTCAGGCATTTTGCCAGAACCCGGGCGAGTTCGCTGTTTTCAGCCGCTTCTTCGGGGTTTATGTTCCAGTTTCCTGGCTTGGAAACCATGTGCCCGGAGGCATCAAAATGAATCAGGTTTTCCTCCGCAGTCAGGTCAACGGAAATATTTTTTTTGGAATTTCTAAAATGATCCATAGTTTTATGTTTCAGGATTCCGAACAGCCAGGTTTTTTCCGATGATTTCCCGGCAAAGGAGTTCTGTGACTTCAGCGCGGCGAAAAACGCCGACTGAACCAGTTCTTCAGCCACCTCCGGATCTTTCACCCGGACAAGGGTGTAGCGGTACATCATATCCGCATAGCGCTCCACCCATTTTTGTGGTTCCAGCGTTACTTTGCTCATAATTCTCCAACAGTGGGAACGGGTTTAGACTTGAACGCGACAGAAGGAGCCCATATACTTGGTTTTATGGGAGAGAACACCACAGACTCCGGGGAATGCGCCAAAATTCTGAAAGCACTGGGAGATGAAACACGGTTAAAAATCGTCCAGTTATTGCTTAAAGGAGAAAAGAGCGTTTCTGAAATTGTTCGGTCTTTACACATGGGGCAACCTCAAGCCTCCCACCATCTTTCCATATTAAGAGCCTCCGGTTTGGTTGGAACCCGGAGAGAAGGCAACAAGGTTATCAATTTTATCCATCCCGGTAAATATTTTTTAAATAAAAAAGAGACCGGCCTCGACCTCGGCTGTTGCTCCGTCAACTTCGACCACCACCACTAGGCGTGGGGCCAGTACTGCATTGCCCGTAAAGCTGACTGGGCGCTCAAGCGCACGTGATATTCTTCCTAAGCTCTCGTGCCCCAAAGGGGTAATACTTTAATGTCTTCCTCCGCCAAGAACCCGGTTTTAAACTGCGTGCAAGGATGTTTAATCGTTTGACGGGCTATTGCCCACTGCCACCGGCGGCTCGCCGGGGTTCTTTGATTACCAGTTCATGAAACTGTTTGCAGAATGATTTGAGCAGGTGAGCAGGATTGAAAGAAATATCTATCGGGTAAGGCTGTTCGAAATCTTCAACAGCGAGTGACCTGTAATCCGCAGGGCCTGAAATCTCTATATGCTCTAAATCAAACTGACCAAATTGTTTGAGCCTCGCCGCTTGCAGGGCGTAAACCTTGTCCAGGGGTATGTTTAAGAGATCGGCAAAAACCCGGTCGAGAGCAGTCATGTCTGTTGATGCACCCATCACTGCAAGGGGGTAGGCGGTTCCATTGAGCGGACCTTGCCCCTGCATGGCCTGAATGCCGTCCACGATTGTAAGGCAGGGGTCGACATGCCGGGCTATGTCTATCAACATTTTCCCGAACTTTATCTTGTCGTTTTTGACCAGACAATGAAGAACCGGTTTGCGTTTGCCGATAACCAGTCCGAACAGATTTTTAATGCTCAGCGTCATTGTCATCTGGCAATGAGACTTGACCTTCGGCAGGTTAATGATTCGGTCATATTGTTTCAGGCAACCGGCTATCTTTAGATGCGGAACGCCCTCTTCATTTTCAAAAGGGATGGGGTCGGTCAAGGGTAGGATTTTAACCCCGTATTTTTTTTCCAGCGGGCCATACCCGGCTTTGTCAGCCACCGCCGATAAACTGCCCAGAGCAGGACTGTCGCTGATAACGATTTGATTGACGGATCGATCCTTGAGAACGCGGCACACGGCCTCCACCACCACAGGGTGGGTGGTGACACAGCGTTCGGGTTTGAAACCTCTTAAAAGGTTGGGTTTCAAAAGGACCTTATGGTCCGGATGGAACATGGATGCCTCAGGGTCCAGGACTTCCAGCGAGTTCTGGACAAACTGTTCCACTCTGGTGAGCGAATACTCTTCTAATTTTTGTAAATGGACTTTTGATTTCATGTCAGGAGGGAGAGTAAAGTGCCTTGTAGATGCCCAGATTTCTCAGCACATGTTTGACATAGCGGCGGGTTTCCGGATAGGGGATGGATTCTATGAATACATCCTGATCGCTCAAATGTCCGAATCGTTTCAACCATTTTTTCAGGACATGGGGCCCCGCGTTGTATGAAATCAGGATATGCATGCCGTTTTTGCCGAATCGTTTATTCAACTGGCTGACGTATTTCACTCCAAGCCGGATATTCAGTTCAGGATCAAAGAGGGCATCGGTATCAAAAGGTTTTTTCAACTTTGTTTTCGGGTAAAGCTTTTTCCCGGTTGCCGGCATGATTTGCATGAGGCCGCGGGCCCCGGCAGGGGAGAGCGCCTGACTGTCAAAAAGGCTTTCCTGGCGGATGATTCCGTTTACGAAAAAGGGGTCCACCTTACGGTATTTGGTATATTCCAAAATGGCTTCTTCATAAGCGAGAGGGAAGAAGTGCTTCCAGAATTTTTCTGAAAGATTTTTTTCTTTGGGTTTGGTGGTGAAATCTTTATATAAATGCAAAAGCTTGAGGGATTCCGCATAGCCCTGAGCCTGATGATAAAGATGAGAAAGCCACAAAACCCCGGTCAGATTTTTGCGCACCGTTTTCTGCAATTCGCCGATTTCATTGCGTGCTTCCTGCGTCAATCCAAGTTTAGCCAGTTCGTTTGCCCGAGTGTAATGAAACTTTTCCCGTGTGCTGAGAGGTCGGCCGAGTTGACGGTCTTTTTCTTCCACAGATGAAGGTTGAGTTTGATTTTGTGTGAGGGGGTTGACACCAAGGGCGAGGAGCCTGTCTTTCGCGCGAATGCCGTGAAACGTGTAGGGATAAAACTCAGCAACTTTGGCGTATAAATCGCGCGCCACATCCTTTTTATCCATTTTTTCTGCGGACTTGGCGCCCCAGTACAGGTTGTATTCGATAAAGTCTCCATCAGGAGATCGGTGAGCCGCTTCCTGAAATCGGTTGAATGCTTTTTCGAATTTCCCATCGAGATAATGAATCCAACCCAAACGCCAACCGGCCCAATGCGCGTAATATTCCTGCGGGTATTTTTTCAAAGCGGCCTTGTAATTCTTCAGGGCTTCGGGAAAGTTTTTTTGTTCTTCATAAATTTTTCCAAGAAAAAACTGTGCCTTCACCGCAAGTTCTGAAGAAGGAGCCTCCTTGGTAACTTTTAGGAAATATTTAGCTCCCGCCATGGGTCGGCCGAGGTTCCAAAGGTTTCTGCCGATGTTGAACTTGGCATTTTGCACCTTGGCGTGGTGGGGATAAAGTTTCAGAAATTGATTCAAAGCTTCGTTGGCTTTTTTGCGGTCCCTCAATCCCCTCTGTGCCTGGGCGAGGAAAAAATAAAATCGCCCCGGTACAAGGTTGTCCTTCTTCTGGATTTCCAGGATTTCCTGAATGGCTTCTTTATAGCGGACGTTCTCAAACAGTCCCTGGATGCGATCGGTATGTTCCCTCAAAGTAAGAGGAATCTCTTTAACCGTTTTTAAAGCCGAAAGACGTTCGAGTGCTGTTTCAGCTGTGGGCGTTCGATCATGGTTTGGGTATTGGATGTGAAGTTGGCGAAAGTTCAGATAAGCCTCTGTTTGTTTTCCTGACTGCTCCTGGATTTCGGCCAGTTTGAAAATCATTTCAGGAAGAAATTCGCGAAATTTCTGGTATTTGAAATTCCTGGTAGTTGTCTGGATGGTTTCTTCCAGTGTTTTTATTCCTGCTTCTTTTTCCCCCAATTGAATTTGAGCCTCCGCAAGAACCAACTGAACTCTGGGATAGAGAAGGGTTTTGGGGTTGTGCTGAAGGAGTTTCAGGGCATTTTCCTGAGCCTCCTTATATTTTTTGGATTGCACCTCTGCCTGGATTAAATGGAAGCGAATGTAGTCTTCCACGGCCTCATAATTTTTGCTCAATGGTTCGAGAAGCTTTATGGCCTCTTCCGGTTTTCCCTGTTCCTGGTGAATGAGGGCGAGTAAAAACCGGGCGCGTTTGGCTTCCACAGAATCGGGCGAATGGTTTTGCAGGGCCAGAAGGTTGTTTTTAGCTTTGGCCCATTCCTTTTTCTGAAAAAGATTTTTAGCTTCCTCATAGTGCTGGTCTGTGTTTTCAGCGAAACCTGTTTGCGCAACGCTCAGGAAAAGTGCCAGAAAACAGGCGGACACTTTGGGCAGGAGGGAGAGCAATTTATCTCGCAGGGATTCGGCAGTGTCTTTTGGGTTTGCTGGCAGGGGTTGGGTGTTTTTCATTTTTCTGAACCAGGTCAACTGTCTTTTGGCGTAGTGCCGGGTTTCTCTTTTAATTTCATAGGCCGCGCGGTCTAAAGTCAAATTGCCTTGATGATATTGAACCATTTGTGCATAACCGATGCTTTTGAAGGGTTTCAGTTCGGGGCTGTAGCCACTTTCTAAAATGCTTTGCACCTCATTGGCTAATCCGTCCTCGATCATTTTATCCACCCGCTGATCGATCTGGGAATACAGCTCCGCCCGTTCTCTCTCCAAAATAAAAGTGTGGATGGGGAACCGACCTGGGGCCGGGGAGTCGCCATCGTGAAATTCTGAAAAACGTTTTCCGGTATCCAGATAAACTCCTAAAGCGCGTTCGATGCGCAGGGAATCTGTTGCGCAAATTTTTGCGGCGTACTCGGGGTCTATGCGCTGAAGTTCCCGGTATACTTCTTCAACGCCCTGATCGCGGATGTCCTGCCGGATTTTTTCCCGGATTTCAGGAGAACCTCCTTCTGCACAATCGTAATCTTCGGCCAGGACTTTTATATACAGTCCGGTGCCGCCAACCAGTATAGGAATTTTATCACGATCCATGAGTTCATGGATGATTTTCAGGGCCCGTACTTTAAAATCAAAAGCGTTAAACTCTTCATCCGGGTCAAGAATATCGATCAAGTGATGAGGAATTTCCTCCCTTGCCGACCGCGAGGGTTTGGCGGTGCCGATGTCGAAATATTTATAGACCTGCATGGAATCGGCACTGATGATTTCGGTGTCCAGCTTCCGGGCCAGGGCCAGAGCGGTTTCACTTTTCCCCGAATTCGTTGGGCCGGTCAGTATAATTAAAGGAAGCATAAATTTGCCCCATCTCCTTTGAATAAGTTCCGTCCTCATTATAGACCGCAAGTGGCGGGGCGACGGTAAAATCGGATTTTTTTCCTTTAAGGGCAGAGACCAGAAAGATTTTTGCCGGAGTCTGGAAATTGCCATGAATGAAACGGGCGATACGGGGATACAGGTTCCGACATTCCAGTTCTCGCAGGGTTTCGCTCATCCGCTCAGGCGGGTAGGCAAGGCTGATCTGGCCTCCCTTTTTCAGCAGGGGAGCAGATTTGTCCAGCAGGGAACTCATGCTGAGAGACAGTTCGTGCCGGGCCAGGGCTTTTCCTGCATCGGGATTGATCCGTCCTGTCTGGATTTTCCGGTAAGGCGGATTGGAAACAATATGGTCAAAAGATTCGGGTTTCAGTGCTTCCTCCAGAAAGTCACCGTGAATGAGAGAGATTTGTTTGTCCATGCCGTTTTGCTGAATATTTTTTTGCGCCTGCGCCGTATCTTGAATCTCAATGGCGGTTATTTTGAGGGTCGGTTCTCCCTGCGCCAGCAATATAGGAATGATGCCGCAACCGGTGCCGATATCCAGCACCGACTGGCCGGGCAAAAGGGACATGAAATCGGCCAGCAGGAACGGTTCGATAGAATAACGGTAGCCGGTTTTTTCCTGGTTAATAACCAGTTCTTTAAGGGGTTTGGTGCTGTCCACAAAGGTATTGTCTTGCAGAACTATTTGTTTGTAAAGCGGTAATTGTTATACTGTGAGCCATCCCCCTGTCTGTGGAGAAGGGGTATTTTGCAAGGAGGAGTAATGGATGCTTTAGTGGCTCAACAGGTTTGGGCGGTAGTGATGTTTGTTTTGGGTAGTTTTCTTCTCAAGACCTGTAGTAGATGGGAGAGGGCAGATCAGGCCGCTTTGAAGGAGGCCAAAAGCTACGGTCGAAGAGAGTCGGACATTGTCAAACCCAGAACCCTGCGTGGCACCATCATGACCCTGCTGGGTGGCGGCCTCTGCCTCGGCGGCATGATCCTCTTCGTTATGCATGTTTAGCTCCGGCCAAGCGGCCAAATAGCCATAACTCTATCTGTGAGTAAAAGGTTTCTCGGCTTATGATGCCCCCTCACTCTAACCTTCATAAATCCGTGTCTATCTGTGGTTGTTTCTATTTTCTAATTGCCTCCCACGCTAGTGGGCTGACCACGGGAGGTATTCACGCCACGATTTTTTTGCGGTCAGGATGGTGGCAAGGGATTCTTTCTCATAAACGATGGGGTATTGCCTGAGCGTTACCAGAAAGCCATCTGCCGGGGCGGTGATTTCTTCCAGTCGTTTGCCGCTGTACAGGTCTCTGATTTCCCCGACCGTTTGTCCCTGCTGGATGACGGTTCCCACTTTCACTTCGTGCAGAAACATTCCTGCTGTGCCGGCAGGAACGGTGACTTCATTTTCGGGCTGATAAAACCGGGTTGGAAAATTTTTATCG
>Ga0257117_1002108_pt1 | contig 10758 bp, 10 predicted proteins | sample SI112_135mmetaG_FD_190157 | JGI IMG/M metagenome (GOLD analysis project Ga0257117, IMG submission 190157) | Marine microbial communities from Saanich Inlet, British Columbia, Canada - SI112_135m | ecosystem: Environmental > Aquatic > Marine > Inlet | place: Canada: British Columbia | collected... | reverse complement strand
GTTCAAAGATTATAATTGTGTGGCCCCGCATTCTGGACTTGGAATGAAAAGTCCACTAGAGTATCAAAAATCAGCTAACAATCGGTAGCTTCAAATGGGGTCCAATCCAACTCAGTTCGAAATATTTAAGCAAAGATATTGTCGAACTATATCAATTAAGATGGGATGCCGAAATTAATATAAGAAATTTAAAAAGAACTCTTGGTAGTTATTTTTTGACTTCAAAGACGCCGTCGATGGTGAGGAAAGAATTGTATGTGAAAATTCTTGCGTATAATTTAACGAGATCAGTAATTGTATTTTCTGCCAAATCAAAATTGCCCCGGAAATATAGTTTTAAAACAACAATGTATCTAATTTTAGATTTTCTCAAATCAAAAGATAAAAAAATGGTGGAAAAATTACCAGATTTGCTAAAAAATGAAACCCTAAACTCCAAATTCAGGGTTGAGCCTAGAGCGCTTAAACGTCGAATAAGAGGGACATTTGGGCTTTTGTTAATTCCAAGAAATAAATATAAATCCCTAAACAAAGTGGCTTAAAGCAGTAGCATTCGTGCGTGATACTTTTTACATCACATAGCATTGGAAAATCTACCACACACTTCATGCGCCTTTCCAAACAAAACTGAAACCGTAAATTGTAAACCGAACAGTGCACTGTTAACCGTTAACATGTTAACAGTTAACCGGGCACCGTTCAGTTTTAAAAACTTCATAAAGGTATCGTGTATTTTTGATTGGCACCTTTTTTTCTTTTTTTTTATTTTTTACGAATGATATTTAAATACACAGAGACACACAACGAAAAGAAGAAAAAGGCAAAAGTAGCGATGTCGACAATTTGAGGTTGAATATGCAGACCCAGCCAGTTTTCTAAGAAATAAGTAATATAGGAATTAGGTAAATTAGTGATTCCAAGCTTTGATTTTATTTGCCAATGCCAGTCAGTTAGCGGGCAATATCCAATTCCATAAAATAAACCAAGACCAAACCAACTTAGAAATGTGGCCCCAAGAGTGTACAGATTGGCCCTTCTAGTGCTCTTAAATAACCAGCCCATTAGGTTGAACCCTATTAGCGATAAGTGAAGGATTTCAAAAAAAATATCAGCTAATTTTAGAAGATTCATATAAAGCTCTTTTATTGTAATAACCTTACCTTTTATTTTTAGTATTGACACTCACCAATTTAATACCCAACCTTTTTATAACGGTAATAGAGCTGACAAGGGAAGAGAGAATGGGAGATCGATTCAAAGATTGTGGTGGGTTGGAAGATATTAAAGAGCAGGTTGTAAAAGGGTTTGCTCCCCTCATAAAGAAAATTAGTTTACAGTACCAATATTTAAACCCAGTGGTTGATATAGATGATTTGATTTCAGTGGGAAATATAGGACTATTAGATGCTTTTAGAAAATATGATATGAATAAGAAGGCATCTTTTAAAACTTACGCGCTGATTAGAATTCGCGGCTCTATTATTGATGAGCTGAGAAAGTCTGATTTCCTCCCTAGGTCAGCTAGAGATAAACATAAAGAAATTGCAAAAATATCCAGAGAACTTGAGGAGAAACAAGGCGTGGCTCCATCACATCAAGAGGTACAAAAGAAGATGGGAATCGATCATCATAGATGGAGTGAAATTAAAAATACTGAACAATTAAGGTTCGTAAGCTTCAATGAATACATTACTCACACCAATTCATGTCCTGTAAATAGAATAAATAAAAAGGAAGTGTTTAAAAAAATTAATCAGCATCTACATCTTTTATCCCACAAAGAGCGACTTGTACTTTTTTTGCGATTATTTCAGGGGAAAACTCAAAAGCAAGTTGGCATGGAGCTAAAACTCACTCCCGGAAGGATTAGCCAACTTGAAAAAAATGGCAAAGAAAAACTTAAAGAAATCTCCAGTAATTTAGATTTAGAACTTGCGATCTAAGGCTTCTATAACCGTTCAGTTTTAAAAAACTTCAAACGAATCTTGGCCTATTCGTATCGACACTGCCCAACAGAAGTTCTAAATGAGCGGTCAATAATTTTATTTTCATCGTCCAAGGTAATCAAAAGAGTGTTAATAATAGGGCGCACACCATTTGAGTTTTGGCATATGCCGTCAGAGCAGGTTTGCTCAACAACACATTCTTCTTTTTTTTCCTTGTCCAACACATCATAGAGTCTTTCTAGTATATAGGATTCACTGCTGAGATTACTTTCACATTGATAATTAAATACTTCAGTACCAGCATTAAGCTTGAACTTAAGTTGGTATTGATACTTCTTCACTGTGCTGCTATCACTATTGCATTGTCCATGTTCTCGATTCAATTCAATTGTATTCATATCAAGATTATCACTTTTTATGACCAGCATTTTTGAATAAACCTGTGATGACAAAATTGTGGATAGCAAAGTGATTGCGATTGTTTTTTTCATATTTCCCCCAAAAAGTTTAAAAAATCCTCAGAAAATTACGAAATAGCTCATTTTTGGTAAAGACACAGATTGGCACAATAAGTAAATTTGTGCAGGGCCTGTGAGTTTTTAAGGTAATCTGACATTCAAAGAGGACAAATTGCCTCCAAAACTAATTTCTGAAAAGGGTCATGGAAAAAATACCTTCTATCTTTCGTTCGCTGAGCAAGTCACTAGTCATGTCATATTGGCCGTTAGTAGCTAGCTTTAGGGAAATCCTGTGCCCCCTATACTTTTTACCTTCTTTTCTCCTTATCATACACATAAATCAATCATTAACTTTTTCTCCTGCAATCACACACCTCCAATAAAGTAATATTAAATCCTCAACACTGAAGCATTAGGAGAATTTAAATGAAATACTATCTTTGGGGATTAACCTTCACCTTTTTAATTATTAATTTTAGTGTTGGTGCTAAAAGTTGCAAATTATCTCCTGCAGCTGATCCAGATGATAATGTTATTCAAGATGCCATAGATAGTGGGTGTATTATTATTCAGTTAGATAAGGGGAATTACTATGGTGCTATTAGAACCGATAATAATGCGGTTTATATTGAAGGAAATTTGGCCAGCAGTGCTGATCGAGAGGACTTCGTTATTTCTTATAGAAAAGAATCTGTTATTTTAGTGGCTTCGACCGGCGAATTAGTGCTCCACAGAGTCACTGTTACTGGTGGTTATGATACCTTCGGAAACACTGAAGAAGAAACTTCTACTCCTATAGGCACTGGTCCAGATGGCGAAAATTTAGGGCTTGATGATACTGATGAAAGTGTAGATTTTGCAGCCTATGGTGGATGCATAAATAATAATAACCTAACCATATTGGATGATGTGTTACTCAAGCGTTGTAAGGCCCAAATAGGTGGCGCCATTTACTCTAGTCAGAACAGCACTCTCACAATTAGTAAATCAAGAATTCAAGAAAATGAGGCCACCAGAGTTGGAGGGGGAGTTATGACCTCAAATTTGGCCTCTCTAAATATAGACTACACAACAATCAATGGGAATGTGGCCAATACCTACGCTGGAGGGGTTTATGTTTCTAACCCTCGTTTCTTTGAAATCACGGGCAGTAGTTTTTATAATAATTTAAATACCATTGTTTCGGGAACAGGTGGCTCAGGAGGCGCTCTTTATGCCAACAGTGTCTCTGCTGGACTCATCGAGAATACTAGCTTTACCAGTAATGGTATTGGAAGTTCTCAGGAGCATGCCACCGTTAGTGGAGGTGCCATTTATGCTTCTGGTTCTGAATTAACATTAGACAATGTTAATTTTACCCTGAATTTTTCTTTAAAAGGTGGAGCAGGAATTAAATCTACTAACTCAACATTAGATATTATTGATTCTACCTTTTTAGGTAACGTAGTTTATGATGTGACAGATGTACTAAGCAAAGGAGGGGCGATTTACTCTTCTTCTGGTGTTCTTAATATTGATAAATCAACATTTTTAGTAAATCATGCGAAAACACCCAGTGCTAGTGCTATTGCTTCGGGAGGAGGGGTCTACTCAGCAGGAACTGACTTGAGTATAAGTGAGTCAATATTTGGAGGAAATACCGCATTTACTGGAGGTGCCATTGTCTCTACTTCTACAAACCCCAATAGGTATAGTAGTGCCATCATATCGGATTCATTATTTATTCAAAATATTGCTACCAATGGGGCCGGAGGGGCCATTTTTGCAAGCTATAGTGAAGTTGAGGTTGACCATTCAGGTCTTATTCAAAATCAGGCCAGCTACTATGGAGGAGCCATAGGCCTTAACTACGCAAGCCTTGTAATGGAAAATAGTTCAGTAGGAGAAAACCACGCCTATTCATATGGTGGAGGGGGGATATTTGCAAAATACGACAGTAATGTAGATCTAAACCATACTACTTTTTACCTCAACACATCATCATATGCAGGAGAAGCACTTCGCTTGGAATCTAACTCATACTCTACAATAAGTAATTCTCTTCTCTACAGTGATCCTTCGTCTGGCCATAAAAGTTGTATGACTGCACTTAGCTCTGTTGTGACCTTGGTTGGTAATAATTTAATTGGTGATGGGTCTTGTTCGGCCACTTTAACAGGTGATCCTCAGCTTGGTACTTCACTCACTTCGACAGAAGGTTTCTACTATCCAAACACGCCGACCTCTCCTGCTCTCGACGCTGCCAGTAGCTCTTATTGCCCTAGTGATGACCAAAGGCACAGAAGTAGACCAATTGATAGCAATGGCGATGGTGTGGCCGAATGTGATTTAGGCGCCATTGAAGGGGTGCTTGTCACAAGTCCTGGAAGTGGTGGAGGCCTGCCAATTACATCGACTCCTTTGTTTCAAAGAAAAAAGAGGCAAGCAAGTAACCTAAATGAGAGGGCCCAATCTCTATTCATAAATTTAGCTGATTAAAAGAAATATAGGCGCCAGTTATATGGCGCCTTTTTTTATCATTTCGACCACGGTTGTAAAGGTTTTGGTTTTTGGATGGTCGTAGCTCTAAGTCTTCTTTTCCTTTAGTAAATCTCTTATTTCTAGAAGCCATATTGTCTAGTATGTCCCGTCGTAGGGCCTGTGCTTTTAAGGTAATTTATCCATATATGTAATATCTTTTGACATATAATATTTACAAAAAATAGAGATATTCTGAATTTATCTTTAATTTATTTAGGGAAGGTTTATCATATTAGTACAGGCATTTTTATTTGGGGATCTACGTGCGACAACTATTAACAATTTTGTTATCTGTGACTGTATTGATTAATACAGCACAGGCCAGTAGAGGCAGTTGTCAATTATCTCTTCCCGAATATGACAGTCGAATTTCATACCTGGAAAGGGTGCTAGAGGAAAGCAAATCTGTCTACGGCGAATATACAAATCTCTACACATTTTGGAATAACAGTCTTCAAGATATGGAATGGGGTCACAATGTGGCCACTGCATGTGCCATTGTTTCAGCAGCGGCCTTAACTGTTGTTGGAGTTTCCGTTGGATGGACCACTTTAATACAAGGCGAGTCCATCGTGGCCTTTGGTCCTCATATGGTTCTTGCAACCAATTCTAGTGCTACAGCTATGTTCGCCGGTCAGGCCATCGAAATCACTAAAGGGATGATTGGAATGACCTATTTCTTTTTGGCCAGGGCAGTGATAATGGTTCCTGCTGATGCCTATTTGATCTATCGCGATCTTTTTGGAAACTACACCGACTTTGGTGCTTCCATTCCAGCAGAACAAGTCCAAAAAATAACTGATAACTCAGAGTTATATGGAGGAGAGGCGCTTGCTTTTTTAAGCAATCCTGATTGGAGTGGAAATTCAACTGGGCTTAATAATCCTATATTTGCTAAAACCATTGCTGACATCTCTAATTGGCAATATGATACCTTAGAAAAAATAGGTGACAGCTGGACAATCTTTGAATACTTCACCAAGGATTTTTTAGAACAATCCGCTGCCAATGCACAAGCCTACCAGATTGCTTCTGATATCCAAAGATTTCAAGTTTTCTATTGGAATGGTCTTCTCACACTTTTAAAATCAGAAAAAAAACAATGCCTTTCAATAGCTCTCTAACATGTTAACAGAGCACCGCTCAGTTGGCATCGCCCAATTTAGCCTTGTACATTGGTAAAGCCAACTGTCAGCTTTGCCACTGTATTTCCAATAGTCGTTTCAGTATCAGTTACATATTTGTACATCAGATCTCTCAAGTCTTTTTTAAAACTTGGGAGCATCTCTTTTTTAACTGAATAACAGATATTAATAAATAAATTGTCATCACTTTCAAATTTATCGTCAACTTTTCCTTTGAGCTCTTCAAGTTGTGTTTTGTAGAAATTTTTAAACAATTCTTCTTCTTTGTTAAAACGATAAAGGGCAAAGTAATCTTTAGCTATATATCTTTGGGTGCTTCCATCATAGTCTATTAATCCCATGACATTCATTTGTTCCAAGTTCTTTTCGAGCTCATCTTTTTCTAAATTGGTTCTTTGGATCAATTCTTCTAGAGTTGCTCCAATCTTCTCATCACCTAAGCTACAATAAATAGTGGGGAAATTTGTAGAAGAGTAAATCTCCGGGTCATTTTGAGGACCATCTTTATCACTTGTATGTAACTTCAGTATACTTTTAAGCTTTTTAAACCTTGTCTGAAGCTCACTTATTTCGTCACTGCTTAGTTTTTCCTCATGGTTTTCGATCCTTACTAATAGCATGAATAATTCTTGAAGTTGCTGTCTAAGCTTCATGCCATTTATAAGTTTAATCATGGTAGAGGTTGTCAGTTTTTTATTCCTAGAGTAACGTCTCTTGGGTGCGATCTTGATGTAAGACCAGATCTTCTACCAAGTTCTGTATAGCCAAACGATTGAGATTTAGTTTTTAAATGTAGAATATAGGAGTTTAAAAACTCGCGGTAGTTTTCTGAACAAGATACGGCCTTAATAATATTGTTGTAGTCTTCATTCCACTTATCTTTTGTGTAGTCGTTAAAAAGAGTCATTCTAGTTGCTCCCACCTACTGCACCAGCACTACTTTTTTCACATTCAATTTTAGCAATGCCATTTGCAATAATAAGAGCATGTTGAATAAAAATATCATCGCTATCGTCAATGGCAATCATTCTGACTCTATAATGGTATATGATTTCGTTTGAGCCATTTAACTTGGGCATTCTGGTTTTTTCAATGATTAGTTCAATTTCTTCACTATAGTTTGGATCTAATTCTCCTAAGGTTTTTCTTAGTTCCACAATCTTTGATTCTTGGTCGCTTTCTGGTGGAAATGAAATCACCCATGTCTGGGTCTTACAATTTTGAATTCCATCAGCTAGCTTTACACGATCGAGAACTTGTTGGTTTGCCAGTGTAATTGTTGGCAATAACAACAGACATAAAAAAAGAACTTTAACTTTCATTAATCACTCCCCCAAAATTTTAAAAATCGAGAGACCTTAACACTAGTAACTTCACTTTGTGGAGAAGGGGTAAAATTTTATAAGGTGGGAAATTAAAGAAAACTTAAATTCTGATAGTGGCAACCCTTTGTAATTATTCAGTTTTTTCTAGTCTGTCGGGGACTCGCTGTTCGTAGTTGAGTACATTATTTCTGAGACTTACTTAAAAGTTCAAAGATAATGCTCCTCCAAGAGCAATTGAGCTGTCACTAATTGAAGCCGATTTGATGGAACCGGTATAGTAAAAAACCGAGAGAATATAATTTAAGTCCGCGCTTGGAATAAAATATCCTCCCCCAATAGCGAAATCAAGTCCTTTAAATTCGTGCAGAAGTGGGGTAACAAGGCCTATTTTTGAAAAGGCAAATAAACTCGAACTAATGGGAACACTGCCTCCAAGACCCAGTCTATCGATTCTCTTGGGTTGGAGGTAGCGGCCTTTTTGAATTATAAAGTAATTCAAATTTTCATAAGACAAACTAAGAGAAAAATTTGTAAGCTTCTTAGAAAATTGCAATTCGCCTTCGTAGTAGAGTGATTCCACACTTGTAGTGCTACTTCCTTTACTTGATTTGTAATTTAATCCAAAAAAGCGAACAAGTGATGCACCAGTCTGAAAGGAATAACCACTGGATAAATCAATTTTGTAACGGCCTGTAACTTTCGCAAATATCAGGGATAGCTCTGAGCTAGCATTAGTTTTAGAGCTAACTCCAACACGGCCTGAACTCAGGCCAAGAGTCATATTTTTACTCTTTGTGGGTGCCTTTTTAGCAAGTGAGTGTTTTTGCACCTTTTTCGCTATCTTTTTTCGTTTCTTTTTCTTTGGCCTTTTTTGTACATCAAAATCAGTTGTATCCATATACATAACCTTGTCATTAACAATCACTGCTACACTTTTTGGATTTGGAGACAATAGTTTGGCCTTGGCGATGTGGTAGCCTTTTTCAACCTTGGCCTTTTTATTTGTGAGGTTGGGATTGTTAAATATATAAGCGCTACTAGATAGTACAACAAGTGAGCCATTTCTTTGAGGACCTACTGGAAGAGGTGCTGTTATGTATACACTTACTAAATCACTAAACTCACTCTTTACTTCCCCTGCCTTGAGAGCATACCGCAAATAAAGAACTTTTTTTGGAGGATCAAAAACTGTGATTATATGAGAATTTGACTCATAGGATTTATAGGTCCTTTTCATATCTTCATCATAGTAAAATTCAATAAGATAGCTTTTGGCCTTTTCATACTTATTGAGGCGGATTGTACCACTTCCAAGTAGCGGGAGTTTAGCACTAACTGTGCTGATAGAAAATATGATCACCGCTATGAATGTAATTTCTTTTATCAAACTACCGCCTAAGTCTAACGCTGTATGAGTTCTCAATTTCTGGTTTTTCAAGCACAATGGTTTCTTTTTTTATAGGTTTAACAATGGAAAATATCGCAGTTTTAGAAGTCCTAACAACTTTTTTCTTTCCACATTTAACTTTCCAGTAGTACTTCCCTTGCATGGAGGCATTTATATTTTGGTAGTTAGTGTAGATTTCAGTGTAGTTCTCACTTTCTGAAAAATCTTGGTTATTTGAGACATTCAAATCACAGGGGGTTATATTTGTTTTCCATTTGAGTCTCACATTTCTTATTTCATCTTCTTTCAATTTAAATGATTTATTATTGATGGGTGATAGTAAACTCACCTTCTTTGTCTTTTTCCTTTTCTTGTGGAGCATTCTTTGATTAAAAGGTTTGTTTTTTACAAGCTCCTTCACTTTTCCATTAATTGACAGCTTGGCGTTACCCGTAATTAATTTAAAATCAATTCCATTTTTAGAGCTAACCAATTTAATTTTGGCATCTTTTCCTTTGAGTATAATTTTGTCGACACCTGAGTTTACTGTAAGTCCTCCTTTATTATTTACATCTACAAATGCAAATCCGCTAAGTAAATCAACCTCTTTCTCCTGAGTAATAGAGACCATTGATTTTGGACCTAGGTGAAAAATCGAACCTCCGCTAAATTCAATGGAAGACTTCGAATTTTGGTCTGGGTTGAAGACCACATCATTAGTATACAAATTCTCTGTACCTTCTACTTTTTCCCAATCAATTGAAAAACTTCTTTTGAGTCGGACAATATTTTGTCTACTTCGCATTTTTGCAAGGGGATTACCTTGTAAACGGATATTGAGCTGATCAAAAAAATACTTGGGCCCTAAGTAAAGGGCCACTGCTGATAGAATAATCAAACTCCCAGGAATTAATAGTATCCAGTACTTCGTCTTTTTCAGAATGTGCTCCTAAAGAAATTTTATCATGCTAAAAAAGTGAAACAAGTGAACTCTACTATATGAAATCAACCACTTTGTATAAATGTAAGCGTACGCGCACATTCATAAATCGCACTAAGTCTATGTATTCTAAAGTGTACTTATTTTAATTTTGCAATCAATTCTTAGCGGTCAAGGTAAAGAATTTTGGAAGGCAATAGGCTTTTTGATGAACTATTAGGCACTTAAAAAACAGGTCGAGTGCTGGCCTATAATTACCATCTATGAAAAATCCAATGAAGTTTTTATTTTACTGGAAAAAATCCCTCATATTGTTGCTAATTATGATAGTGGCCTCCTCTTGTAATGTAGCTCAGACAATCGATTTAGGAGAAGCTCTCAACCAGGAGTCAACTTCGAGTATTGGATCGGACCTTACTGTTGCAGAGGTTCAGGCAACTGCACAAGCAGTTGCAAGTGCTACGGCCGAAGCCGCCGCAAGTGCTACCGCCGAAGCCGCAGTCAGTGCTACTGCAGAAGCAGCCGCCAGTGCTACCGCCGGAGCAGCCGCCAGTGCTACCGCAGAAGGAGTCGCAAGTGCTACCGCAGAAGCAGCCGGGAGTGCTACCGCAGAAGCAGTCGCAAGTGCAACTGCAGAAGCAGCGGCAAGCGCAACAGCAGAAGCAGTCGCAAGTGCTACTGCCGAATCAGTCGCAAGTGCTACCGCAGAAGCAGTCGCAAGTGCAACAGCTGTAGCAGCAGCGAGTGCCACAGCAGAAGCGGCGGTCAGTGCAACAGCAGAGGCCCAAGCAAGTGCAACAGCAGAAGCCGCAGCAAGTGCCACCGCAGAAGCAATGGCAAGTGCTACAGCAAATGCTCAGGCAAGTGCAACGGCAGAAGCAGCAGCGAGTGCCACGGCAGAAGCGGCGGCCAGTGCAACGGCAGAAGCTCAGGCGAGTGCCACTGCAGAAGCAGCAGCGAGTGCCACGGCAGAAGCGGCGGCCAGTGCAACGGCAGAAGCTCAGGCGAGTGCCACTGCAAAAGCGGCGGCCAGTGCA
>Ga0257117_1002105_pt1 | contig 10774 bp, 9 predicted proteins | sample SI112_135mmetaG_FD_190157 | JGI IMG/M metagenome (GOLD analysis project Ga0257117, IMG submission 190157) | Marine microbial communities from Saanich Inlet, British Columbia, Canada - SI112_135m | ecosystem: Environmental > Aquatic > Marine > Inlet | place: Canada: British Columbia | collected... | reverse complement strand
CGATCTTCACCAGACAGGGTGGGATCAAAAATTTGGAGTTGTATCTTCGGGCGGATATGCAATTCATACCCATTTTTTCAAGAGCAAAAATCCCAAACCGATGGGAACTGTACTACTTGTTCATGGTTATTTAGATAACTCTGGATATATGAGCAATCTTTTTCCACTTCTTTTAAAGAAAAATTTTAATGTTGTTGCCTTTGACCTACCAGGGCATGGACTTTCAACGGGTGAAAGGGTTGATATAGCAAGCTTCGATATCTACACAAATGTAATTAAAGACATTTATGAACTAGCAAAGACTCAGTTCAAGGGCCCTTACCACGCGATTTGTCACAGCACCGGCTGTGCTGGCTTAATGAATGGGATTGTTAAAGGAAAATTTGATACTCTTGATAAGACTATTTTTCTAGCACCTCTAGTAAGATCAGTTTCTTGGAAACTCGCAAAGTTTGGCAATAAGATAGGTAGAAGATTTCTTACACATGTACCGAGAAAGTTTAATAAAAATTCATCTGATAAATCTTACTTAAGATTTGTGAAAAATGACCCTCTCCAAGTGAGAAAAATCCCTTTAAGGTGGGTTACATCTCTACATAATTGGGAAAAGAGTTTTTCTAAAAGTAAGCCTAATGGGGCGGAAATTTTGGTGATCAGTGGAGACAAGGACGCTACAGTTGATTGGGCCAAGAATAGAGAGATTTTATCATCTATTTTTACCAAAATTAGATATGAAGTTATTGATGATGCCAACCATCAGCTCATCAATGAAATGCCAATTTATATGAACCAAGTTTTAAAGCTTGTAGAATCCAATATTTGATATAAGCCCTAATCTAGATCTTTTGTACTTATCACCCTTGTAGTGGCAAGTAGGTCATGTAGTGCTCTTTTGTCTTTATTTGAAAGGTACTGAGGTAAAGTAAAGAGTGTGAATGAAACTGTTATTAACTTGAAAATATATTCCCTAAGAATTATTTGGACCATATTCATTTGATTTCCATCATTGTGGATAAGTTTAATTTTTAATATTTTTTTCCCAAGGGTTTGGCCAGATTTCATTAGTGGTAGAATGTAATAGACACCAGTAATTATAAAAATGATTGAAGATGCTGCAAGGCCTGCATCTCCATGTGTAAGAGAAAGAAATTTCTTAAAATTGATCACTATAATGGGGTACAGCAGAGTTGATATTTTTCCTGTAATTGTAGCATCAATAATATTTGCAATTAATCGGTTTATAAACTTTGCAGGAGCATATTGTGTTTCATCTTCAGTACTGCTATGAAATTTTGATATAGAGGAAGTGGGCATATTTTCCAAATTCTTTGAACTGGTTTTTCTTTTTTTGGGTTTAGTTTGTTCGATTTCTATTTCATGGCATTCAGGTATTTCTGCATTTTGATCAAAGCTGCCTATGCTTCCACTATCTCCAAGCACCTTGTAAGTGCGGTGACCTAAGTGAATGATATCTCCATCATTCAGTTGGGTGGAATTTCCTTGTTGTACTGGAGTTTCGTTAACAAGTGTCCCGTTTTTTGAACACAGATCCATGATAAATAGATCGCCATCTTGTCGTATAATTCGAGCATGGTTTCGACTCAGTTTACTATCATTAAGAGTTAAGTCGTTGCCTGGTTGTCTACCAACACTCAAGACTTCATCAATTTCGATAATCTCCTGTGTTTTTATGTCTAGTAGACAAGATTTTCTAATTTGAGAATTTTTTAAAGCGCTCATTTTAGGCAGCCTCTTTTGTTATGTTGGTCTTTGAATTTAAAGTGGAATATATTTTTTTGATTAAAAAACTATCACCATATGAATTGAAGACAATCTCTATTTTCGCATACTCACTATCACTAAATTTTGAATTAAGAATTGATTCAATTGTTTTACATAGATTTACTGAATTCTTTGCCTTTGGAAAAAGGCCGATAAATGACAAGTAAATCCTAAGGGCCAAAATAGGGTGGTTTGCATCAAGGGCCATGTCACCTAATATAAGAATTTTCTGCTGGGGAAGTTGGTCCAAAAACTTATCAAATTTTAAGTTGATAGGAACTTTTCTAATAATTTCAAGAGATTTTGATGCGTGATCATTTTTGAGTGCCTGATTAATCTCTATTTGAAGATACTTTGTTAGAGTAGTGTATTCAGCTCTCGTTATTTTCTTTGTTTCATGGATCTTTTTAAATATTAATTTTATTAAATAAGATCTAGCAATATAGTTTTCTGGATTATAACTTAGAATTTCAGATAATTTTTGAATAGCGTTTGTTGCATTACTCGATTTTTTAGCACTTCTAAATTCTCTCCACTCGTATTGATAAATAAATGGCCAGCTAAAATTCTCAGTAGATTTTTTAAGCAGTGCGAGCCCAACACCGGATGCTAATCCTATTAAGTGTGCCATGCTCGCCACATTAGAAAGACCAGCAACATGATTGACTAAATCTCCAGCAATAAAGAAAAATGGGAAAATATATTTTATGGGAAATGAAACAACCTTTGATATAAAGTAAAATACCCAAAATTTGAGCTTATGCCTAAAGAACAACACATAGAAGGCGCCCATTACGGCCATTACGTTGGCTGATGCTCCAACTAAATAAGTACCCTCTTCCATAAAAAAAGCAGCATGACCATATATTCCAGCAGTGCCTCCAATTAAATAAAGAGCGCTATATTCAAGGCTTCCCAGACGACTTTCAACATAGGCTCCAAATACTAGGAGCATAAATAAATTTCCAAGGAGATGTGAAATGCTTCCATGGGAAAACTGAGCTCTTATAACTCTAATGAAGCCAGTATTAGTGGCCGAAAGGGCGCCCTTTTCTTTGTAGAGCTTTTCAAGGTTTCTGTGCATCTTCTTTTTTGCTTTAAGAAAATGTGGATAGCTATCATATGAATTAAAACTATCTGGATCACTTCTTTTTTTATTTAAAAAGTCAGTGGCCGTAACAGGATAATCTTTTGATCTTAACTTTGTTTTTTTTGAGAATAGGGAGAGCTTTAGTTTAGAGCAATAATCTGGACTCTTTGATTTAAGACAGAATTCTCTGAATAACTCACCTTCGGCTTCAAGGTATGTTTCAGTTGCATAAAATTTCATGGCGGCTTTATTTATGTCTTTAACCTGAACTGAATAATATAAAATACAAGCAAGTGTCATGAGTATGGTGACAAAGGGGATATTCTTTAATTTTAATCCAAGTCCAAGTGGTAAAAACATACTTGTTTATCGTCGTAATTGCTTGAATCCTTGAGTGAAATGGTTGGGCTCTAGGCAAAGAAACTATTGTGAATTCAAATGCTTGGGCAGTTCCTTATAAATAAGATCCATTGAAAAGCCTCTATTAAATAGATAGCTCTTAAGCTTCATATGATCTGTGGTCGATCTCAATTTCTTTTGTAGAGCTAGCTCAAAGGTCGACTCTACATAGAGATCTTGTTCATTTAACAACGCCTCAATTTGATGTTCATCGATTTCAATTCCATCTTCTTTTAGCTTTTGTGAAATAAATCGTGGGCCATAGCCTTTTGAGTTAAGGCCTCTTACCCTAGCATCAGTGAATTGATCTTCTTGTAGGTAATTTAACTCTATTAGCTTATCTAGAGTTTCTTCAATTTCTTGGGAGTCGAATTCTTTATCTAAAAGTTTTTTTTTGAGTTTCTTTCTTGAGTAGTCTCTCTTTGAGAGAAGCTGGACTGAATACTTGAGAGGTGTTTGTTTATATGAGCTCATCTTCAACTAAGCCTATGCTGATTTGAAAGGCACTAGCAAAAGATTGCTAGTGCCAAGTTTGTAATTATTGTAATTTCTTTGTACGAACTTTTTTTCCAATTGGGGCAGCATTAGTCTTAGGCATTATGATCTCTTCGATTTCGCCTGTTTTGGTATTAACCTTTGTTTCTTTGGGAAGATCGGTAAGGTTATATTTTTGAAGAACCTTATTTTCGATTTCTTTTAGAATATCGGGGTTTTCTTTGAGAAAAACTTTTGAGTTCTCTCTGCCTTGCCCAACTTTTTCATTGTTGTATGAGTACCATGATCCAGCTTTTTCAACGATATTTTCTTTTACGGCTAAATCTAATACATCTCCAGTTTTAGATATTCCCTCACCGTACATAATGTCGAATTCAGTCTCTCTAAAGGGAGGGGCTACTTTATTTTTAACAACCTTAACTCGTGTTCTGTTACCAACAACTTTATCACCATCTTTAATGGCACCAATTCTTCTGATATCCATACGAACTGAAGAGTAGAATTTTAGTGCATTTCCACCGGTAGTTGTTTCAGGACTTCCAAACATAACACCAATTTTCATTCTTAATTGATTAATAAAAATAACAGTACAGTTAGATCTTGAAATAGAACCCGTTAATTTTCTGAGTGCCTGACTCATAAGTCTTGCTTGAAGTCCCATGTGCGAATCACCCATTTCACCATTGAGCTCTGCTCTTGGAGTTAAGGCTGCAACTGAGTCGATAATAAGAAGGTTAACTGCACCTGAGCGCACAAGCATATCAGTGATTTCTAATGCTTGTTCACCGCTATCGGGTTGAGAAATAAGCATGTCTGAAACTTTAATACCAAGGTGTTCGGCGTATGTTGTATCTAGCGCATGTTCGGCATCAACAAAGGCTACGACTCCACCTTGTTTTTGGCATTCAGCAGCTATGTGAAGTGTAAGGGTTGTTTTACCTGAGGCTTCCGGTCCATATATTTCGACAATTCTACCTTTAGGTATGCCGCCAATTCCAAGTCCCAAATCAAGGCTGAGACATCCTGTAGGTATAGCAGGAATTTTTACCGGAGGGGCGTCAGGATCAAGACGCATGATAGCACCTTTTCCAAATTGTTTTTCAATAGTTGATAAGGCGAGGTCTAATGCTTTTTTCTTGTTAGCTTCGCTAGTAGTAGTTGTTGTGGCCATGGGGAGTGTCTCCTAAAAAGTTTTAATTTCAAACGTACGTAAACTGTACACGTTGATTGGAAAAAGTACAACGTCAAATATGCAAGTCTCTTACAAAAAATAAAACTTCTATGTCACTGTAATAGTAGAGCTTAAAAAAGAGTGGGGAAAAAACTTTGAATTAGTACGACTGTCAGACCAGCGTAAATGCCGCTTACAACATCATCTAAAATGGTACCCGCTCCGTGATGCATTTTATCAAAATAATTTGCAGGTGGGATTTTTGTAATATCAAAAAAGCGAAAGAGTGCGAACATTAACCACAGTCCAGCAGCTGTTTGGGTGGAACAGATTAGAAAGGCCACCAGCATACCGATGACCTCATCGATGACTATCCAGCTGGGATCGTGTATCTCGTGCTTTTTCTGAACAATTTCAGCAATGATACAGGCGCCTACGGTCATTAGCAGCGTAATTGGGGCCAGGAAAACAGGTGGAAAACCTACTTTATTTACGAGAAATAAAAATGGCATAATTCCTAGTGAGCCAACTGTTCCAGGTGCTTTCGGGAAAAAGCCAAGACCACCAAAGCTGAGGAAAATAATCTCTATATTTTTAAGTGAGGGTTTTTGTTGTGCCACAATAGTCTCGCCGCTCCACGATTTTCAATTCTTTCAACCTTATCTCTTTTGTGAGAATATGTCGTACTTCATTTTAACCAGATAAATGCCCTATGAGTAGACCTGATTACATTGAGAAATACAATTTCGACTGGGAATTATTCGATGTCGTTATTGGCGGAAAATCAGCTCTTGATGCCCATTCATTTTTGGGTCCTTTGCACAGCAAAGAGCAAGCTTATGATTTTTTAGATGATTATGGTTTTAACCAAACTGATCCTGTTCAAAAAGCTGAAATTTTTGGCACTTTTCAAGAAGCATTGCAGTTTATTAGAAGATATTTTTTGAGTGGTGATGATGGTCTTAATTTTCAAATACCAAACTCACTATTTACTATCACTGAGGTCTCAGAGCTTTTCTTAATGGCCAATAACAGAGTCCCTGAACGCGGTATTGAAGAAAATATTTGGGCAGGAATTGTGCTAAAGGTAATGCATACTATTTTACACGCTGATAAAGACTTGAGGCACAATTACTTTAGCGTCATCCAACAACAAATTTTTGATCGATTTTATAAATTCGTCAAAAGAGATAGTGATAAAAACCTTTATTTGCAAAGTAAGAACTCTGACTACCGTGTGCCCTTATTTGATTTTGAAACAAAGGCCAAGAAAAGCAGAGATAGCATCATTATTAAGATGCTTCATAAAACAGAAAATGTAGCAGAAGAGCTCTTTGATAGAATTGGAGTCAGATTTCTAACCCATACTAGATTTGATGCTCTAAGAGTCGTCAAGTTTTTGCAAGATCATCACATTGTGATTGCTCACAATTTGAAGGCAAGCAGATCCAATAACTCACTAATTGATTTAGATGAATTCAGAAGAAGACATAAGAAAATTCTAAAAATGTGTTTTAGAAATGACTTATCTGAAGAGAGGTTCATTCAGGCTTTGGAAAGAGAAGCTCTTGAATGTGAACCTGGCCATAGCAAACAAACTGGTAGCAATAGACATTCCTCAAGCGAATATAAATCCATTCATTTTACATCCAGGCAATTGATCACTTACAAAAATCCATTTCTTGATGAATTTAAATCTGTCAGGGCAATGGCAAAGGATCAAAAGGATGAAAGCGAGCTTGCAAAAAAAATAATGATGCTAGATTTATCTGCCCTCAAAAGAGAGCTTAGATTTTTCTTTCCCTACGAAGTTCAAATTTCAGATGTTGAAAGCCACAAAAAAAATACAGAGGGTATGGCTTCTCACGCAGAATATAAAAATTCTCAGAGGAAAACAGCGATGAAAAGATTATTTGAACCATTGCTTCACTACAAAAATATTTCAGAAAGCGATCTCTAGCCATGTTACGGCTGATACTAATTCTTCTTTCCCTTGGTCTTATGATTCTGGGTATTGTTCTTTGGCAAAAGCCAGGCAATAGAGATGCTAAAATTGAACAAGTGAAATCTCAATTTAGATTAAAGTCTATTGCCACTCCAAAGGCCCGCGCACTAGATGCAAATGAAAAAGAAGCTTTTAAAAAAGAAGAGTGGTCCAAATTGCGTATCGACCGAGATAAGTTTAAAGGAAAAGAGCTAGATATAACTGATTTAGAAAAAAGAAATGCTTTGGGGACTGATTCAAAAAAGAAAAAATTGTCTATAGGCGTAGAACCCACGGAGGAATTTATGGATAGCCTGGAAAAGCAAGGCTACGACATAAAAAAATCAGTCAAAGAAGTAGAGTTAGAAAGCCCCCCTGTTTCCCCTAAAGTTAAAATTAATTTTTAAACGAGTTTTTATTTTAACTCTATTAATATAGCCTGTTACAAAATTTGGAGTCATAAGATTGTCAAAGTTTTAGACGGCTCGATTGTAATGTTTATAAAAGTCTTTTGCTCCTGGTCGACCTAAATTATTATATATCCATTAGTTTAAATTATTATTTACAGCATTCGGGTGTTACTGAAACTACCCCTGATACGGCATTTTCTTTGTATTTTGCTACTAAAGAGCGTTTTGAGAAAGAATTTCTTGAGCGAGCTTATAGGTTAAAACTAAGCTTTCCAGATGCATTCAATATATGCGGTTCTTGGTAAGTGCTTGCTCAATAGCTATGCATTGCTAAGTAGTGATAGTGCCGCTTTTTTCCCTTCCTTATAATTATTAGTCAGTGTATCAAGAAATACCTTTATTCTCTGATTAATAAATTTGGGAAAATCAATCTGGGGAACGTGAGATCCATCTTTAACAATATACATTTTTGCATTGGGTAATTTTTCAAGTAGTACATTGAGTGCGTAATTGGGGATCATTTGGTCTTGATCGCCACCAACTAGTAGAGTTGGTGTTTGGATTCGCTCTACGTGACTGATCATATCGTGTGCATGCATTTGATCAATTAATTTAAAAAATATTTCGGGGTTGAGTTGTCCCATTAAGTTCAGATATTGGTTAACATACTCTTGGGGAACCATTTCTTTGTTAAAACCACCCTGTCTGACAAAATCTCTAAAGACTGGGATTTTCCCTGAGTTTCTCCAGAAAAAATTATAAAACTCTGGAAAAGAATCTTTCATCTGAACCCAGTAATCCCCTGTGATATCGAGAATATTAGATTTAAACATAGTGTCTCTTGGAGAGAGAACTGACCCAGAAATTAAAATCATTGCATTGAGTTTTTCTTGATAGAGCTTTGAGTATTCTAAGGTTACGTTGACACCCATACTGTGTCCCAGCATGGTTACATCTGAAAGTTCAAGACGTTCTATTATTAAATTAATGTCTTCAGCAATATTTTCGAAAGTAATAGAGTCTACGTCATCTTCACCGGTAGAGTTGAAGTGGCCTCTATAGTTATGAATTATGACGTCATATCCAATATCCTTAAAGTATTGAATTTGCTTTCCCCAATGTTGATTTGAACACACAAGGCCATAGTTGAACATTACAACTGGTTTTCCCTGTCGGTCTGAATTATGTGGAAAGTTTGTGGAAAAGAAGATTTTTTTTCCATCGCGAGTGGTAATGTAATTTGAATACATGTCTTCTTGTTTGTCGTTCATAGCTCTTTATACTCTTCTTCTATTAGTTTTAATATATTCATGGGCAGCGTATCAGTATTAAAAATTTCATCGATCGATTTTTCTAGTTTTTCGATTTTAGAAGGTGTTTGAGATTTTTCGAAATTTTTTATTTCAATTTGAGTTTCACCTAACTTAATCACGTCACCCGCTAAAAGATATTGGGTTCCAGAGGACTTTTTGCCATTTATATGAAAATAGCTAAGTGTATTGTTGAGCTGTGCCACCAATTTAGACTTAACTACTTTAAGCATGAAGTGGTAGTTAATGATCTCAGAGTCATTAACTAGCAGATCACCTAGGTCTTTTCCTATAACTAGGTGATTTCGAAAATATTTTTTTGGCCCAATGACATCTAGATCACTGGAGCTCACTACCTCAATCTCTATCATAGGAATATTATAACTAATTAGCGCGATATGTTTAGATGGTAGAAAAAACTCTCGTATCCTCACTAAACTTGGAAATTTTTGAATGAATAAGTTTGTTATTTTCTGTAACTAATTGATTTAAGTCTTCTTTCACCTCAAATAGTATTTTTTGGTCGCTCCCAAGGTTGGCAAATTTGCGCACGCCACCTTCTCCGGCCTGAACCTTACCAAGAAGGTCTCCTTCTCCTCTAATACCCAAGTCTTCTTCAGCGATTTTGAATCCATCGATTGTTGATTCAATAACTTTGAGACGATACATGGTATCCGGAGGTAGCATTTTATCGACGACTAGAAAGCAAAACCCTGGTTTCTCAGCTCGACCGACCCGTCCTCTCAGTTGATGGAGTGAGCTCAGACCAAATCTTTCAGCATTAATGATGGCCATGATGGTGGCGTTAGGAATATCAATTCCTACCTCTATGACACTGGTTGATACCAGCAGATCAATTTTTCCATCAGAGAACTCTTTAAGTCTGCTTGTTTTTTCATCGGGAGGCATTTTCCCATGGAGATAGCCAATTTTGTATTTTGGGTAGAATTTTACAAATTTGGTAAAGACCTTTTCAAGGGCCAAAAAATCTTGCTCAGGATTATCTTCAATAGCAGGAACAACCACATAGGCCTGCTCTCCCATGGAAATCCTGGTATTGATAAAACTTAAAAATGGCTCCATCTTAGAGGGATCAACAATTCTAGTTTGGATCCCTTTACGTCCACTTGGGAGGGAGTCAATAATTGAAACATCAAGGTCCCCGTACTGTGTCAGACTCAAGGATCTTGGAATGGGAGTGGCGGTCATAATCAGCGCATGAGTACCCTCTCCTTTTTCAACAAGGCGAATTCGTTGGTCAACACCAAAGCGGTGCTGTTCATCGATAACAGCAAGTCCCAGGTCTTTGAACTGTACTCCATCATAAAATAGGGCATGGGTTCCGATGATAAGATCGAACATGCCAAGCTTTATTTCTAGATATAATTCTCTTTTTTTCTTAGCACTTAAGCTTCCGGTAATTAAAGTTACTTTAATACCTGTGCCTTCAAATAAGTTTGATGCTGTTTCATAGTGTTGATTTGCAAGAGACTCTGTAGGACACATTATCGCCGCTTGTTTTTTTGATTTTATGGCAGCGTATGCCGAAATTAGAGCAACTGTCGTTTTGCCACAGCCAACATCTCCTTGAATCAAACGATTCATAGGATGGCCTGATGCCATATCCTTAAATATATCTTTGATGGCCGAATTTTGACCATCTGTCAGTTTATAGGGAAACATAGAAACCACTGACTTAAGCTCTGGGCCTGTTAATTTTATGGAATCTGATTTTTTACTCTTATTCTTATTTCTTCTGAGCAAAAACTTTAACTGCTCATCTAAAAATTCTTCGTAGATGACTCTTTTTTTTGCGTCTTCTAAACTACTGCTTTGGGACCTGCCATGTATGATTTTAAAGGCTTCACCCAGTGTAATTAGGTTTCTTTTTTTTAAGAGCGTTTCTGGAAGAGATTCCTCAATATTGTCCCAAAGATTAGCAGGGATTTTATTGTAAAATGAGGCAACAATTCTTGGGGTTACTGAGTTGATAGTAGGGTAGTTAGCACATCGTCCAGGGGTTTGCAGTAGACCTTTTTCAATACTATCAAATTTGGGGTTGGCCAGCTGCCTTCTGCCTCCAAATGAAGATACTTTTCCAAGCAGAACAATTTTTTTCATACTCTTAATTTT
>Ga0257117_1002102_pt1 | contig 10786 bp, 8 predicted proteins | sample SI112_135mmetaG_FD_190157 | JGI IMG/M metagenome (GOLD analysis project Ga0257117, IMG submission 190157) | Marine microbial communities from Saanich Inlet, British Columbia, Canada - SI112_135m | ecosystem: Environmental > Aquatic > Marine > Inlet | place: Canada: British Columbia | collected... | reverse complement strand
ACCGTTGGGCGCGGCCTTGGAAATGGCCTGTTTGGATTGGTTGCGTGAGATTTTCGGCTTCCCCAAGGGCGTCGGCGGGGCCTTTGTGACCGGCGCCACCATGGCCAATTTCACCGCTCTGGCGGCGGCCCGTCATGCGGTGCTGGCGCGGCGCGGCTGGGATGTGGAACAGGATGGTTTGTTCGGCGCGCCGCCGATTACGGTTCTGGTCGGCGGCGAGGGCCATGCCGCGATGTTAAAGGCGGTACGCATGCTGGGTCTGGGCGAGGGCCGGGTCCGGCGCCTCGAGGTTGATGATCAGGGCGCCATTCGGGCCGATGCCCTGCCGGTAATCGACGGCCCGACGATCCTATGTTTGCAGGCGGGCAACGTTAATTCCGGTGCCTTTGATCCGGCTGCCGCGCTGATCCCGGCCGCGCAACAGGCCGGTGCCTGGGTGCATGTGGACGGCGCCTTTGGCATCTGGGCCAAGGCGGCGCCGGCGCGTGCCGAACTGGCGGCGGGCTACGAAGCGGCGGACAGCCTGGCGGTCGATGGCCACAAATGGCTGAACGTGCCCTATGACAGCGGCGTGACACTGGTGCGCGAGCCCGATCATCTGCGCGCCGCGATGTCGATCAGCGCCGCCTATTTGCCCGACGCGGCGGTGCGCGAACCCTATGATTACACGCCCGAATGCAGCCGGCGCATGCGCGCGACGGAAATCTGGGCCGTGCTGGCCAGCCTGGGCCAGGCAGGCCTGGCCGACTTGATCGAGACCTGCTGCCGCCAGGCCAGCATGCTGGCCGAGGGGCTGGCGGGGGCGGGCTATGCGGTCTTGAACGAGGTCCGGCTAAACCAGGTCATGGTCTCGTTTGGCGACGATGAACGGACCGCGCGGGTAATCGAGGGCCTGCAGGCCGACGGCACGGCCTGGTGCGGCGGCACCCACTGGCATGGCCGCGCCGCCATGCGCATCAGCTTCTCCTCGCACGCGACCACGGACGCGGATGTCGCCAAAACCCTTGCCGCTATTCTGCGTGTCGCGCGATCTAACCGTTAGCGCTAACCTTCGGCCGCGAAGATCATGCAGGAACAGGTGGAATGCGCATATAGCTTGTCGTTTTCATCCACCAGCTTTGCCTCGGAGGTGGCGATTTTGCGGCCAGGATGCAGCACTTCGCCGACCGCCCGGATCAGGCTGCCGTCAACGGGCAGGGGGCGGACCATGTTCAGCTTGAATTCCAACGTGGTGTAAAACTGTCCAGCCCCAAGCAGGCTGTGAATGGCGCAGCCCATGGCGGAATCCAGCATGCCGGCGAAATGGCCGCCGTGTACCGTGCCCAGGGGGTTGAGCATAAATTCCTGGGGCCGGCCCTCGAACACCACGCGGCCCTCGGCGACCTCGACCAGGTCATAGTCCATGGTCTCTTGGTACGAGCACCGGGGCAGGCTGCCGTTCATCATGGCACGCAGGTAATCAATGCCGGCCATGCGCTGGCCCGCCTCCGCCGTCTGCTTGGCATCGGCCCAGCTGTAGTTTCGGCTGTTCAAGCTATCTAGCCTTGCTTGGGCGGGCGCTGCTTTTTTTCTTCCGTGGCGCCGCCTGCTTCTTTCCAGGCGGTATAGCCACCACGCAAATGACAGACCGGGGCCAGGCCCATGTCATGCACGGACAGGGCGGCAAGGGCCGAACGCAGGCCGCCGGCGCAGAAAAAGAGGAAACGTTTGCCGGACTGGAAGTCTTCCTTGGCATAAGGACTGTCCGGGTCGACCCAGAATTCCAGCATGCCGCGCGGCGAATGCATGGCGCCGGGAACAGCGCCATCACGCCACAATTCGCGGATGTCGCGGATGTCGACAAAGACCACGTCGTCGTCGCCATGGGCTTCCATGGCTTGCTCAACGCTCCAGGTCTCGATAATGGTTTCCGCGTGTTCGCAGAGTTCCTTGACGCCTTTGGTAATCATGACTGTCTCCTGAAATTTTGCTTGCTCAAGCTTAACCGCCGCGCGAGGTATCGCCAAGACGAATAGGTCGCCCCGGCCGCTGGCCGCTGGGCCTGCCTTGTTGCCAAACGGGCGCGCCGTTGACGAAAACCCGGTCGATGCCGATGGACGGCTCCGTTGGCGCATCGAATGTTGCGCTGTCGCATATTGTCTTGGGATCGAAAATCACCAAATCCGCGAAGGCGCCATCGCGCAGTACGCCGCGATCCTTGAAGCCGAATTGCGCCGCCGGCAGGCCGCTCATCCGATGCACCGCCGCCTCCAGCGGCAGCAGGCCAAGGTCGCGTGAATAATGCCCCAGCACACGGGGGAAGGTGCCCCACAGGCGCGGATGAGGATGCTGATCGTCGGGAATACCGTCGGAACCGATCATGGCGCCGGGGTACGACAGCACCCGCTGCACGTCTTCCTCGTCTAGCTGAAAATAGATCGCCCCGCCCGGTGCCAGGGCCTCCGCCGCAGCTTCCGGGCTCAACTCCATCTCCGCCGCCAGTTCCGCCAGATCGCGGCCGCGCACGTCGGGCCGGGGCTTGGACCAGGTGATCAACACCTTGCGGCAGCGTTTGACCAGGTGCGGCAGGATCATGGTGGAGGAGGCGTGGTAAGGGTACATGTCCAACGTTAGGCGCTGTTGGCCCTGGAATTTTTCGATCAAGGGCAGGGTCTGTTTGGTCTTGCCGAAATTGCTTAACCCAGCAGCCTTGTGGTGCGAGACGACCACCTGAACGCCGGCATCGCGGCCGATCTGCGCCACTTCTTCCAGGGCATCAAGGACATGATCGGCCTCGTCCCTGATATGGGCGGTGTAAATGCCGTCCTTGGCCGCCATGGCCTCGGCCACCGCCGTGACTTCCTCGGTTTTCGCGGCCTGGGCCGGGGGGTAGAACAGCCCCGATGACATGCCGATGGCGCCGCCATCAATGCATTCGCGCAGGCTGTCCTGCATGGCGGCGATTTCGCCATCCGTCGCGGTACGGTCCAGGTCGTCCATGTTGCCATAGCGCAGGGAGGAATGACCCACCAGCATGGCCGCGTTCAGAGCCGGCGGCGTGCGTTCCAAGCCGTCAAGAAAGTCGCCGGCGGTGGCGAACATCAGATCCTCGCGATCCCGCCACAGGGAAAACGGAAACTGTGCCTTGCCGTAGTTCTTCCACGGCGCGAGGGAAAAGCCGCAATTGCCGACGACCACCGTGGTCACGCCCTGGCTGGCTTTTGGCGCCATCTCGGGGTGGGTGAAAAGATAACGGTCGTCGTGGGTATGCACATCGATGAAACCGGGCGCGACCACCCGGCCCAGGGCATCGATCTCCTCCGTGGCGCTCTGGCCGCCCAGATCGCCGACCGCCGTGACCCGGTCGCCGGTGATGGCAACATCCGCCTGAAAGCCGTCGGCACCGGTGCCATCGATCACGGTACCGTTGCGGATAATGATATCCGGGTTGGTCATGGTTTACGCAGCCATCAGATCGATGAACCTCTGGAAGAGATAGTGGCTGTCTTGCGGGCCGGGGGAGGCCTCGGGGTGATACTGCACCGAAAAAATCGGCTGGCCTTCAACGCGGATGCCTTCGACGGAACCGTCGAACAACGAGGTATGGCTCTCCACCACACCGGCTGGCAGGCTGTCGCGCTTTACCACGAAACCATGGTTTTGCGAGGTGATTTCGACCTTGCCCGTGATTAGATCCTTGACCGGTTGGTTGGCGCCGCGATGGCCCATGTGCATCTTTTCCGTCGCCGCGCCGAGGGCCAGCGACAGCATCTGATGGCCCAGGCAGATACCGAAAATTGGCTTGCCGGATTTTATCAGGCCCTGGATCGCCGGCACCGCATATTGTCCCGTCGCCGCCGGGTCGCCTGGTCCGTTGGAGAGAAAGATGCCATCGGGGTCAAGCGCCAGGATATCTTCGGCGGAGGTCGAGGCCGGCACCACCGTGACCCGGCACTGGGCCGAGGCCAGACAGCGTAGAATATTGCGCTTGATGCCGAAATCCATGGCCACCACGTGATAGCTGGGCGTTGCCAAGCTGCCATGGCCCAGGCCCAACTGCCATTCGGTTTCGTCCCAGGTGTAGCTTTCGGCGCAGGTAACTTCCGCCGCCAGGTCCATGCCTTCCAGGCTGGGCCAGGCCGCCGCCTTGGCTTGCAGGGCGGGAACGTCAAACCTGCCCGCGGGGCTGTGATAGACCAGACCGGAGGGGGCGCCGCCGTCGCGGATCAAACGGGTCAGGCGCCGGGTGTCGATACCGCAGATGCCGGGCAGGTTGTTTTTCACCAGCCAGGCGTCCAGATGGCTCATGGCGCGGTGATTGGAGGGCTGGGTGATGTCAGCACGCAGAACCAGGCCGCGGGCGGCAGGGCTCAAGGTTTCGATATCCTCGTCATTGGCGCCAACATTGCCGATGTGGGGGAAAGTGAAGGTAATGATCTGCCCGGCATAGCTGGGATCGGTCAGGATTTCCTGATAGCCGGTCATGGAGGTGTTGAAACAGACCTCGCCCACCGCGTCCCCAACCTCATCTGAACTGGCGCCGATACCCTGGCCCCAAAAAATCTGACCGTCCGCCAGCACCAGCGCCGCCGTCGCCCAATCAGGCGCCCCCCCGGCTGTCCCGGCAGGTGTCGCGGCGGCTGTATCATCTTGATTATTCATGGTTTTTGCGGCTCCGGCGCATGGCTGTCTGGGCGGGCAAATTGGCGCGGAGATTAAGCAAAAGGCAGGCCTCCGTCAAGCTTCGGGTGAATGAAAAAACATAATAAAATCAATTAGTTATAATTATGCCGTGATGACGGCAATGATTGCCATTTGCGCCATTATCCTTTATCCTTCCAGCCCCTGCAAACAGCATGAGGAGGCGGAATGGTGCGTGAACAGCTGAAGGCCACGCTGACAACGGCCATGAAAGCCGGGGAAAAGCGCCGCGTCGCCACGCTGCGCCTGATATTGGCGGCAATCAAGGACCGTGACATTGCCGCGCGCTCCGAGGGCAGGGGCGATGGCGGTGGTGACGGCGTCAGTGACGAGGAAATCCTGGCGATCCTGCAAAAGATGATCAAACAGCGGCGCGAATCGACCACTTTGTATCAAGAGGGCGGCCGTCTTGAATTGGCCGAGCAGGAAGAACAGGAAATCGTCATTATCGAGGAATTTCTGCCCGAACAGATTGGCGCCGACGAGCTGGCAGCCGCCGTGGCGGCTGTGGTCGCGGAAACCGGCGCCACCTCTCTCAAGGACATGGGCGGCGTCATGGCGCAGCTGAAAGAGCGGTACGCGGGCCGTATGGATTTTGCCCAGGCCGCCGGACAGGTTAAAACACTGTTGAGCAGCTAGGCCAATTTATTCGAGCGGGCCTTTGTGAGCGGGCAAAGGCGAACCAAAGGCGTCGTGGCATGGCCATACCGGAGCATTTTCTGGCGGAATTACGTAGCCGCGTCGGGCTGGTGGAGCTGGTTGGGCGCCGTGTCAAGCTGACCAGACGCGGGCGCGAACATACCGGCCTGTGCCCCTTTCATAACGAAAAAACGCCCTCCTTCACGGTGAACGAGGATAAGGGTTTTTACCACTGCTTTGGCTGCAGCGCCCATGGCGGCGCCATCGACTTTGTGATCAATACCGAAGGTTTGTCGTTTCCCGAGGCGGTGGAGCGTCTGGCGGGTGAAGCCGGCATGGAAGTACCGCAATCGGCACCACGGGACCGTGAGGCGGAGGAACGGCGGAAGAACCTTTATGACGTCATGCAGATCGCCGCTGATTGGTTCGAGGGACAGTTGGCTGGTCTGGCGGGGGATGGCGCCCGGCAATATATCGAGGGGCGCGGCCTGGAGGCGGCGACCGTCAAGCGCTTCCATCTTGGTTATGCGCCGGTGCGGCGGGATCTGATGAAACAGACCTTGCTGGCGCGCGGCCTGGAGGAGGCGCAGCTGATCGAGGCGGGCCTGCTGATCGCGCCCGAGGACGGCGGCGACAGCTATGACCGTTTTCGCAACCGCCTGATGTTTCCCATTACCGATGCCAGGGACCGGGTGGTGGCCTTTGGCGGCCGGGCTCTGGGTGAGCAGCGCGCCAAGTACCTGAACTCGCCCGAGACGCCGATCTTTCACAAAGGCGATCTGTTGTACAATCTCGCCAACGCCCGCCAACCTGCCCGTGACGATGATACTCTGGTGGTGGTGGAAGGCTATATGGATGTCATCGCCCTGGATCAGGCCGGGCTGCCGTTTGCCGTCGCACCCCTGGGCACGGCCCTGACCGAGAACCAAATGGCCGGGCTGTGGCGTTTGGTGGCCGAGCCCGCCCTTTGTTTTGATGGCGATGCCGCCGGCCAGCGTGCCGCCCACCGCGCCGCCGAACGGGCGTTGCCGCTATTGCAGCCCGGCCATTCCCTGAAATTTATCGCCCTGCCGGCGGGCGAGGACCCCGACAGCCTCGTGCGGGCCAAGGGAACGGCGGCATTCACCGATTTATTGGCCGCCGCGGTGCCGCTTTCCGAAACTCTCTGGCGCATGCAGGTCGAGGGCAAGAATTTGGAGACACCTGAACAACGCGCCGGTCTGCGCAAGGATTTACGCGCGGTGGTGGGTGAAATCGCCGATGGCACGGTACGGACCTATTACGGGGACCATTTCAAGGACCGGCTGGAAAAAGCCTTCGCGCCATCACAAGGACGGCGGCAATCGCGCGCCGAAGGCGGCTTTAATAGGGCGGGATACAACAGGAATTGGCGCCCGGGCAGTGGCCGTAGGCCGCTTTACGCGCCGCCAATTCCGGCTCATCGGGGGCTTGGCCAGGGCAGGGATGCCGATACCTCGTCGCGCGAACGCCTGCTGATTGCCGCCTTGTTGAACCATCCGGACCTTATTCATGAAGTTTTTGAGGAGGTTGGCGAATTGCGCTTATCCTCTCCAGCGCTTGACAACATCCGTACCGTGATAATAGAAAAGGCCACGTCCGGCGTGCCCCTTGACCTAGAAGGCCTTCGTAACAATTTCCTAAGTGGTGGGATGGCTGATGCCGCCACCCGATTAATAGCGGAATTGACGGGCCCAGGTATTGCGCATCTTGATCCGCTCGCGCGCCCGGATACGACGTTGGCACGGGCTATAAAGGACTGGACAAGCGTTTTTCGATGGCACCGGCTGGAGGATCTGCGCCGCGACCTTAAGGCGGCGGAGGATGATTTGGGCCGCGACATGACTGATGAAAAGCAGACCCGCTTTCTTGCGCTAAAAGAGGCGGTTGACGTGGCAACGGCCGAAGCGGTCGGTTTCGACGATACTTAAAGTGAATAAAATGCGGCTTTTTTGCCGCGATTGTTATCGGGGCATTAATTTTTGTAGTGACATTGTGCGGGCGGAATACGCCCTGGCACGAAAATAGGCGGACATTCATGGCGAAAGCACAGGTAGCGGAAAAGACGGCAGGCGAAGAAAGCGGCGATCGGCCGCTCATCGACTCCAAGGCCGAGGCCAATCTGAAAAGCTTGATCGCGCAGGGGAAAGAGCGCGGCTATATCACCTACGACGAACTGAACGAGGCACTGCCTCAGGATCAGGTTTCCTCCGAGCAGATCGAGGATTTCATGACCCTGCTCTCCGAGATGGGGGTCAACCTGATCGAGGCGGATGACGCCGAGGAACAGAACGCCAATGGTGCCGGCACCGCCAAAGCCGCCGATGGCGGCGATGGCAGTACGGCCGAAAGCGACGGCGAAAGCGATGCGGACGCGCCGGCCGAGAGCGCCGAACTGGCACCCACCAAAGGTACGGCAGTCGCCACCAAGCCCGCCGGAAAGTCGGAAACCCTGGAACGGACCGATGATCCCGTGCGCATGTATCTGCGTGAAATGGGTAGTGTCGAGCTGCTCTCCCGCGAGGGCGAGATCGCCATCGCCAAGCGGATCGAGGCCGGCCGCGAGGCGATGATCGCCGGTATCTGTGAAAGCCCGCTGACCATCCGCGCGGTGATCGAATGGCATGATCTGCTGATGGCCGGCAATGTGCTGTTGCGCGACATTATCGATTTGGATGCCACCTATGGCGCCGGGCCCGACGGCAAAAAGAACCAGGGCATGGCCAATCATGCGGTCAATGGGGCCAATGGGGCCGCACCTGCAACGAATGGTGCTGCCGCGCCCGCTGCGAATGGGGCAACGAATGGTGCCGCCGCGCCGGCTGCTAATGGGGCCGCAAATGGGGCTACCAATGGCGCCGCCGCCGCCAATGACGACGATAGTGGCGACAGCAGTGATAGTAACGAGAACGCGGATAAGTCCGACGATGACGAGGAGGAGGAGGATACCACCTTGTCTCTCTCGGCCATGGAAGAGGCGCTTAAGCCGGGCGTGATCGCGACCTTCGAAAAAATCGCCAAGGTCTACAAGCGTTTCAAAAAGGTCCAGGATCTGCGCGTCGAAGCCGCCCTGAAACATCAGGAACTGACGGCGGCCCAGGAAAAGCGTTATCTGAAGTTGCACGAGGAACTGATCGCCCTGGTCACGGCGGTACATCTCAACAACAACCGCATCGAGGCGCTGGTCGATCAGCTTTACGGCATCAACCGCCGTCTGATCGGCCTGGAAGGCCGGCTGCTGCGTCTGGCTGAGTCCCGCCGGGTGTCGCGCCTGGACTTCCTCAAGCATTACCAGGGCCACGAAACCGATCCGCGCTGGGTTTCCCGGGTGCGCCGCCTGAAAGGCAAGGGCTGGTCCGAGTTCGCCACCAAGGAGCGGGACGAGATTAAAACCATCCGTGGCGGCATCGCCACCGTCGCCTCCGAGACCGGCCTGCCGATCCCTGAATACAAACGCATTGTCGCCACCGTGCAAAAAGGTGAGCGCGAGGCGCGTCAGGCGAAAAAGGAAATGGTCGAGGCCAATTTGCGCCTGGTGATTTCCATCGCCAAGAAATACACCAACCGTGGCCTGCAGTTCCTGGATCTGATCCAGGAAGGCAACATCGGCCTGATGAAGGCGGTGGACAAGTTCGAATACCGCCGGGGTTACAAATTCTCCACTTACGCGACCTGGTGGATCCGCCAGGCGATTACCCGCTCGATCGCCGATCAGGCCCGCACCATCCGTATTCCGGTGCATATGATCGAGACCATCAACAAGCTGGTCCGTACCTCGCGCCAGATGCTGCACGAGATCGGCCGCGAGCCGACGCCGGAAGAACTCGCCGAGAAACTCGGCATGCCCTTGGAAAAGGTCCGCAAGGTGATGAAGATCGCCAAGGAGCCGATCAGTCTCGAAACGCCGATTGGCGACGAGGAAGATTCGCATCTGGGCGATTTCATCGAGGACAAGAATGCGGTGCTGCCCGTGGATGCGGCGATCCATTCCAACCTGCGCGAGACCACGACGCGGGTTCTGGCCTCGTTAACGCCGCGCGAGGAACGGGTCCTGCGCATGCGTTTCGGCATAGGCATGAACACCGATCACACCTTGGAAGAGGTCGGCCAACAGTTCTCGGTCACCCGGGAACGTATCCGCCAGATCGAAGCCAAGGCCCTGCGGAAGTTGAAACATCCGTCCCGCTCGCGCAAACTGCGCAGCTTCCTGGATACTTAAACCCTTCGGTTGCCTGGCCAGCCCTCGCCCCCTCCCGGCCACCCCGGTATGTTTCTGCGGATCATACTCAATGGGTGGCCGGGAGGGGGCGCGGGCCGGTGACGCAGCGTAGTGCTTCATATAGAGTTACGGGCCTGTAGCTCAGTTGGTTAGAGCCGGCCGCTCATAACGGTCTGGTCGCTGGTTCGAGTCCAGCCGGGCCCACCACTCCCTCTTTTGAGGCTAATGTTTTCAATTACTTAGACCCAAATTTGTCTAACCGACCATCAAGGTTAGACAATTTATGTTCTGTTTCTGTCCTTGAAACGGTGGCGATCGCGGCATCGGCGAGGCCGATTTGGGCCGCGTCTTTGATGTAGCGTTCCACCTCCCGCAAACTCTTGTGACCTGTTACGGCGGCAATTTGCGGCGCGGTGCATCCGGCCTCGGCCAGGCGGCGGGCGGCGGCCTTGCGCAGGCCGTGGGCCGAGCAATGCTCGGGCAGCTTGGCGGTGCGGATCTGCTTTCTAAACCAGTTGCCAAAGCCGGCGACGGCGAACGGCTTACCGAATTCGGTCACCAAAAATGTGAGGTTGTCCAGCCCGTGGGCGTCTAACACTTCCTGTAGGCGCGGGTGGATGGCCACCAGTAATTCGGTTTTGGTTTTGACCTGCTTGACGAAAATGCGCCCGTCGCGGATATGCTGGCGGCCCATGAGAACAACATCGCTCCGCCGTTGGCCGGTGTAGAGCAAAAGGGCGAAGGCCAGGCGCGGGCGGCTAACGATCGGATGCGCGGCCTCAAAAGTCGCGATCTCGTCCTCTGTCCAAGTGTGGTAACCATCGCCCTTCGCCCGCTTAATCTTTACGCCGGCGGTGGGATCCTGGCGAATGTATCCGGCATCAAGGGCCACCACCATCAAGGCGCGCAAGGCGTTACGGAAATGGCGACCAGCGGCGGGTAATTTTGCCTCGATCATACGGGTGATATCTTCCCGGCGCAATGTGGCCACGGCCTTGTTGCCGGCTTTTTCGCGAAAGCGTTCGAGGATATTGCGCCGTTGTGTCTTGGTCGATGCGGCCAGGTTGGCCCAGCCCACGGAGCGATAATAGCGCACCACCAGATCATTTATGGTGCCGGGTTGCAAACGCCTCCGGCAGGTCCCAGCCGACCAGCGGTGCGGCCTGGTCCAAGGCGCCGATCTTCTGCTCGAGCAGAGGCAGGTAGTGGATCGGATCGAAGACCAGGTCC
>Ga0257117_1002095_pt1 | contig 10805 bp, 9 predicted proteins | sample SI112_135mmetaG_FD_190157 | JGI IMG/M metagenome (GOLD analysis project Ga0257117, IMG submission 190157) | Marine microbial communities from Saanich Inlet, British Columbia, Canada - SI112_135m | ecosystem: Environmental > Aquatic > Marine > Inlet | place: Canada: British Columbia | collected... | reverse complement strand
ACTCATGAACAAACTCATTCTAAAATCTTTAGAATTGAGTAAGAAGTTGATGATTAAAATGACTCCACAAAAAGTCAAAGACAAGGCCCGTCTTTCTCAAATTTACATTGAAGGAAGAAAAGAAAAAGGTCGTCAGAAGTATGGCCTGATAAAAGAGAAAGTATCAAGCAGAGCTCAAGGGTATATCGATCAGGTCAGCGACTTTGACTACAAACAAAAAATCGAGTTCGTAAAATCAAAAACTGACGAGATCAAAACCAGTGTGACTGGAATAGATTATAAAAACTCTCATAAGGTTGCCTTTTCTTCATTTGTTTCATTGATGCTTAGTATGAAGACATGGGTTCTGGCCCTTTCACCTATTAAATTAGCCGGTATTCTTCTTGTAAGTGCATCGATCTCTGTTACAGGTGTTCACTTTGTAGTACAGACAAATAATCAAGCTAGCATGATTCCCACTTCCAAGGTCCTACAGAGAAAACCCGCATCAATAAAGCCCACCAAAGAAGTCTATGAAACCTCAAGAGCTCCATATTACAAAAGAACCTCTAAACAGATACAAATCCAGCAAATTAGATTTCCTGTTTATATAACGGGACCAAATTCCATGAGGTTCTTATTAATTGATTTTACTGTTGAGGCCAATAATCGCTACACAGCAAAGTATATTAGTAAAAATGAATTTCTGGTTCGAGACCACCTGATCTCTACTATTCAACCTATCCTTCCCCAATTTCCACTCAAGGAAGAAGGAAAGGTGATACTCAAGTCTAAATTAGAAAATGAAATAAATGAATTTCTAAAAAACCAGAAGGTTAGAGGAAAGGTCAAAAAAATCTATATTGATCACCTGGTCTCAGGCTAGAGAATTTTTGCTTAAAAGAGTTTTAAGTGTCGCTTTGCTTATTTCCAAGGCACAACAGGCCTTATTTAAATCCCCCTTAAATCTTAGATACACCTTGTGAGCGTAGATAACCCTGCATCTCTCCATAGAAATCATCATCTGATCTTCAAATAGGCTCTCAAGCTCACTACTGCTCACAAGAAGCCTCTCATCCTCATCATCAAACTCAAGCTTTCTTCCATTGGTTTGATATTTTTTCAATTCCAAGTGAGACTTTAACTGCCGGTAATTTCCAGGCCATGGCAAAGTCGTATAAAACTCTAAGAGCTCAGGAGAAATAGAGACGTCTAAACTGCTACATACTCTGTGGCAAAAGCTTTTAATTTTCTCTGTATCATCTCTTAATGGCTTTAGATTGATCTTGGCACCAGCTGTAATTCTGAAATAAAAATCAGCTCGCATTTTTTTCTCCCCCATCAAATGGTGAAGCCTCCTTCCTGAGCCATAAATAATTCTCGTGTTAATTTGATATTCGCGACTACCTCCAACTGGCCGAACCTGTGAAGTTTCTAGTGTAAGAAGAAGCTTTGCTTGAAGCTCAAGAGATATAGAATCAATTTCATCCAGGAATAATATCCCCTCTTCAGCTTCTCTAAAAGCTCCTATTTTATCTTGAATCGCTCCTGTGAATGCCCCTTTCACGTGTCCAAATATCTCACTTTCCACGAGGCTTGTAGAAAATGATGATAAATTTAGATGAACAAATTTCCCCTTGGGCTTAGTTGTCTCATATATTTTCTTTGCAAGATAAGACTTACCTGTTCCAGTTTCCCCTTCGATGACGATAGGGAGTGGAGAAAAAACATATCGATTAAATTGTTCGCAAAAAGAATCACTTGATTTCATATTTAGCATATTAAACTCTAAAATATTGTCTTCAATTTCCACAATATCACCTCTTTCGATAAAGGCGCTATAGACCATGCTGCCGTTTAATTTAAAGGGGCAATCGCCACTGGATTTTAACTGAAACCGACCTGTGTTTTGACATTGAGACTTCCCTACAAGTAGCTTTAAATGAAAATTAAAAGTCTTAGAAAGATAGGACGAAAACTCTATTTTTGCGTAATAATTGGGCTTCAAATTAAGATCATCTGAGTGAAAAATATAGTTGGTTCTACTCAGCTCAATCTCTTTTTTTTTCCCACTAAAGGGAGTAATTTTAAGGGTATCTCCCAGCCTAATCCCGTTACTTAAAAGCTGTTGGTATTCGCTGATTTGAATCGCCATCAATTCCCCTTTGGTTCTTTTCAACACAGATTTACTATGATACGAAATCACAAAACTTAGAATAACTACACTCGAGGAGCAGGCGATGACAGTAAAACTCCCCAGAGGCCATGTTAACTTCAAATTAGGAATCAGCTCAGTTGATCAATTAAGTGGATGGCTTAAAGAAAATAACCAAGTTACCGGTATAGCAATGCTGGGGAGATCTAATGTCGGTAAATCTAGCTTGATCAACTCTCTATTCGGAGGGAAAACTGCTAGGACTTCAAAAACTCCAGGAAGAACTAGAGAAATTAATATATTCAGCTTTGAGCTTTCTTGGATGGAAGGTGAAAAAAGAGAAATAAAAACCTGCTACCTTTTTGATCTACCGGGCTATGGCCATGCAGATGTCTCTAAAGAGATGTCTAAAAACTGGGATCTGCTGATGAGCAGTTTCTTTGAAAATCTCTCACCAAAAGTGGTACTGGTTGGAATTCAAGACTCAAGACATCCACACCAAAAATCTGACCAAAAATTTAACGATTTTCTAGGTAATACTACTCAACCCAGGTTTCTAGTTTTTAATAAAATCGATAAATTAAAAACTCAGAAAGAGCGGGCCAAACTTCAAAAAATAAAACCTCAAATTTATGAGGATTACAAAAACGTTCAGCAAATTTATTTTGTGTCGGCTGAAAAGAAAACGAATGTTCCAGAGTTAGAGCAGGGGATAGTTAATTTCTTACTTCAGTAATTTTCCTACCCTTTGACTTTGACTTGCCCTTGCCCACCCAAGGTAAATCTCCTATAAACAGAAAATCATCAATATACTAAATATTTCATAAAGAAATCTTCTATTTTTAATTTTGGTCAGTTAATTTTAGGCTTAAAAGATAATTTATTTTGGGTGGGCAAGGGCAAGTCAAAGGTAAAAAAAAAGAGTAAAGAAACTACCAGATACCTACTATTTTACAACTAAGTCTTTATATCCGTTTTTTCTTTCGGTACTTCCTCTGACTTAATGGTCTTAACATCCATTTCAAACTTCTTAAGATCATTTTCAAAGCAATCTATTTTTTCTATCAATTCCTTGGACGCTTGATTATCCCAGCTGAGTTCACCGGATTTAAGACTGTTAAAAACCAACTTGCCTAGCTCTTCATAGCTCTCATGTAAATTAGAGCTAGTCATAGTAGCGCCAACCATCTTTTTACCGATGGCAGTGGTTTTCTTTATTTCGGTCTGGCAAACACTTAGCAAACCTTGAACTTTGTTCTTCCAATCTTTTGATTTATCCATAGCACTACCTTTGAAATGGCCTACCAATATACACCCAATTTACACAGCTATTCGCACGCTAGGTGGTACATTAGACCTGCATTGTATCTCCCTTTTCGGTTAAGTAAAATGAATTCACAGCGTATTTTCTCCTTAATTTTGTGATTAATATTTGAGAAGATATCACCAGCTATAAACCCTTAAAATGCGAGATGCAGGGTGCATAAATGATTAAAATGTTGAAAAATTTCAGGCCAAGAATTACTAGCGAAGAGCAAAAGCATTTCGATCAGGTATTTAAAACACTTAAGTCTAGGTACAACGAAGATAATCCAGATCCTTGGGGACTTGATGTAGACACCTGCAGGAAAATGATCGACTTTTTTTACCCAATGTATCGAAACTATTTCAAGGTCAGAATATTTGGTGCAGAAAATGTAGAAAACAAACCCTATATGGTGACAGCTAATCACACGGGTCAAATTGCTTTTGATGGCATCTTATTAACTTTGGCCTTCAGTCTGGACATTGATCCTCCAAGAATTTTGAGGGGAATGGTTGAGAGATTTCTATCAAGCATACCTTTTGCGGGAGAATTCCTTGCTAAAGGAGGCTCAGTACTTGGAGATCGTCAAAATTGCCTTTGGCTTCTGGAACGCGAGGAATCTATTTTAGTTTTTCCAGAAGGAGTAAGGGGAATAAATAAAAATACTGACAATTTTTACAATCTCCAAAGCTTTGGAAAAGGTTTCTTTCGATTGGCCCTAAAAACAGGAACTGACGTGCTTCCAGTTGCTGTGGTAGGTGCAGAAGAAGCTTACCCCCTAGTCTATAATGCAAAGAAGTTAGCTGGCGTCATGGGGCTCCCGTCATTTCCAGTAACTCCAACCTGGCCATTAATGGGTCCCTTTGGAGCAATTCCGCTTCCCACACAAATTGATATCTACATTGGGAAACCTTATAAGATGCCCAGTGACCTCTCACCGGATGCACCTGATAGCAAAATAAATGAACACGTGATGCTAATAGAAAATCAAATTAAAGAGATGATAGAAAAAGGTCTACCCTCAAGACGAGGTTACAGCTTTAATATCCTTTCCTCAGGAGAGGACTAATGTTAGAAACAAGCGAAATTAAAAATATTTTGATTATTGGGATTACTGGTGGATTGGCACAAATTACGGCTAAAATTATCAGTAAAAAAATGCCAGGAGTTAATATCATTGGCATTGACGTAAGAGATGTAGGAAATATTCCTCCCATCCCAGGCTTAACCTGCCAGAAAGTAAAATACTCGAGGGGGAATTTCGAAAAAATCTTTCGATCACACGATCTCGATGTTGTTCTTCACCTGGGAAGAATCACTCATGCCAACGCTGCCTCTCAGAATGTACACAAGAGGCTAGATTTAAGTGTTGTAGGTACAAATACAATACTAGATCTTTGTATGAAATCATCTATTAAAAAAATTGTAATCCTCTCAACCTTTCATGTGTACGGTGCATACCCAGACAACCCTGTTTTTATAAAAGAAGATGCTCCTCTCAGGGCCAGCATAAAGTATCCAGACCTGCGTGACGTTGTGGAAATGGATCAGATTGCAACAAATTGGGTATGGAAAAACCAAAACCAAATTAAAGGTGTAGTACTACGTCCTTGCAATATTATTGGGGCCCAAATTAAAAACACAATTAGTCAGTACTTGGCCTACAAGTATGCGCCCTACCCCATCGACTTCAATCCAATTTTTCAGTTTATTCACGAGTACGATATGGCCCATGTTATCTACAGGTCTATAACTGAGGTTCCCACTGGTACCTATAACGTGGCACCCAATGAGTATATCTCACTTAAAAATGCCCTCAAGAAGCTAGAAACGCCCGGCATACCTATTCCGGTCTCAGTTGTTGGCAGTATTGCTGGATTTCTTAAAAGTTTCAGGAGAGGGATCCCTGAGTACCTCATAGACTACATAAAGTTTTCTTGCCTCATTGATAACAGTGAACTCAAAAAACACCTGGGCGAAGATTTCTGTAAATTTAAAATTGGAGATGCTCTCAAGCTGATTAATTTGCGTTAACCCGGGACACAAAATCACATTTGCAGCAACTTGACGCGCGACATCTAGTGACTCACGTCCTATTCAACGACAAGAATACTTGTTAATACATCCCTAATGCTTGAAGAAAGCTCACAGGGAGGATTGTAGTGAAAAAAATCACAGTAGCCTTAATAACTTGTTTCTGTCTCAGCGACCTTTTTGCTACACAGTGGGATATTGCACTTCCAGATTTCGAGAAAAATTTGGAGGAAAAGGGAGTAGAAAATTCTTTTAATAAGAATAGTTTTGATGCTCTGGGTAAGCTACTCGCTACCAGAAGAGAAAGAAACACAATGGTACTCAATGATTCCTCTGACAAAGAAAAAATAAAAACCGCTAAGAAAGAAAACCAATTTCTGAAATTTGCACAAAAAGAGATTGAAAGTAATCCCAATCCAGCCGAGTCCTTCATTATAGCAAAAAGAATACTCTATACCCTTGATGCCGATATCCTTGAAAAAAGCAAAATGGATCTGTGGAAAAAAATAAAAAAGATACACAATCTCGATACTAAAATTCATGGACTCAAAAAAAAGAAAAGAGAGATTCCACTGGGCGATAAAGCAGATAAAGAAGCTTCGGACATGCCCAAAAGTGAAAGTGAATTTTTAAATCATCACGAACTTGAAAGTAGTACTCCTATTGAGGTCGCGGACCTAGATATTTCTAAAAATCATCCTAAATGGAATACTAGTAAATATATGAAGGCCCACCCCACGCCATGGGAAGACTTAGAAAACTGGGTCAATACTCAAACGACAAAATCTTTGTGGAAAAAAAATAAAACACTTAAAAAAAAGAAGATTAAATATGACCTAAGAAATAGCTTTAGAGTTCTATTCTACAAATCAATGGAGCCTAGGCACTCAAGCCCCAAATTAAAGGCCCGCGATATTTTTGGTCAGAAGTGGAAGTTCAAGCTGGGAAATGAGATTCAAACTGAACCAGTAGTTAATAGACTCTATGTTGAGCTCGGTGGAAAATATAACGACTTGATGTATACCGGAACTAAAACAAATAAAAATACCATCACCCTCGTACTTGAAAAAAACAAAGGCGAAGATGAAGAAAAAATAAAAAAGCTAACCGAGGAAAATGCTACTGAGATATGCTCTGATGTTGCGACCTACAGACTCCTTAGGGCCTGTTTCTTACTCAGCCAATACAATTTCCTAATGAATCACTATGTATTAAATCACGGCAAAATCACGGCCTCAAATGCCGAAGAAGTTTTAAGTGCTCTTCCAAAAGAGCTGACTATAAAAAAAGAAAAATATATTGATCGCGAGTTTATCACATTTAGAGAAGCCTCTGTTGAATTTAGCGGAGATGTACTTGTTAAGGCCGGTCCCGTTGCTCTGAGCACAGTTCATGCTACTCAAAGTAGGGTGGCTCGCTCACTGGCATTATTTCATTTTTGGATTTGGAATACAGATGTTAAAGACGACAATTCCAAAGGTTATATTCTCAAAAATTTCAGAGAAAAAGATACATATGTTGAATCTGATCACGATATGGGAGCATCACTTGGAAAGCCGCTATTTACAGGTATGATCAACGCCCTTGAAGTAGGCTCAGACTTTGTAGAGAAGAAAGGAAATAAATTTCTATTTCACGATTTTATTGTCTACCAACCAAAGAAAACCTGGAAAAAGACAACTTATTCAGATGGCCGCTGGATGGCATTAAAAATGGCGAGACTATCGCAAGACAAAGTTGAGGCGGCAGTTAGCTCTACAGGCTGGCCAGATTTCCAGCAAAGAGCACTAGTCTACAAATTAATCGCAAGAAGAAATGCTCTGGCCAAAGCTTACGGGATATTTGAGCTAGTAAGAAAAAATGAAAGAGAAAATCCACGGCCTACACTTTATAAAGAAGTTTCCCTCACAGTTGCTAGTGAATACGGTATTGATGAAAAAGTTTTCCTCGAGAAAGTAAAACAAACAGAGGTAAAACTTGGGACAAAAGATCTAGTTTTAGAAAAAGGGAAAATTAATTCGTGTAAAAAATCATTTTGGGTTAATCTACTTGAAGAAGTTAACCATCCTTCAGGGCTCGAAAGAAGAATCAATCGAAATAAAGATGATAAACCTCTGAAGGAATGTGAGCTAGATCTTGATTAGTTAAGGCCGCAAAAGAAAGTAAGTGGAAAATAACACAGAGTTTGAACAAAAATATTTTGATTCAATTTATGGGGAAGACTCATTAATTGATGGCACCTACAACTCCAAAGAGCATGCCAGATACCTTCATTCGGTATTGGATCTGATGGAAATTGAGGTTAACTCTATTATTGACTTCGCACATGGATCTGGCGAGCTGCTAAAAGATATCGTCCAGATTTTCAAACCGGAAAAATGTAGCGCCATCGATATCTCTACACACGTCCACAACAAATTGAATGGAAAAAAATGGACCAAAGATATCCTGCTTCTCAATCAATCAATGCTAGATTTCAAGGTACCAAAAACTCCATATGATCTGGGGATTAGTAATTCAATCCATCAATACTTAGAAGATAAAGATGTAGAAAAAGCACTTAAGATTATTAGCAAGAGCTGTCGCTACTGCTACCTCCATATACCTACTGAAAGTGATTATGTGAAAATGTTCGATCAAACAGGATTTAAAGACCCATACTCAAATAAAAGATCTAATGAGTTCTACCAAAAGCTGGTAAAAAAATATTTTACTTTCGTTAGCTGGGGCCTTGTTGAATCTAAAGAGTTCGTAAACTCTAGCGACTCACCCTTTTTTGACTCACTTTTTCGTTTTTAATTGAATGCCCATTGGATGAAAATGCTATCCCTAGAAAGAAGAGCATTGAAAAGACCAACAGGGTTGATTTTCCTAAACCTAACATGGGAACCTTCCTATAATTGTGCAAGCTCGTTTTATCATTATTTGGGCATCGCACATAATAAAATCATCTCCTGTGGATTTTCCTTTTATATTCAAGAGTTTATTTCATTTCCCATTTACATACAGAAGCTAAGCATCCGAGATTTCAATTGACTGCTAACTGCCTGAGATCTACTGTAGTCTCCATATTTCAAGTGCCCTGGTGGTGGAATGGTAGACACGGTGGATTCAAAATCCACTGCTTTCGGGCGTGGGAGTTCAAGTCTCCCCCGGGGCACCAAATAAAAAAAGCAAGACCATACGGTCTTGCTTTTTTTATTTGGATGCCCCTGAGACAGGAGAAGCCGACCGATGAGGGAGGGTTTGGGTCGAGGGGGACACGAGAGCAGGATGTGGTAAAAGTGAAAAAAGTGAGTTAGGACAAGCACCGGTCTTGCTTTTTTTATTTGGATGCCCCCTGAGGATACGGCCTCGATGAAACATGCCAGTGGCATGTTTCAACTTGGTGACAAGCACTAAGACACCATATCTTATAGAACCGAGGTCGTGGCCGTTACCCAGCTTGGCCGAAGGAGACCCGCCCAGAATGCGAAAAAAATAAGTTAAGAAATGATTAACAAGCCAGGATTAGCTACACACCCACTGCGCAGCGCGTCACTCTTAATGTAGGATCCTCCATCAGTACTTTTTAGGATCTTCGCTGGGAGCGTAATATGCCGAAATCATTGATTTTAATTCTATTCATAACCACACTATTTATACAAAACGTTCAGGCCCACCAGCGAAATATCAGGACATCTCAAGGCGCTGACGGAAAAGAGTACAAATTTCATCAAAATTTTTCTTATCGCGACCTAGGAGATGCCTGGGAGGATGAAGATGGTTTAATATGGGGAGATTTAGCAAAAGACGATAGAGGTGAACCACTTCAACTTAGCTGGCTTGATGCCAGAGATTTTTGCGCCGGAATTGGAGCAACCCTACCTACGACTTCGGATATCATTCGATTAAGAGGTTACTTTGGTGTAAGGACAGAAGTTAATATTCTCGACCCCAATAATGATATTTTCAATCAAAATAATAGTGTGCCACCTGGGTACAGGGAGCAGGTTCTTCCGAATTTAGTTATGACAAATGGAAATTATCCTGATTTTTGGACATCTAATGTGTATCACACTAATCCTGAAGAAGGTCATTTGGATGAGGCAAAAACGTCCGATAATTGCCCTAGGTATGAACATACTTATTTTCGTGAATCTCATGGTCCACACCAAGGTTATGGGCTGGTCAGGATATTTGATCCTGAAGAAGGGAGTACCTATTACACAAAAGTCTACCGCCATGTGAGAGGCTTATTATCTTCATACGTGGGATACAGGCCCAATAGCTCTGGAGTAAGATGCGTAGTACGTCTAAAAAAATAACTCCATAGGTGCATGGAAAATTTACAGCCGCACAGGATGCGGTAAAAGTGAAAAAAGTTAGTTAGGATATGAACTGGCCCTACCAACTCTTCAAAACCCGATACCCAGACTTACTAATCCAGCCCTGATAAAAGTATTGATAGTACTCCGTAAACAAAACCTGAACATCAAAAAGAAGATCTTGAATTTTTTGAGGAATTTTTATTTGACTTGCAGTTTGTGAATGAGAAATCCCTTTCACGATTTCTGATTGTATATGAGCATAGTCTGCATCATTAACCTCAATATTGCCTTCAATATTAAGCTCCACTCCACGACTACAAATTGAGCTAACAGTACTCACTGTGAGTTTTGTATCAAAGCGATCAACCCCAAAATTTCCGTCACCTTTATTCAGCCTACACTCGTAAGTAAATGACTCACCACCATTAATAACATTGCTTCGACATTGTAGAATCATCCGAGTGTAACCACTGGCCGCAACATCATAACTAGGCATAGGCTGTATTACAAAAGCAATCAAAGAGGTTTTATCGAATTCATGGTCAGCATTAAAATTATCTTGTTGTACCTTTAAAGCGGAATCATTCATATTGAGCGGTGAAATAGACATTGTATCAAATAAAAATTTCTGCACAAATCCTTCATCAAACTCTTTATAAGAAGAAAAATCTAATAAACTTGAGGCCATATTAAGCACCAATTCTTTTTTACTAAATTGATCAGAGTCAACACAGTAGTTGTTAACAATTGGATTAACTACAATGCCGTGTCCAGAAAAGGATACTAGTAATGATAAAAGTACCAAGACTTTATTCATCATCCCCCCAATCATCAAATTCGAGATCATTTGGATCGACCTCATCAGTATCAACTTTAGGTTCAACAACTTCACCTGATTCAGCGCCTTCGATAATATTTGTCATGAGTTCAACCATAGGTCTAAGCATCACTAAAAATTCGGCCATGGTTCCATCAACACCAACAGCAGCAGTTTTTAAATCAACAATACTACCGGTAGTTA